>Ga0326728_10004653_pt1 | contig 40120 bp, 30 predicted proteins | sample MB3enrmetagenome_FD_207602 | JGI IMG/M metagenome (GOLD analysis project Ga0326728, IMG submission 207602) | Lab enriched peat soil microbial communities from McLean, Ithaca, NY, United States - MB31MN | ecosystem: Environmental > Terrestrial > Soil > Wetlands > Peat | place: USA: New York... | reverse complement strand
GAACATCATCACCTACTTGCGTCATCGGATCACGAACGCCACGAGCGAGTCGATTAACTCCAAGATTCAGTGGGTGAAGTACACGGCACGAGGATTCCGGAACATCCAGAACTTCGTCCACGCGATTCACCCACTAAATAGCCGGAAGAGCGGAAAATGTAGGAGGGGCGACGAATTGCCGATTGCTGATTGCCTCAAGAAGAAGCTCTCAGCAGACAGCCAAGGCAAGACAGCATTTGCTGGTAGCTTGGCTGAGCGCTGAGAACTGAAGGCTGAAGTCCGTTTTCCAATCGGCAATCGTAAATCGACAATCGACAATCGGCAATTCGCGCCGGGACGACTGTTGCCTTATAATGTACAGTCGCCCCTGGTTGGGAGCTTGCCTGACGGCGTTGCCCGGCAATCTCGATCTGAGCGGGCCGGGCGCCCGCGAGGCGCCACCCGAAGAATGAGGCTAATGGACGCCATGAGTTACACGGTTACTCCCTTTGAGGTCAGTTCCAAGGTTCTGCCGAAGCCCGCGCAGGTCAACTTTGTGCACATCATGCCGGGGATTTCCACCCGGCACAGTGATACCATGGACTGCATTTTCCGCGTGAACGGGCAACGCGTGCTGGTTGGCATCCCTAACGCGACACTCACCGAACTGCGCCGGACCGAGCACCGGTACCTCACCGACCAGCAACTGGTGGATGTAGCGACGCTATTCCTGCGGCGGAAGCTCCGCGATGGTTACGATGATGTGGTGACGCCGGGTCGCGTGGCCGAGGGCAACTTTTCGTGGCAGCGCGAGCTCTGGGAGGGGCCCGACTCGACGCAAGCGGAACTGCTTCTGCGCGACTCCGAAGTGCGCGGCCTGGCTCAGGAGTTGGGATATCTTTGATTTCGAAACTGGAAACTGGAAATTCGAAACTAGAAACTGGAGTCTAGAAACTGGAAACTCGAAATTGGAAACTGGTGAAGGGGCCGCCACGGCGCGTTTCCAATTTCCAGTTTCCAGTTTCCAGTTTCGAATTTCCAGTTCCGAGTTTCGGTTCTTTCTGGCTGTGGGCTGAGGGCTGAAAGCTGAGGGCTTGTTCAATGTGCGGAATCGTTGCCTATACGGGTCACCAGCCGGCGCGCGATATCCTGATGGAGGGCTTAAAGCGCCTGGAGTATCGCGGCTACGACTCGAGCGGGATCGCCATCATGAACTCGCCGCCTTACCTCGCCAAGGCGGTCGGCAAGGTAGCGGCGCTCGAGCAGCGGGTCTTTAGCGAGAAGCCGGAGGGCGTGGCGGGCATCGCCCACACGCGCTGGGCGACCCACGGGAAACCCACGGAAGCGAACGCGCATCCGCACACCGACTGCGCCCAGCAGATTTTCCTCGTTCACAACGGCATCATTGAGAACTACCAGGTGCTGAAGAAGCGCCTCACCGCCGCCGGCCACGCCTTTCGTAGCGAGACGGACACCGAAGTGCTCACCCACCTGATCGAGAGCCATTACCAGGGCGATCTCGAGGTGGCCGTGCAGAAGTCGTTGCTGCAGGTGCAGGGCACCTACGGCATCGCCGTCATGCACGCGGCGAACCCGGAGCAGATTGTCCTGGCGCGGCGCGGGAGCCCCATCGTGCTGGGAATCGGCCGGAACGAATCACTGGCCGCGTCGGATGTTTCCGCCCTCGCCCAGCACACGGACCAGGTGGTCTATCTCGAGGACAACGAGGTGGCGTGCATTGAGCCGGGTAAGTTCTGGATCAAGACGCTGGACGATCGCTCGGTGAGCCGGGAAGCAACCGTCCTCGAAGGCGGCGCCGAGAACATGGACCGTGGCGCGTTTCCCCACTACATGCTCAAGGAAATCTTTGAGCAGCCCGAGGCCGTGGAAAACGCCCTGCGCGGCCGCGTCAACCTTGCCGAGGGCGTGGCCAAGCTGGGTGGCCTGGAGTCGGTGCTGGAGCAGCTCGAACGGGCGCGCCATCTCACCATCATCAGTTGCGGCACCAGTTACTACGCCGGGCTCTATGCGCGCTACGTTTTCGAGACGCTCACCGATCTCACGGTCGAAACCGAGCTCGCCTCCGAGTTCCGCTATCGCAAGCTGAAGCCGCGCCAGAACACCGTGGTGCTGGCCATCAGCCAGTCCGGCGAGACGGCCGATACCCTCGCCGCCCTGCGCGAGGCCAAACGCAAGGGAGCGCTGGTGCTGGGCCTGGTGAACGTGGTGGGCAGCTCGATCGCCCGTGAGACGGTGGCCGGCGTCTATTCCCACGCCGGCATGGAGATCGGTGTAGCCTCCACCAAGTCCTTCATTTCCCAGCTCACCATTCTCGTCTTGATGGCCATGCTGCTGGGCCGGGGCCGCGATCTCTCTTACGAAGAAGGCGCCACCCTCCTCCACGGCCTGGAGCGCATTCCCGACCAGATTCGCGGAATCCTCGCCCAGTCTGACCGCATCCGCGCCTTGGCCCAGAAATACTGCACCGCCGAGCACTTCCTCTATATCGGCAGGAAATACCAGTATCCCATCGCCCTGGAAGGGGCGCTGAAGCTGAAGGAAATCGCCTATATCCACGCCGAGGGCTACGCCGCCGGCGAAATGAAGCACGGGCCCATCGCCCTCATCGATCCGTTGTTTCCTACCGTCGCCCTGGCCCCCGAAGACGGGGCCTATGAAAAGGTGGTGTCCAACATCCAGGAAATCCGCGCCCGCGAAGGGCCCATCATCGCCGTCACCACAGCCGGGAATACCAAGCTCGGATCGCTGGCCGACGACCTCATCGAGGTCCCGCCCACGCACGAAATCCTCATGCCCCTGCTCACCGTCGTGCCCCTGCAACTCTTCGCCTACCACTGCGCCGTCCTGCGCGGTTGCGACGTCGATAAGCCTCGCAATCTGGCCAAAAGCGTCACCGTGGAATGATGGAGCGCGGGCGTCTCGCCCGCTCTCTCTTCATTGACGATTGACAATTGGTCCTGAGCGAAGCGAAGGATTGCCGATTGTAAGACGTGGATTCCGCAACGTCTCTTCAAATCATCAATCCTCAATCGTCAATCAGCAATCCAAGAGCGGGCGAGACGCCCGCGCTCCCAGGTAAAGAATTAAATTGCGAGAGCGGGGACCTGATTTCCAGGCCCCCGGCTCCATTGAACGCCCCCCTGACAGGAGTACACCGCAAGACGCGCCGCGCCAAAGCCGAGCATCAGGTTGGCAAAGGCGGTAGCTGCGCTACCCCAGTCCAAGGCTGTCGTCGTTAAGGGGTGATCTCCCACACCACGCCGTAACCGTACGAACCGCCTTTATAGGTCGTCCCGTACAAGTTGCCCTTCGAGTCCATGAGCAACCCGCCGTACGGATATTCCCCGTCCGAATAGTCGAAGCTGTGCAGCACGGACTCTTTGCCTTTAGCCAACTCGTACACCGTTCCGTAATAGTTTGACTCGCCGTATTGGGAGGTGTTGCCATAAAGCTTGCCCTTCTTGTCGCGGACGACACCTCCGTAGGGAATTCCTCCGTCCGCACCCCCGGTGAAGCTGTAGAGTACGGTTTCCTTGCCAGACTTCGGAACCACCTCGAAGACGGTTCCGTAACCCTCGGTGCCGCCAAGGTTGGTGGTGCCGTACAGGTTGCCCTTCGGATCCAGGGTCAGAGTTCCAAACGGCCATCTCCCGTCCGACGACCCCGTGAAGTTGTATAGCACGGTGTACGTGCCAGTCTTAATCGTCAGACTGAACACGACTCCGTAGCCGGAGGAGCCGCCCCAGGTAGTCGTGCCGAACAAGACTCTTCCGGTTGCGCTCAGGGTCAAACCCGAGAAAGCACCGGTTTCTTGCGTGCCCGCAAAGCTGTGCAGCACGGTCTCCGTCTTGGTCTTCGGAACCACCTCGAACACCGTTCCGGAGCCGGAGCCGCCGAAGGCGGTAGTACCGTACAGGTTGCCCTTCTTGTCTCGGACCAAAACTGCCCAGGGCTGTCCCCCGTCCGCTCCTCCCGTAAAGGTATACAGCACGGTGTACTTGCCGGTTTTGATGTTCAACTCGAACACGACTCCCCAGCCGAAGGAGCCGTGGGAAAGGGCGGTGCCATAGAGCGTGTTCCCCGATAGGAGCACACCGCCGTATGGTTCTGCTCCGTCTGCCCCGCCCGTGAAGCTGTACAGCACGGACTCCGTGCCGCTCTTAGTCAGCTTGAACACCGTTCCGTAGCCGGAACTGCCACCGTACTGGGTGGTGCCGTAAAGGTTGCCTGCCTTGTCCTCGATCAAACTACCGTGGAGGGGATTTGCCCCATCCGATCCGCCGGTGAAGTTATAGAGCACGCTGTAGGTTTGCCCTTGCGCCGCGGGAGCGGCAGCAAGCACCGACAGGAGCACAATCACTGACGCCAGGCCGATACTTAGTACCCACAGGCGCGTTCCCGAAGATCGCATTGTCTTCGTCATATGGTCCTCCTTCTCAGCTTGGGTACCCATCGTAGAAGCTTTGGGTCCACCCTATAACGCGAGAAATCTCAAGAAAAAGGGCCATACTTACCTGGGAGCGCGGGCGTCCCGCCCGCTCTTCATTGACAATTGACGATTGACGATTGCAAGACATAGATTCGGGATCCTCTCTTCAAATCGTCAATCCCCCGGTTTGACCGGGGGACCAATCAGCAATCGGCAATCCAAGAGCGCCTGCGCTCCCAAGTAGGCGATATTCGGATATAATCTCGGAGACCACTCGAAAAGGGGAACGTTCGTGGCGGAACCCTCACCGGGAGAAATCACGCAGCTACTTGTCGAACTCAGAAAAGGCGACAAGGACGCCGAGGCAAGGCTTATTCCTGTCGTTTATGACGAGCTTCGCCGTTTAGCCAACCACTACATGCGGGGAGAGCGCCCCGATCACACCCTGCAGCCCACAGCGCTGGTACACGAGGCTTACTTGCGGCTGATTGAGCAAGACAGGGTCGAATGGCGGAATCGCGCCCATTTCTTTGGCGTGGCCGCCAGCTTGATGCGCCGCATTCTGGTGGACCACGCCCGCGCCCGGCTGACGACGAAACGCGGCGCCGCGGAGCAGCCGGTCCACTTGGAGGAAGGGTTCGTCTTCGCGGAAGAACGGTCGGGTGAACTGGTGGCCCTCGATGAGGCACTCCAGCGCCTGGCGGAATTCGATCCGCGCCTGGGCCGCATCGTGGAACTGCGTTTTTTCGGCGGCCTTTCCGTGGAGGACACGGCCGAAGTCCTGGGGATTTCTCCCCGAACCGTAAAAAGAGAGTGGAACACGGCGAAGGCCTGGCTGCGCGGGGAACTGACGCGGACAGGAGTCGAAAGTCGAAAGTCGAGAGTCCAAAGTAAGAAGACCTGAGGGTTCTCGCCGCTTTTCACCGGTGGCGGCTGTCGTATCATCAGGTGGGTCGTTTGACCTTCTGCGTCTTCCGCTCTTCGTTCTGTGTAATCTGCGTAATCTGTGGATTATTCCCGCTCTTATGTCGCGCACCCAAGTCAAACCGAGTAGATGGCAAGAACGGTGGCATGTGCTACGCTCGTCAAGCGTGATCGTTTGCCAAAGGCTGGTGTGATGACTCCGGAACGATGGGAGCAAATCAAGGACCTGTTCCAAGCTGCTCTGGACCTGCCGCCGGAGCAGCGGCCGTCTTTCCTCGACCAAGCCTGCGGCGACGAGGCTCTTCGCGCCGAGGTTGACCGCCTGCTTGAACAGTACGAACAAACCGGCAGCTTTTTGGAAAACCCACCGTTCCCAAGCCCCGTCAGTGCAAGCCCAGCCGAGAGCAGGCGAACCTTTTCAGAATCGGAACTTGTCGCTGATCGTTTCAAAATCATACGGTTCATCGGCCAGGGCGGCATGGGCGAGGTCTACGCGGCCGAGGACCTGGAGCTGCACGAGCGCGTGGCGCTGAAGACTTTGCTGCCGGAGATTGCAGGCGACCCGCACGCCCTCGAACGCTTGAAGCGGGAAATCCATCACGCACGCCGCGTCGCCCACCCCAATGTTTGCCGCGTCTTCGACCTCGGACGTCACCGCAAGCCCGGAGGAGCTGAGGTCGCGTTTCTAACCATGGAGTTGCTGCCAGGCGAAACGCTGGCGGAACGCCTGAAGCGCCTGGGGCGGATGAGCGCCACGGAAGCGTGGCCTCTCGCGGAGCAGATGGCGGCAGGGCTCAACGCCGCTCACGAGGCCGGAGTGGTGCATCGCGACTTCAAGCCAAGCAATGTGATCTTGGTGGAAACCGGCGGAGTCAATTCCGAGGCAGATACTCTTAGTTCTCCTGGTAGGCCGGGTGGGGTAACCAAGCTGCGTGCCGTCATCACAGATTTCGGCTTGGCGCGCGCTGCCAATGCAGCCGCTGGGGACCGCTTGACAGGATCAATGGGCGGCATCCTTGGGACGCCGGATTACATGGCTCCGGAGCAAGTCGAGGGCGGCTCGATCACGCCGCCAACCGACATCTACGCGTTCGGAATAGTGCTGTACGAGATGGTGACCGGCGCACTACCGTTCACCGGAGGGACGCCGCTTTCGAGAGCGGTTAAGCGCACCAAGGAACCGCCGGCTTCGCTGCGCGCGCAGGCGCCTGATCTCGATTCGAAATGGGAAGCCGCGATTCTGCGCTGCCTGGAGCGTGATCCCTCCCGCCGCTTCCGTGCCGCATCAGACGTGGCGAAAGCTTTGCAAGGCGAGATCGCGGCTGGCGAGCGGCCCCTTCAGGAACGCGCCGCTCCCACGCTGTTTTGGGCCAGGCGATCTCTGCGGCCGGTTGCCACATTCGTTGTGATCGCCCTGATACTTACGCTGGCGCTGGCCTACCTGTCACCCGCAGCGAAAGCGCCGGTGGTGCAGGCTTCCAACCCCCTCACTCATGATGGCCATCCCTCGACGGCGACGCTGGCAACTGATGGCCCACGGCTGTACTTTCTTCGCGACGAGGGCGCGGAGGCCAAGCTGATGACTGCATCGGTTACGGACGGAGCGTACAACTCGGTCCTTGTGCCTTTTCAGCAGGTCGTTACCTTCGACGTTTCTCCAGACGGCTCGGAGTTCGTCGTCGAAGCCGTACAGAAAGAGGGTGAGCCGAGGAAGCTTTGGGTGTGGACGCTGATGGGCGGGGCGCCTCGGAGGCTCGGCGGCCTCCAAGGGTCCTATCCAGCGTGGTCACCGGACGGGGAGCGAATCGCTTACTGCCACGGAGACCATATCTGGGTAGCCAACAAGGATGGTAGCGAGCCTCGTCTGCTTACGACGTTACCTGGCTCCATTCAGTGGCCGCGCTGGTCGCCCGATGGGAAAGTCCTCCGTTTCACAGCTTGTCCCAGGGCTGGTTATCTAGAGACAAATCTCTGGGAGGTCTCGGCGGATGGGACTGGCCTTCACGAACTCCTGCCCGGCTGGAATACACCGGCCCTGGAGTGCTGCGGCACATGGACGCCCGACGGCAAGTACTACGTCTTCCAGTCCGAGCGCGACGGCAGAACCGATCTCTGGGCGCTGCGCGAAAAGGTGGGGCCCTTCCATTGGGGGAGCCGAAAGCCGATACCCTTAACCCAAGGTCCGATCAGCTACTGCTTGCCCATCCCGAGCCGTGATGGCAAGAGGCTTTTCGCCCTCGGTCAGGACCTTCGAGCCGAGCTAGAGCGCTACGACAGACAAACACGAACCTTCGTGCCATGCCTTTCGGGGATTCCGGCCATCTACCTGGATTTCTCGCGCGATGGAAAGTACGTCGCCTACATAAGATTGCCCGAAAAAACTTTGTGGCGAAGCCGGGTGGACGGAAGCGACGCGCGTCAGCTCACCTCTCCATCGCTGGCTGCCGTCCAACCTCACTGGAAACCCGATGGCAGGCAAATAGCCTTCATGACCACCCCTCCCGTTGGGCCCTACAAGCTGTGGCTGACGTCTTTCGACGGTGGGGACGCCCACCCGCTCGTTTCCGGCGAGGGCGAGGAAGGAGTGCCGACGTGGCGAGAAGACGGAAAGTGTCTGGTCTTTGGGGACACGCTCCGCCAGCAGCCTTCCCGGATGGCGATCCACCTGCTTAATCTGGAAACGTACCAGCTCACCACTTTGCCGAACTCCGAGGGCCTGTGGACGCCCCGCTGGTCGCCCGACGGGCGCACCATTGCCGCGCTGGTGTTTAACAAGAACAATCCGGCCGAGTCTTTGGAGCTGCGCCTGTTCCACCTGGCTACGCAGAAGTGGACCATGCTGGTTAAGCTGAACAGCATCCAGGAGCCGGCGTGGTCGCGCGACAGCCAGTACATCTACTTTCACACTGTGCCACCGACTACGCCACCCGACCCGGCTCTCTATCGCGTGCGCATCAGCGACCGCCACCTGGAGAGACTGGCGAGTCTCAAGAATGTCCGATATGTGGAAGGCTGGAGTGGCGTGGCACCGGACGGCTCGCCTTTGATCACCCGCGACGTCCTCACGGAAATCTACGCCCTGGATGTGGACTGGCCTTAAGAACGGTGACAAGTGACAAGTGGCGAGTGACGAGCAGAAGAAGGCCCGGGCGGCGGGGTTGAGGGATTTTAGGTGAGACACTGTAAGATCTGGGGTCAAGTTCTTTCTGGGGTTCAGACATCTGAATAACGCCGGGCTGAAACCCGGTGCTACAATGGAGGCTGACGATTGGGGGATGGTATCGATGAAGGCTTTGGTGACAGGCGGGGCTGGGTTTATCGGTTCGCACGTGGTGGACGCGTATCTTGCGGACGGGCTCGACGTGGCAGTGGTGGACGACCTCTCGCGCGGCAGGCGCGAAAACCTTTCGCCGCGGGCGCGGTTCTATCACGTGGACATCCGCGACGCCGCGGCGCTCGAGGAAGTTTTTGCAAGCGAGAATCCGGACGTCGTCAACCACCAGGCAGCGCAGATCGATGTCCGGCGATCGGTGGCGGACCCCATCTTCGATGCCCAATGCAACATCCTCGGGTCGATCAACCTGCTCGGCTTGGCGGTGAAGTACAAGGTGCGGCGATTCGCTTACGCTTCAACGGGGGGCGCCATCTACGGCGAGCCTAGAATTCTGCCGGCGAACGAGGAGACGCCGGTGACGCCCCTGGCTCCTTACGGCATCAGCAAACACACCGTGGAGCACTACCTCGCGAACGCCCACCAGCTTTACGGCCTCACTTACGTGGTGCTGCGCTACGGCAACGTCTACGGACCGCGGCAAAGCTCCCAGGGCGAGGCGGGCGTGGTGGCGATCTTCTCGGAACAGATCCTCGCCGGGATCACCCCGACGATCTACGGCGACGGTAGCAAGACGCGCGACTACGTGGAAGTCTCGGATGTGGCCCGCGCCAGCGTGCAGGCGTTGAAGTCCGGCGACAACGATATCTTTAACATCGCGACGGGAGTCCCGACCACGGACTATGAAGTCTTCCTCCATGTCCGCGACGCCCTCGGAGCCGCGTCGCTGGAGCCCAACTATGCGCCGTTCCGGCCGGGCGAGGTGAATCACATCCACCTCGATGTCAGCAAAGCGAAGTCCGGCCTCCGTTGGGAGCCGCAGGTCACGAGCCGCGCGGGGATCCGTCAGACGGCGGAGTGGTTTCAAAGAACAGCGGCCCGCGGTTAGTGGCGGGCGGCAGGAATCTCTCAGAACATGGCGCGACTCATGGCGGCTCGAATTGCCGATTGCCGATTTACGATTGACGATTGCCGACTCGCCGAGAACGAAGGCCATCCCGCTCTTCAATCAGCAATCGGCAATTCGGCCCCGCGCCGTCAGACCTTGGGCAGGACAATTCCCTTCTGCGCCTGGTACTTGCCTTTCTTGTCCTTATACGAAGTTTCGCAGAGCTCGTCCGATTCGAAGAAGACGATCTGGCAGAGCCCCTCGTTCGAGTAAACGCGAGCGGGCAGAGGCGTGGTGTTGGAGATCTCGAGGGTGACGTACCCTTCCCATTCGGGTTCCAGCGGTGTGACGTTGACGATGATCCCGCAGCGCGCGTAGGTGGACTTTCCCACGCAGATGGTCAGCACGGTGCGCGGGATCTTGAAGTACTCCACCGAGCGCGCCAAGGCAAAAGAATTCGGCGGGATGATGCAGACATCGCCGCGAAACTCGACGAACGAGCGTTCGTCGAAGTGCTTGGGGTCAACAATGGTGCTGTTGACGTTGGTGAAGATCTTGAACTCGTCGGCCACGCGCAAGTCGTAGCCATAGGAGGAAACACCGTAGGAGATGACGCCCTCACGGACCTGGCTCTCCGCGAAGGGATTGATCATGTCGTGCTCATGGGCCATCTTGCGGATCCACGTATCGTTCTTGACAGACATCCTCACACCTCGCCCGGAAATCGCGAAAAGAGCGGGCATCATATTACAGAAAGAAGGCTCTTGACAATGTGCTGAGAGGCGTCTAAGATAGATAGCTTATTTTCAGGAGGTTAGCGTGATCAAATTGGACATCATCAGCGCGGTCGTCAATCGCACGGGACTGACCAAGACTAAAGCTGAGCTTGGGGTCGAGACTGTCTTTGAATCCATGAAGCGCGCCCTCGCGAAGGGCGACCGCATTGAGTTGCGCGGCTTCGGCGTTTTCACCGTCAAGCCGCGCAAGACAGGCATCGGTCGCAACCCTCGCACGGGCGAGGAAGTAAACATCCCTCCCGGTAAGGCTGTCCGCTTCAAACCCGGCAAAGATCTTCAGAAGCTTGATTGAAGCATTTGCACGTCAACGCGCCCGCGGGAAAACCATGGTTCGTCCGTGGTCGCGGTTGCCGTGGGCTGCACGACAAGCGACAGCGGTCCCCTGGAGCTCCGCAGCCGTGGGTCTTTGCCAGGATCGCATCCCCGGATAGTGACCAGTGTCTTCTTATGAGCGACGGACTCTCTCCGGTGCGGCCGAGCGGCCTTGAGCCGCCTTCCTTCTGTGCCGTCTACATGGTCGGGGCGCCGCCGGTTCCTCAGGCTCGCAGCCGCTGGCGGCGGCTCCTCGGACGCTGGCTCACGTCGCTTCCGTTTCACTTGCTGCTTTTCCTTTCGACCGTTGCCACCACGCTGTTCGTGGGTGCGCACATCGCGGGGAACTACGCGTTGGGACTCGAGCCGTTCGACTGGGAGCTTTCCGGTTCATTTCTGACCGGGGCCTGGCACCAGCCGGCGCGGCTTTTGTTGGGCCTGCCATTCTCGTTTACCCTTCTCAGCATTCTGTTGGCACACGAACTGGGCCACTACTTCACTTGTCGCTACTACGGCATTCGCGCCAGCTACCCGTACTTTATTCCCGCGCCGACGCTCATCGGCACCATGGGCGCTTTCATCCAGATCAAGTCGCCCTTCGTCACCCGACGCGCGCTCTTTGACGTTGGCATCTCGGGACCTCTGGCGGGCTTCGTTCTCGCCGTACCCGCACTGGTGGTGGGTGTGCTGCAGTCAAAACCGATCCCCGGGCCGATGCTCGGGGCGACAACGGGCGGCACCATCATGCTCGGCACCCCGCTGGCGATCACCCTCCTGGCCCACTGGTTCCATCCAGGAGTACATCCCAACGCGTTGCTGCTGTCGCCCGTGGCGTGTGCTGCATGGGTCGGCCTGTTCGCCACGGCTCTGAACCTGCTGCCCGCCGGGCAACTCGACGGTGGGCACATTGTCTATGCTCTCTTCGGATCAAAGCACAAGGCGGTTTCGCGAGGTCTCTGGCTGGCCCTTGTTCCTCTCGGTATCTTCTGCTGGAAAGGCTGGATCATCTGGGCCGTGCTGTTGCTTCTCATTCGGCTTCGGCATCCTGCTGTGCTCTATGCAGAAGAGTCCATCGGCCGACGCCGGAAAGTTCTTGCTGCCATTGCCCTCGCGGTCTTCCTCTTGTCATTCGTTCCCACGCCGTTTGCGGTACGGTAGAGTCGTCGGTGGTCAGTTGTCGGCTGTGCTTAATTCGCTCGTTCGCTGGTCGAAGTCCCTCGCGAGCTTTCCGCTCGCCCGCAGAATTGACCGTGCCTCGACGGGACCGGGTGAGGGCGAAACGTATCCGCCATAACATAGGACCCGATGAGTCTCAGTCTTGCCATCAAAGAACGAGCCTTGGCTGCTGGTTTTGATCTGGCAGGCATTGTGTTGTTGGACGCGCTGCCGTCGAGCTTCTGGGACGACCTCAGCTTCGCGCGCCGCTGGGTGGCGCAAGGCTACGGCGGGGAGATGCATTACCTTGAGAACCCGAAACGCCGTGATCCGCGGCGGATCCTGCCCGCTGTCAAGTCCGTAATCTGCATGGGCCTCATCTATAATGCGCCGCTTCCTTATTCCACGGAGATGACAGAAGGCAGAAAGCAGGAAGCAAAAGGCAGAAGGCAGAGAGCAGAAGGCAGCAACCGGCAAGAGTCTGCGCAGCGAGTTTCGAGTTTCGAATTTCCAGTTTCCAATTTCCGGTCTCCAGTTTCGAATCGCGCCTGGATTTCCCGTTACGCCTGGGGTGGCGACTATCACGAGGTGATGCGCACCAGGCTGGAGCGGCTGCGCGCCGAGCTTCACTCGCTCGCGCCGGGTGTCGAGACGCGCGTCTATGTTGATACGGGACCGATCGTGGAACGGGCGCTGGCGCGCTACTCTGGAATCGGCTGGATGGGCAAGAACACCTGTTTGATCGACCAGCAGAAAGGCTCGTGGTTCTTTCTGGGCGTCATTCTCACCAGCGTCGCCCTCGAGCCCGACCTCCCCGCCGCGGACCGCTGCGGCTCCTGCACTCGTTGCATCGAAGCTTGTCCCACCGGCGCTCTCGTCCAGCCTTACGTGATGGACGCGTCACGCTGCATCTCGTACTTCACGATCGAACTCAAGGGATCAATTCCCTCTGAGTTTCGCTCCGCCATCGGCCGCAATGTTTTCGGTTGCGACATCTGCCAGGATGTGTGTCCGTGGAATAGCAATCAGTGGTCAGTAGTCAGTCGTCAGTTGGAAAGCAGCGGTCAGGCGTCAGCCGTCAGCCATCAGCCCAGACAGATCGCAACGACTGACAGGGAGGAGTTCCAACCTCTGCAGGTGAGGCTTACCCGCCCGCCGAATGTCGAAACAACCGGCGGCTCGCCAGTGGAGAGCGCCGTCTCCCTCTTCAACCCCAGCCTCGAAGCACTGGCTGATCTTTCGGAAGAGGATTTCAAACGGATCTTCTCTCGTTCGCCCATCAAGCGGGCCAAGTATCGCGGCTGGCTGCGGAACCTCTGCGTGGTGATGGGGAACTCCGGCGATACCCGGTTCGTCCCCTGGCTGGAGCGTACTTGCGGGCATGCCGATGCAGTCGTGCGCGAGCACGCCGCGTGGGCCCTCCATAGGTTACAGGGAACAGGGAATAGTAAGAAAAAAAGGGCAGGCCGGCCGCATGTCCCAGGTTCTCTTCCTATTCCCTGTTCCCTCGCCTGTGACCGCACGTAACTTGCTGATTCTACTGGAAGCGGTTCGAGCGAGTCGCACTCCTGTTCAATCCGGCCCCGCCGGCGGCTCAGCTATTCCCTGTTCTCACTTGCCCGAAGTGAATCGCTTCTCCACCTCAGGCCAGTTCACCACGTTCCACCAGTTGACGATGTACTCGGGCCGGCGATTCTGGTACTTCAGATAGTAGGCGTGCTCCCAAACGTCGAGGCCGAGAACGGGAAACTTGCCTTCCATGAGCGGACTATCCTGGTTCGCGGTCGAGTAAATCTCGAGCTTGCCGGAGGCGTCCTTTGTGAGCCACGCCCAGCCGGAACCAAATCGACCCGTACCGGCGGCCGTGAACTTCTCCTTGAATTGATCGAACCCCCCGAACGCGCTGTTGATGGCGTCAGCCAGCGCGCCGCCGGGCTGGCCGCCAGCCTTGGGGCCCATGAGCGTCCAGAACAACGAATGGTTGGCGTGGCCGCCGCCATTGTTGCGAACCGCCGTGCGGATGTTCTCAGGAACGATCGCGCAGTTGTGGGCAAGCAACTCTTCCAGGCTCTTCCCCGCCAGCGCAGGTGCGGACTCCAAAGCCTTATTCAGATTGGTCACGTAGGCCCCATGGTGCTTGTCGTGATGGATCTCCATCGTCAGTTTGTCAATGTAGGGTTCCAGGGCATCAAACCCGTACGGCAATGGTGGAACGGTGAACGGCATAAAACCTCCTTTAGCAGCAGTCGAAGATGTTGAAGATGACATGTTATCGGCCTCCTTCTTTAAGATTCACTCGTATGCTCCGACGATTCTTCTCCCCAGAATCCATCGTCTGAGGGCACTGGCCTTCAGTCAAGCTGAGGACCCATGGACCACCTGGACATGTGGAGGATCGCACGCCATCGCGATAGTGGCGGCGCCGCAGGGTACAAGAGGAACCTCCGAAGTAAGTAAGTGTCGCAGCGGCGCCGGGTGCCAGCCTCATACGGTCGCGAATCTTCATGTGACTGGCGCGCCAGCGTTGAGCGTGACGGAAACACCGCGGTCCTCTGACAACAACAGGGATCCCTAGCCGGCCTGCTTGGCGGCAAGTGGGCCGATGACGGGCAGCATAAACTTCTCGTTCTTGTAGGCCTTATATAGAAGGAAGATCCAGGCGACAAACATCGCCAACCTGATCACTCCCCAAAGCATCCAGAAGAACGAGAAACCCACGCCCCACGCGACGGGAACGAAGATCATCGACAACACCCAGTAGATCACGAAACAGGCGATGCCGAAAAAGAGAGATTGAAAGGCGTGGAAACGTACAAATCTGTCGTTCTTGTAGGGCTCGATCACCAGAAACACAATCGCAATGATCCACCCCACGAACGGCAGGTAAGCCAGCATCGCAGCCACATTGGACGACATCACCGAGCCAGCCGCCGGCGGTGAGCTTCCCGGGGGAGCGCTGGCCGGGGTTCCCGTCGCACCGGCCACCTGCGCCCCGCACGATCCGCAGAACGTCGCACTTTCGTTGATCTGACTTCCACACTTCGGGCAAAACGCCATAAGCCCTCCTGATCGGGGTATCTCGACCGTACCGGGCCGCGGTGTCTTAAGGCGCGCGCCGCTGACCCCTACCGTGAACTCCGTACAAAACGTTGCCTCTGACTGCCCCGAACGAGCTATTGGATATCACAGATGGATTCGCAAAGCAATTGTTGGATTATTACCGATTGCCGATTGGATGACGCGCGTCCTGGCCTGGGGCCCTTTAATCGACAATCGGCAATAAAGTCGAACGAGACCGCGCTCCCCAACAATAAAGTCGCTCTACTTGCTCTCCGGACGATAGGTGGCCGACGTCGTGTCCGTCTCCCAAACGGTGACACGGGAAAGCCGCAGGCCCTGTTGCTGCACGTGCGGCGACAGTATATCGGCGAAGTACTTGGCTAAGTTTTCGGCGGAGGGATTCAACTGATCGAAGGGTGAAAGATCATTGAGGAAACGATGATCGAGCCGCTCGACGAGGGCCTTGATGGCGCCGCGCAGTTCCACGAAGTCCATCAGCAGGCCGATCGAGTTCAGCTCCGGCCCCGCCACCATCACCTGCACCTTGTAGTTGTGCCCGTGGACGTTCTCGCACTTGCCCTTGTATCCGCGCAAGGCGTGTCCTGCCGCAAACGAATGCTCCACCGAAATCTCGAACATCGAACCTCCGGATGCAGTCCGTTGTCCGTAGTCAGTTGTCCGTTGCGAAGACCACCACGGACCACGGACAACGGACCACGGACGTCGTTCATTCTTGCATGAAAGCCTTCACCTCTTCCAGCCGCGTGGTCCGGCGGTAAGGCGGAAGGCTGTCCAAGAAGAGCTGGCCATACTGCTTGCGGACCATGCGGTGATCGAGGATGGCCAGCACGCCGCGATCGCTCTCGCTGCGGATCAGCCGGCCAAAACCCTGCTTCAGCGCGATCACCGCCTCCGGTACCTGATATTCCGTGAAAGCGCTCCCGCCGTCTTCGTTGATCTGGCGGACGCGCGCCGCAACCACAGGATCGGTAGGCACGGCAAACGGAAGGCGGTCAATGATGACGGCGCTCAACTGCTCACCCTGCACATCGACGCCCTGCCAGAAGGAGCTGGTGGCGAACAGAACCGCGTGGGGCGTAGACCGGAACTTGTTCAACAGCGGCGTACGGGGCATCGTTCCTTGCAGCAGGATAGGATAGCGAATGAGCGTCCGGATGCGCTCGCAAACTCCGCGCATCTGCTGGTAGGAAGTGAAAAGGACGAAAGCGCGCCCCTTGGTAGCCTTGAGGATCTCGGCCACCTCGTCAGCGGCTTGGCGCGCGAAGTCCGGATCGCGCGGGTCAGCCAGGTGCAGCGGAGTGTAAAGCAGCGCCTGCCGCGCATAGTTGAAATTGGACCCAAAGATTTTCTCCTTTACGTTCTGGACCCCCAGGCGGCTCTTGAGGAACTCAAAAGTACCACCGACGGCCAGCGTGGCGGAGGTCAGAACCACGGTTTCCACCTGCCCAAAAAGCTTCTCGCGCAGGATACCGGAGACATCAATGGGCGATGCTTCCAGGAAGACTCCACGGCCCCGCCGCTCCCACCAGAAGACGTAGTTGCGGTCCTTGCTCTCGAGCACGACTTCAAACGCGGCGCGCAGTTCCTTAGCACGCTCCGCCAACCGGTTCACTTCTTCCGGCCGCTCTTTCAACCGGCCGATCTCGGTCTCGAGCCGCACCAAGGCGTTCAGGATGGCCGAGTAATGCCCGCGGTTGACTTCCATGAAGCTCTCACGGTTGTCAAATGCCCGTCGTCCTTCCTGGGCAGGAAAAAGCTCGAAAAACAGATCGGCGCGACGCCGCATTTCTCCCACCGCCCCCAGCACCGGCATCGCGTCGGGCCCCGAAATGGCCTTCTGCTTCAGTATGGCCTCGGTATCTCGCGCCAGCTCCTCCACCCGAAAGTTCGAGACCTGAATCCCGAAGTAGCGTGTGGCCACGTCCTCCATGTCGTGCGCCTCGTCGAAGACCAGCGCCTCGTACTCGGGGAGCAGGCTGGCGAACTCCGTCTGCTTAAGGGCCAAATCGGCGAAAAAGAGGTGGTGGTTCACAATGAGCAGGTCGGACTCGGCCGCCCGCTGGTGCATCCGGGTAATGAAGCAGCGCTCGAACTCACGGCACTTCTGCCCGGTGCAGGTCTCGCGCCGCGCGTCGATGCGGGGCCAGAGGGTACTCGAGTCCGGCAAATCCTTCAGCTCGGCACGATCACCAATCTGAGTTTTCCGTTCCCACTCGCGAATTCTCGCGTACTGGGTGACTTCCGCCATGCCGTCGAGCACGGGCTGCTTCTCAATGTCGTAGAGCTTCTGGCGGCACAGGTAGTTCTGACGGCCTTTCATGAGCGTGGCGCGGATTTCCGGGAACATCTTCTTCAGGAACGGAATGTCTTTGAAAAAGATCTGCTCCTGTAGGTTCTTGGTGCCGGTGGAGATCACCACCCGGCGGCCGCTGCGGATGAGGGGCACAAGGTAGGCCAGCGTCTTCCCGGTGCCGGTCCCGGCTTCGGCGATGAGGTGACGGCGATTCTCGATCGCCGCCTCGACTTCCTCCGCCATTTCGAGTTGCGACTGCCGGTACTCGTAATGGGGATGGTGCCGGGCCAGCCAACCGTTAGGGCCAAAGACTTTCTCCAGCGGAGCTCGTTCCGAAGATTTGTTGGTCGCGGTGGCCATCGCATTGACGGTTTTCGATTGTCGATTGCCGATTGAAACGGCAGATTGCTGATTGAAAAGCGGACAAAGCAGGCCTTACAATCGTCAATCGGCAATCAGCAGTCAGCAAAGCCTTGCCACTCCAAGAATAGCACAGGGGCGATGGAGGGGATCACCGTGGTGCAAACTATGAACCAGCTTCCGCGCATCGTGATCCTGGGCCGGCCGAACGTCGGCAAATCCACGCTTTTCAACCGCATCTGTGGCCGTCGTCGCGCTCTCGTAGGTGACCAGCCCGGCATGACGCGAGACCGCATCTACGCGCCCGCCGAGTGGATGGGCAAGCGGTTCGAGGTGGTGGATACCGGCGGCATGATCCCGGCTGAGAAGGAACAGATCCCCGTCGAGATTTTCCGGCAAGCGGGGGTGGCCATCGACCAAGCCGCGCACCTGGTCCTGGTGGTGGACGGCCGCGAAGGCGTGGTGCCGCTGGACGAGGAACTGGCGGCCCTGTTGCGCCGCGCCGGCAAGCCGCTCGCCCTCGCCGTGAACAAGGTCGATTCGTTGCAGCAGGAACCGCTGGCGGCGGATTTCTATCGCCTCGGAATCCGCGACGCCTTCCCCATCTCCGCTGAGCACGGCCTGGGCGTAGACGAACTGCTGGATCATGTAACCGCCGCTTTTGCCGCCGATCGTCCCTCGTCGATCGGCACCGAAGATGCCGCCGCCCTACGATCGTCAATCGACCGTCAGCAATCGGCAATGTCCGTACCAGATGCTCTCTTACAATCGTCAATCGTCAATCGTCAATCGTCAATTTCTGCAGAAGATGCCGCCCTAAGGGGCGGCGCTACGGCATCGCCAATCGCCACCGAAGATGCCGCCCTAAAGGGCGGCGCTACGGCATCGTCCATCGACAATCGTCACTCGACAATCAACGTGGCGATCATCGGTCGGCCCAATGTCGGCAAATCCACCTTACTCAACCGCCTGCTCAACCAGGAGCGCTCCATCGTAACCCCCATCCCCGGCACGACGCGCGACGCCATCGATGCCGAGATCGAGCGCGACGGCCATCGCTTCCGCTTCATCGACACGGCGGGCATTCGGCGCAAAGGCAAAACCAGCCAGTTGGCGGAAAAGCTCAGCGTGATGCAGGCGCGCCGCCACCTCGAGCGCTCCGACGTCGCCTTGCTCATCCTCGACGGCCCCGAAGGCGTCACCGCGCTCGATACCCACATCGGCGGGTACGCTCACGAGAGCGGACGCTCCGTGGTGATCGTGGTCAACAAATGGGATGCGGTCAAAAAGGGCCCCACCACCACCGAGGACTATACCGAGACAATCCGCCGCCGCATGAAGTACCTGGACTACGCGCCGATCGAGTTCATCTCCGCTCAGACGGGACTGCGCGTCGGCAAGCTGGTGGGTACCATCGCCCGCGTGGGCGCCGCGCGCCGCTACCGCGTGCCCACCGCGGAAATGAATCGCTTCCTGAAGAACCTCGATCTCGAGCGCGCCCCCGGACCTGGAGCGAAGCCCCTGCGCATCTATTATCTCACCCAGGCGGGCGTGGCCCCTCCCACCTTTATTGCCTTCACCAACCGCGCCGCCAAGCTCCACTTTTCCGTGGAGCGCTACATTGAAAACCGCATCCGCGAGCGGTTCGGATTCTCCGGAACGCCGATCGTCATCAAGTCGCGTGCCAGCAAGTAGCGAACATTTGACTCGCTGATAGCCTGCTTCCATTCCACTTGGCTAAACTCCGCGCCAACTAACTATATTTCTTTTCATAAAGATAGTGGGATGTCACGTGCTAAGTAGTTCTGTTTTCATCAAGATAGTGGGACCCTCCTAAAAGCGATTTTCCCGGTCCTTTGTTTTCATCGATATAGTGGGACCTTCCTTCATTTTGGCCCCCCCTTGTCACCGATTCTCCCGTCCCTTACCTCAGCCCCACCGCTGTCGCTCTCCGCTTGTTTTCGGTTTGTTTTCCGGATGCCGATCCTTTGTTTTCAATATGGTACTCGCTTTGTTCCGTCAGAATGACTGGCAGTTCCTAAGAAGTTCTCAGTTCTCGCTCGTCAGTTTTCAGTTCGAGCCCTGGCCTTGCCCGCTGCCTTCTGTCTTTCTTGCCTTGGGCCTACCGCCGACCGCCCGCCGCGTTCCCGTGGCTTCGTTTCTATTCTCCACCGATCGACTTCCTTTGTTTTCAAGCAAATCCGTGGCTTCGTTTCCCAAAAGATTCTGAGTTTTCAGTCGTCGCAAGCTGTGAACATATTAAATTTTGAGGCGGCCCTCCCAGCCAGCCTACTGCCAGCTAAACGCTTTCCCACCACTCCGACGCTTAGTAAGTCACTTATTTTCAATAACATCGTGGGATAACAAGGCGTAATAGCTTTAGTTTCAACAACATCGTGGGATACCCGGTCGGACAAATTTACTCTTCCTTTGTTTTCAATAACATCGTGGGATGTACCTTCATCTTCGATAGGCTGGGTCCACGCTTTCCACCGATTGGCGACCAGTTTCTGCGGGCTAAGAGTTTCGACCAACGACATGGCGACCTCACGAATCGGCAACCCGGCTGAGGCGAGATGAGAATTGCGCCTCGGGGGCTGGCCACAGGGAGCCTCTAGATTCCCGGCAGACGCTTCATCTTAAGCTCCACTCCTAGACTATAGGCCTACGTATTCTATTTGTTCAAGTAAAAACTTACACAACCAGCTATAAAATGTCATTAAGATAGGGGGGCGGACCCGCGGGATTCATTGTGTCAACAACTAAATGGGACGGGACACCAGATGCAGACCGCCTTCGAAATTGCCGAGGGCTCACGGACCCCGCAATTCGTCCGGCCGCTGGGAACGCGGGCGTCCCATATTGACGATTGACAATTGACGATTGCCGATTGTAAGACATGGATTCCGCAGCCCGCTCTGCAAATCGTCAATCAGCTATCCAAGCCCCGTCACTTTCGCCGGGGCTCCGCTTCCTTCCCACATCCGGTCCCGCGGGAGTCATCAGATCAGTCACCTGCGTTGACGAATCCACGTCTGAGGCTGTAGACTGAAATCAATCTGAGCGGTGGAGCGTGGTATACGTCATGACGGTGCTTGTATCCTCAAAATTGGAGCTCGTGGTACTGCGCAGTATACGTAGGCGCGCCGGCCTTAAGGAGTGGCCAGGAAGTTGAATTCAAGGTGTCCGGTGGCGTGATCAACATCGTCCCCAAGCCGCCGGCCGCCGACTATGAGTACACGCCCGAGCAGCGCCGGGCCATTGACGCGCGACTCGCGTCAGCTCGCAAAGGGCCCTACTGTGGTCCTTTCGATTCCGTGGACAAGATGCTGGCGTCGATGAAGGGCAAGGCATCAAGAGTGTCCAGGTGGAATCAGGATGGCGACCATGCTCTTGATGTAAAATAGAGGAATGCCACAGCAAGCGCCTCGAGGATCCACCCCTACACCAGTCGAGCCTCAAGTCCTGCGGCAATGGCGGGAAGAGTTTGAAGCTGCCGCCACGAGGCCGTTAGAGCAGCGCATGCGCTACGCGTTCATCCGCACCTACAGGCCCGTGCTGGATGACGCGGAGTATCGCTCGTTCGACACGCTGGAAGAGTACCGTCAGTGGTGCGAGAAGAATCTGCCGGATTGGTTGGGATATGGCCGCATTTGAGTACCGGCAAGCAGAAGAGATACGAGAGGCCTTCCAGCGCCACCGAGTGAGATATCTCTTCATCGGGAAATCCGGCGCGATTTTGCTGGGCTATCCCGATACCACCCAGGACGCGGACGTCTTCGTCGAGAAGGAGGCTTCGAACCGCGAGCGCCTGGTGCAGGCGCTGCCCGATCTCGGCTTTCGGTTGACGGTTCAACAGGCCGAAGAAATCCGCCGTGGTAAAGACTTCATCCAGCTTAAGAACGGCCCTTTCGATTTGGATTTGATCTTCGCACCTGATGGCATCGAACGGTTTGAAGACGCCTGGAAGCGCCATGTCGAGGTGGAGGGCTTTCCTGTCTGCGATATCGACGACATCGTGCGTAGCAAGCAAGCGGCCAATCGGAGTAGGGACAGGGAATCGCTCCCCCGGTTGCTTTCGTTCCGGGATTGGCTGAAAGGACAGAGATAGATCGTGCGATGACGCGCGCCCTGGCCTTTCTTGTGGCTTGGTTGCCTCGCGCCGGCCTGGAAGTCGTCCTCGGTCGACAGGCGTCAGCTCGCGCTGACCGTGGGGATGCCCGGGATGCTCCTTAGTTGTCGGTCGTCGGTCACTAGGGTGGCTGACAATTGGAGCGCCGTGGCAACAATGATAGCGTCAGGCAGCTTTAAGCTCTGCTCCCTCCGCACCCGGACGATTCTGTCAATCAGAGCTCATTGTGAGCGGTCCAGTCCTACAACGTCGGTCCGTGCCAGGAAGCTGCTGAAGTATTCTTTGTCTTGCTCCGAAAGATTCGGAAAGGCAAGAAACTCAATCTGACTGAGGATAGAGATACCAACCCATTCTGCCGTCTTGAGCCGCTTCAATAACGGATCGCTTCCACGGAGCAGGCCAATAATCGCGTTGGTGTCGAGCAGATACCTCTCACCACTCATCGCGGAGCGCTCTCTGCGTGGCCACAGCGTCGCCTTTCCAGCTCAGGTGGCCCGCCAAATCGCTGAAATCGTGTTTCAGTCCGTTACCACCTTGCGGAACCGGTTCGACGATAATCGTTAGGTCGATTGGGCCCGCCGGCAACTCCGTGGGCAACGCCAGCCGGAGCATTCCATCCTTATCGACCTGACCTCTGATCTTCAACACTTGCACGGGTAACCTTTCGCGCCGACGCACTCCCTGCGCTCAGTTTGAGTGTAGCACAACCGCCGGCGTATGGCGCGGTCGTCGCTTTCAACCTTTCATCGGCAGAAGATCAGCGCGGCTTTTCCGGATCGGATACTTCCTTGGAAGTCTGGGCGAGCTCTTTCGGCTTCCCTATCTTTTGCGTCGAGTCGACGTTGAAGATTTTGAAGTCTGAGTATTCATGATCGTTGCGAAGGACCTTGCCATGCCAATCGACCGTGACGGCGACTTCGCGCGGCAACCAGAATCCTGCGGTGATGCTCTTGAAGTGGACTTCACTGAAACTGATCTCGGTGGTTTGCCGTTTCAGCGCGACCTCCGGCAACGCCTTCAGCAAGTCCGTGCGCAGGCGGAGGATCTGGTAGTTTTGGGAATCGATCCAGGCGAGTCCCTGGACAAAGATGGTGCTTTCGTTCTTACCGTCCTTGAACAACCCGTACACGTGAGCTTGGATGGGATGCTGCGCGAAGGCCACCACATAACTATCTCGGCCATTGACTTTCTGGCGTCCGAGATAACGAAACGTGGCCTCGGATTGATAGACCGGGTGAAAGATCAGCGAAGCGGCCGCGAATCCGGAGGTGACCATAAAGCCTTCCGCGAGACCAGTCGACTGGCCCTCGTTTCCGGGCAAGTTGGAGCGATACTCGCTGAAGCCTGGCCCCCAGGCCTGGGCGGGCGTCACGCACAAATACTGGAACTTCTGGTCTTGCTTCTCGCCGCCCTTCCCGTTGCCCTTCAGCTTTTGCTGGTGAACCTTCTCCAGCGAACTGGTATTGGGGAAACTGCGGAAAAACTCCCGCACGTCCTTCCCCACGCCGGTGAGGATCGATTCCAGCGGTTTCTGATCCTCATCGGACTCGAGCCCCTTCAGGTCCGGCGTGGTCCGGCGCAGGTAATCGATGGGCTGATCGACCTCCGTTTTCACCTTGGCGTAAGTCGCCTCCACCTTCTTCTGACTCTGAACTTGCACCCAGATTTGGCGAACCCGCGGCGGCATTGTCCTCACTTCACGCCCGTCCAGGTAGCGCGTTATTTCCTTATTCGCTTCTTCGGCGTGACCTTCACCCAGCAGGGCCTGAGCGCGCATCAGGCGCGCTTCGGGTCCGGAGCCGGCGTCAATGGCCTCTCGCAGTTTTTCGGCGGCGGCGGGCCAATTTTGAATCAGCAATTGCGAGCGGCCGAGCTCCTGAAGTGCAAGCCGGTCTTGAGGAGCGAATTTGAGTGCCTCCACGAAATAACCCGCCGCCCGCTCCGGCTCATGCCGCCAGCTCTGCATCACGCCAAGAACCAGCATGGGTTCCGGCCGTCCCGCGGTGCGATCCGCCTTACTCCGGTCAGACGCCTCGCTCAAGTCACGGGTGGCGCCGTCCCAGTCTCCTGATTCGAGTTCCACGAGTCCCAGCATGGTCCGGCATGCCACGCAGGACCTGTCATGCTGGGCTACCTTGGCGAAGAACGGCAAAGCCCGGTCCGGATTCTTCTGATCGAGTAACTCCCGCACACCGCGCGTGTAGTCCTTTTCGGCTGAAGCCGACAGCCCGTCGGAGACTCCGAGCTTCTTCAGCCTTGGTATCAGGCCGGAGATGAGATCGGCCTGCGCGAGGAGGTCGGGGTCCTCATCCTTGTCCCGCAAGGTGATGGGAATAACCCAGGTCTTCTCGGCGTCGGCACTAAGCTCAGTGATCACATGTGCCTTCAGGAAACCAGGCCTGGTGACTGTCAGGTCCAGAGCAAGCGTCCTCAGGTGCTCGAGAGGATTCAATTCCCTAAAAAACTCCCCTTGGAGGGTTGTCTCTATTATCTCGTGCTGACCGATGACGTTGGTAGCTATGACGTTCACTAGGGCGCCGGCAATCGGATCACCTTGGAGGTTACTGACCTTTCCGGTGACGTACCAGTGGCGCTGCGCCTCGACCTGTATGTGTTGACCCGCGACGTCCTGGGCCGGCGACGGAACGGGCAATGCGGCCATCGCCGTCAGCAGGATGAGGTCGCGAAAGTGCGCTTTCATGATGACGCCTCCTATTCAACCGCCTTGACCAACGAGCTCGAAGCGCAGTCCGTATGTTAGTACATTCCACTCCGCTTAGCCAAGGGATCAGAGAAGAGAATGCACATGAACGGTGCCCTATAAACTAGTTGATTACCCACGCAGTTTGATCGCTTGTGGGCGGGCAACCGGCGATCAGCAAATTGAGTTTGACGCCGAGCGAAAAGGAGCAGAGCGGTGGATCGAAAAGCTCGCGGGCCGCCGGCCGCCCTACTGACGCGGTTCACTGCCCTTGAGTTGGCTGGGCGCGGACGCGCGGGATTAAAGGGCTGTTGGGGTCCAGCTTTTCGAACTCCTCCAGTTCTTCGATCGCTTTGTTGGCCCTCCCGGTGTCCTCATAGAGATCCGCCATGAGGACGTGGACCTTGGCGGGCGCGTTGGGGATCTTGAGCGCCGCTTGCCCATAGCTGACCGCTTGCCCCCACTTTTGTTGATAGGCTAGGCAGCGCGCCAGCTCAAACAGCCACTGCCATCCGTTGGGGTCAAGCTCCTGCGCCTGGTGGAGCACGCGTTCCCCTTCGCCGTACTGTTTCTCGCCGATCAGCAGCGTCGCCAGCGGGTAATACGGCTCCAGGAATTTCGGATTCAACTTGATCGCCTGAGCCAAAGCCGCTCGCGCATCGTCAGGCTGCTTGAGCTGCACCTCCGCCATGCCCATCAGGAAGTACGCTTCGTAGTACTCCGGGTAAGCGGCAATTGCCTTCTGGAGGTGTTCCACTGCACCCTTCGGATCTTTCCTTTGGTTCAGGAATTCGATTCCTGCTTGAAACTCCTCCCGGGCGCGCTCGGGAATGGCCAAGGTCCTGGCCGAGACAACCTTGGCGTCCGCGCGCTGACGCTCAGCCGTAGCGCGCCGCAGTTGGAGCGGAACCTGCGCGTTGTTTTCGTTGCGACGGAAATCGACCTGGACCTCCGAGCCGACGTACCCGTCCTTAGACGTGCGCAGGATATAGGCCATGGGGAGGACACAGCTAAAGCCGGTTTCTCCTTTTGAATCGGTGAACTGAGCGTCGACCAGTTCAGCGGGCGGCCGCACCAGGTCAACACGCACCTGATCGATCGGCTCCTCGCGATCCGAGTCTGTGACGTGGACAGAAAAGTCGATGGTCCTTGTGTTTTGCTGGCAACGCTGGGCGAGCGCAGGCTGTGTCTCTGCGAACAAGAGATACCAGATGGCCGCAAGTGAAGTGACCTTCCAGCGGAAAGCGGCGAAGCCTGATAAGCCGCCGACCATGTCAACGTCCTTCAACGAGTGTGAGAAAGCTTATCCCCGAACGTGCGTCGAAATCAACTGGAATTCAGTCGAGTTGCCTCTCTTGCCCCGATGAGGATGTGGCGAGCAGCACGAAAAAGAAAAGGGGAGCCCGCAGGCTCCCCCTTCCGTGATGCGTAGGTCCCCCTCGGCTCTAAAAGATGAACCGAAGAGCCATTTGGATGTTGCGGTGACCGCCATAGGAAGCGGGAATGTAGGTTACGGCCCCAACATCGGCCGAGCCCGTCCCCGCACCGAGGTTGGCGTGGTTGAAGGCGTCAAACATCTGAGCCTGGAAGTCCAGCTTGTACCGCTCGCCGACAAAGAAGGACTTGTGGACCGCGAGGTCGATGTTCCAGCTACCCGGGGTCCGGAAGGCATCCCGGCCCGTCATGTTACTCGGGAACGGCCCGAAGTCCGAATAGCCCACAATTGGGTTGACGTAGCTGGTGTCAAACGAGCAACTGGTGATGGTGTTGTTCGGCGCTCCGTTGCACAGATTCAACATGCTGTAAGTGTTAGGGATGCCGGTCACGGCCACCAGAGGTTGCGGATTGCGCGGAATCGCGGTCGTCTCGTCCATGCGTTTATAGCTCGAAACGGCGTACGTAGTGTCATAGATCGTGTAGGGAGCGCCCGTTCGCGCCGTGATGATGGGCGCCACGCTCCAGCCGTCGAAGACCTGCCTGGCTGCGCCGTGCGTGCCCTTGGCAAACGGGACGTCCCATACGCCGCTGATGGCAATGCGATGCCGATTGTCGAATTCAGCGTCGCCACTATCGAGTTTGGGGAAGAACGCCTCGGTATAGCCGAGGTTGTAAGCATTTCCGGAGCTGCTGAAGGTGTCGCTGAGGTTGTCGATGGCGTGCGACCAGGTATAGTTAACCCTGAAATTCACGCCTTTGATGTTCCGAACGTCAACGCGCGCGTTCAGGGCGTTGTAGCGCGAGAAGCCGTTGTCACTACGATAGTTGATGTTGGTATACTGAGTCGTCTTCAGCCGGGAATAGCAGTCGGGAAAGGTCCCGGGTACTGCGCAGGAGTCGCCCAAGTAGATATTCCCCGATCCATATGGGTTGATATTGGCGATGTCGTACAAATGTACACCCTTGGATCCACTGTACTCGAGAGCAGCCACGACGTTCCGACGGACCTCGCGCTGCAGGCCAAAGCTGAAGTCGTGAGCGTAAGCTGTCGCGATGTTGGGGTTGACGGCGCGGAGGCTGACGGCGGGCAACGCCTTAGTCCCGGAGGTGCCCGCCAGGGGCCCCGCCACGTTGGTGGTAACCGCCAGCGCGTCCTGGGGCAGGTCAACTCCACCGATCAGCGAGATCACCGCGTAGTTGGGCGGATTCTGGATCACGTTGAAGGTGACGTTGCCAAAGTTACGAATGTAGCTGATTCCCCAACCGCCGCGGAGGCTTGTCTTTCCATCTCCAAACACGTCCCACGCAAAACCCAGGCGAGGCCCGAAGTCGTGCCAGTTCTTCTTCCACAGTCCACCGAGGGGACCGTTGGGAGTCGTAGCCACGCCGGAGTCCCGGATGGCCAGGAACTGATTCGGCTCAGTTGGGAAGTAGAGGTTGGAATCCAGGTTGGGGTCCTTGTTGTGTTGAGTGCCAAAATACTCCCAGCGCATGCCCAGATTGAGCGTGAAGTGCGGGCCGATCTTCCAGGAGTCCTGACCGTAAAGGCCAAGCTCATTGTAACGATTGCTTCGGCTGAAGTTGGGTTGGCCCACCGGAAGCGTCAGCAGGCAGCTCGGGTCAGGATTCGCCGGGTCGACACACGGGAATTTGCCCTGCGGGTTCACGGCCGACTGGAATTGGTGCATCAAACCATCCAGGAAGTCGTCCACGCCCAGGATCGTGAGGGCGCCAGTGTTGCCTAGGGCAGCGCCCGGAGTCTCATAGGCACCAAAGGTGCGATTGTCGCGGATGTAGGTAAAGGCACCGCCGAAGCGGAAGTCGTTTTTGCCGTGGACCTTGGTCACGTCCTGGTAGAATTCGAGGAAGTTCTGAGGACCACCGAAGGGAATTCCGCTGCCGGGACTGAAGGGGAGGTAACCCGGCAACGCCACGGCTTGATTCAGTAAGTGGGTCTCCGTCAAGGAGCCGAAATAAAGCGATGGGCTGTCAGGGTTGGTACCCAGCGGCTGGAGAGTGCCCAGCCGGTTAAAGACCAGTTTCGATTGGCTCACCAACGTGGGAGAGAAGGTGTGGGTCACCGACACCAGGAAACTGTTGTCGAGGCTAACGGTTGTCGTATCGTACCCGGCGTAGGGGCTGTACGAAGTCGTGCCCGCCAAGTCGAATTCGCTGTACCGAGCCCAACGCCCGTAGAGCGTGGTCTTGTTGCTGACGTTCCAGTCCCCACGGCCTACTAGGTCGTAAGTATTCTGGGGGGTACCCCCGCCTGCGTCCAGCGGGACATTATAGGTGACTTCGTCAAACATGGTGGTTGACGTGGGCAACGTGGCGCACGGATTGGCAGCAGTGAAGTAACTTGGAAGGCTTCCGCCGCACGGATCCTTCCCCGAACTGTCGATGATGTTTTGCCGGGTGTAGGTTGCAAGCGTGGAAATGCCCGAGCGCAGTTTCCCGAACGTGTTGAAGAAATTTTGCGTCGCTGGGGCGGCGAGCGCAATGAACGCTGTGTCAGGGACCATGTTGATTTGGGGCGCCGCGCTGCGGATGCGCGTCCACTCTGTGCTCTCGAAGAAGAAAAGTTTGTCTTTCTTCACCGGTCCGCCCACCGAAAATCCGAACTGGTTGCGCGTGTAGATGCCCTTGGGAATGCCGTAGGCATTGTTGTTGAAGTCGTTGGCGGCCAGCTTGGAGACTCGGTTGTACTCGTAAGCGGTGCCGTGGATACTGTTAGTCCCAGCCTTGGTCGTCAGGTTGACCACGCCCGCGCCGGCCCGCCCATACTCCGACGTAAAGTTGTCTGTGAGGATGCTGTATTCCTGCACGGAGTCGAGGGGCACATACTGCCCGGGCGTGGCGGTGAATTCGTCGTTATTGGCCGCGCCATCCAGCAGCACGTTGGTGGATTCGGAGCGCAGCCCGTTGATGGCCACACCGACGCCGCGTCCGGAGGGGTCGTCCTCAGAAACGTTGCCGGAAGTTACCACCAAACTGTAAGGGTTGCGAGTATCGGCGATTGGCAACTCCTGAAGCATCTGATTGCCGATCACTTGACTTACCGTCTGAGTCTCAGTGTTGACCAGGACCGCTGCCGCGCTCCCGGTAACCTCTACCACCGTCGTGGAGGTCCCGACCTCGAGCTTGATATCAAGTCCGATTTTAGAGCCGGGATCGACTGGAACGGTCTGCTCATAGGTCTTGAAGTTGGCGGCCCCTACCTTCACGGTGTAAGAACCAGGCTGAAGATTACTTACCAAGAAGTCGCCGGAGGCGCCCGTTTGCGACGTTCGCACGGCCGCCGTGCCCTGCGAGGTGACGGTCACGTTAGCGTTCGGAACCACCGCGCCGGTCTGGTCGGTCACGGTCCCGCCGATCTGGCCAGTCTCAGCTTGAGCAAATGCAGGGGCGACGCTCATCAACAACATGAGCGAGACCGCAAATACAAACACACCTATTCTCCGCATGGTTGTTTCCTCCCATGAACTGAGTCAATTCCCAATCCCAAAACCTCACAGGGCGAACGGGCGGACCTCAGCGTCCTCCGCTTCCAAGGGAAGCAGACAAACCGCACCACTCTTGTGTGGAATAAACGCGGCTGCGACGCTTCATGGGGTCTCCCCTTACCCTCAAAAAGAGCCAGTCACGTGCACTACTTATACGGAAAACGGACTACCGAAAAACCCATCGCCGGCCCGACGCAGGGCCAGCGATCCTCCCGACGACGTAATCTATATCGAAGGAAATCGTGGTTGTCAAGAATTATTTTGCGGTATCGGAAACAAAAGAAGGCGATAACCAGAGGGTAACGGGTAGACGGTAGACAGTAGACGGCATACAGGGAAAAAGCGGTAGACGGTAGATAGTAGACGCCATAAAGGGGAAAGCTCAACTGGGGGCGTGGTCTTTTCCCTGTTTACCGTATGCCACCTACCGTCTACCGGATTGAGGCTTTTCCCCTGTATGCCGTCTACTGTCTACCGTCTGCCGGATTAGAGTTCCAGCGAATTGAGATACTTCCGGAAGGCCGCGCCCAGGTCAGGACGTTTGAGCGCCATCTCCACCGTGGCCTCGAGAAAGCCCAGCTTGTCACCCGCGTCGTAGCGCTTGCCCTCAAAGACATATCCGTAAATCGGCTCTTTCAGCAGCAGCCGCCGCAAGGCGTCGGTCAATTGGATTTCGCCTCCCGTGCCCGCGTGGGTCGCCGCGAGTTCGGCAAAGATCGCCGGAGTCAGGATGTAACGGCCGATGATGGCCAGATTCGAGGGCGCCTTGCCCGGCTGCGGCTTTTCCACCATGTCGTCGATGCGAAACAGCCGTCCGTGCCACTGGTCATCCGGCACGGCACGACCCTTGATGATGCCGTAGCTTGAGGTTGCTTTCCTTTCGACCCGCTGGATGGCCACCACGCTCCGGCCGTAGCGCGCGAATACTTCCATCATTTGCTTCAGGCAGGGCACCTCGCCGTCAATCACGTCATCCGAAAGCAGCACCGCGAAGGGTTCGTCACCCACCAGGTCCCGCGCCGTCAGGATGGCATGGCCGAGACCGAGCGCCTCCTTCTGACGTACATAGGTCATCTGCAGCAGCCCCGAAATCGAGCGGAGCTGCTCCCGCAATTCCTCCTTGCCGCGGCCCGCCAGTTGGTGTTCGAGCTCAAACGAGACGTCGAAGTGGTCCTCGATGGCGTGCTTGCCGCGGCCGGTCACAAAGACGACCAGCGGAATGCCGGATGCTGCCACCTCTTCCACCGCGTATTGCACCAGTGGCTTGTCGACGATGGGCAGCATCTCCTTGGGCTGAGCCTTGGTGGCCGGGAGAAAGCGGGTGCCTAGCCCCGCCACCGGTAGGACGGCTTTACGGACACTCATCAACTACCCTCCAAAGCGGAAGTATACGGTAGACGGTAGACGGCATACGGGAAAGAGCAGACGGTAGACAGTAGGCGGCATACTGGGAAGACAAGGCGCCACCGCTTGGAGGCGTCTTTCCATTATGCCGTCTACCGTCTACTACCTGCCGGTCTGCCGTCTACTGTCTACCGTCAACACGCACTATGCTAACATAACGACTGCCAATGATAGTCCTAGGAATCGAATCCAGTTGCGACGAAACCGCGGCCGCCGTGGTGGCGGATGGCGAGCGCATTCTCTCCAACGTCGTCGCTTCGCAGGTGCTGACGCACGCAAAATACGGCGGCGTGGTGCCGGAGCTCGCCTCGCGCGAGCATCTCCGCAAGATCGGACCCGTGGTGGACGCCGCCTGTCGCGAAGCCAGTGTCAGCGTGAACGACGTCGACGGTATTGCCGTCACGGAAGGACCCGGCCTGATCGGGTCGCTTCTGGTCGGCCTGGTTTACGGCAAGGCGTTGGCGCTCTCGCTGGCGAAGCCGCTCGTTGGAGTGAATCACCTCGAAGGCCACGTCCACGCAGTGCTGCTCGAAAACAAGATAGCTCGGCAGGCGGGAGAGCCGGTGGAGGAGGCACGCTTTCCCAACGTGACCCTGGTGGTCTCCGGCGGGCACACCAGCTTGTTTCGAGTCGAGGTGGTGCCGCCAGAGAAAGAAGTAGGCAGTCGGCAGTCGGCAGTCGGCAGTCAAAAATTGTCGATTGACGATTGCCGATTGCCAACTGAAAGAGAAGACACAAGCCACTACGATTTTCCAATCGGCAATCAGCAACCGGCAATCGGCAATTCTGTTCTGCCTACTGCCTACTGCCTACTGCCTACTTTTTCATGCCGACTGCCAACTTTCGCGTACGTCCGCCTCGGTCAGACCCGCGACGACGCAGCCGGCGAAGCCTTCGACAAAGTGGCCAAGCTCCTGGCGCTGGGCTATCCCGGCGGGCCGGTGATCGACCGTCTCGCCCGCTTCGGCAACCCGCGCGCCGTCGACTTCGGTCGCGTCCGCATGAAAGGCAATCCGCTCGACTTCAGCTTCTCCGGACTCAAGACCGCCGTGCTCTATCGGGTGCGCGGCACGGCGCTGGCCATCGAAGCTGCCGAGCGCGCCGCTCTTCGTAGCGCCGCCCTTCAGGGCGGCATCGATCAGTCGGATACACAACCGACCGAAGTGCTGGAAAGAGGCGCCCTTCAGGGCAGCGAATTGCCGATTGCCGATTTGCGATTGCCGATTGGAAAACCGGAGTGTCTTGGGTCTTCTCTTCCAATCGTCAATCGACAATCGGCAATCGGCAATTTTCGCCGCCCTGAAGGGCGCCTCTACGAAGAGCATTGCTCCCAGGAAACGCTCGACCTGGTCGCCAGCTTCCAACACGCGGTCGTGACGGACCTCGTCGAGCGCACGCTTGCCGCCGCCGATGCGGCGCGAGTGCAATCGGTCTTCGTCTCCGGCGGCGTAGCGTGCAATTCGCTGCTGCGCGAGCGTTTCGCCGAAGCGGCGCAACACGCGCGACTCCAAGTCCTCTTCCCTTCCCTGCGCCTTTCCACTGACAACGCGGCGATGATCGCCGCCGCCGGCTTCTACAAGCTCGCCGCCGGCGAGCGCGCCGATACCAGCCTTACCGCCCACGCGTCACTACCCCTGGGATAGCCTTCATTGCCGATTGCCAATTTGCGATTGACGATTGGAAAAATCCTTCCCCGCCAGGTCTCTTTCAATCGACAATCGGCAATTGGCAATCAGCAATGAAGTCGGCCTCAACGAAACAACTGACAACCTACGGAGTCTGTCCTACACTGTTCCACATGGGTGTTTCATGCGCATCGGCATCGATACTGGTGGGACGTTCACGGACTGCGTGACGTTTGACGGCTCTCGGATCAAGGTCCTCAAAGTCTTCTCCACGCCCGCCGACTCCGCTCGCGCCATCCTGGAAGGCGCCCGTCGGCTGATCGAGAGTGGGGACACCACGACAACAAGGGAAGCAACACCCACGGCGGGCCGTTCCGTCAAACTCAGCGGCAGAAAAAGTGGCGGCGCAAAGCCGCCGCGACGCGCACCCGAACCGCTCGAAATCATCCACGGCACCACGGTGGGCACCAACACGCTGCTGGAGCGTCGCGGCGCGCGAGTGGCGCTGGTGACCACCGCCGGATTTGAAGACTTGATCGAGATTGGGCGCCAGGCGCGGCCCTGCCTGTACGACTTGAATGTCCAGCGCGAGCCCCCGCTCGTCCCGCGCGCGCTGCGCTGGGGTGTCAAGGAGCGCGTCGGCGCCGGCGGCGAGGTCCTGCTTCTGCCCACCGCCGCCGAGCTTCGCCTCCTGCGCCAGCGCATCAAGAAGTCAGGGGCGGAGTCCATCGCCGTTTGCTTCCTTTTCTCCTTCCTCAATCCTGCCCACGAGCGCGCCGTCGAGCGCGAGCTTGAATCGCTCGGACTTCCCATCTCAGCCTCCTACGAGATCCTGCCCGAGTTCCGCGAATACGAACGCCTTTCCACGGTTGTCATCAACGCTTACTTAGCTCCCAAGCTCGGCGCCTATCTTAGCCGGCTGGAAGAGGCTGTCGCGGCGGATTGGCCCCGCCATCGCAGCGGGAAACCACCCCAATCGACTTCCGACCTCCGACTCCCGACTCCCGACTCCCGTCCTCGCGTCTTCGTCATGCAATCGAGCGGCGGCATCACGACGGCCGGCCGCGCCGCCCGCGAGCCTGTGCGCACGATCCTCTCGGGTCCGGCAGGCGGTGTGGTAGCGGCCGCGCAGCTCGCCCGGCAACTTGATCTTCCTCGCGCCATCAGCTTCGACATGGGCGGCACGTCCACGGACGTCTGTCTGCTCGCCGGCGCGCCGGGCTCGACCTCGGAGACCACGCTCGGCGGCTTGCCCGTTGCGGTTCCAGTCCTCGACGTCCACTCCGTGGGCGCGGGCGGTGGCTCGCTCGCCCGCCTCGACGCCGGCGGAGCGCTTCGCGTCGGCCCCGAAAGCGCCGGCGCCGAGCCTGGGCCTGCCTGCTATGGCAGGGGCGGCCGCCGCCCCACCGTCACGGACGCCAACCTCTTGCTCGGACGTCTCGACCCCGAGTGCTTTCTCGGCGGCACTTTTCGGCTGGATCTTGAAGCGGCAAGAGAGTCCTTTGCTGACTTCCTGGCTCCGCCCGCAGGAACTCGCCGGACACCAAGCTCCGGATTCCGGAGCGCGCTCGAACTGGCCCAGGGCATCCTAGCCGTCTCCAACGCCATGGAGCGCGCCTTGCGAGTCATTTCCGTCGAGCGCGGGCATGATCCTCGCGACTTCGCCCTGATCTCGTTTGGCGGCGCGGGAGGGCTGCACGCGGCGGCGCTGGCGCACTCACTCGGACTCGCCCAAGTGATCGTGCCCTCGAACCCCGGGGCCTTTTCCGCGCTCGGCATCCTGCTCTCGGATATCGTCAAAGACGTATCCCGATCGGCGCTTCGGGCGGTTCCCCAAGCCGCGGCAGCCACCGGTCCGCCGGGTCGCGGGAGAGTCCGGGCTGCCTTCCTCCGTGACCTCGATCGCCGCTTCGCCGGGCTCGAGCGAGCGGGTCGCAATGAGTTGCGCCGCGAAGGGTTTTCGGCAGCCGCCGCGCGCGCCGAACGACGGCTCGACCTCCGCTACGTCGGTCAGGCCTACGAGCTTTCGGTGCCCTTCACGCCCGACTTCGCCGTGCGATTCCATAACGAGCACGAGAAGGCCTATGGCTATGCACACGCTGGCCGGCCCCTGGAGGTTGTGAACCTGCGAGTGCGCCTCGTGATCCCAACGCCCAAACCGCGGAACTACGTCCAACGGCCCCACGCTTTCGTAGCGGCCGGCTTTAGCCGGGCACCCGCCGCGGCCGGCTCTGGCCGGGCACCTGCCTTCGTAGAGGCCGGCTTTAGCCGGGCACCCGCCGTAGAGGCCGGCTCTAGCTGGGCACTCGTGCCGACGATCCGTGGGGCGGTCCTGAAACGGAAGCCGGTCTGGTTTGACGGAAAGTGGCTGGATACCCCAATCTACGCTCGCGACCGGCTCCGCCCATTTACGCGGTTTGCCGGCCCGGCCGTCGTGGCGGAGTACAGCTCGACCACCGTCGTCCCGCCCGGCTGGATGGCTCGCGTTGACGCAGCCAAGAACTTGATTCTTTTCCGGCGAAACTTAATCCGGTAGACGGTAGATAGTAGACGGAATAGAGGGGAAAGGATCACCCGCGCGGCGGGGTCTTCCCTGTCTACCGTATGCCGTCTACCGTCTACCGTTCCCGTCGTGCTTAGGGGCGAGCCGATCGCCAACCCACCCGCCAACGCCTTCAACACCTTTTCCAAGAGCGAGATGGATTCCCTGGTGCTGGGAAACTTCGCGATGGATAAGGCACATGTGTAGGCTAGCGTCGCGTGACCCTTCATTATTCACAATGGCCGGCGGCTCCGCCGTCCTGCTGTAGGGGTGTCGTAGAAACCCTGCGGCCTTCTCGTTAGGGTCAATCAGTTATGCGCAACATACGCAACGTCATGAGTGGATGCCGAAGATCGCCAAGCCTGTCATTCTGAGCGGAGCGCAGCGTAGCGAAGAATCTCTCTTCTTATCCGCTGCGGAGCAAACGAGGGGGCTGTTCATGATGGGATTGTCAACGGCCAGCGACACGGACGGCTACGATCCTGGGGAAGGAGGGGCAGGGCGTCCACGGCCCAGGTATTCCTGAAGCTCGGCAAGAACTGCCGCGCGCACCCGCCGCGCTTCTTCGACCGCCTGCTGGGCTGCCTCGAGATCGGCGATTTGCTCGCCCGGATAACGGAACTCAATGCCGAAAGGGGTCAGCATGGCCCCCGAAGCCAACTGGGCTCTCAGGGAAGGTTCCACCTTCGCCGCCAGTTCCAGTAGCTCCTGGATATCGTGCGTCTTCGGGAAGGGAACTTGATGGCGAACGAGGAAGGCTTTCAGAAACTTCTCGGCCGCCTGCTGGGCATGGAAAGCCGTGGTAAAATAATCCTGTTGGGCAAGACCCAGGAGGTGCTCGGCAGCGCCGAAGTCGCCCTCCGCCTTACGCAGCCAGTCCTGCACGAAATCCCATATCACCTGCTCACGCGTTCTTGTCATAGAGTACCTTTCCAGCGTGAGACGCGGGGTAGGCTAATCCTCCTACGACGTCTTTTGTTTCCTCAAATTCCTCCTCCTTCATAAACACAAGCTGGAGCGGCACGGGGAGTTGCGATTGCAGCTCCGTCTTGAGGTGATAAGCCTCCCGCCATCCCGGCGCCTTTTGCACAACCACCAGGAGGTCCAGGTCGCTGGCCGCGCTGGGAGAGCCGGAAGCGTAGGAGCCGAAGAGCACCACCCTCTGCGGACCGAAGCGTTGCACCAGTTCCTCCACCAGGCCTTGAATCTCTTCCGCCATGGTCTCGATCGCCACTTCTGCCATGCTCCCTCCCTTAGTCCTCCTTTTCATAAGTACGGCCACGTATCTCGCTGACCCTCACCCGGCGCTTGGCGCCACCCTCTCCCAGAGGGAGAGGGCTGGAATCGTTAAGAAAACTCCCCCACCTTTTGAGAAAACTCCCTCTCCCTTTGGGAGGGGGTGGCGCGAAGCGCCGGGTGAGGGTCAGCCAAATCGCTTACGCGCATCCAGGATTTCAATCCCCGCCATGCGGCCATCCGCCGCGTGGTCCACCGCAATGCCTTCGGCCACGTGCTCACTCGTCACGGTCGTTTCGAGGAAGCGGATATAGAGGGCGTCCACTTCACTATCGTAGCTGATGGTCATTGACCGGTATCCTCCTGCCTCAGAAATAGTACACGTAAACCGCGACTGGCGCTTCTACTTTGTCATCACGGGTGACACCTACCTCATTTTGAACATCATCCCTCATCCCAAGTAGCCTGAGAGCAGTCAGAAGGCGAGGATTTGGAACCCAAAGCCGCGGGCCTACAAGTCAGGTCCGCGCTACGCTCGCTTTATCCCGGAATCGTGACCGCCTTGCCCCGGAATCCGCACCCCCGAACCTGCCAAGGGGTGAAAGCTCTTGCCGCCTTCCGAAGGCGTGATAATCCCGTTTATCCCCAGCCAGTAATAAATAGGAGGGAGATGTTGTTCTCCCACTACCGAACCTCAGCCGCAATCGGCTACCGGTTGCGGTTCCGCAGGTAATCGGTCAGCGAGCTGCTACCCGTCTCCTCCAGCAGGGTGTCAAGCTTCATGTCGCGGCGCCGGCCTTCGGCGAAATTCTCGCCGTAGGTTTCCCGGAGGGTTCCAATACGGGTGTTACCGTTTTTCGCGCGGGTTTGCCCATTCTCATCGCGGGAACGGTCGTCGAGACCTGGTTATTTTGCCACAGTATTTCTCCTCATCCATGTGAGCTACGTTGATTGTGATTCTTCGGCCAGAACGTTCAAAACGAATCGCGTCCCGTAATTCCGTGCCGCACTAGCAACGAGCAAATATTGCGCAATGAGCGCACCAGTGTACGGAACCACGGTCCTCCAATTCACCGAGCCGACGACCAGACCAATTGAGAACAGCACGACGAATAGGATGGAAATAGTGGCCATGTCCCTGGTCAGCAAATAAGTCCTGTGCGCTTCTGAAATCTTTATATCCGTGCTGTGTTCTCTGTATAGGCGGTACCACAGTGCGTTTTGCGCTCGTGGATCTCGGGGCAATTCTCCGAGCTTCCTCCTTAGGGCAGGCACATCGATTCGAGGGTCGCTGCTGATCAACCGCGTGAACGCCCGGCAACCGGGCAAAGGATTGTGCCACCGCCAAAACACGACTCTCGCTTTTCCTAAGTCACTCAGCACTCCACTCAAAACAATGGCGAGGATTGGCATGCTGGCCGCAATGATTCCATCCTTTGCGGTCACACGCCCCCAAAAATGGTCAACGGACGAGCCGGTGAACCCCTTGCTTACAACCAGGGAAAAGAAAATCGCAAGGTTGGCACCAATGAACGACCACAGATAGACCGCGTTCTTACTCTTGAGGTAAGATTGTCGAACTGGTATTACGCCCTTTGCTTTCCTCGGTGCCATGATTCCCCCGATACAACCCAGTACACGTTGAAGCTACAGAATCAATCTGTCATCGTATTAATGTCGTGGCCAGTTCCGTGGCCCCCGGCTGCGTAAGCAGGGACACCCCCCCTTCCATGTTTGTTGAAAAGATATATTTTGCGACCTGGCTGTATACCTTTAGCGCCGAAGGATCAGGGTGACCGTATTGATTGTCAACGCCGGCGCTGATCAGCACGGTGTGGGGAGCGATATGGAGCAGTGAGGCCGGATGTGTTCCGTTCTTGGAACCGTGATGGGGCGCGGCCAGGACATGCGACTTTAGCGCACGACCGAACAATCTGTTGATAGTGTCCCACCGTGCGCTTTCCGTATCGCCGGTGATCAAGTAGGAGAATCCACGTGGCCCACGACCTGTTAGTTTAAGCACAATGCTGCAGTTATTGGAGCTGTCCATATCTTCGATATGTGGAGAGAATAGCTCAAAGTCGAAATGCTCAGAGAGGCCACCAAGTCTGCGGTGAGCAAGCAGGTCCAGGCGCACCGGCACTTTTCTCAGCGGATTGGTTGATGTGCGTCGTGCTTTTTCCTCTGCATTAATCAGGGCAAAGACGAGCTTGGCCTCCTTACTGTCCTTGTAGTACTTCGGGTACATAACCCAATCCGGGCGATATTTCCGCAAGATAATGGAGGCGCCTACGACATCCGTATGATCGTCATCAAAGCCGGTAAGTATCAAGCCCTTCACATAATGATCCTTCAGAGAGACCGCCAGCAGTTCCTTAACGTAGGCGACCGTCTTGTCATCAGAGGGCGGAATGCGTGAATCAACCAATATGGCCTCTCCCTCGTGTCTTACGATGGCGAGTGCGCCTTGGCCAACATTTGCGGTGATGATATTCATGCCCTCATCCCTTCTTGGAGCGGTATATTGCCTGGTTCAGATCCTTCTCGAGGTGGAGGACGGCGTGTCGCGCTGAACGAAAGCGGCGTTCTTTGTATTGAGCCAAAATTCCGGCGACCGCAGGTTCCTTGCGGTCGGTAGTAATGGAATAGAATGGCGCGCCATCCGCCGAATTCTCCAGTGCCACTACCTCGGCATTGGAGCCGTCAATCAGGCCAAGTGCGCCCTTCCAATACAGAGCACCGACGCTCTTGGAAAATAGCGCCTTCAGACCGGGGTAAAAGTCGGAGAACAATTCCTGATCTTCGACCCGTTCGAGATTACGTGCGCTTTCCTCGCTGGGCTGCTGCAAGGAGCCGGAGGACCACGTAGCCCCCTCGGCGTCGCGCGGCCAAAGCATAGGGATGCTTACAAGCCGCACCCGTGCGGCTGGAATCTCATACACCGTATCGTCGTTGCGGCGAAAGAAATAATGTTTGACCTCGTATCTCGGATCGCGCCCAGCGTTCCTGCGTACGACAAGCAGGGCATAGAAAAAATCGGTGTTATGATTCTCATGATTGACTGTCTTGAAATAGGTGGTTTTATCCCCACCGCTTAGCGTAGGATAGCCGTTGACATGGTGAGTGTGCCAATTCCCAAGATGCTCGATGTTGGGGTGGCTTTCTTCAATGGATCGGAAGACTCTCTCCTGGTATTCGCCATCCTGAAAGAAGCTGGTCGGACTTCTCTGCGCGTGCGGCCCCGGTCCTATGACCCCCAATACCTCAACGGCGTATTGAGTTCCATTCCTGCGATAAGAACCAATGAGCCTTCCACCAGTTTCATCAATATCGTACTGGTCGCACTCATCAAATATGGAGTCAAGGACCCCCTTGGCCATTGAAATAGAAATGTCACGCGTTCTCGATCTAAACATTGGCTGCGCTCCTCATCGAGCAGACGGCGCACTGCTCCTGTGGGCTCAACTCGAACCGTTGCAGTTGAAAATGTCTCTTGAATGGATGGACCGGGCGATTTCCCCATACAATGTAGTTTTCGTCCATCAGGTTCAGGTATTTGGGCCGTTGCTTCAGTTGCCGGGCGATCGCATCCAAAACAAAGCGTGTGTGGAAGGAGGTAATGAATGAGATGTCTACGGCGAGACCAGGGGAATCCTTGATTTCCGCAATTTCCATTCCATACACTTTCTCTCGCTCTTCGTCAGAGACCAGATCGATCTCCTTGATGCCCTCTCTAAACGTAGTGCGCTGTAGAAAGGATTCGAGGCACGCCAAGCACCCCCCGTTCTCTGGCCTGTATGCAAACACCTCACCGCCAATTCCTCGTGTGAAGACCCGCCCGACAACGAAAGGAATGCTGTACCGTACACAGAGTTCATTGAGTAGGTATCGCGATGGTTCGTTGTCGGTTGCCAACACGACCACATCGGACTTGCGAATTTCCGAGGCAACGTGCGGGTAGTCCATAAT
>Ga0326728_10004652_pt1 | contig 40131 bp, 32 predicted proteins | sample MB3enrmetagenome_FD_207602 | JGI IMG/M metagenome (GOLD analysis project Ga0326728, IMG submission 207602) | Lab enriched peat soil microbial communities from McLean, Ithaca, NY, United States - MB31MN | ecosystem: Environmental > Terrestrial > Soil > Wetlands > Peat | place: USA: New York... | reverse complement strand
CGGTATAATCGCTCTCAGGCCCGGAGAGATGGCCGAGTGGCTGAAGGCGGCGGTTTGCTAAACCGTTGTACGGTCTAAAGCTGTACCGGGGGTTCGAATCCCCCTCTCTCCGCCAGAATTTTCCTATTTCAATCCAAATGCGGACAGTGCGCCGATAAAGTTAAGTTCCGGAGGCGCAAGTTCATTACTTGTCTTTTTTCAGGGGTTCCCCAACCGGTACACTAGACCCAGGATCTTTCCCGCCGGACCTGCCACTTGCAACCGCTCGCCGACAACCTGAATCCCGAACAGCGCGCCGCCGTCGAAGCCTCCGAAGGCCCGCTGCTGATCCTCGCCGGGGCCGGCTCTGGCAAGACGCGCGTCATCACCAGCCGCATCGCCTGGCTCATCCGCGAGAAGGGTGTCGCCCCGGACTCCATTCTGGCCGTCACCTTCACCAACAAGGCCGCCAGCGAGATGGGCGAGCGCGTGGACCGGCTGCTCGGCCACTCCTCGCTGACAAAGCCTCTGCTCTGCACATTCCACTCCTTCTGTGTTCGCATTCTGCGCCGCGACATCGAAGCCCTCAAAATTGGCGGCGAGGGTCTCACCCGCACATTTGCCATCTACGACGAGAACGACCAGCAGGCTGTCGTCAAGCAGATCATGAAGCGCATGGGCCTGGACACCAAGCAGCTCACTCCGCGCGCGGTGCTGGGCCGCATCTCATGGGCCAAAAACCATATGCTCGATCCCCAGGAGGTTTATCTCTCCTCCAAGGATCCCAACGGCGAGCGCATAGCCCACATCTACCAGGGCTACCAAGCCGAGCTGCGCAAGTGCAATGCTCTCGATTTCGACGACCTGCTGCTGGAAGCCGTCCGCCTGCTCAAAGTCTCAAGCGAAGCCCGCGAGCGCTACCAGCGCCGCTACCGCTATCTGCTGGTCGACGAGTATCAGGACACCAACCGCCCTCAGTACGAGCTGATGAAGCTGCTGGCCGGCGAGCACAAAAACGTCTGCGCGGTGGGCGACGAGGACCAGAGCATCTACTCCTGGCGCGGAGCCGACATCCGCAACATTCTCGAGTTTGAAAAAGATTTTCCCAACGCCCGCATTATCCGGCTTGAACAGAACTACCGTTCCACGCAGAATATTTTGGAAGCCGCCGGCGCAGTAGTCGCTAATAACCTCAAGCGCAAGGGAAAAAAGCTCTGGACTGACCGCCAGGGCGGCGCGCTCATCGGCTACTACGAGGCCCCGGACGGCGAAAACGAAGCCCTCTTTGTCGCTGATCGCATTCAGGCCTTTCTCCGGCAGACAAGCTCGTCCGAAACACAAGAGCCTGGAAGGGCCGCCGTCCTCTACCGCACCAATGCCCAATCCCGTCTCTTTGAGGAGGCTCTGCGCCGCTACAACATCTCTTACACCATGGTCGGCGGCTTCAGCTTCTACGAGAGAGCCGAGATCAAGGACCTGCTTGGCTATCTGCGCCTCATTCGCAATCCCCACGATTCGATGGCTTTGCAGCGGGTCATCAACACTCCGGCCCGCGGCATCGGCAAAACCACACTCGAAACTCTGGAGCGGCTGGCTCTTGAAACCGGCCAGTCCACGTGGGATGCTTTGGCCGCCGCCATCGCCAATCGCCTCATCCCCTCCCGCGCGCTGATGGCCATCGAATCATTCCGCCAACTCATCCTCGACGCCCAGGCCATGATGGACCCCGACTTTGCCGGCAAGCTCTCCGCTGACGTAGCCGGGAGCGAATCCGGCGAGGACGCCGATACCGGCTTCGAGTTCGGCGGTTCGTCAGCCGGCTCGCCCAGCACGGAGGACAAAGTCCTCTCCCGGCCCGACACCAGCAAAGTTTCGCCCTTCGCCACTAAGCCGAAGCGCGGGGGACCTGGGATTCCGGCTCAACCCGATTCCTATGTTGAATCGGATGCCGAAGAGATCGCGGAGGACAAAAAGGGCAGCGCCTTTCGCTCGCCCGGCGACGCGGCCACCCTCCCCGAGCTGATCCGCTTTCTTCTCGACCGCACCGGCTACATCAAAGCCCTTGAAATTGAGGGCTCGCCGGAGGCCTTTAGCCGCATTGAAAACCTCAAGGAACTGGCCAATGCCGCCCACGACGCTGAAGCCCGCGGCGAAACCTTGGCAGACTTCCTCGACCACGCTGCCCTGGCCTCCGACACCGACCAGTTCGACCCCGACGCTCGCGTCACGCTCATGACCCTGCACGCCGCCAAGGGCCTGGAGTTTCCACTGGTCTTTCTCGCCGGCCTCGAAGAGGGCCTATTTCCCCATTCCCGCACTCTCAACAGTCCCGACGAGCTCGAGGAAGAGCGCCGCCTCTGCTACGTCGGCATGACCCGCGCCATGAACTCTCTCGTCCTCACCCGCGCGCACTACCGCCGCCGCTTCGGCAGCGATGCCCCGGAGATGAGCATCCCATCCCGCTTTCTCGAAGAAGTTCCCAGCCTACTGATCGAGAATCTCGGCAGCCGTTCTCCTGCCCAATCAGCCTGGGCCACCCCCGGCTATCCCAGGGCCTCTGCCCATCGCTCCAGCCAAGCCGGCGACTTTGACGGCCGGCACTACAATTACGAAGACGAAAACCAGGATTCCCCGCGTTCAATCACCAGGGGCTTTGCAGCAAGTGGGAATAAAAAATACGAAACAAGCGGAACTCGCTCTTCCGCCAAGCCCTTTGTCGCCTCCTGGATGACTCCCAAGGCGTCTTTCTCAAGCCACGAATCCAGTCCGAAACGTGAAGGCCCGGAGGGCCACTCCATCGACAACATCACCCGTTTTTTCGGCGGCAACACAGGCCACTCCAAGCCCGGCTCGCTTACCCGCCCGGCATCGTCCGCCCCGGCCATGGAGATCCCCGCGTCCAGCGGCGCTGTCAATCTGAAAAAAGGTCAACGCGTCCGCCACGCGAAGTACGGTGAAGGCACAATTTTCCAGCGCGAAGGCGACGGCGAGGCCGCCAAGCTCACCATTCACTTCAACAGTCACGGCGTCAAAAAATTAATGGAAAAATTCGCCAATCTGAAAAAGATATAAATCTCTCGTCCTTTACTCCTGCGGACGAACAGGCCGGTATCACGCCGCAATCTCAGTAAGCATAAAAATAGAGGGCGCATTGCGCGCCCTCCGTGGTTTGCAGAACTCTGTGGAGAACTACCTCACCCGAACCATGCTTGGCCTGGCCTTCCAGAAAAGCATGCCCGCCATGCAAAGCAGGCCTGTGCCCAGCAACATCAACGAGGACGGCTCCGGGGTGACCCCTAGATAGTCGAGGGGTTGGATGTTCCCATCGTCGTTGCTAAGCCACTCATCGGTAGTGTAGTTGTACCCTGACCAAACGTATTGACCGTTGTAAGCATCGCCCCAATCATCATAAGTAACTAATATCTCCACTCCGCTATTTTGTACGTCTCCTGTGGCGTTGAAGAGAATCCCAAAGTCACTTACAAACTTCGAGCCCGCTTGAGTCAGCGTACCCGGTGGCGCAAGAATATTGTCGTAAATGAGTTCATTGTCGCCAATGAAGTCGACATTTCCCGGGGAAGAATTTGGCATGATGTATGTGGTCGTTGCGGGCGCTCCGCCAATCGAAATCTTAAAATTCCCGCCGGTGACGTTATACAGGTTGCTGCCAATCGTATAAGGAATATCGTCTAGACCGTCAGAACTGTCATATTCACAACAATACGTGCCGGGGGTGATCAAGCTGGCGGTGAGCGTGCCGCTGCCGGAGATGGAGGGACCAACTCCGTTGACGGCAGGGCCAGAGAACATAAAGCCAAAAGTATCCGCCTTAGCGACCGGGGCAGTCGCAAGAACAATCAACAATGCGACTCCAACAAACCAGATCTTCTTCATACCGTCCTCACGTTTCACCTGCAGAGTATCTCTGCCGTATCGAACCTGCCTGCCTTAATCTCGGAGGCGCTCTGCAATGTAATTATCTCGCTAGAGAGTTGTCGATAAAGACACGCTCTCCCTTCGAAACATCATACACGTTTGAAAGCGCGTTGCAATAGCATGGGTTCGTTATGGATACAAATACACGCTATTCAGCGCACTTCAAATGCATTTGTGGGGTATACGTGCACGTTTCATGCCAGTATACTCCATTTAGAATCAGTTATTTACATAATAGACAATCCAACTATGTGCAAAACTGTGCATAATCTTTTCTTAAAAAGTTCTCAATTATTCTCCCCCCATACGGTTCAGCAATTCCGTTTTCCACACCGACAAAGCCGTTTCGCACAGCCCATACCCTTAGTTTGAGCATAATCATCTCCCTCGCCCCTTGCTCCGGAAGCTTCGACTTCTCTCCCTCCTTCGCCAACCCGCTCCTCCTGCGCTACCATAAAAGAAAGATCGGATACGCGTATGTTTGTCGTTATCTGGCAATTCGAGATTACCGAAGATAAAATTGCCGCCTTCGAGGCCGCTTATTCGCCGCACGGCGCATGGGCGCAACTCTTCAGCGCCTCACCCGAGTACCGGGGCACGGAGTTGCTGCGCGACGCCTACATCCCCGGCAACTACCTCACCATCGATCGTTGGACCAGCGAAGAGGCCTTCCGCGCCTTTCGCAAGGACCATGACCGGGAGTACGAAACCCTGGACCGCGCCTGCGACGCGCTCACCAGCCGCGAGGTCCGCATCGGCGCTTACACCGTCTGAGCAGCCGTAACGCGCGACCGGCATACTGAACCTCTTCGCTGATTTTGGCCCCGGTTTGCCTGGGCGCGTATGAGAAACAGGACTTCTTAAGGCATTCCGCCCTCTTTCACCATTTCTTCGCTATTTTTTTCTGGCCTTGTCTCTCTCGCCCTGCTACAATCCCTTCGAAACGCTTCCCTGCCTTAGAGTTTCCTCACCCTTTGCACAAAGGGGAGCCGGCACGGAGAGCGAAAGGAGCCCCCCATGGCGATTGCCGATGAACGCACCAAAGCCGTAGAACTTGCCCTGGCGCAGATCGAAAAACAGTTTGGAAAAGGGTCGATTGTCCGGCTCGGGTCCAAGGAAGCCCTGCTGCCCATAGCCGTCGTCTCCACAGGCTCCATCAGCTTCGATGCGGCGCTGGGCGTCGGCGGCATTCCCCGCGGCCGCGTCAGCGAAGTCTTCGGCCCCGAATCCTCCGGCAAAACGACCATCTGTTTGCAGGTGATCGCCGAGGCGCAAAAGGCGGGCGGCCTGGCAGCCTTTGTCGATGCCGAGCACGCTCTGGACCCCGCCTATGCGCGCAAGCTGGGCGTGGACATTGACAACCTGCTCGTCTCGCAGCCCGACTCCGGCGAGCAAGCTCTCGAAATCACTGAAGCCCTGGTCCGCTCCGGAGCCATCGACGTGCTGGTCGTCGATTCCGTCGCCGCGCTGGTCCCCAAGGCCGAGCTTGACGGCGAAATGGGCGACTCCCACATGGGCCTCCAGGCCCGCCTCATGTCTCAGGCCCTGCGCAAGCTCACCGGCACGGTCTCCAAATCCCGCACCGCTCTCATCTTCATCAATCAAATCCGCGAGAAGATCGGCGTCATGTTCGGCAATCCGGAAACCACCACCGGCGGCCGCGCCCTGAAATTTTATTCTTCCGTCCGCGTGGACATCCGCCGCATCGCCGCCATCAAGGACGGCGACGCCGTCACCGGCAACCGCACCAAGGTCAAGATCGTCAAGAACAAGGTCGCCGCGCCCTTCCGCGAGGCGGAGTTCGACATCCTCTATGGCGAGGGCATCAGCCGCGAGGGCGACGTCCTCGACCTGGCCGTGGCCCACAACATCGTCGAGAAATCCGGCGCATGGTACGCCTACTCCGGCGAGCGCATCGGCCAGGGCCGCGAAAACACCCGCGCTTATCTCCGCGATAACAAGGAAGTCTTCGCCAAGCTCGACGCCGAGCTGCGCAAGCGCCTCAACATCGGTGCCGTCAAAGCCGACATCCCCGAAGTCCCCGCCTCCGGCCCCGCCGAAGCCAAAGAAGCCGTCCGTAGTCGCAAGGGGTAGTGAGGACTCCGCGTCCAGCGGTACACCCGGGTCCCAAAAGTGGGACCTGGGGCGTCCTGCTGGTAAATCGCATTGAAGGGAGAATTGATGACACTGCGACGACCAGTATTGGTTATCTGCATTCTCGCATTGAATTCTTTTGGATTTGCGCAAACAGCAAATTTTCAAAAGAATGGAGATCTAATTCAGGCAGTAAGGAACGGTAATCTTGCTTCTGTTCGAACTCTCTTGAATGAAGGTGCAAGTCCTGATGCAGTAGTACTAAATGGGACACACTTCTCTGCTCTGTATTGGGCTTCACGGAATGGTCAAATAGATATTGTAAAGCTACTCTTGGCTAAAGGCGCTCATGTGAATGGGACACTCTTGAATAAAGATGGTCCAACCGCCTTAGCGGGAGCATCCGCTGCAGGACATACGGAAGTGGTCAGGCTATTGTTGGATAAGGGCGCCGAGGTCGATGCAAGAGATAATAGTGGTAATATGGGCTGGACCGCTTTGATGGATGCTTCGTATTGGGGTCAGGCAGAAATTGTCAAGTTACTATTAGATAAGGGTGCTGATGCAAATGCCAAGAGCAACGATGGTACAACCGCGCTAATATGGGCATCGACTGGTCAAGGTAATTTAGACACCACAAAGATATTGTTAGATAGTGCAGTTGATGTAAACGCGAAGAACAATGAAGGCCAAACTGCTCTCTGGTGGGCGTCGCTTAAAGGTTATACGGAAGTTGTCAAGCTGCTGCTGGCTAAGGGTGCCGATGTAAGTGTCAAGTCCAAGAATGGCTACACTGCCTTTAAGAGAGCGAAGGAAAATGGATATGCTGACATCGTCCAACTTCTGGAACAATCAGGTGCTAAGGAATAGCCGGGGGCAATGTCCTTTACACGTTATTTGTTAACCCCACACCGCACGCTGGGTCTTTTCGTTCTCCCGTCAGGGAGAAGATGAAAATAGCCTAGGGCCGGGGTCCCAATGGACTCGGGGTCCCCGACGAGCGATTTTTGCTCGTTGGGGTGAAGGGACAGGTCTTCGTCTGTGGGGTGGAGCTCTCGATTTTAAAACCTGGGAGAGCAAGAATCTAATGGCGCGCAAGCGCCGGCTGCCTGGACGGCAAGTCCTCACCGCCGCCCATGTCCATGCACAAACACCAGCATCCGCAATAGCAGCAGCAAAACCGCAATCACCACCGCGCACGTCAGCACCAGACGGCCGTAGCGCGGTCTGGCTGGGCGTGGCTTTACTCGTCGGCTCATGGGTAAGGCTCTCGCAAAGTTAAGCCCATCTTACCGCGAAGCGTCCTTTCTGTGATGTTCTGGCCAGCAACTTACAGCTATCTTGAAGTTCCTTAATGACATGGGAATCTCATAATTTGGATAAACCCGCTAAAGCCTTCTGTCTCTTGCGGCGATAAAGCCTGTAGTGGTGTATTCCCCGATAGCCCGGAGCGCCCCTGATAATTTCCCCGAATCGGCACATGAAACCAGAAGGCGGATCCCGTGAGAGGCAAGCTGCTGATTGTCGAAGATGAACCCATTGTGGCCCTGGACCTGAAACAGGAGGTCGAGCAGTTGGGGTGCGAGGTGATCGGCGTTGCCGAAAGCGCCGACGAAGCGCTGGTGGCGGCCGGGGTACACCGGCCCGATCTGGCGCTCATGGATGTGCGCATTATGGGCAGCGTGGATGGAATTCACACGGCCGGCCTCTTACGCGCCGCCTACCGTGTTCCAGTCGTCTTTTTGACCTCCTACAGCGACGAAACCACCATTGCGCGGGCGGCGCGGGAAATGCCCTACGGCTATCTGACCAAGCCTTTCCAGAGCGGCGAGCTCCGGGCCACATTGCGGGTGGCGCTGCACAAGGCTCGCGTGGACGCGCGCCAGAGCGCGGCGCATCGGCAGATGGAAGTGACCGTCGACGGCATGCGCGATGGCGTCCTGATGGTTTCCAACGAGGGCCGGGTCCAGTTCATGAACGCCGCCGCCGAGGCCTTGTCCGGCTGGACGCTGGCCAAGGCCAAGGGACAGCCTTCGCAGGAGGTCTTGAAGCTGACCGACGCCCAGCAGAGCCCTGTAAACCTGTTCAGCAGCCGGGAGGATGCAATTGCTACAGAAGAATTTGGCTGGACCCTGACCCAGTCCGGCGGCGGTGAGGTGCTGGTCGATCTCAGTCTCACTCCGCTCTCTGGCGTGGCGGGCCAGAGCAAGGGATTTGTGATTACTGTCCGCGATGCCCGCGAGCGGCTGCGCTCCCAGGCTATGGATGAGACGCTGGATGAGGCCCGCTCCTTTGATCAGACGCCCACCGCGATGGTGCAGCTGGATGCAAGCGGTTGCATCGTGCGCGTCAACCAGGCTTTGTTGCGCGCCTCTGGAGTTCCTGCCGAGAGTCTGGTGGGCCGCTCTCTGACCGGCCTCAGCATGGATCCCGACCCGCGTATCGCCAGGGACCTGATGCATATGCTGTTGCAAGGCGGAACTTTCATGGCGACTACGCGGCCGCGCCTGGTTAATTAGGGCTTGTAGGGCTTGTGGAATGTTCCGTTACCTTGAAAGGACGCCGTTGTAAAGGCTGCAAATATCCCGGTTGTTGTTCCGCACTTTTCTGACGGCTAGGCGCAGTCCTTCTTTTTTCCCCGTCATTCCGTTTCAGAACGCTCTGCTCCTGTGTTCCTGGTTGGGATGTCCTTCAAAATTTTTTAATCTCGTATCTCTTGTACCTATTATTCATAGCGATAAGGTTAGCGGGCGTTGCTCGCGCCGCCGGGGGGACGGTGTGGTCTGATAGCAGACGTTTCTTCAAACCGAGGAGTTATGACTTTGAAGAAAACGATATCCGCGACTGAAACACAGCAGCCGGTTCACCCCGCTGCCGACGGCAAGCCTTCGCAAGAGCTCACTGCCTCGCCTCCCGGCGTAGCCTCTTCCCAGTCAAAGCTAGACCGGAATTTGCCCCAGTCCGATCAGAGCATCCAGGACTCTGACCAAGGTTTGCGCGCGTCGGATCAGGATTTGCGGATCTCCGACCCGGTTTTGCGCCCCTCCAACCGTGCGCTGGCGGAGAGCGAAGAGCGCTTCCGGTTGCTGGTGGAGAGCGTCACTGATTACGCCATCTATATGCTCGATCCGGAGGGCCGGGTAGTCACCTGGAACGCCGGTGCGGAACGCCTCAAGGGCTACACGGCGGACGAGGTGTTGGGGCAAAACTACTCTATCTTTTTCCTCCCCGGAGATGTTGAGTCGGGCGTTCCGTCAAGTGAGTTGGCGGCGGCGGCGCGCGTGGGCCGTTATGAAGTCGAAGCCTGGCGGCGGCGCAAGGATGGCAGCAAGTTCTGGGCGCTGGTAACCTTGACCGCCATCCGCGGCCCTCAGAATGAACTGCTCGGCTTTACCAAAGTGACCCGCGACATGACCATGCAGAAGCAGACGGAGGAGTTGAAAAAGCTCAATGCCCGGCTGGAACGCTATCGGGTCATCGTGGAAAACCTGGGTGATTATTTGTTGTGCACGCTCGACACCGAGGGGCGGATCGACAGTTGGAGTCCCGGCTCGCAGAAGCAGTTGGGATTCACGCCAGAGGAGATTCTGGGCCGGCATTATTCCATCAGTTTTCCTCCGGCCGAGATCGAGGCGGGTGTGCCGCAGCGGGAGCTGGAAGAGGCGGCGCGCTCCGGACGCTACGCGACCGAAGGCTGGCGCGTGCGCGGGGACGGGTCGCTTTTCTGGTCGAGCGGCGCGCTCAACGCGGTGCGCGATGAGACGGGGAAGCTGACCGGATTCATCCGTGTCTCCCGTGACACGACCGCGCAGAAGCAGGCGGAAGAGAAGTTGAAGGAACTCAATGCCCAACTGGTATTGGCGCGCGATGCTTCCGAGGCCGCCAGCCAGGCCAAGATGGCTTACGCAGCTCGCATGCAGGTTGTTCTCAGCAGTCTCTATAGCGGAGTGCTGGCGATCAGTCCCGAGCGCACTGTGGAGATCGTCAATCCCACCTTCTGTGAGGCCTACAATCTCCATCAAAATCCTGAGGAACTGATCGGCATGACCGCCGATGAGATTCTCAAGTTGCTCGCCCCCTCGTTCCCGAATCCGGAGTTTTACGTGCAGCGAATCCACAAACTTATCGCCAGTGGCAAGCCATGTTATAACGAGGAAGTTTGCCTGAGGAACGGCAGAGTCCTGTTGTGCGATTTCATCCCCATCCAGGCAGGCGGCGAAGTCACGGGCCGCGTCTGGAGCCATCGGGATATCACCACCGTGAAGAGTCTCAACGCCCAACTGGATCGCGACCGCATCATCATCGAAAACATCGCCGACTATGCCATCTACACACTCGACACGGAGGGACGGATCGACAGTTGGAGTATCGGTACGCAGAATCTTGCCGGATACACTCCCGAAGAGGCGCTGGGCCAGGATTTTTCCCTGGTCTTTACTCCAGCCGAAATCCAGGAAGGCGAGCCGCGGCGAATGCTTGAGGAGGCGGCGCGCTCCGGACGCTGCGCAACTGAAGGCTGGCGCTCGCGCCGGGATGGTTCGCAGTTCTGGTCCAGCGGCGTGCTCACTGCGATTCGCGATGATGCGGGCAACTTGACCGGTTACGTTCGCGTGGCCCGCGACATGACCGCGCAGAAGCGGATGGCGGAGCAACTGGCGCAGCTTGCCGCCAGCCTGGAGATACAAGTTGCGGAGCGAACCCGCGAGTTGGGACTCACCGTGGCGGAGTTGCAGCGTAAAAACAAGGAAATCGAGTCCTTTGTCTATATTGTTACCCATGACCTGCGCTCACCGCTGGTGAATGTGAAGGGATTCGCGCACGAGCTGGAGATGAGTTGCAAGCATCTCAAAGAGGTAGTCCGTGCCTGCCCAAATTGGGAACGGTGTTGGCCTGATGTGCAACCGGTTTTGGACGAAGAAATCGGCGAAGCTTTGCGTTATATCTCCGCCTCCACTTCCAAGTTCGAGCGACTCCTCAACGCGCTGCTCGGCCTCTCCCGCCATGGACGCCAGGACTACGATCTGACGCGGGTCAACGTCTGTGAACTGGCAACCAATGCCGTTGACACCTTCCATCAGGAGATTACCGCGGTTGGAGCCGAGGTTGAGGTGGGCACTCTGCCCTCGGTCACCGCCGATGCCACCGCCCTGGGACAAGTCTTCTCCAATCTAATCGGCAATGCGCTCAAGTATCGCAACCCAAAACAATCGCTGCGCATCGAGGTGGGGGGTCAGGAAGAAGGTGATGTGGTCCATTATTGGGTGCGCGACAACGGCCTGGGCATTCCTGAATCCTCCAAGGCAAAGCTCTTCCAGGTTTTTCAGCGCTTCCATCCCGGCCGGGCGGAAGGGGAAGGCATGGGTTTGGCCATCGCCCATCGCATTGTTGAGCGCCATGGGGGCAAGATTTGGGCCGAGAGCCGGGAGGGCGAGGGCACAACCTTCCATTTCTCCCTGCCATGCAATTCCGGCTCTGGGGATAAGATTCTTGGAACAGGAGAGGAGGAGAGGCATGGCCTACTGTGAAACAGGAGGATTACCACACGATTTACCCATACGTTTTCCAGAAAAGCTGAAGGCTGCCGTTCTTTTTGCCGGTTGGATAAGATAATCCCCGCTCCGGGATGCCTGCCAGCGCTATGAGTTTCAGCCAGGAGACTCAACGAGTGTTCGAAGGAGATCGAAAGATGGAAGTAACTCCACATAGCTTTTCTATCCTCATCGTGGATGACGACGAGGGACAAGTTGAACTGGTCCGCCGCAACATGCGCCGCATCGCGGTCATTAATCCCATCATCATAGTGAACGATGGCCAACAGGCCCTGGACTTTATCTTCCGCCGGGGAGAGTTTTCTGGGCGCTCCGCTTTGGAGCATAACCCCCTGGTCCTTCTGGATATCAATATGCCCGGCAGCATGAACGGCGTGGAGGTGCTGCGCCAGATTAAGGCCGACCCGGCAACCCGCACTACGCCGATCATCATGCTCAGCACCATTGACGAACCGCGCGAGGTTGCCCACTGCTATGAACTGGGCTGCTCGGCCTACATTACCAAGCCGGTGGACCCTTTGCAGTTCATCGAAACCATCCGCCGGCTGGGGTTCTTTCTTCAGGTCATCAGCCTACCTGATGACGAACATCCTGCAGCGGAGTCACCCACATAGTGAGCAGCCTGTCCATTACCGAGGCTCCTTCTTCCCGGCAGGTGCTGGTGGTGGAGGACGATCCCTCGACCGCTGAACTGATGCGGCGTTCGCTGGAGCGCGCCGGTTACTCGGTCGTTCTCGCCGATGGCGTCGCGGCCGGGCTCAAGGCCCTGGGTGACGTTGATTCCGGCGAATTCATGACCTTGCTGCTCGACTACCGTCTGCCCGATGGAGAACCATGGACGGTGGCCGATGCGGCACAGGCGCGCATCCCCGAGGTGCCAGTGGTCATTGTCACCGGAATGAGCGACGAATCCGTTGCCATCGAGGCCTTGCGGCGCGGTTTTGCCGACTATGTGAAGAAAGCTGATGGCTTCTGGAAAGAGTTGCCCGCGATTCTCGAACGGGTGGCGCGGCTCAGCCGCCTGAAAGGCCGCCTGGATGAAGCCAGCTCCTTGATGACTGCCATCGTCGAGCACTCCTGTGATCTGATAGTGGTCTGCGGCGGCGACAGCAAGATGATTTACATTTCGCCTATGTGCATCACACTGTTGGGCGTCGATGCCAGCGAGTTGATGGGACGGCCGGGGACGGAGATCGTCGCCCCGGAAGACCGCGAGGAAGTAGCCAGGCTCTTTGCCCGTACTGAGGATAAGACTACGTTGCCGTCGACTGTGCGTTGCCGCCGCAAGGATGGTTCGCTGGTGTGGATGGAGGCTCGTGCGGCTCGCCTTCGGGCTTCCTCGGCTGCCCAGCCGATGACCGTCCTTACCCTGCACAATATAACCGCACAGCGCGAACACGAAGAGCAGATGGCCGCCTCGCTGCGCGAAAAAGAGGTCCTGCTGCGCGAAATCCATCACCGCGTAAAAAATAATCTTCAGGTCATTCAAAGCCTGCTTCGCATGCGCGCCCGGTTGCTTTCCGAGGGCGAAGCCCGCGCCGCCATGGAATCCACCGTCCAGCGCATTCACGCCATGTCTCTGGCGCATGAACATCTTTACCAGAGAGAGGATCTGGCGCGCCTCTCGCTTTCCAACTACCTGCGCGATCTGTTCAATCGGGTCGTGGCCTCCAGCTCGGTTCAACCCAATCAGATTCAGCTTCACCTGGATATTGAAGAGCGTTCCCTCACTCTGGAGCTCGCCATTCCCTTCGGCCTGCTGGTCAACGAGTTGATCGCCAACAGCCTCAAGCACGCTTTTCCCGGCGGCCGCCGGGGAACAGTCACGATTTCGGTTCATCGCGTTGACGGCGCCGTACGCATGGTAATCGCCGACGACGGCGTTGGCCTTCCAGAGCATTTCGACATGAACGCCTGCCCCTCCATGGGGCTGAAGCTGGCCGCCAGCCTCTCTCATCAACTGGGCGGAAGCCTGCGCTTCTCTTCACAAAACGGCTGCCGCGTCGAAATGAATCTCACGCGAATGTAACGGAAATCTCCAGATGATCTCCTCTGCTGATAGAATGAAAAATGCCGTACTGTGCGGCGATTGCCTCTTTGCTGAGAGTGTTATTTGGGTCACTGATCACTGTGCACGAGCACTGAGCACTGTTTTTATCCCCCAACCCATAGCCTGTCGGCCAAACCAGAAGAAGGAATATCTCCCCTGTGACCCAGACGATACGCAATATCGCCATCATCGCCCATGTGGACCATGGCAAGACCACTCTCGTGGACGCCATGCTGCGCCAGTCCGGCACCTTTCGCGCCAACGAGCAGGTGGCCGAGCGCGTTATGGACTCCAATGAACTGGAGCGAGAGCGGGGCATCACCATCCTGGCCAAAAATACCGCCATCGTCTTCGAAGGCGGCAAGATCAACATCGTGGATACGCCCGGCCACGCCGATTTTGGCGGCGAGGTCGAGCGCGCTCTCAAAATGGTCGATGGCGTCATGCTCCTCGTCGACGCCGCCGAGGGTCCGCTCCCGCAAACCCGCTACGTCCTGGCCAAGGCTCTCGAAGCCAAGCTCAAGCCCATCGTGGTCATCAACAAAATCGACCGTCCCGACGCCCGCCCGCAGGAGGTCCTCAACGAGATCTACGACCTCTTCATCGACCTCGACGCCGACGAGTCGCAACTGGATTTTCCCGTGCTCTACGCGGTGGCCAAAGCGGGCACGGCGACTCTCGACCCCGCTAAGCCCGGCGAAAACCTCCAGCCGCTCTTTGAGTCCATCGTCTCCACCATTCCACCCGCCACCGGCGACGCCGACGGCACGTTGCAGATTCTGGTCACCAATCTCGATTATTCCGATTACTTTGGCCGCATCGCTATCTGCCGCGTCTTCCAGGGAACCCTCCACTTCGGCGACGACGTAACCATCTCCAAGCGCGACGGCTCGCTGATGAAGACCCGCATTACAAAATTGTTTACCTTCAGCGGCCTCAAGCGCACCGAGATCACCGAAACCGTCATGGGCGATATCGTTGCAGTGGCCGGCGTCGAGGGCATCACCATCGGCGAGACCATCACCAGCGTCGAAAACCCCGCGCCCCTGCCGCTCATCGTCATCGACGAGCCCACCATCGCCATTCAATTCAGCGTCAACAACTCTCCCTTCGCCGGCCGCGAAGGCAACTACGTCACTAGCCGCAACCTGCGCGAGCGCCTGGAAAAAGAGCTGCTGACAAATGTTTCAATTCGCGTCGAAGACACCGGCTCACCCGACAGCTTCAAAGTTCTCGGCCGCGGCGAGCTGCAACTGGCGATTTTGATTGAGATGATGCGCCGCGAGGGCTTCGAGCTTTCCGCCGGCCGCCCGGAGATCGTCACGAAAATCGTCGACGGCACGCGCATGGAGCCGGTCGAGCATCTCACCATCGACGTACCCGACGCATACACCGGCACGGTCATCGAAAAGCTCGGCCCGCGCAAAGGCGAGATGACCAAAATGCACAATCACGGCTCCGGCCGTGTGCGCATGGAGTTTCGCGTGCCCTCGCGCGGCCTCATCGGCCTGCGCAGCGAGATGTTGACCGAGACCCGCGGCACAATTGTTATGAATTCCCTCTTCGACGGCTACATTCCCTACCAGGGCGAAATCCCCCAGCGCCCAACCGGGGCACTGGTCTCCGATCGCCAGGGACTCACCACCACCTACTCGCTCAACGGCCTGCAGGAGCGCGGCATCCTCTTTGTCGGCCCCGGAGTCGAGGTCTACGAGGGCATGGTCATCGGCGAGCACTCGCGCGACAAGGACCTCGACGTCAACGTCGTCCGCGAAAAGCACATGACCAACATGCGCGCCTCCAGCGCCGATGAGGCCATCCGTCTGGTGCCCTACCACAATCTCAATCTGGAGCAGGCCATCGAATTCATCGCCGACGATGAAATGGTCGAGGTCACCCCCAAATCCCTCCGCCTGCGCAAGAAGATCTTGCAACAGAATCGCCGCCCCAAACGGTGGCAGAAGGACGCCGAGTAGTTTGCGCAGCGCCCGCGCACAAAATCAATCCCACTTCTTAATCTTCGGCCAAAGTTCGACGAGTGGTTGCTTCAATCCCTGGCAGTAGTAGATGTCAATGTTGTTGTAGGGCATGGCGTAGGGATTTTCGTGACGCTTCATCCAGCGTACCGAAGTAAAGAGCTCTTCGAGCCGCTCGCGGCGGTCACCAAGGACAATCATGCTTTCACCCGTATAGCCGCGCGGACCCCAGAGGAAGTAACTCTGGTGGCCGCTGATGGCTTGCGGCAGCCCGTAGCGCGGGCCGTAGAAGTCGATAGCGCCGGCCTGACCATAGCTTTGGGCAAAGATGGCTGTGCGCGGGCGGATCTCGGCGGGGAGGCTGTTGTAGACCGAGGCAACGTCGGCGGCCATCTCGGGCCAGCCGAACTGGTCGGCCATGAGCTGGGGAAAGGGGCCAAATTTGTGGTTTTCGATAGCCGGCTGCCTCTGGTGCGTGATTTGCATATAGTGGATGCAGCTTTCGGCGGATAAAACAGGAATGGCGAGGGGAGCGAGCAGGATGCCCATCGCGATCATCAGCCCGATATAAGACCAGTGCAGCCAGATAAGACGAGGCCGGTTCATCCAGAAGCGCTCCCACAGAACCGCGCCTCCGGCAAAGAGCATGGGGAAAGCGGGGAAAAGGTAATAGATGCGCGGGCTGACCGCGATGAAGACAAGGGCTGTTATCAACCAGGCCCAGCCAAGAAAGCGAAATGGCTTGGCCTCCGCGCGGAAGAAGAAGAACCAGAGGCCGTCGAGCCAGATGGGAAAGCTGAGCGGCAGCATGGCCGAGTTCTCTTGAATGAGAAAGCGAAGAGGCGTTAGGGCCACGTCGCGGCCGGAATGCTTGATGTTCTGCTGCAACTCGAGGAACGGAAAATGATAGTGGATGTTCCAGAGGAGATTGGGAAGAAAGATGACGAAGGCAATAGCGCCGCCGATCAGGAACCACTTCGACCAGAAGAGACGGCGCTGGCTGGTAAGCAGCAATCCCGCGACGAGGGCGATAGCGTAAAGGCCCATCGAGTATTTGTTCTGAAGACCGAAGCCAGAAACGACGCCAAACCAAAGCCAATGGCGCGTATCGCCGGTTTTAATCATGAGGATGATGAGCCACGCGCAGCCCATCCAGAAAAGCGGCTCGAAGCTGTTCATGCTGAGGAAGTGATCGACGCCGAGAAAGCCTGGGGCAAGAAGGATGCAAAGCGCGCTGGTGATTTGTGCGATGCGCCCGCCGCCGAGCGAGCGCGCGATATATGCGGTGAAAACAATGCGCGCTGCGCCGGAGAGGATGGGAAGAATGCGGATGGCCAGAAGCGAATCGCCAAAGAAGGTGCGCTCGAACCAGGCCGCGACGGCTACCAGCGGCGGCTGATCGACGTAACCCCAGGTGAGATGGCGAGCGCAGTCGAGATAGTTAAGCTCATCGACAAAGATGCCGTAGCGCCGGCCGGTGTAGAGATGGATGGCAATCTTGACGAAAGCTATAAGAAGAACAGTAAGCCCCGAACCGAGCAGCCAGGGCCGCGCGGATGTGGGGCTGGTCAGTGCAATGGGCTGTTGGGCTGTGGCGTCCACAGGAATCCTCTCGATGTCGAGTTTATCAAGAGAAGGATACGAAAAGAGCAGCGTGTAGGTTCTGCCGAAACAGCACGAAAGCCCGCGCTTGGGCAGAAGAGGCCGGCTGCTCTCAATGCCTGAGGATCGCCGTCCCCGCCACTTCCACTACCGCGAAGATCACGCTGACCGCCGCTAGAAACCCCTTTGGCCCGCTGTCAGTTCTGCTCGTGCCGTTCCATGCTTCACGGATTCCGTACGCAGTTATATGTAAGGTGGATCGGAGTTCCCAACTCAACGACTTCAAAATCCGTTACCTTCAGGCCATACATCGAGTGAGAATCAAAATCCACATCTGTGTACTTTGCTTTGGTGTCTGCGTCGCTCTGCGCGGTGAGTGTGATATTACCTCCATCAGCCAGAAACATGCCGTATTTCTGCATGGCTCGCGCAACGACCTGCGCCTCCGGCATCAGTTGCGACACGTCGTACGAGGCTTTCAGGCGGAAGCGGGCGCCCATCGGTGGAGCGAAAGCCGGCCCGCGCGGCGCGCCGGCATGCGTGGCGGGATGCACAAAGACATGCGCGCGTATCCGCTGATTAGGAAGAGTAAATCGGATAGCGTGGTTGATGCTTCCCGTGGCTATCTCGTCGGCATTGAAGAGTAACGGTGCAATCGGAAATCCGGCGGCATCAGCGCTGGTGCATTGATCGCCTCGCCCCGAGGGAGGATACACCCGGTTAAGATCCCAAACTGCAACTAAGCCCGCGGTGAGAACATCCTCTGCATAGTTGGCCTGATAGGCTTCGTAGAGCTTACCGTGGCTGCGATCAACCACAATTAGGTGGCAGTCCTCTCCAGAGGGGCACTTATAGTCCGTCTGCCCTTCCAGGCCGCCGGCGGCGGGAAGAGGAATAGTCGAGAGTTGGTCAGAATCAACAGCGCTTGGTCCCGGGCCCTTGAAGCGTACATGGGGGGAATTGGCGTCCGCCTGCAACACCCGCATGCTGAAATCGATATGCATCTTATTGTTGTTTCCCCAGCCGCCCGCATCCGCAAGCCAGGCGATCATGGCGGAGGATTGGGGATCGAGGGGCGCATGACTTATGTCCTGTGTCCAGATAGAGCCGGATGGAAAGTAGGCCGCGGGCGCGACGACATGCTCCAGCCTGGCCGCTCTCACCTTGCCGCCGAAAGCCCTGTCCAGCGCAGAGGCCATGTGGTCTGAGAGGTGATGGGCCCTGAGAGTGACGTTGTTGATGTTGATATGTTTGTGGAGTTTGTACCCGGTTACGGAAATCCCGGCTCCCACAATAACGCCCAACGTAAAGATGACCAGCGCCTTCATGTATTTCATCATGGCACTGTACTCCTCTCTCGCAAAGCAACCTACAAATGAATTCTACTCCTTATGATTTCCCGCGGCAGGCGCCAGGGGGTCCGGCGGCGCGGATTTCTCAGTATCGGCAGTTGTAATCCGCTCAGGAGAAATCCATATCTTCCAAAGCGGGCCTCGCGTAAAAAGAAATCTGTAAAGTCCAGTGACGGCTGCTGCTTTAAGCACCAGCAGAGCGCTGGCCGGAGCCGCGATGCGATGCAGCACAGGAATCCTGTAGCGCAGGCCGGCAATCGCTACGAGCCAGCCGGCAATCTGAAGAACGGCGAATGCCATGTAGAGGCGCGATCCGCCCGATAGCGCCAGTGTGGAGACAAACAGCAGAACCAGAAGATAAGGCACTACGAGGCGCATCACTTTGTGCGAGACAAGCTGAAATAAAACTGGATTTCGCGGCGACAGCGTCCACGGCGCAAGACGGAAGAGCTGAAAGTTTCCGGCCAGTGTGCGTACCTTGCGTTGAAACTCTCCCTCGATTGTGGTTGGCCAGGTGTCGTAGACGTATGCCTGTTCATCAATGACAGACCGGTAACCCTGGCGAATTATGGAAAGCGGCTGAAACATATCATCCAGAATCATTCCCGCGGGCTGCGGCATTGCGAGTTCGCGGCGAATCGCATAAAAGCCGCCGTATACGCCGACCGGGGAGCTATAGATTGACTCGCAGGTCCTTATCCACTTTTCATAGCGCCAATAGAGCCCGCTGACAGCCGCGGAGGCTCTGTCGTGGCTGTCCTGGCGCAGAATCAGTTCTCCGGCTACGCAGCCGACCTTCGGGTCGGCGAAATTGTTGATGAGTTGCTGAACGGCTCCCGGAGCAATCTCCGGCCGGATGTCAACAAAGAGGATCACCTCCGCGGTTGCCCTCGCCATGCCGGCATTGACGGCAACCGCCTTGCCGCAGTGTTCGTCTAAAATGACCGTTATGATGCGCGGATGGCACTCGCGCGCCAGCAATTCCGCAGTGCCGTCGGTTGAGCCGTCAGAAACCAGGATGATCTCTTTGATGTTGCTGTAGTCGAGACTAAGCAGGTGCTCGATCTTGCCTGGGAGCAAGGCTTCGCCGTTGTGCACCGCGAGCACAATGCTCACGCTGGGAGAGATTGGGCTGATGAACCAGCGCCGCGGCCGTAGCCGCGAGAGCACCCACATCACTGCGGGGTATCCCACATACGTATAGAGAATGCCGGCCATTGATAGCCAGAAAATAATTCTCACTGGGCGCCTCTGCGCAGGATGATGGTTTTGATGGTCTCAAACATGATGAGCAAGTCAAGGCCAATCGACAGGTGCTTGACGTAGTAAAGATCGTATTCGAGTTTGTGCTTGGTTTCCTCCAGGCTGGCGCCATAGCGATAGCGTACCTGTGCCCAACCCGTAATCCCCGGACGAATCATGTGCCGCAGGTCATAATAGGGAATCTCCTGGCTGAGCCAGTACACAAACTCCGGACGCTCCGGACGGGGGCCTACAAATGCCATGTCGCCGCGCAATACGTTCCATAGTTGCGGAATCTCATCGAGCCGAGTGCTGCGCATAAATCTGCCAATCGCAGTTACGCGCGGATCGTCCTTGGTTGCCCACACTGCTCCCTGCGCTTCTGCGTCCTGACGCATGGTTCGAAACTTGTAAGCTGTAAATAACTTCCCACGCCGCCCAACGCGTGTCTGTTTGAAAAGTATGGGGCCCGGCGAAGAGAGGCGCACCGCAAGAACAATCAGCGGCAGGAACGGCAGGCAGATCAGCAGTGCCGCAAAGGAGACCGCGAACGAGAGCAAACGCCGGAATACCTGCTGCGACGCGTCCATCCGGAACCCCTCTGTAAAGATGAGGGTGCTTGGGTTGAGCCCATCCAATGGCAATTTACCAGAGAGCCGCTCCACTAATGAGTTGGAATTTTCAATGATAACTCCGAGCAGGCGTAGATCCAGCAACTCTCGAACAGGCATTGATTCTCGGCGGTCTTCCATGGCAACGATAACGCGATCGATGCCGGGTTTCGGACCACGAAAGGCGCGGAGATCCGCGGAGAAGCGCTCAAGCCGGCCATGAATCTCGCCTTTTCCCTCCCAGCCTATAACTTCCATGCCGGCATCGCGGCTGGTTCGCAACAGTTCAACCACCGAGCTGGCGCGATCACCGCAGCCCAAAACATAAACTCGTTCCCGAAATATGGCAAGGCCAATGATCCACTCATAGGCGCCGCGCCAAAGGACAAGAACAATCGCAAGAAAAGAGACACCAACAAGAAAAACATATGGCCCGATGTCCAGATCCGGGAATAGATAAACAAATCCTGCAAGAATAAACGATAAAACACTTAGAACAAGTAACAGGCGAAAATATATTTCCCAGCTCTCTGAGAAGCGCCGCGGTCCATACAGATCAAAGTAATGAGTGAGAAGCAGGGTAAAGGCAGTGATGCCGGCGATCTTCAGCAAGCCATTTTCATAGATCAGTATAATGTTCCAAGCTGGCCCTGTGAGCAGCACTGTGGCCAGTATAAATGATCCTCCTACAAGGATAACTTCGCAGAGAAGACGCGCCAGAGTTCGTGCTGGGTAGTAAACATTGAATAATCTGGTCATTTATTCCGCCTCTTAGCCTTACGTCCAGGATTACTGCTTACGACCTCTTGCTTTTCATACTTTCCGTAGTAATAGGAGTACGCGGAACTGGTGGTCGCGTCTTTTACCGCATTTAGAACAAAGCCGAGAATTCGCGTATTGCTGAAGGCGGTCTGTGCGCGTTGTGCAATGTCATAAGGCGTCGTGGCGGCTCGTGCAATGAGCAGCACCGCATCTGCGGCGCGAGCCAGGTCGATTGCGTCCGCTACCGCGAGCACCGGCGGGGAGTCGATTAGAATCCAGTCAAAGTGCGGGGAGAGAATGGCTACTAGCTCTTCTATTCGGTGATTGGCGACCAGTTCCGATGAGTTATCCCCGCCTGCTCCGGCAGGAATCAATGTAAGATTCGGAATGCCGCGCGCCAAGCTTCCTTCTCGTGTGTCATTGATCTGATAGTGTTGCATGATTTCATTTGGCTCTGCGGACCCCGTCAGATACTCTGTAAGTCCGGGAACATCAGGTGCGCCGAAAACAACATGGAGCGAGGGACTGCGTAGGTCGCCATCAATGAGAAGTACTTTATTGTTCTTGTTGCGCGCTAGACTGATTGCTAAATTTGCCGCGACAAAGGTTTTGCCTTCCGCGGGCATGCCGCTACTGATAAGGATCGTCTTTAGCTTTGCCTGATCGCGATATTGGTAGAGTTGTGACCTAAGGCCTCGAAACTGCTCTACATCCATGCCGCGCTCTTCTAACGTCGGAAGGAAGGCCATGGAGGGTTTCCACGCATACTGCGGGATGTTTTCCATCATAACATCCGTCCTGATCGTTGGTAGAGCATCGGCGCCAGGAACAGTGAACGTTTCGGCAGCCCTTGGGCTGTCGGTTCCTTGTGCGGCTTTCTGTTCAAGATCCGCCCTTTGTAGTGCATCGTAAATACGGCTCATATTTCGCTGTCCTTCAGTGATTCCTCGCTGCCGGCGACGGGGGTGATAATGTCCAGTATATTTGGCTGTACTGAACGCTCTATTAACGCCTGCATCGCCGAAAATGAGATCGTGAAAGGATGCTGGACAAGATCGAGCTCCAGACCAACCGACTCAACGATATGCGCAGGAATGGGATTGATCTGTTCCGCATATGCGAAGATCAACGTTTGCTCGCAGAGCAGGTTGATAATGCGCGGAATTCCTTTCGAGTAGTGATACACGAGCGCGGCCGCCTCGGGCAAGAATACCGGTTCGGTGGCTCCGGCAATGCGCATTCTCTCTCCGATGTAGGCCTGGGTTTCCTCAACCGTCAACGGTTGCGTCCTGCACCACAACGATATGCGTTGCCGTAGCTGGCGCAGGCTTGGGTGGTACAGCTTTTCCTCCAGTTCAGGCTGGCCGGAAAGAACAATTTGCACCATTTTTTCAGATGAGGTTTCAAGGTTTGTCAGCAATCGTATCTCTTCCAGAAGTTCCCAGGATAGATTCTGTGCCTCATCAACAATGATAGCGCATAACTGATGCGCGCGATAACGCTCAATAAGCCAGCCATTGAGTTTTAAAAGCATGGAGGCCTTGGTCCGCGTCGTTGGAGTTATGCCAAAGTCGGTAAGTATAAATTCAAAAAAATCGAGTACCTCTAATCTCGGATTAAAGACGTAAGACGTTGCAATGCGCCCCTTGTCGAAATTGTCAAGAACCGTTTTGAGCAGTGTTGTCTTGCCCGTTCCCACCTCTCCCGTCAGGACCACAAAACCCTTGCGCGCCGCTATGCCGTATTGCAGACAGGCGAGCGCCTCCCTGATCTGCGGCCTCAGGAAGAGAAACCGCGGGTCTGGACTGGTTCCGAAAGGAAGAACGCGAAGGCCGTAGAATGATTTGTACATGGCTAGCTGGACGCGCTTTCGGTGGAATTGATCGTTCGTTCAACTAGATTTCTTCGCTTTGTTGCGGCGTGGGACTTATCGAGTTCATCGATGTACGAAATGACCGCCAGTGTCGGCAGTTTGGTAAATGCAAAAACGTCGTTCTCGTTGCGCAGCGATTTATCGCGGTATTCGAGCAGCGCGGCAAGAATCAGGCCCAGGACAAGGCCGGATGCCAGCCCCCCTCCAGTAAACAGGAGATGGTTGGGGAAGGTGGGCGAATCCGGCAGATTAGCTGCATCCATTACGCGAAACTGTTCACCCTGTTGACGGTGCTCTAAAGCGGTGGCCATGGACGATTGATTCATTTTGGCCAGCAACGTGTTGTAGAACTGTACTGCGGTATCATGGTCGCGTGTGATCTGTTTGTACTCTTCCTCAACCATCGGGCTTGACTCAATCTTGGTTTCATAACCGCGAACCTTCTGCACCAGCCTTGCCTGCTCCTGCTTGGCGGCGGCTATAGCTTGCCGCTCCGCATCCAGTTGAAGCTTTAGCTGATGCATCTGCGGCGAGTCTTTTGTCTTGGCGGTAGTATCCACCTTGGAATTGGCGCCGGTATCTCCTTTTGCCGGTTCGGCTGCGTCGTGCGCAATCTCCGCGCGAAGGCTGGTTATTCTGCGCTTGATGGCAAGTACGTCTGGATGGTTAGGCGTGTAAAGAGCCTCCAACTCCTTTTCCTGATTGAGTGCGGTCTTGAGTTGCGCATCCGGGGTATCAACCGATGTCCCTGTAGCCGGGTCGACATGCGTTGATTCCGTCGTTTGCTGGGCAATCATTGCTTCCAGCAGTGTCGCTCCCCGCTCCATGCTGCCTATCTCCCTCGTCGTGGCATCAAGCTGGGCCGTCAGCGCCTGAAGCGTGTTTGCATTTGCTCCTTCCTGTTGGGGAAGCATGCCAAAGTACTTGCGCTCGAAGGCGGCTAGTTTGGCGTCTTGATCGTCAAGGTTTCGCTTTGAATCGGCAAGTTGCTGCTTGAGAAAGTCGGTCGTTCCTTCGGCAGATTCCTCGCGTGCGCTTAAATTCTCGCTGATAAAGAGCGAGGTAATCTCGCCGCACACCTGCTGGGCGGTATGTGCATCCTGCGCCTTGAACGTTATATAAAAGCCCGGCATCCCACGCGGAGACTGCCCAGAAGGTATCGGGTTGATCCCGATTGCCTTGCGCGTCATTTCGACGCGGTCGTCCATCGTGTACTTGCTGCTAACATAAAGGTTGAACCTCTCGATGATCGGCTCAATGCGCGAACGGCTCAATATTTGCTCCCTCATCGACGCCAGACGCGCGCCCAGGTCTTCATTGACAACCGGCTTGACATAGTCCTCTGGTACTTTCTGCTGCTCAATAAGCACCAATGTCTGGGACACATATTGCGGGGGCAGAAGGTAGCTGAGGCCGGCGCCTATTCCAAGGAGGAGGATCGTGCAGGCCAGAATCAGCTTGTAGCGCCGCTTCAATATATCCATGTAGTCCTGCATGTTTAGTTCACGATGGCCGAGCATAAGCCTCCTTGATGAATTACTTCTTGAGGTGCGTTTCGCGCGGAGAATACCCGATGCCGAAGCTAATCACCTGGTTCAGTCCGTTGAGAATAGTCGCGTTTGAACTCAACGGTGTATTAGGTGCTGAAGTCTGCAAATTGGACGATTGGTCAATTGCCGTGTAACTCGCAAATGCATTAAAGTATCTGCCAAGCTTCCGCGTGGCCTGCACTCCACCATATCTTGCGTTGGTAACCGGCGTGATATTGAGTGGAACTAAACAGATATAGGTAACATTGTCGATTGAGCAAGCATACTCGAGTTCGGCAGCGAGAAGTGAGGTAGTGCGGATGTACGATCCGGTCACACCGATGGTCAGATTCTTTCCAAATGCCCGCGAGTAGTTTGCGTTGATGTTACTAATATTCGCTCCTAGCAAATATCCCGCGCCGCCGTTGGTCCCATGTGAATAATTCACACTGGCAGCCCCGCGCCGCTGTTGGTAACTCACTGATGCGCTCAAGAATAGCGTGGTTGTACTGGGAAGAACTAAGCTTCCTGGATTGGGAACCCCTGAACTGGCAATCCACGCCGGTCCCGCTGTGACGGCTGTAGTAAGTTTACGGTTCCACTTGCGAGTAACGCCGAATTGCGCGGTGTTGGCCTGTGTAGAATAGCCGGAGCCGCTGAAGTTAAAGCGGGTAAAGGAATACTGGCCTGAAACCGAAACGCGCGCGTCCAGGCGGCGCGTGATTCCAGTGTTCGCCGTCAGCATCTCCGTATTCTGACCGTTATTGTCGATAAAGCGCATCTCTCCCCATGTGCCGTCCAGGTTGAGTGTCGTTGCATAGTTGAGTTTCTGTATATATCCTATTGTCGCGATGTTGTCGAGAGTGCGGGTATTCAGTGTCAGAATAGTCTGGTCGGGTGTGGTTGTCGTGCCAGACCCGCTGATAGGTTCCCCTGTTCCTGGAATCCCCGTGAAACCTATGGTCGGGGTCTCGAAAGTATAGCTGACGTTATCGCTGGCAGCGAGACTCCACTTTCGCCCAACAATGCCCTGCGACACCGATAGGTGTTGAAACACATTTCCCGCTGTAGGCGTACCAGACAAGGTCCAGCCGTAGCCGCCTCCATACTGCATACTGAACGGAAGGCGCTTGCTGATATTTGCGTAGCTTGCATCTCCGGACGCTATGCTCCTCTGCACGTCTCCCCAGGTCCCGCCGCCGAACTGAGCGATTTGCGAGTAGCGCAGATCATAATGCAGCGTACCGCTTACCGGCAGCCCAGTGGGTTCGGCCGCCACAGGCACAACTTGCGCCCTTGTTGCGGTGCTGACGGTAATGAGAATCGCCATAAGCGTGAGACTTGGTTTCATGTGGGTTGTCTTACGGCACCACAATGGTATCGTCCGGGTTCAGCTTGAGATTGAGAGAGGCGTTGCCCTTCAATGCTTGCTTGTATTGCACGGGAATCTTCTGCAGCTTTCCTCCTTGGTTGCGTAGAATGTATATCTTCTTCGAGTTGGCGAACTGCGAGAGTCCGCCGTCGGTGGCAATAGCCTGAAGCAATGTCATGCCGGGTGTTAGCAAAATCGGGCCGGGCTTGCCAATCTCACCCATCAGATACACTTTCTTGCTGTTCATCTGGGTCAGAATGATGGTGACATTCGGGTCCTGGATAAACATCTTCAGCTTGGTGGTTATTTCGTCCGCCAACTGCATCGGCGTTTTTCCCTCGGCCTTCACATCGCCAAGAAGCGGCAACGAGATCATGCCGTCTGGCCGGACCAGCATGGTGTTCGTCAATGTCGGCTCTTTCAGCACGGATACCATAATCACATCGGGCACGCCGATGACATAACTGTCAGGCACGGCGATTGCTGTCGTTGTCGCTGCCGGCGCGGCCGGCTTAGCCGCATCTTGTGCTGAAGGTGTTGTGTCTTGTGCCGGGCTGATAAGCGCCGGGGCAAGAAAAGCCACAATCAGAAGGCTTCCTGTCTTCATAGGGCAACTCCATTCCTGCAATATACGGTTTGGTTCTCCGTTTCGATCTGCTTGAGTTTGTAGAGCAGGGCTTTGTAGCTGATTCCCAGATCGAGCGCGGCGCGCTTCCGGTTGCCGCCGGTGGAAACCAGAACCTCGGAGATCAACTGGCGTTCGATCTGGATCGATGAGGCCCGCGTGGCTTCCTTCAGTAACATGGGCCTGCGATTCCCGTTCGGCCTTCCCAATGGCAATGCCGCCTTGAGGGCCGCCAGGGATATTGCCTGATCTCCGATAGCCACAACCGTCTTTATTGCGGTCTGAAGTTCCGCCAGATTGCCGGGCCAGGAGTGCTCCATCAGATATCCGATAATCTCTTTGCATAGAACCGGCTTGGGGCGATCAAACTGTTTGGAATACTGCGTCATCAGATCATCGGCGATGGAAAGAATCTCTGGCTTCCTGTAGCGTAGCGGGGGAACACGAAGAGTAACTGCCGAGACAAGATAGTAAAAATCCTCTCTCATCCGGCACATCTTTACTTCTTCTGCAAGGTCACGGCTCGAACCACATAGAAGGCGGCAGGTTTGCCACCGTTCGGAGTGAAAATATGTGTGGACGATTAACTCCTGCATCGAAATGCTAAGATCCGTTATTTCAACAAGATAAATCGTTCCTTTGGTTGTCAGCGCTTTCCGCAGCAACTCCGCGCTGGCATCCGCGCAGCGGATCTCCTGGAACACGCTGCTGGATGGATTCGATCCTGCATGGATTTGCGCGGCTGTGTAACGCTTCCCGGCGCCATGTTCGCCCAGGATCAAAACTGGACAGTCGCTTTCGGCAAGCCGGGCAATCGCACGTTGAATTCGTGCCTCTGCTGCCGGGGACGGCTTCGCCTGTCTCTTCTCGTTGTGAATCACTGCAATTGTTGCCATAAGGGGACCTGTGTTCACTTCATCTTTAGTATGCTGGCTCCAGGCCTCGGAGTGCAAAACAAGGAATGGGCTTCCCTCGCGCAATATTTACTATTGGGTGTACTGCCTCGGGCAAGGCCAATCATAAGGCAGAATGATTCCATCCCACAGGGAAACAGTGTACCATTAATTGTCATGGAAAGTGGAAATCATTTTCCTGCGGCGTCGGAAGATGGATTCCCTAAAAATGGTGTTTTAATGGGGTTATCCCCTCACTCAAGCTGTTTCTCTTTCGGCAATCCGATTGTTATTGTAGAGTAGTATGGGTTTTTAGGCTCGAGGGCTGCATTCATGACTCAAAGCACGCGGACGCGAACTTCTCTCCCCGGCAGTTGGCGCTCCAACCAATTTCAATTTGCCTCCGGTGCGGTGTTGATCTGCCTGCTGGTGGTGGCGATTTATTTCCGCGTGCTGATAAATCTGGTTGTCGACTGGTGGCAGATTCCCGATTTTTCTCACGGCTTTCTGGTCCCACCCTTCGCGGCTTATCTGGTGTGGGAAAAGAGAAAGACTCTTCGCGCCATACGTATCGAACCGTACTGGGGCGGAATTGCCGTGATGGCCTTGGGACTGGTCACTCTGCTCCTGGGAATTTACGGTTCCGAGCTCTTCCTCTCGAGGGTTTCGCTGATCATTTTGATGGCCGGACTGGTGCTTTGCTTTGCCGGCCGCCAATTCTTGAAAGAGCTACGCTTCGCGCTACTGGTTCTGTTGCTGGCAATCCCGCTTCCGGCCATTATTTTCAATCAGATAACCTTCCCGCTACAGCTTTTGGCTTCTAAGCTGGCCAGCATCCTGCTTCCGCTATTCGGCGTCCCGGTTTTGCGCGAAGGAAACGTGATCAATCTTCCCTTGTTGAGGCTGGAGGTGGTCGAGGCGTGTAGTGGTATCCGCTCGCTGATGAGCCTGTTTACTCTTGCCATTTTTTATGGTTACTTCCTGGAGAAATCCAACTGGCGCAGGGCGGCGCTCGCTCTGGCCAGTATTCCCATCGCGATTGCGGCTAACGCCGTGCGCATTCTCGGCACCGGGTTGTGCGTCCAGTACTGGGATCCGGATAAGGCCCTGGGCTTTTTTCACGAATTTTCCGGCTGGGTTATCTTTTTGGTCTCGCTTACGTGCCTGTATCTCGTCCATCTAACGATGAATTTATTCCCGGCTAAAAGGCGGCAGATATGATGAACTTACGTTTCTGGACCGCGGTTTTTCTGCTTGCTGCCACTGGGCTGATACTGTATACCCGCCCTGCTGTCGATCACAATCCCCCCAGCGAGCCCTTGGCGCGGTTCCCCGCTAACATTGCTGGATGGACAGGAATCGACCAGGAAATCGACAAGGAGACGCTCGGTGTACTGGGAGCCGGAGATGTTCTCTCGCGCGTCTATACACAGAAAGGGCTGGCACAGCCAATCGGTTTGTTCATCGGCTATTTTCCCACCCAGAGAACGGGCCAGACCATTCATTCTCCCAAACATTGCCTGCCGGGCGCCGGTTGGGTCTTCGTAACGTCCGAGTCCGTAATTTTAAACGACGTGAACGGCAAACCGCATCGCGTGGGCGAGTACATTGTCTCCAATGGCACGGAATGGCAATTCGTCATTTACTGGTACCAGGCGCATGGGCGAAGCGTGTCTGATGAGTACCTCGCAAAGTTTTACATGGTCTATGATGCAATACGGATGAATCGCACGGACGGGGCGCTGATACGGATCGTCACGCCGCTCCCTTCGGGCAGCGATGCGCTGGCCACAAGAAAGAACGCCGAGGCATTTACCAGGCAGATTGCGCCCATGCTGCCGCGATTTATCCCTGACTAAGCACATTGCTTGTAGTAGGGAATGGCATTGGTTTATGGCTAACAACTTCATGTTGTTGCCGTTTGAGAAGCATCTGAAAGGATGGAATACAGTGGAAAGCAGAGTCATGGCATTTCAATTCGAATGCGACGGCAGGCGGAATCCGCGGATTCGTCACTCGGCTATTGGGATCGTTGCGCTTTTTCTGTCGCTCGCTTTATTGTCCGGGTGCCACCGCGACCCGAACGTGCGCAAACATAAATATCTGGAAAGCGGACAGAAGTATAGCGCGCAGGGCAAGGAACGGGAAGCCGCCATTCAGTATGCCAACGCTTTGAAGATCGACAAGAACTTCGCCGATGCGCATTATGCCCTGGCGCAGTCCTATCTGCACATGGGTGCATTGCGCGCAGCTTTTGGCGAACTCCAGCGAACCGTTGCCCTGCAGCCGGCTAACTACAAGGCGAGAATCGACTTGGGAAACATGTTACTGGCCGGGGGCCGTATCGATGATGCCCAGGCGCAGGCTGACGCGGTCATGGCCGCGCAACCGGACAATGCCGACGGCCATGCTCTGCTTTCCCGCATTGCGGCCCGGCGCGGTCAGAAGGATCTGGCCCTTGCCGAGATTCGAAAAGCTCTGGATCTCTCCCCCAACGAGGCCATGCTTCATGAAACCCTGGCCTTGCTTGAAGTGGGCGATACCACCAAGGGCGCTTCCATAGAAGATGAATTGAAGAAGGCTGTCGCGCTCGATCCAAAATCGGTAAACGCCAAACTCCTGCTTGCCGCTTACTTTGCAAAGAACAGCCGCTGGCCGGAGGCCGAACAGACATGCAGCGACGCCATCGCCGCCGATCCAAAAAATCTGACGGCACGCGAAAGCCTCGCTCAGATATTCCTCAGACAAGGGAATCAGCCTAAGGCCGAGGATGTGCTTCGCCAGGCTTCGAATGATCTGTCGGACAGCCCGCAGGGTGTGCGCATGCTGGCGGATTACTACACCGGCACGGGACAGATAGATAAAGCCAGGGCGGAGTTCGCCGGCCTGGCGAAGAAGTATCCCAAAAACCTGTCTGTGCAGGAGGGATATGTTCGCGTTCTTCTTCTGGTTAAGGACTATGCGACCGCACAATCCGTGATCACCGAGCTGATGAAGAAAAACAGCAAGGATCCCCAGGTAGCTGTGCTCAATGGAATTGTGCTGCTGAATAACGGCAAGCGGGGGGAAGCGGTCAATGCCCTTCAGGCTGCTGCCAACAATGCCCCCAAGGACGCTTTTATACAGCTATGGCTGGGCAGGGCCGCGCTGGCCAACGGCGATAACGGCATGGCGGAGAAGAGCTTTCATCAGGCGGCGCAACTGAATCCGCGTTCCCTGGAGGCGCAGGAGGAACTGGCGCGCATGGCAACTCAGCGTGGCGACATGAGTTCGCTTGCCGATATTGCGGAAAAAACGATTGCTGTCGCGCCTCGTTTCCCCGGCGGTTATTTGTGGCGAGCTATCGCGGAGATGTCCCATAACACCATGGATAAAGCCGAGGCCGACCTGAAAACCGCAATCAGCGTCGCCCCGCAAAGTTCACAGGCTTATCTTATGCTCGGCGAGCTGCGCTTCTCGCAAAAACGCTATGCGGACGGCGCCGCGCTTATGGAGCAGGCTTTGCAGTACGACCCCAATGCGATTGCCGCACTGCGCGGGCTGGTAGGTTACGATCTTTACAGAAAACAGCCCGCCCAGGCCCTGGCGCGCATCAACGCGCAAATCGCCAAGAGCCCCAAGAACAGCGGCTTCTACGACCTGCTGGCCCAGGTTCAAATGCAAAACAAGAACCCGGACCAGGCCGCTGCGTCGGCGCAGAAGGCCATGGAGGTGAATCCGGATGATGGCGAAGCTGTGGCCATCTACGCTCAGCTTCAGATGCAGCGCGGTCAGGCGGCAAACGCCATTGGCGCCTGGGAGAAATGGTCGCAGGCTCATCCCAATAATGCCGGCGCCATGGCCATTCTTGGAACTCTGGAGGAGGCGCGCGGTAATGGAAGCAAAGCCGAGGATTACTACAAGAAGGCTCTCGCCATTCAGCCCACGCAGCCTATCGCCGCCAACAATCTTGCTTATCGCATGCTTCAAAGTGGAGGCAATGTCGATGTGGCATTGACGCTGGCGCAGACGGCGCGGCGCGGCATGCCTGATTCGCCCAGCTCCGCGGACACACTGGCATGGGCTTACTACTACAAGGGAACATACAGTTTTGCCCGTGATCTTCTTGAGGAAGCAATCAAGACCTCTCCGAATAACACCACAATTCAGTATCACCTGGGCATGGTGTACGCCAAACTCGGAGATAAGAGCAATGCCGCGACTCATCTGAAAAAGGTTATTTCTCTGGCGCCGGATTCATCGCAAGCCAAGGACGCGAAGACGGCGCTGCAGGGACTCGGTTAGACAACAATTGTGCTTCTCCGGCCGGCCGGCAGCGCGGAATGTGCTGCCGGTTGCGTCTGTTAGCCCTTGGCCGATACAGGCTCAAAGCGCGCGAGTCCTCACGGTAAACACTGACGGAAATCTATGTCTAATACAAAAACAATAGCTAAAAACTACGGATGGTACGGCACTGAAACCATCGTCAGCGCCATCGTTCTTCTGGTGTCTTCGATCGCCATTAACCGCTATCTGGGACCGGAAAGGAACGGCTACATCATCTATGTAAACTATATTGCCATACTGGTCAGCAGCCTGGGCGGGTTCGGTATTCCCGCAACCACGCGAAAGTACATGGCTGAGTTTATCGGCATGGGTGACCGGGGTACCGCGCGATACATCTTTCTGCGCACTCTGCTCTTGCAGACCAGCCTGGCAACGCTGGCCACTGGCGGCTTTCTTTGCTGGGTGCTCTCTCATGCCCCCGGAGATTACAAGCTGGCATCGGCGCTGATTGTGCTCAGCATTTGGCCTTCGATGGTCAACGCCATTCCGGCGCAGGCCAATGCCGCCACGGAAGATCTGTCAACCAACCTTCCCGCCTCTGTTGTTTCATTATTCATCTATCTCATCGCAATAGCGGCCACGGTAGTGTTCCGTTGGGATGTGGTTGGCGTCGGCGCGGCGGCGCTCCTCATGCGAACAGTAGATTTGGTTGTGCGTTTCTTTCCCACTCTGAAGCGCGTGCTCGCCTGGGAGATCACTCATGTTCACCCGCCAGGATTGCGTAACCGCATGATAGCCTTCGCCTGGCAGAGCGTTGCCACCTTGGCGGTGGCATTGATCGTATGGGGCCGGTCGGAGATCATCCTGCTCGAGAGTTTATGTGCGGATATCCGCCAGGTCTCTTTTTATTCGCTGGCATTTACCATGGCCGATCAGTTGCTGCTGGCAGCTACCATCTTCGGGTCGGCTGCCAGCGCCACGATCTTCGTTCAATATGGGCGCGACAAGTCCAGGCTTCCCGCCATTACAGCCTCTTCTTTCCGCTATATTGCTTTGATCTCGATTCCGCTGCACTTCGTCGCGGTATCGCTCGCGGTACCGGCTTTGCTGCTTCTCTACGGCCGCAAATTTCAGGATGCCGCCATGGTTGTGATGCTGGCTCCGCTGCTGTGCATATTTAAGGCCTTCATCGCGCCCGCGCAGAGCCTCCTCCAGTGTTCCGAGCGGCAGAGATTCGTCATCGCGGCAACAGTGATCGCCGGCGTCGTCGATTGGGGAGTGGCCTGGTGGCTTATTCCTGCACACGGCGCGGTCGGCGCTTGCATCGGCAACGGAGCCGCGCAAGCAGCGGCCGTCCTTATAATGTGGGCCGTGGCCATCCATCTCTACAAGGTGAAACTTCCATGGCTGCAGGTGGCAAAGATCGTTTTCATCAGCGTTCTTGCGGCATTGACCGCCCATTATATTGCAAAGCTGGCCGAGCATTACATTGCTGGTCAACTCGCGCCGTTGTGGGCCATCTTGTTCGGCGGTAGCGCCGCTCTCATTGTTCTATTTAGTCTTTTTTACTTGCTGCGCGTGCTCGAGCCGGAAGACCACGACCGCCTTCATGTCATCGCCGCAATGCTGCCGCGGCCGCTGTCTGGTCCGGTTAGTAGAATAGTATCGAGGCTGGTTCGTGCATAATACACTGTGCAGCTCACCCCAAGGGAGTTTACATGGGCAGCCCTATAGTGTTGTTGATCGCGTATTATTTCCCGCCCGACAACGAGATCGGCGCGGCAAGACCGTATCGCTTCTACAAATACCTGAAAAAACTCGGCTATGAATGTCACGCCCTTACTGCTGCAGTTCAAGAGTCAAACGCGACTGATGTCGAATCTATTGCAGACCCTTTTAAGGTCAAAACTCACAAGGGAATTGTGTGGCAGGTAGACCGGATTATCCTGAAGTTTTTTTGGAGTGGGGGCTTAAGAATTCGGTGGTCGGTCTCGGCCTTCCGTGCTGGATTACTGTTTCTGAAACAAAGGAAAGACAGGGAAGTCATCATACTTTCCTCGGCCCCCCCGGTATCTGTTCATCTGGTTGCCATGGGTCTGGCCGCCTTGTCGCGTCGGATTTGGATCGCCGACTTTCGCGATCCCATCACAAACGCCTCTGGTTATAGCGCTTTTTTTCAGCGCATTTTGGCTCCCGGTTTTGCTCGATTGATACTGAGAAGGGCCGATTTCTCTCTCGCAAACACAGATGCAATGCTCAACGCCTGGCGCGACCGCTATCCTGGCCTTGAGGGAAAGACTTACGTTCTCTGGAACGGATTCGACCCAGAAGATGAAATTACTACTTATGCGCTTCCAGAGCGTCAACCCAAGGTATTGAGTCATGTGGGAGAGCTGTACGGAGGGCGGGATATACGGCCGGTCCTCCATGCAGCGGCACGTCTAATCGAGAGCGGCAGGGTCTCGCATAAAGGCATTATCATTCGTCAGATCGGTCCCGCGGAACAAGGTGAACTACCCGATAAGGAGTTTCTTTTAGCCGCTCAATCCGAGGGGTGGTTAGAGATAAGGGAGCCGGTGCCCGCAGCGGTGGCGCGTTCCATGGCTCTCGATTCCGATGGGCTGCTTCTTATCCAGCCCCAATCGGCTGTCCAGGTCCCCGGAAAGCTGTTTGAGTATCTTCGCATGGGTCGTCCGATTCTGGCTTTTGTGGTGCGCGATTCTCCCGCTGAACGAATTCTCCAACGGGCTGGTGTTCCGTTTGAGTGTGTTTATCCGGAGCATGCCCCGGAGGAGATGGAGCAGCGGCTACTGAGTTTTATCGCCATGCTGGATTGCCGGCCAGTAAGCTACAGTCGATGGTTTGCAGACACTTTTGATGCGTCGCGCCAGGTTGGGACTCTTGACAGCTTGATCCGTTCGCTGACGGGCCGATGAGTGGTTAGGCTTTGTGAAATCGCCCGGTCCTGGTCGGCTAATGGGATGGATTTTGGGGGTTGAAAAAGGAATTGACAGATCTTCATAAATATCGCACTTCCGAACTCGAACAAGCCCGGACTGCCGATCTGCTCCGCATACTTCCTAAGGGCCGTACTACGGTACTTGATATTGGAGCGAGAGAGGGATTTTTCTCCAAACTACTTGTGAGGCATTTCACTTCGGTAACCGCGCTTGACATGGAGAAGCCTGCGTTTGATTATCCGGGCATTGTCACCGTTGCCGGAGACGTGACGAAGCTCGACTTTCCCGACAACGCTTTCGATTGCATATTCTGCACAGAAGTTCTCGAACATATTCCCGATATCGGGAAGGCGTGTCGTGAGATCATCCGTGTCGCGCGCCATGAGATCGTGATCGGTGTGCCGTTCGAGCAAGATATTCGCGTTGGCCGGACTACTTGCGGCAGATGCGGCAGGGTGAGCCCACCATGGGGCCACGTGAATTCCTTCGACGAAAGGTGCATCTTGGAATTATTCGCGGATTGCAAACTCATCTCGGAGTCATTTGTCGGGACAACCAAGGAAGCATCGAACCCGATTTCAACGTCCCTTATGGACATGGCGGGGAATCCTTGGGGCGCTTATGATGAAGATAATCATTGTCTTTACTGCGGCGCCAGTCTTTGCGCGCCCAAGACGGGCAGGACGTTGGGTTCGAGGATATGCTCCGCGCTTGCTCACAGAGTCAACCAGGTACAAGCGCTGTGGGCGCGGCCACACGGCATCTGGATTCACATGGTTTTTTCCAAGCCGCAAATCGCCAATTCGACAACGGAATCAATCTGAACTCATTCAAGACTCTGATGCCGTACGAAGGACGCTGATACTATGCTACGCTAAGCGAGAACGCACTCGGCTTGCCAGTTGCTCTGCATACCGTCCAGCGGTGTGAATCACTGAGCCGCGGATCGGGCCGGCTTCACCTTGTGTTAAGGAAAGATCGCTGAAATGGGTTGTTGAAATATCCGTTTGGCCGGCGATTACGCGGCACCACTCCTCAAATCGCCTGATCACTATAGGTTTCGCTACTACCGGGCGTTGGGACCATCGATTCGCGAGCAACTCAAAAGAATGCGAGACGATCGTAAACGAATTCCAACGGTTAATCACGGCCAGGTGGATAGCGCGAGACAGTTCTGCTGTCGAGCAGGCGCTCAACTCGCAATGACGGTAATGCCCAGGCCATTCCTCATAACAGCTAATCGGGACCTCCCATAATCCATGGGTTGGTGTGGAGTGCCACATCGGATCAATGCATGATAACCCGCATGAGCTGGACAAATATGGGCGATCGAAACTGGAATCGTACTGGAACCCGAGCTTGGCAAGCGCGCGCAGAGTATCCTCGTTTGCGGCGTAGCCGCCAGCCCGAAAAGCCACAGGGGGGGTAGCCCCCGCCTTGATCAGATTGTCCCTTGCCATTTCGAGCAGGACACATTGTTCATCTTCCGAATAGTGCTGAAGCAGATGATCCCGGAATGGAACAGAGCAATTCGATAGGTAAGGTATCCACTCCGGATGGAGATGCAGCTGGACGTCTTGCCCGTAAGAATAAATCAGGTCAACGATCTCGCGAAGCGGGTCAAACCCAACATGAGTACAACCTGCAAACAGGCTCTCGACGAAGAAGACCGCCTTCAAGCTATGCCGCCGCAGCACTTCTAATTGATAGACCAAGCCGTATTGCCCTGACGGGGTTATGCCATAGATATCGCGCTCAATATCTAATTTGAGACGGTCTTTCTGCCAGCCCGGATTGATGGGATAGACCTCTGTGTCGATCGTAAAGAGAATGGCCGTGCTCAAAGATCATTACCTCGCCGAGCGCGTGTACTGAATGCAATAGGGTACAGTATATAACTAAAAGGTTTGCTTCAAGATACCAGTCCTTGCGCGATGAACAAACTCTCTAACCTTGGCTAGATCCTTGCGCCCCGGCGCGGATTCCACGCCAGAGACCACATCCACGCCCCAGGGGTGCAGTGCGGCGATGGCTTCTGACACGTTGGCCGGGCTCAACCCGCCCGCCGCTACCAGGCGCTTCCGCGCTGCCGCGTTTTCAAAAATTGATTTGCGCGCTTCAATCCAGTCGAAGGTTTTTCCCGTACCTCCAATCACTGTGCTCGTCCGCGAATCCACCAGCACCGCGTCCACGTGCAAATTCTCACGGCTCGCGGCAATCTGGGCTGCGCACTGCGCCGCGGTTTCCGTGCTGAAGTGAATTACGCGCAGAATACGCAACCCCACTCCCAGCCGTTCGTGCAGCATGGCCGGCAGCTCCAAGTCCGCATCAAAGTGCAGTTGCACGCCGGTCAACCCGCAGGCTTGAACAGTAGAGACGATCTCCTCCAGCGTCGCATCGACAAAGGCGCCGATCTTCTCGACTGTGGCCGGCAAGTGCGGGGTAATCACCGCCACCTGCTCTGCCGTCACCTGCCGCGGGCTGGGCGCAAATACGAACCCCACCGCATCCGCCCCGGCTTCAGCGGCCGCTAGCGAATCCCCCAGCGAAGTATTGCCGCAGATTTTGATCCAGATGCTCATTCCGCTGCTCCTGCCAACAGCTTCGCCAGCGCCGCGCCAGGATCGGCTTGCCGCATCAGTCTCTCTCCAATCAGGCAAGCATCGAAGCCCGCCGCGCGCAATCGCGCAAGGTCTTCCGGCGTCGTAATACCGCTCTCGGCCACGCGCACCACTGTGGACGGAATCCGCGCCACCAGTTCGAGCGAGGTTTCGAGGTGCACCTCGAACGTCCTCAGATCGCGGTTATTTATGCCTATGGCGTCCGCGCCTCGCTCGCCCAGCGCACAGAGCACGCGATCCAGTTCTTCCGCCGTATGCACCTCGACCAGCACGTCGAGTGAAAGCGAGTGCGCCGCCAGGGCAAAGCGCGCGAGTTCGCCGTCGCTGAGCGCTGCGGCAATCAGCAGGACCGCGTCTCCGCGGTGCGCCCGAGTTTCCACGATCTGGTACTCGTTCACCATGAAATCCTTGCGAAGGCAAGGCAATGGAACCGCCGACGAGGCCAACTCCAAATTGCGCAAGCTGCCCTGAAAAAACGGCTCATCGGTCAACACGGAAAGCGCCGCTGCTCCGCCCGCAAAATAGCTCCGGGCCAGTTTCTCCACATCAAACTCCGCGCGAATCAGACCCTTCGATGGCGATGCTTTTTTGATCTCGGCTATCACCGCCGGCCCGGTAGCAGCCTTCAGGCGCAGAGCATGAGCCCATCCGCGCGGCTGGTGCTCGACGGCCCTCCGCTCCAGCTCCGCCACGGGAACTCGCGCATTGGCCGCTGCCACCGTGGCTCGCGTCGTCGCCAGAATTCTGTCGAGGTGAGTAGACATACACTAAGCTGAGTATACGGGGCCTGTCGCTGTAGGCATAGCCGGAGCGAATACACTGCTTGAGTGAAACATGGATGCGATCGCTCATACAAAAACCCCGCATATTCGTCAAAACCATATGAAACCAAGGCGGCTGTTCGTAAAACTCCTATTCTTCGTTGCTCTTGTGAGCTTGCCAGCGATGCTGGCCCAAACACTTACTCTGTCCGCGCCGCAAATTCCCGTAATTACCTCACGCGCCACGCTGGTTCTGGTTCCTGTCCTCGTCAAGACCAAATCCGGCGAACCGGTCTTCACGCTTACCGCACAGGATTTCGTTGTCACAGACGACGGCGTCGAGCAGAAGGTCGCCATCGATGAAGATGCGGGCAGCGAGCCGCTGGCGCTGGTGATCGTGGTTGAAACCGGTGGCGCTGGCGCTCGCCAGCTCGCCAGTTATCGCCATCTGGGGCCATCCATCGATGCGGTCATCGGCGCGGTTCCTCACCGGGTTGCGGTGGTGCAGTTTGACAGCGCGCCGCAATTCGCCCTGAAATTCACCCCGGATTTGCATGCGGTGGGAGAGGCCCTTAACGGTCTTGAGCCGGGCGATCGCGGCGCGGCAATACTCGACAGCCTGCGGTTCTCCGTTTATCTGTTGCGCCGGCAGCCCCCCTCCTATCGACGCGCTATCCTGCTCATCAGCGAAACGATCGACCATGGCAGCCAATCGAGCCTTGAACAGACCCTGCGCGACGTGAGCGACACCAATACCGCCATCTACAGCCTGAGTTTTTCCTCAGCAAAATCTACATCCAAAAATGAGGCCTCGCATATCTTCCGCGACGACACTCCCGGACCCGCGGGCGGATGCATGAGCCGGGGCCCGGATGTGGACCCCAGCACAAGCCGGCTCGGACAAGCCTATGACTGCCTGAGCCTTCTTGCGCCGCCGTTACGTGCAGCCAAGGCAGCGGCACTTTTGGCCACGGATAGCCTGAAGCACAATGCATCGCAGAGTGTGGCGCAGTTGACGGGCGGCGAATCCTTCACCTTCAAGGACGCTCGCAGCCTGGAGCGCGCCGTGCAGACCATCTCCCACCATCTGCCCAATCGCTATCTTCTGAGCTTTTATCCCGCATCGCCGCATCCTGGCTTTCATGCCATCGGAGTGCGCTTGAATAACTACCCGGATCTTGTCGTAATTGGAAGAAGCGGCTATTGGGTAGACTAGGAAACGACGCCGCAAGCAAAATCGAACTAGGACCTCGAATCTATCAAGTTTCCGATTCAGTCAGTGTTTTGTAAGGGTCAAAATGTTTCCTGAGAAACAATTTGCGGCAAAGCATGAAACGGTTCAGAGGTTCCCTCCGGCTAAATCTCCATTCATATTCCCAACCGCCATCCGTACCGCCTCTTCCGCGTTCGCCGCCACTTGCACCAGCCCCCGGTTCTTCGCCTTCACGAAGCCCGCTGCCACCGCCGTGTCGAGAAATGCCAGCAACCCGTCCCAGTACCCGGCGGTGTTGATGAGGATGCAGGGTTTGGCGTGCAGGCCGAGTTGCGCCCAGGTGACCACCTCCACCATCTCGTCCATGGTGCCGTAGCCACCCGGCAACACCAGAAACGCATCGGCCAGCTCCACCTGGCGCGCCTTGCGCGCGTGCATGGAGGGCACCAGTTCCAGCCTGGTCAGTCCGGTGTGCTCGATCTCGCGGCCGGTCAGCACCCCAGGCAGCACGCCAATCACCTCCGCCCCGCCGGCCAGCGCCGCATCGGCGACAGTGCCCATCAGTCCCACGCAGGCCCCGCCATAGACCAGCCCCAGCCCCGCGGCGGCAATCGCCGCGCCCAGCGTGCGAGCCTCCGCAACAAATGCTGGATTGGTTCCGTCTGCCGATCCGCAAAAAACCGCCACGCGGCGAAGAGGTTGTTTGGAGGTTGTCATGGTCTTTTTAGAATAACCGCTCGGCGTCCAATTCTATTCGCGCTCCAGGTATTCGGCCGGCGTCAAGATCGCAATTCCCCGGAACGGATTCAGCGCCAGCAGGTCTGCGTCTCCGGTCACGATCAGATCGGCGTGGCCATGCACGGCA
>Ga0326728_10004651_pt1 | contig 40142 bp, 41 predicted proteins | sample MB3enrmetagenome_FD_207602 | JGI IMG/M metagenome (GOLD analysis project Ga0326728, IMG submission 207602) | Lab enriched peat soil microbial communities from McLean, Ithaca, NY, United States - MB31MN | ecosystem: Environmental > Terrestrial > Soil > Wetlands > Peat | place: USA: New York... | reverse complement strand
GTGCGCTCCAGCCACTCGGTGGCCGCTTTGCGCGGCTCCTTCAAACCGTAAAGGCGGGCGAAGAGGGTGAGATTTTCGATGGCCGACAGCTCGTCGTAGACCGAAATGCCGTGGCCGATGAAACCGATGCGCCGGCGCGTGGCGGTGTCGCGCGGCGCGGCGCCGCAGATGCGCACTCGCCCGCGGCCGGGGCGCGAGAAGCCGCCGAGGATGCGCAGCAGCGTGGTCTTCCCCGCCCCATTGCGGCCGATCAGCGCCAGGCAGGTTCCCGCCGCCGCTTCCAGCTTGACGTCGCGCAACGCGGGGTAGTCGCCGTAAAACTTCCAGACGCCATCAACCGCGACCGCGTTCATCGCTCTCCTTGGCGGCGGGCGCCTGGGCGCGGTAGAGGAGCGCGAAGCCCAGCCCCAGAATCGCCAACGCCAGCCCGACGATCAGCTTGGCCTTGCCATTGACGCGCGGCGCGATGACTTCGATCCGCGAACCGGAATCCTGGCTGTCCGCCGAGGAATCGGCGGCCGGTTCGGCGGCAGCGGATGCAGCCACGGCGCCTGTCAGCTTGATGCGATACGCATTGGCGGCTAACCCGAAAATGTGCGCATGGGTGCGCGGCTCTTCACCCAGATCCTGTAGACCGGCGCCTTCGAGAGTCACTCCTTCGGGCGCGACCAGGTACGTGTTCTCATCCGTGGTCACGATCTTTCCGGCGTACCCGGTGCCGGCGGTGTAAGGCACGGCGTAGTCGAGATCAAAGCGGGTTTCGCCGGGCTTGATCTCGAACTTGGCGGCGTAGACCTGGGGCGCGGCCGTTTTGCCCGTCGGGATAGGAACGGCCAGACCATCGGGCGCGGCTGCGGTGGCCTCGACCTTGCCCTGCGCAGCGGCGGGCAGATAGAAGCTCAGCGTGCCGTTCACGGGATCGACCCACGTGGTCTTGCCGGAATTATCCACCAAAAACGTTTCGTTCACCGTCATCGGACCGCCGGACGATGGCTGGAACAGCAGCATATGTTTGGAAATCTTGACCTCGCGCGGCTGGCGGCTGGCGTTGAACACGTCGAGCGTGATGCCGGTGGTGGGCGTGCCGAGCGGCAACATGTGATTATAGGTCACGTTGTCGATTTCCACCCGCAGCATGGCCGGCCCCGGACCGGCGGGGTCCCGGTTGATGGTGAACTGGCCTTGCGCGTCGGTCTTGGTTTCGGTGACTGGCTCCATGCCGCCTTGGCCGAATTTGTAGAGCGTCACCGTGGCCGCGGCCTGGGGCGTTCCGTTGGTGCGGTTCACCACCGTGCCGGTGACGGCGGCGGAAAGGGGAAGGGCGAGCAGCACAAGGAAAGTGCACGCCAAACGTGGCGCACGCACTCGTGCGTGCCGCGTCGGCACTCCTGCCGACGCAAGGCGCTGCGGCGCGAAGACGCGTCGAGAAGATTCTCGACGCTGCATGCATGAGCGCGTGCGCCACGGTAGCTGTGTCCTCACGCTTTGGCCACTTTCATGGGCTTGCCGCATTCGCCGCAGAACTTCAACTCTTTCTCGAATTTGGCGCCGCAGGATGGACATACTAAGCCAGTTGGTTTGGGCTTGGCGGGCACCGCCGCGGGCGCCTTCGGAGTCGAAACGGGGCTGGCCAATCCCGCGCGCACGCGGTCGACTTCGGCCAGCACTTGTGCCAACTCGCTTTGCAGATCCTGCTTGGTCTTCTGGTAATCGGCTTCCGAGAGTTTGCCCACGCGGTATTCGAACTGCAAATCGCGTAGGTTTTCGTAAATGGCGGCCTTGCGCTCGTCCAGGTGTGCAAAGGGATCTTCCGGTTCCGGCGGCGGCAAGTCCTTGGGCCTGACGACCAGGATGAACGCGATGACGGCGACCGCCAGCACGGAAGCAATAGAAATAATCACGCCAGAATTTTACTCCAGATTGGCCAGATCTTTTTCGATCTGGTCCTTATACTTGTCGAGCGCCGGGTCGTCGATGGCCACGGGGCCGAGCTCAAGTAAAGGTTTCGGTTTTCGATACTTCTTGATGAAAAACCAGATTACTACCAAGCCCAGGCCGGCCGCGACATAGGGCACTGTCCAACCGAACGCGCTGGGCCGCGCCAGGTAAATGCCGGGGCCGTAATCGCGAATGAAAGCGTCGATGATCTGCTGATCGGAAAAACCGGCCGCCTGCATGCGGGCGATGCGTTCCTTGGCGGGCTTGGAAAAGCCGCATTCGAGCATGGCGCAGGTGGCCACCGAATCCTTGCAGCCGCACTTGCAGGCCAGCCGCATGCCGACCCGCCGCACATCCGCGTTGGGCTTCTCGGAGGCCGTCTGGGCCAGGGCGAGTCCGGCGAAGGCCAGCACCAAAACCGCTACGGTGAGGAATCGATGGACCGCGGGGTTGGCAGGCGATAGCGCCTGCCCCACTTTGCTGGCAGGTGGCGCAGGCGCTTTCGCCTGCGAACTGTTACCTTCCAATATCTCCTTACTGCTGTGCTGGCAAGTCCACATGTTGTTTGGCGATGCCCACCACCTGCGTTCGCGCGTATTGCATTTTTATCTTACTAGGGACCAGGCAGATGAGCGTGCCGCCGATGAGCACCATGCCGCCCACCCAGACCCAGGTTACCAGAGGGTTGACGAAAGCCTGAATCACGGCGCGCTGGTTGTCGTCGGACATTCCGCCGAAATTGACATACAGATCCTCATTGGGGCGCATGCGGATGGCGACTTCGGAAGTGCTCTCCTTGCTGGCTTTGAACAGACGCTTCTCGGGCTGCAATGTGCCGATCGGCTGGCCGTCTTTGGAAACCTGGAAATTGCCGCGGTACCACAGGTAATTGGGGTTCTCGCCCTGCTCGATGCTGGCCAGGCGGAGTTCGTAGTGGCCGATGCGCATGGTGTCGCCCTGGCTCATCTCCTTGACCTCGCTCTGATTGAACGCATGGCCGGTGAAGCCGATGAAGATCAGCACCACGCCCATGTGCACCAGGTAGCCGCCGTAGCGGCGCGTGTTGCGATGGGTTAGTTCGACCGTGGCGCGCAGCAGGTTCATGCCGGTGCGGCCGGCGATGGATTTGGCGCCTTTGTAAAACTCGACAATCACGGTGATCGCCACGAACAGGCAGAAGCCGAACGAGATCAGCGGGTAGGGCTTGTGGATCCCGGCGGCGAAAAGTCCCACGACCAGCACCAGCGAGGCGATGCCGGGCCACTGGAAATTGCGGCGCAGGCGATCAAGCGAAGTGCGCCGCCAGGCGAACAGCGGGCCGACCCCGGTGAGGAACAGCAGGAACAGGCCGATCGGCACCATCAGCCGGTTGTACCAATCGGCATCGAGCGAGATCTGGTCGCCGGAGATCCATTCGGAGATTTTCGGGAACAGCGTGCCCCACAGCACGGCGAAGCAGCTCGCCAGCAGAATCAGGTTATTGAACAGGAAGCTCGATTCGCGCGAGATCACCGATTCCAGTTGCGCCTCGCTCTTCAAATAATCGAGGCGATCAAGGATCAGGTAAGTGGTGGCGGCTATGCCCAGGGCCAGGAAGGTGACGAAGTACTTGCCGATTTCGGACTGCGCGAACGCGTGCACGGATTGCACCAGACCGCCGCGCGTCATCGAGGTGCCGAGGATGCAGAGGAAGAACGTGGTCGCGATGAGGACCATGTTCCACACCTTCATCATGCCCTTCTTTTCCTGCATCATCACCGAATGAAGGAAGGCCGTGCCGCTGAGCCAGGGCAGCAGCGAAGCGTTCTCCACCGGGTCCCATCCCCAGTAGCCGCCCCAGCCGAGCACGTGGTAAGCCCACGCCGCGCCAAGCATCACGCCGGTGCCCTGGAACAGCCACGTGACCAGCGTCCAGCGGCGCGTGGTGTGGATCCAGCCATCGCCCGGTTGCCGCGTGATCAGCGATCCCATGGCGAAAGCGAACGGCACCGCGAAACCCACGTAGCCGAGATACAACATGGGCGGGTGGATGGCCATGGCCGGGTATTGCAGCACGGGGCTCAAGCCGCTGCCATCCGGCGGCTTGACGATGAGACCTTCGTTGGCCAGCAGCTTGAACGGGTTGGCGACGAAGTTGTTGAGCGTGAGAAAGAAGATTTCGATGGTGGTGAGAATGGCGAGGACCCACGGCATCATGTCGCGATGCCGGCGGCGATTGGTGAAGGCGACGACCGCTGTATACGACGACAGCAGCCACATCCAGAACAGCAGCGAGCCTTCCTGCCCGCTCCACCACGCGGCGAATTTGTAGAGCACCGGCAGCGCGTTGTTGCTGTGCTCGGCCACGTAGGCGAAACGGAAATCGCCGGTCAGCAGCGCGTGAACCAGAATGGCGGATGCAATGGTGACCAACACCCAGACGGCGTAAACCGCGCGGCGTCCGCTTTCCACCAGGAACGGTTTGCGGCGCACGTGGCCCACCACGGAAGCCAGCGTCGCGTACAGAGCAACGCAAAATGCCAGTAAGATGGCCAGCGAACCCAGATTCTCCATGACCCCTCTCTACATCTCGCTAATGCTTCGGCAACCGCTCCCTGACGGGGCGCGGCTCTGAAGCTCTATCCGAGCCGCAACCGCCATTCGGAGCCGCGACCATGCTATCGGAGCCGCGACCGTTAGGGAGCGGTCAGTCAACGCCATGCAACCGATCACTTCATGGCAGATCCTAAACGCTGGGCTTTCCGCTATGCACGTCGGGCTGGCCCGGAGCCTGTACGTTCGGTTTGGCCTCATACTTGGACGCGCACTTGGCGGAGATTTTGGAAGCGTGGAAGGTGCCATCTCGATCCATGCGGCCGTCGGCCAGCGCCTGCGCGCCATCGCGGAAGGTGTCGGGCAGCGGATCGATGCCAGCGTAAGCGACCTGCAGCGTGCGGGTGTCCTGCTTCAGCGTGAACAACACCTTGCCACCGACGTGTTGGATGGAACCGACCGCGACATCGCCGCCGACGCGCAGCCGCGCCCCGTAAGCCCGGTCGCCCATCTGGCTCAATTCGTCAATCGATTTGTAGTAGGTTTTGCTGTCCCCAGACCCAGCAAAGGCCAGCCACACCAGCGTCCCGATCACGACGACAATCAACGCCGCGAATTTGCCGTACTTCCGCATGTTCGACCCTCTGAATCTAAAGTATAGCGCCAAAGGACGCAGCGGAGATTCGAGGGAACGCGGGTCTTTTGTGGGAAATCTCTATACCCGCAGAGGAGGGGCGGGATTCTTGGGCCAAAGCTAGGTGCGATCAGCGGAAACAAACACCTTATCCCAATGCCAAATTGCGTTGAGGCTTCCCAAGGGCCTTGGGATCACCTTACTGCTGCCCCGGAGGTCTTGCACTGCGGTGATCGAAATCCCCGTAAACTTCCCGAGCACTGGGTCTGGATCGTACCCATCCTCCCTCAGCTGTTTGTGCAACGATTCCTCGATATACGAAAATGCCTCGAAGCGGTGCTGAGGAGTCGAGACAGGAGCCGCGGTGGCACCAATCGTGCAACTGAACAGGGCGCGATACGGCTCACCCGGGCCGCCGTGGACCAACAGCATTCGCTGGCCCGGCGTTAAGTGCTGGACGTTGGCGATCCGTTGACCATCCGTGTTGTAGACGGAGCGAACGATGATCTGATGTTCCTGCACGAAGTCCGCGGTAACGGTGCCTGAGGCCTTCGCCGTTGTCGCGAAGTAGACCCAATCGCATATGGGCAAGATCTCGGACGCTCCGGGCATTTCGATATGTGCCATCCAGCGGCCCCGACTTTCACATCTTACACCCGGGTTTCCTCAACGGCCTGACCAGCGAGCGCCGCGCTCACGGCGTTCAGCTTGTGAAATCGACGCCCACCGCATCGGGGTGCAGCGCTTCAATTTCCCTATACCGCGCGAAATCCTGGACGTTGAAGGTCAGTATCCTGCCGATGCCGTGCGCCCTCATGGATGCGACCAGACGCGCATCATGGGTACTCTTGCCGGAGACCTTGTACGCCGCCACAAGCCGCTCCCATTCGTCGAATATCGGCACTTCGGGCAGCAGGGAGAACAGCCGTTTCAGCGCGGTCAGTTCCCGCGTTGCCGCCTGGATTGACATTCCCAGCCCATTCTCACTCTCGGGACGGGTAGCAGCCGCCCAGAACTCAACCAGATTCTGGGCTGCCACATGCAGCGCTTCGTTTCGAATCCTCAGTGCGGCGACTGCTCTCTCCGCCGCCGCGCAATGTGGATGATGAGGTTGCAGTGTGCGCAACAGGATCTTTGTATCGATCAGAAACGCCATTACAGGCCGCGCGCGCCGTAAATCGAGTCTCGGCTAATCGCTTGGTCGGACAGCAGCGGAGTGGTCGTGGGGTGGCTGTGAACCCAGGCCTTGAACTCTCGCAGCCATTGCTCCGTCTGCAGTTGAGTCCCCGGCTCTTCTCGCGACTGAAGCCGCTGACGGATGGCCTCGACACCGACAGCAACCACATCGTCCGCTTTGCCGATCAAGCCGGCCTGAATTGCCCGCCCGATCAGTTGCTGCTGTTCCGGGTTGAGTCGAATCGTCATATCCGCCCTCATGCTATATTGTCTCACGCAACCGGAGCTGCTTTGGCGGCTCGCAAGCTGTGGCGTCGGTGCAGCTATTTGAGCGAGGTTCCAGCCGCCCTACGGCTTGGGCGGGGCGGGATTCTTGGTTTCCTTGGTCTTGTCGTCGGGCAGCGGGGCGATGGGCTCCGCCTCGTAGGGCTTGAAAGTGGAATCGGCCGAGTACTTGCGGTACAGGCGGAATTCTTCGTCCAGTTTCTGTATGTCATCCAGCGTCTTCATGATTACCTCCGACTTCAGCGGCAGTAGGAAGGTCTGGCCGGAGAGTTCCTGATAGTCGTAATCGAGAACATCGCTGGTTTCCTTCATGGGGAAATCCGATGGAATGTTTTCGGCTTCCTGCACGATGCGCACCACCGCGTGCGTATCCGGCTCCACTTCGATAAGCCCGTGATAAGCCGTGGTAATGTGCAGCTTGCCCTGCTCCACCGCGATCTGGAAGTGGGAACGGTCGAGCCGCACGTGATACTTAAACGCCATCACGCGCTTGCCGCGCAGGGTGCCCCAGTGGTCCCACTCGAAGCGGGCTTCGGTGGAGGGCTCGAAGATCTCGCGCATCATGCTGCCGAACTCGCCGAACGCTTTCGAGCCGCCGACTTTCTCGTAATCCTGGTTCACGATGGCGTTGTTCATCAGCACCACCGTGTACTTCTCCTTCTTCTCGAAATAGCTGAGACGGATCTGCAGCGTATCGAGCGCCTGCCAGCGCGGGCTGCCGTCGACCGGGCCGCCGTACTTGGTGCCAGGCAGAGGCGCACCGAAGCGGCGCGTCACTTGCGTGCAAATGAAGTCGGGCAGGGTGTCGCTGTAATTCAAAGCGTATTCGCGCACATCGTCCAATATGGCTGCCTGTTCCTCGGAGGTGGGCGGCGGGATGGGCTTCGGCTTGAGCGGCGGCGCGACCGCCGTGGCGACTGGCAGCGACGCGCTTTCCGCCGCCAGCCTTCGCAGCGCCAGCAGCGTTTTCGGGCCGATTCGCATGTCGCCCTGGAAGTCTTCGATCTGGCGCTCGTCCAGTCTTTCGCTGAGCTTCACTTTTTCCAGGTACGCCGCCATCTCACGGTCGGACATGGTGCCCTGCTTGAGCATGGGCGCGGACGATTCGAGGAATTGCCGCAACTTCGCAACCGACATGGTCTGCGCCGAAGCGGCCAGACACACCGCGAAGAAGGCCGCGAGCAAACGGGAACCCATACGCCTTCATTTTCGCATGGCGCGTTCCGCGCAGATGCGCGCGAGGCGTGTTGCGTGCCGCTCACGCTGTGCCAGGCAGTGCCGGGCGTGCCATCTACGCCATTCGTGGCCGGCAGGTTCCTTGCCCCGCTCAACTGCTACACTGGCGTTTCAGAGAGAGGGATCTGTTTTGACCGACCGTGCCGCCTTCGCATTTCTCCTGCTTGCCGCTGCGGCGCTGCCGTCGCAGATCCGCGCGCAGGATGCGCCGCCGGGAGATCTTGCACCAAAGCCCGCGCCAGCGGCCGCGCCCGAGCGCGAAGTGTCGTGGAAACAGTTGCCTGGCAATTTCCTCAGCGATCAGAAGAACATCTGGCTGTTTCCGGCGCACTTGCGCCATCGGTCCGCGCTTCTTCCAGCGCTCGCCGTGGTCGGCGTGACGGTTGCACTGGTGGTGGGAGTCGACCCGATAGAAGGGCGGTATTTCCGCGATAGCACGACTTACCTCGGCTTCAATCGCGTGGTCTCGGGCAACAACGCATCGATCGGGATGGCGCTGGTTCCAGTCTCATTCTACGCGGCGGGGCTGATCCGCAAGGATGACAAATCGAAGAAGACGGCGCTGCTGGCGGCCGAAGCGGTAGCCGATTCCGAGCTCGTCACCATCGTTATGAAGGACATCGACCGGCGTCTCAGGCCCGCCGTGATCGGCCTGCACGGCAATTATTCCGACACCTGGTTTCAAAGCGGCGGGCCGTGGCTGCGCGGCCAAGGCAGTTTCCCCTCCGGTCACACCATCGCCGCGGCCTCCATCGCCACCGTGGTGGCCCGCCGTTACGGGCGCGAGCACCGCTGGGTTCCGTACGTCGCTTACGGCTTGACGGGGTTGGTGGGATTCTCGCGGATGACGTGGTCGTCGCATTTCCTTTCCGACGTGTTCGTGGGTGGCGTATTTGGGTACTCGATCAGCCGCTTTGTGGTGTTGCGACAATAGTCTATGGGATTGCGTCTCGTCGCGCGTGACGCGAGGGCGAGGCATGCCTCGCCCCTACAACGGAATCGTAGGGGCCGGGCACGCCCGGCCCGGCTCGGCCGCGGGCTGAGGGCCATCCTGGGTTGTCTGCTGCTGGCCGCGTGGCTTGGCTGCGGAATCCTGCGCGCGCAGTTGACGCTGGGCCGTATCGAGGGTGTAGTCCGCACCGATGCCGGCAGCGCTGTGCCTGCGGCCAGCGTGGTGATCGAGGGCGGGGGCATGCGATTGCTTAAGCGCGCCGACGGCGCTGGCCAATTCGCGCTTGCGCTGCCGTACGGCCGTTACCGCATCTCGCTTGAAGGAGATCGGAAGTCCGCGCGATCGGTCGATGTCGTCCCGCGTGAAACCCTCCGCCTCACTCTGGTGGTCACGCCGGGCGCGCCGTTTCGCCTGGAGCGCACAACCGCCGCCGAGGCAGGTGAGTGGAACGGCGATCCTGGCGCTCACGTCTATCCGGAAGGCTTTTCGCTCGCATCGGCTCTGTTTACGCGCGAGCCCGGCACTGTGACCGAGCCGCTCGATTTCACCGGCCTCGCCGACAACCGGCTCGCCGTCATCTCCCAGCGTGGCTTCTCCTGGACCGATACCGCGTTCCAGTTCAACGGCCTCGATGCTGGTGACGATTACCAGCCGGGGCGCCCACAGATTCTTCCCGATACGGATGCGCTCGAAGCAACCGTCGTGCGCAGCGCGTTTGCCCTGACGCCTTCGCCGGCATATGGCGCCGAGGTCGGCGTGTTCCCGGCGCAGGCCGGCGAGTCCTGGCACGCCGCCATCTCGAGCGCCGGAACCGCGAGTGCGCTGGCTTCGAACAATCTGCCCCCGCCCGCCAGCCGCGGCGCAGTCACGCAGTCCGAACAGTACGATTGGTTCACCCGCGACCACGCCGATCTCGGCGGCCCGCTCACCCGTTGGGCCGACATCTTTGCCTCCGGCTCCGGTCAATGGGCCGCGCAGGCCGCGCCGCTAGGCGCGCCCGGCACCAGCCAGAACAGCCGCCTGTTGTTCGGCAACGCGCTCGGACACGTGCGCGCCGGCGCGCACGACCGTTTCGACGCTCTCTATAGCGGCTCGCGCATCGATCTCGCCGGATGGACCGAGCCGGCCGGCATGGAGGCTCTCGCCGCGCGGCGGCTCTCGCCCGAGTTTGTGCTGCCGGACGGCATCGCCGGCCTGAACGAGACCGATCACTTGGATTTCGTCCAGGTCGGCTGGACCCATGTCTGGGCTGCCAGCACGGCCGGCACGCTGCAAGTTCGCTACGGAGACTCGTTCGCGCACCTCGATACCACCCCCGCCGTGGTCACGCCCATCAATCAGAGCAGCATTGAGCTCGCCGGTGGCGCGGTGACCGGAGAGCCGCCGCTCACCAATCTTGCCGTGCGCGCGCGCCAACAAATCGCGGCTGCGTGGGAACCTGGCATCGTCACGCTGGCGGGCGCGCGCCATCAGTTGACGGCCGGCGGCGGGCGGCGGATTTCGTCGCCGCAGAACCGCTACCGCACGCCTTCCGATCTGAATCTGATTACCGCCGATGGCGTACCCGCAGAGGTGGTCGAGTTCAACACGCCGCTCGACTCGCGCGAGCGCATCGCGTCCACATCCGCCTGGATCACGGACCACGTGAGTCTTGCGCGCAGGCTCACGCTGGACCTCGGCATGATGGCCGATTCTTCGCGCGGCGGCATTCCCGCGCAATCCAGCCCCTTCGGATTCTACACGCCCGCGCGGCAGTTCGCGGCGCAGCCCGGCCTCATCGCGTGGAACAGCGTGTCGCCACGCGCGGGTCTTGCGTGGCAGGTGCCGCACGCCCGCGGCCTGGTCTTGCGCGGGGCGTTTTCCCGCTTGTACGCGCCGCTGGCCGGCCGCTTTCTCGATTACGGCAACCCCAACAGCCTGGGCGGGAGTGTATATCAATGGAACGATCTGAATGGCGACGGATGGTTTGAGCCGGGCGAGCAGGGCGCGCTGCTGGCGCGCTTTGGCGGGCCGTACTCGTCCATTTCCCCCTCCTTGCGCCGCCCCTATGCGGACGAATGGAACGTGGGTGCGGAAATGCCGCTGCCGCTCTCGACGCTGGCTTCCATCCACCTTTTCCGGCGCGATGAGAAAGACCGCCTCGCCGCCATCGATACTGGTGTGACGCCACAAGATTTTACCCCGGTAACCATCATCGACCCCGGCCCCGATGGCATCCCCGGCACTTTCGACGACCAGCAGCTAACCGTTTATGCGCAGAACGCCGCCACCCTCGGCCATGATCGATATCTGCTCACCAACCCGCCCGGCTTGCGCTCGCTCAATTCCGGCGTGAACGCGCAACTGCGTATCGCCTGGCGCGGCGTCACCGTTTCGGCTTCCTTCGTGGCGGAGAAATCGTACGGTGGGTCCAATCCCGGCAACGCCGTCTTCGAGAACGATCCCGGCGTGGTGGGCGCGCTCTTTTCCGATCCCAATGCGGACATCAACGCGACCGGCCGCGCCTTCACCGACCGCGCTTTCACCGGTAAGATCGAGGCGTTATATCGCCTGCCCGCCCGCTGGGGCGGTGTCCAGGTTTCCACCGTCGCCGATTACACAGATGGCCTGGCATTCGCCCGCATGTTGCTGGTCATGGGATTGCCGCAAGGCCCGTTCCTGGTGGCCACCACGCCGCGCGGCAGTCCCGGCGGCGGCAATCGCGCGCAGCACGTCGAGAACTGGAACCTGCGCCTCAGCCGCGAGTGGCCGCTCAAGTTCGGGCGAATTGCGGCCGTCGCGGATCTGCTCAATGCGACCAACGCAGACCTCACAATTCAGCAGGAGGATCTGACCGGACCGGCTTTCAACTTGCGCTTACCGATCGCTATTGAGCCGCCCCGGTTTGTGCGGTTCGAACTTCGATACCGGTTCTGAACCGTGGCGCGGGCTGTCAAGCCTGCTGTGTCGAGACTCATCTCGACATTTGTTTTTGTTCTTGATGCGCGCGCCGCTCTCCGTGACCAAGAAAAGCCGGGACGACTCTCGGCTCTGCAGGCTGGACGGCCTGCGCCACGCGTTCTATTGCGTGACGTACATGGTTGGACCGTTGCTTTCGACGCCGCCGACCGTGATTACCACCGGGTATGCACCGGTGCTCAGGCCAACCGGCACAGTAATGTTGGCTTGGTCCAACCCCACCCAACCGGGCGCCAGACCAAGGAACTGGATAGTCGAGGTCCAGCCGCTGATGGTGGCGGTCGCGCTCGAAAACAGCGTGGAGTAGGATAACTGGCTCAGGGACGCGGCCGCGCCGTCGGCCGGCTGGTTGGTGACGCGACCGATGCCGGTCAAATAAATCTGGGCGACGCTGCCGGTCTTGGCGGGATTGGCCGGGCCGTTGACGGTGTTGTCCTGGTTCAGCAAAATGGCCTGGCCTCCGCTTTGCACAATATAGGGTGCGGTCTGCGCCACCTGGAAACTCACCTGGCCGCTGGAGCCGCAAGCGCTATTCACCACCATCGCCGCCGGGCCTGATCCGATCTCAAACGGCAGTTGGATGTTGATCTGGCCCGAACTGGCGAAGTACATGGGCGCATTAATGCCGTTCACGCTCACCGACACGCCGGCCAGGGAGGTTGGCAGCGGGAATCCGCTGGAAGATTGCGTGAAAGGCGCCAGGCCGGTTCCGTAAATGCTCACCACCCCGCCAGGCGCCGCCGGTCCAGCCATTCCGTTGTTGGCAATGCCGCCGGGCAAGATGTCGGGAACTCCGCCGCCCGCCGCGATCTGGGCCACGAATGCGTCCGGCGCGCCGCCGGGGTAAGCCGCCGTGACGGTTCCGCTGGTGGCGGGGAGGTTGGTCGAGTCCGTAATCCCGGCCACCACCAGCCCGGCTGCGCAGTTCAGCGCTACGGCAGTGCCGGAATCCCCATAATTGGTGCTCCCGGCGGGCAAGGACGCCGCGGCATTGCCGCCCAGGTAGCTGGAAAACAGCAGGCCGGCCCCCGACGCGTTCAGGCCGGCCACGAAGGCGTTGGCGATGCCCGCAGAGGCCTGGTTGGTGTCTTGGAATGCGTCGCTGACGGGGAAATTGGTGGAAGTGGTGCTGCCTGTAACGTAGGCGTTGCCAACCGAATCGATTGTAATGGCATTAGCGACATCGGCGCCGCTGCCTCCCAGGTAGGTCGAGTAGAGAAGCGACGACCCGCTGCCGGCCAGCCGCGTGACGAAGGCGTTGCTGCCGCTGCTGCCGCTGCCGCTATACGTGGCTTGATACGCGCCAGGGCTCGGAGAAACCGGAAAATTGGACGAACTTGTGCCGCCGGCGATGAATGCCGCGCCACTCGAATCGACCGTGATTCCGTTGCCGATATCGTTCCCGCTGCCGCCCAAATATGTGGAGTAGACCAGCGTGCCCGTGCTGGGAGCGATCTTGGCGACGAAGGCGTTCGTTGTGCCTTTGAGCGTGGATTGAAAGGGGCTCCCAGCCGTTGGAAAGTTGGCGGAAGTCGTAGATCCGGTAACGAATGCGTCGCCGCCGGCATCCACCGCGATGGCAATGCCGTTATCGACGCCGGTGCCGCCCAGGTACGTCGAGTAGATCAGGCTGCCCGCCGCGCTGAACTCCGCGACGAAGGCGTTGGCCGGGCCGCGCAGCGCGGTCTGTGCCGGAGCCGTTCCGCCCGTGGTGCCAACCAGCAGATCTGGAGAACTGGTGGTTCCCACCAGGTAGACGTTCTCGCTCGAATCGAGCGCCAGCCCGTAGAATATATCGGTTCCCGATCCGCCAAAATAGTGGGAAAAAATCACGGCCGAGGCCGTATTGTTGAGCTCCATGACAAAGCCGTCCACGCTATAGCCGGCGTAATAGTTCAAGTAGCTGGTATCGGCATCGAAGTCCGGCGCGTCGGTTGCGCCAGCCAGATAGAGGTTGCCCGCAGGACTCACCGCGATCGCGAGGATGTCGCTGTCGCCGTCGCCGTTCGCGCTGCCAAACAACGTGACGTACGCTGCCGTAGTGCCGGAAGGGTTCAGCTTGGCGACGAAGCAGTAGTTGAACTTGGCCGCGACGAACACCGATCCCGCCAGGTAAATGTTGCCGGCCGAATCGAGCGCGACCGTCGCGGTTTGCACGTCGCTGGTAGTCAAACCGCTGACAGTGGGCATGAGATATGTCGCCCAGGTGAGCGCCGGGTCGATGACGAGCGGCTGGGCGCGGTCGTAGCGCCCCAGCGCGAAACGCACCTCGTTTCCGCGCAATTGGTACGGCCCGGCGACCTGGCGGCGCTCGCCGTTCGATTCCTGATAGACGATGGGACGGTGCTGGCGTAGCTCGCCGCCCGCGGTCGCAATCACCAGGTCGCCCGCTTCATCCACGCGCAAGCTTTGCGCGCCTTCCACGCGCAGGCGGATGCGGCTTGGATCGGCGCCGCGAGCCAGCTCGACGTCGTATTCCAGGCGCCCATCTTTCACGTAGTAAACCACGTCGACGCCCGGATACAATTGCCGGTAGCGGACGCGCGAGTAAGTGGGAATGTTCTTGTGCCAAGCCGAGGGCTGATTGCCGATGAGATAGTTGACCACGCCGGGCAGAAGGTCTTCGCCCTGGCCCTGCGCGTCGCGGCGCGTGGATTCGAAGACCACCGCCACGTGCGCCTCGCGCGAGATCCACTCGGCGCGGCCGGCGCGCAGCGTTAACGCGGCGCCCGAGGTGTGCACGAGGAACTCCGCCGGTCCAGGCTCCTGGCCGCGGTTCGGCTCAAAGGCGACCGGCAGGCGGGCGGCCGACGCCAGGGCCACACTCAACATCAGCAACAACGCGCTTCGCATAGGTTTACTCGAAGAACCCTCTACTATAGATATCCCTGCCGACCGTGGTTGGTTTCGAAAAATGTTGGTTCCCGGGCGATGGCCTGGCGCCTTAGCCTGCCAACCGCTTGACGATTCCAGGCGCCGGTCACGGCTTTTCGTGCATGAGCGCCTGCCGGGTGGCATTCAGCGAATTGGTAAAAGATTCGCGCGGCAGGCTGCGAATGATGGGGTTGATCAGCCAGCCCAGGCCGGCCGGGACGTCGCGGGTGAGGGAAATGATCTGGCACTCCAGATACACGCCGCCGTCGCGCTCCTCGAATCTCCAGAAAGAGTTCAGACGCCACAGGAAGCCGTGATCGTTGCCCGGCGGCAGCTCATGCTCGTTGGGGCCCGGGTCTTCGACTTCGGCGATGCGCGTGGTGAATGACTTGCTGTACCAGCGCCGGCGGTCGAGCTTCACATAGTGGACGTCGTGCTCGGTATTGAGGACCACCGTCAGTATTTGCTTCTTGACCACGCGCAGGAAGACGTGGAAGTCGCCGCCATGGCGGCTGAGCAGCCGCGAATCGAGTACCTCGGGGCGATAGATGTTCTTGTGGTTGTTGTAGTCTTCGAACATCCGCAAGGTCTGCGCGAGGGTAACGCCGGGAACGAAGACGGCGCCCGTCCAATCGTGGATCAGACCGTCTGGGATTTCGATATCGCCCGATTGGTTGGACGGCTCGGCGAGGATTTTGCCTTCCCTTACGGCGCGCTTGCGATCGGGGGACGCATCCACCCAAAGGAACGCGCCGCCGCGCAAACTGCCGTCGAAGCGCGCCTGGGCCGCCTGCATATACTTGGCAAAGGCTTCCAACGTGGCCGGCTTTAGTTGCACTCTGGTTACCTCCGGCAGGCCCGCCAGCAGGCACGCCGCGAGGCAAAACAGTTGGGTGTTCGGTGGCATTACTCTACTGATTCAGCATGACACGGAACAGCGGGCCGGCGAGCGTGCGGGACATTAGAGTAGTGGCATCGCAGATTCGCCGGGGAACAACGAGTTTCTGAGCGTACGACCTACGCCTGGCACGCTGAGAAGACTGCGGAGGAGCCCCGCCAGGGGTTGACTCGCGCGCCCTCGGCTTCAACTTCTATTTCCCGCACCTGGCGAGCGTGCGCGGTCCCCCGAGCTTCCATTGCGCGCCTACAGGCGCTTGAGCATTTCCTTGGCTTCCTGAAGCCGCGGGAATTTTTTTTCGGCCTCGCGGAACTCGCGGGTGTGCACGCGGCGGCGGGCGCCGGAATGGTTGACGGGGAACCGCAGGTGCAGCATCTCGTGGAATACTACATACTCGAGGGCGAGCGCCGGAACGCCCGGCCGGTCGAAAATACGGCTGATCACGATGGCGTTGTGCGACGGATCGAAGTGCCCGAGCATGCCGCGCGCGGGCCAGCGGCTCCAGCCCAATTGCGGCCGTCCCATTAAGCCATCGAAGTACTGCGCGTTGAGGCGCTCGAAAATCTCCTCCAGGTTGTGATGTTGTCCGGCGGGCCCGGAAATGAATTTGCGCCCGCGGATCTGGCGCACCAGTTCCGCCTGGCGCCGCATGTCGCGCCGGTTCAGATACAGGCGGTACCGGTGCGCGTACATGGGCGGCACGGGTTTGCGGTAGAGCTTGCCGAGCAGGATGAACGCCAGCGCTTCGGTGACCGGGGCCGGTGCGCCGGCCAGCAGGTCGCTGATCCGCACCCGCAGGCAGCCGTCGCGCAGCGAAATGGAGCTATCCGCGTTGGCGAACTGGCAGAACTCGACGCGCAGGTTGGGCAGAGGCGTGCGCGGCCGGAGCGCGCGGAAAACGCGGGCGTAGATCTGCTCCGGCGTTTCGAAAAACAGAAGAGCGGGCAGGCTCTCGCTCTCGATCATGCGGTCTTCGCCCGGCATCGCGGCTCAGTGCGCCGAGTACTGCTGCTGCGGCTGATTGAGCACCACGTCAATCGTCTTTTCATCTTCTTCCACTTCGAAGACGTGTCCAAAGGTCTGGTATCCCTTGGCGTTCACCTGAATCAGGATACTGCCCTGCGGGATGGCCGGGACTTTGGCGATGCCATCCTGGTTGGTGCGCATTTCGAAGGTCGTGCTGACCGCCTTGCCGTAGCGCTCAGCGGGATGCTTGGCGTTGGCCTTCCAACGCACGATGACCTCGGCGCGGTCGATGGCGTGGCCGCCCGGCGTCTTCACGTTGATCTGAAGTTCGGTCATGGGAGCCTCGGCCCAGGCCGTGGATAGCGCCAGGCCGGCAAGCGAGGCAGCCAGCACCAAAAGGCAAGCACTGCGATTCCGCATACCTTGATTATCGCCGATGCTAGAATGGAGTTGTAGTACCCACCGTGCTTCTCAAGGGAAATGGGGGCGCAACGGATTCGACGGGATTGAATCGGGGTGGGGAGGCGTGCCGGGTTCCGAGCTCCCGTAAAACGATCGGAAAAACAGAACTGCCAATACGCAGTTTGCATACGCTGCCTAATTAGGTAGCCGCTCCAGCCGTTCGAGCCCGCGCGGCGGCCAGTGAGCGTCATTTTGCGGGATAGGCCAAAGGCTTCGGTCCGTAGCCGGCGGTCGAGATCTAATCGGGCTGGGCCTTCGCCGCTCTCGCCGGTTTTGAAGCGGAGGCCGAGACTAATGAGCCGGATACGCACGTAGGCTCTTCACGTCGGGCTTTCTCGGACGGGGGTTCAACTCCCCCCGCCTCCACCAATTCACACGCATTGGCAACGGGCTCAGCCCGAGCCATAAGGCCGCAAGAATCGCGTCTTTCCCCCTCAATTCCTGGGCGGCTCTGGTTCAGGCCGGAGCGGAGTCTTCAATCACCGTCCAGCCCAGTTTCTTGATCCAGGTGCGAACATGCGCCTTCTGAGCATCGAGATTGAATTCAGGTGCAGGCTGACGTGTGGTCGGCTCGTCTACAGAAACGGCCTCAATGACGCGTACGTTGATTTCAGCGCCTACTTTCAGATCGGGACACGTCCATCGAACCTCTTCGTTGGTGGCGTTGACGACGCCACCGACCGTGAGATATAGACGTTTTGTCCTGTTCTTTCTGCCATAATTCAGCATTGCGTTCAGCACGCCATCACCGTCTATTCCTGCCAAGAACAACCGATCCCCGTTCAGAAACGCCTCGTAGGCAAGCATGACTGTTAGATATACCATACGAGGGGTCTGAAACGCGGAAGGACTGGGCAGGTGCAAGACGGCCCGTTGATCCGTAGTTTTCTCTGTTGACATGCGACACGTGTCACCGTACAATTGAGCCAGTGATCCAGAGCTTCCGCCACAAGGGACTCAAGCAGATGTTCGAAGATGGCAAAGTTCGCCTCGTTAATCCCTCCCTCCGGGCCCGCGTTGCCAATCTCCTTGCGGTGCTCGATGCCGCGTCAAGCGCCCGCGATCTTGCTGGCCCTGGAAATCGCCTGCACGAACTACAGGGAGACCAGCAGGGAGTCTGGTCTGTCACCGTGAGCGGGAACTGGCGAATCACCTTCCGCTTCACCGACGGAAACGCGCATGATGTCGATTTGATCGATTACCACTGAAGGACACCAATATGCCGATGAAGAATCACCCGCACCCCGGTCGCATCGTCCGCCAGGATTTCCTGGAACCGCTTGGCTTGACTGTCACCGAGGCCGCCAAGGTGCTTGGCGTTGCGCGCCAGACCGTAAACAACCTCGTCAACGAAAAAGCTGGTATATCGGCGGAAATGGCCGTCCGCCTGTCGAAGGCGTTCGGACCCAGCGCCGAGATGTGGGTTCGCCTCCAAGCGAATTACGACTTGTCCCAAGTGCGGCAAGACAAGATCAGCGTCGCGCGCTACAAGCGCGCCTCATAGCCCGCGGTTTCACACCATCGGCACGCGATATTTGCGAATGTTGTCGTCTGCTGTGGCGAGCGCCATCCCCTCCGCGCGCGCTTGCGCAATCAGCAGCCTGTCAAAAGGGTCGCGGTGATGCATGGGAAGGGCCAGCAGTTCCGGAATGTGCGACGGCAGCACGGGGAGCACAGGCCAGACCGTGCCATCGAGGATTCGCGAGAGCACTTCCTCCACCGGCACATCGAACGACAACTTCCCGCATTGGTACTTGATGGCGATTTCCCACGCGCTTACGACGCTCACGTGCACTTGGGCAGTGGGAGAAACGATGGCCGACCGCAAACGGCGGGACAGGGCGCGGTCGTCGTTGAGAGCCCAAATCAGCACATTGGTGTCGAGCAGGATCGGCCGAGTCATAGATACGGCCCGAAGTCAGGGGGGATGGAATCGAAATCGTCCGCCATGTGAAGCTTGCCCGCGAACGCTCCGACTAGGGCGGCGGATTTGCGGCTCGACAACCGGGTCAACCGCGCCACCGGCTTGCCGTTCTTGGCGATCAGGATCTCCTCGCCGGAGGCGGCCCGCTTCACCAGGCGCGAGAGGCTGCTCTTGGCGTCGTGCATGTTGACAACTGTAGCCATAGTTCTATGTTAGCCCACTTTTCCGGGCTAGGAAGGGCTCTCTGCGGCCAAAGGCTTCGGTCCGTAGCCGGCGGTCGAGATCTAATCGGGCTGGGCCTTCGCCGCTCTCGCCGGTTTTGAAGCGGAGGCCGAGACTAATGAGCCGGATACGCACGTAGGCTCTTCATGCCGGGCTTTCTCGGACGGGGGTTCAACTCCCCCCGCCTCCACCATAGTATTTTCATTTAAATCAGATATTTGGGGCCGGTCGGGGTTCCAAGTGAATTATACGTGGCTAGCCGCGTGCTATTATCCGGCATGACCTTTTTGGTCTATACGATTTCGAGGGGCGAGATCAATCCGGCCTCCGACCGCGACCACTTTTGGCCCGAGGACGTGAGGGAACTGGAACCAGCCCTCGAACACCACGGCTTCGGCAAACTTCCGGAGATCCACCTCGGAGCGGACGGCCTCTCTATTGATATCTATCGAGTCGATGAGCCTAGGACGGATGTCGCCGAGAAATATCACTATGTCGCGCTCTATGACTTCGCACACACCTTTGAAATCGTGCTGATTCCCCGTCTTGGGGACCTGAACACCTTTCTGTCTCAAGTGGCCCCGCTGTGCATGGCCCAGCTACAGCAATCGGCGCACGACCAAGACGTGGAGCGGGGACGCGGTCCGCAGAAACCGGAGCGGGGCTGATCGGATTGGTGCATCAGCTCCCGCCTCACCGATGGCAGCGCGCACGATGTTGATTTGATCGATTGCCACAGACCATAGACAACCTTATCAACGAAAAGGCCGGCATATCGGCGGAAACGGCCGTGCGCCTGTCGAGTGATCGGTTAAGATATGGTGGGATTGGAATGCGCATTGTTCTACCTCCGGGTCTAGCGGCACTCGCAATTGCGGTTACGTGTGCTCCGAATTGGGGACAAGGGTTTGTTCACCTGTTGTACCCGACTCCGGTCAGGGTCTCCGGCATCACCGTTGACTCGTCGGGTAATCCGGTTCAGGGGGTACGCATTGGGCATCTTGCGGTTCGAGGTCAGGTTTCGATTGAATCGCCTTCAGCCGAAACGGATGCCATGGGCCGTTTTCGGTTCGACACGATAGGCCCTGCCGTGGTCTTCCGAAAGGACGGCTTTGAATCCCAGTTCGCCCGTGTTTCGGGCGGGCCGACCGAGTTGCGAATCGTTCTGAAACCGGCGCCAGCGGTCGAGGCGGTCCCTGTCTGCCGGGCTGCCTCCAAATGCGTTTCTGTCAGGACCGGGGTCTTGTGCCTTCCCAAGATCAAGGGGGTCCGGACCGGCGATGCCAATACTACCCTCGACACTTTCGAAAGGACGTTTAGCGTTCGAATGGGGCGCTGGCAGATGATTCATGGGGCGGGCACGGCATGGGGTGGGCCAGACCCTCGAGATGAGGATGTCTGGTCCTCGATTGCGTACAAGGAGCGCATTCGCGACGGCGGCGGCATTCAGGTCCTCGATGCAAGCGGAACGACGTCGGACGGCAAGGCATGGCGCTCGGTTGGAGTGGCCGGTGAATCGGTGTTTTACTTCGACCTGGACCCAGGTGCAGCAGCGAAATTCGATCAGGTGCTTGACGGCCTATGCGTCATTCGGAAGTGATTGAACTCTGCTTTACTGATTTGCCGCCGCCTTCTTTGCCGGCCCGTTGTATGACCGCTCGACTTCGTCGTTCGGATCGGTCGAGACTGGCTGATCCCGCCACAGCCAGCGCATCATCTCGGGCAGGATGGCTGCGCCCATTTTCCCTCCGTGCTTGTTCATCCCCCAGGCATAGTTCACGTCGTAGCCTTTTTCGGTGAGCGCCTGCATCATCCTGACGTTCTGGAGGAACCAGTCGCGAGACTCGTCATAGGCGCCGCCGCGGCCGGTGCCGCGATTGTCGTTGCGCCCGTCCTGGAGGAAGATGCGGATGGGCTTGCGGTCGCTCTTGCGGATGATGTCGGGATAGGCGTTGCCGCCGCGTATGTTGGTAAAGCTGCCAACGATGCTGAGGACCTTGCGAAACTCGTCGGGCCGCTCCCAGGCGACGGTGAAGGCCGCGATGGCGCCGGAGCTGGTGCCCCCGATGCCGCGCCGGTCCGGGTCCTTCGAGATCGAGTATTCCTTGTTCAGCACCGGCATCAATTCGTCGACAATCACGCGGGCGTAACGGTCGTCGAGCGAATTGTATTCGGTGGGCCGGTTGGTGGTGCGGTCGCCCCACTCGTGCTGGTCCGGCTCCGGCTGATCGGGCCGGCGGCCGGGATTGATGAACACGCCGATCATCACCGGAATCTCCCGGCGGTAAATCAGGTTGTCCATTACGTTGGGCGCGTGGTCTTCCCCATCCGGCGCCACGAACGCATGGCCGTCGTTGAAGATCATCAGGCTGGCCGGCACCGCTGGATCGTACTGCGCGGGGACGTAAACCCAGTACGTGTGCGAGGTGCCGGGATAGGCCTGGCTGGGCAGCGTGAACGGCCCGCGGATTTCGCCCTTGGGAACTCCATCCTGCGGCAGCGAATCCGGCCCCAGGCGGTAGAATGCGTCGGGATCGGGGGCCTGCGGTTGCGCCAGTGGCGGCGTTGGTGCCTGGGCGAACAGGCTCGTGCCAGTGACGACGACCATCAGACACGATAGGAGCGCGGACGTTCGATTCATGCGTGTATCCCTTCGAAGAAATCCACCTTCGCGGATAACATATCACAGGCGGGGACCGCGCACCCGGTGCCAACGCGCGGTTATGGGCCGCCGGGCAGACGGTCGCCAAGGCCACTATCGCCTTCGCTGCCATCGCGGGACTGGCGCTGCGCCTTCTTGACATAGGCGAGCAGCGTCCGGTACTCGCGCTGCGCCGTCTTGCGGTATTCGGGAAGACGCATTCCCGCCGCCACGGCGCGCTGCTCGAACGCGGCCTCGGCCAGCTCGATGGCTCGCAGCAGGCGCGGACCGGCCGCCTCGCGCACCGCCGGGTCGCAGACGAAACCGAAAGTGACTACGGATGGCAACGCCAGCGAGTAGTTGTCGGGCAGCCCCACCTGCTCAAACGGGAAACCGGAAGCCCAATCGGTGTGGTACCCCACGCACATGTTGTCGGGGTTGACCGAGACCTGCAAGTGGGTGACGCAGTTGGTCACAGGTATTCGATAGCGCCCGCGCAGCAGTTCCGTCAACATAGCCGCGGAGCGCACCTGAGCCGGGCTGAGGCGGGCGTCGCTTTGCCCTTCCTCGGTGCGGGCTTCGAACGATACTCCCAGGAAACTCTCGTTCAGGTTGAGATACCGCCAGTGGTCATCGGCCCACACCGAGTACCCGGCGTGGTTGGCGGCGTCCTGCTCGGCCACCACACGAAACACGCGGCCGAACCGGTCAATCAAATAATGATAAGCGCATCTCTGCCCGACATACTCCAGCAGCGATTCCCCGATTCGCTGCAGAGCGCGGTTCTGGCGGGCTTCAAAGGGGATTTGCAGGCTCTCGGTGGTGTGGAAGACGATGCCCGCAGGCACCGAACGGCGCACCGCGCGGCCACCGCCGACGCCATTCAGCGGGAACGCCAGGTAAGAGCGGGTATGGTTGGACACCGCAAACCGGGTGTCGATGTGGAGACCGTTGCTGAACACTTCTTCGGTCGAGCCCTTCTCCACCATCCACACTTCGGGTAAGGCTGACGAGGGAACGGACCGCGAGAGCCCGTCCAGCGGCTTGCAAGTTCCCGGCTCCGGCACGCGCGCCGCGGCACGTACAACCAGAAACGCCACGATCAGAGTCAGCGGGACGATTGCCCACACCAGGCATTGGAAGAACGCTCGCCACAGCTCGGGCCGCCCGCCCACTCTTGACGGTGGCGCCACGGCTTTGAGGAAGCGGAGGCGGATTACCGGATCGCCGATGTGACGGGCAACCAATTCGATCGATGGCTGTTCGATACTCCTACCCATTCGTATGAGAAGTATCGGCAGAATCGGCGGAATCTCTTAGGAATTCCGCGGTTTTATCTTATTCCTCTCTGCCGATTATCCGGTCTCTCCCGCAAAATGTCCGTGAGAGAAATCTAATCTTGGAGGTACTACCCAACCAAACAGGGATTAGCGCGACGGCCGGAGACATTACGAAAGGCCGGCGTGAACCGGAGTTGCCCATGCTGAGACGTTGGTTGAGTTTTTCGAAGCGGTCGCCACGCGCCTGGGGCATTGCCAAGGCCATGGACATGCTGAGCAGCCCGCATCTGGCCGGGATGTCGTCAGAGGCCAAACGCTGTGCGCTGTTGATGGCATTGGAGGCCGCGGGCACCGGAGTGGAGGCTCTCATCCAGGACGCCGTGCTGCAGCAGCGCTTGCTGGATCGGCAGGAAGACCAGCGGCAGGCCAGGCTGCGGCGGTTCGAGGCGGTCAAGCTGGAACAGAACCGCGCGGTGCAGGCGGAACTGGATCGCCTGACAGCCAAGCACCTGCAGCGCCTCCAGGTCAATCTGGACGCGATCGCCCGCCAGCAGGACGAATTCCATGCCTGGCAAAAGGGAAAAGAGCAGGAAGCGCAGCGCATGACGGATGCAGCGGCGTTTTGCGTCCCGCACGGGCACGTGTCCCGCAGCGCCACCATTTCGATGGTGATGGAGCCCATTCGGGCGCGGGGATAGGTGGCGGCCGTGCTGCTCGCGGGGCTGGGGGTTGCGTTGTTGGTGGTCGCCGTGTGCTGCCGGCCGCATCGCAAGGTGCAGCCCCTGCGGCGCGCCGACCTCCGGCGCGTGAGACGCTTGTCCGAACAGTCGTTCCGGGAAAATACTTTTCCGTTCGAGTAAGTTGACAGGATAGGAGACATTCATGAAGACCCCGCAACCAGATTACACGCAGCCAATTGGGCTCGATGTCGGGACGAGCCGCATCGTGGTCGCGCGAGACACAGGCAAGCGATATGAGTATGATGCGCAGCTCAACGCCTTTTTGACGCTCCCGTATTCCAAGCTGGCGGAGAACCTCCTCCAGCGCGAAGGCATTCTGCACGAAGTGCGGGGAGCGGAAATCGTGGTCACCGGCAACGATGCGGAAAAATTCGCGGAGGTCTTCCACGTCGAGACGCGGCGGCCGATGCGGAAGGGCGTCATCAATCCGGACGAGCCGCATTCGCTCGCCGTGCTGCGCCACATCATCGCCAAGCTGGTGGGCCCGGCGGGAGTCGAGGGGCAGAAGATCTTCTTCAGCGTGCCCGCCGCAATCGAAGGCGAGGAGACCGGCATCGCCTACCACGAGGCATCGATCAACGAACTGCTCAAGGAGCTTGGCTACGCGCCCACGCCCATCGTGGAGGGCCTGGCGGTGGTGTTCGGCGAACTGAGCGAGTGCAATTACAGCGGCATCGGAATTTCCTGCGGCAGCGGCCTGTGCAACGTGTGCCTGGCCGTCCTCTCCGTCCCGGTGATCAGCTTCAGCGTGGCCAAGGCGGGCGATTTCATCGACACGCAGGCGTCGCTGGTGACCGGCGAAATGGCCACCCGGCTGCGCGTGCAGAAAGAACAATCGTTCCAGCTCAACGGCCTCAACGGGGAGCGGGTGCAGAACGCGCTGACCGTCTACTACCGCGAGGTGATCCGCAACCTGATCGAAACCCTGCGGCAGCACATCGCCAGCGCGCGGCGCCTGCCCAAGCTGGAGCAATCGGTCCCGCTGGTGCTTTCCGGGGGCACAGCCATGCCGCGCGGATTCCTCGAATCCTTCGTCACCGCGCTCCGCGCCAATGAGTTCCCGGTGCGCCTCTCGGAGGTGCGCCTGTCCGCCGACCCGCTGAACTCCACCGCCCGCGGCGCCCTGATGGCCGCGCTGTGCTAAGAGCAAGGCAGTGGGGCAGGCGCTTTCGCGGCGAAAGCGTCTGCCCCACTGCCTGTTTCACCCTTCCTGAGGACTAGCCGAGAGGGTCGAAAGGCGGTATAAAGTAGCTTCGGGGTAACAGAACCGGGTTACGCGCCTAGGCGTCCGCGAGATAGAACGAACAGGAAGAAATGACTGTCACCTTGCCGGCTCTTGCCTTTCTGTTCCTGTCGCAAGCGGCCCCCATGGCGACGGATATACCCCACCTGGGTTGGCTTCGTGGACGAGTCGTCTCCAGAATCAGTGATAGGGACTCGGTGATTATTGGATTTCAGGTTGAAGTTGCATCCGGGGGCACCAAGTGTGACGTCACGTCCGACGGCGGAGGCGAATTCAACTGCAAGCTACCAAAGGGGCGATACCGCGTGACAGCGCCCGGCGGCAATGGCTGCCTGCCTTACCGCACATCGACGATTGACATCCCGGCCGACGGCCACCGATTTCTGATTGTCAGGCCGGTTGTCAGCGTGGTCGCCGGCACAGGGGATGTAATCCCCTCAGGCCCAGAGGCCGTCGTTGTATACACAGGCCCGAAGGATCCAGTCTTCCAGTATGAAGAGCATGCGCTCCCCGGCGGCGGCGGGTCCGACGTTTTGATTCGCTACGAGTCCCTGCAACGCGAGGATCGAAGCACCGTGTTCCGCAGCAAGCATTTGATGCTCAGCGTCGAAACCCTGGCAATCCATGCCGAGGAGATGAGATGCGCGACGGACTGGTCGATTTGCACAGCTAGTGGATCTGTTTTGGTGGATCTCGAGAACGAAACATTTACCGGCAAGTCGCTCGAGTTGAATCTGAAGAATCGCTGGTTCACTTTGACCAGAGAGGCGCAAGTCGGTCGCACGTTCTAGATGCTTGTTGGCTGTGGGGCAGGATGGCATCCTGCGCGGTGGTTGGCAACCACCGCGCGGTCCGATTGGCAATCGGACCGCAGCTTGCCAAGCTGTCCCACCACGCTACGCCACCCTGACCGTCTTAACGTTGACGAACTCGCGCAGGCCGTGGGCTGCCAGCTCGCGGCCATAGCCGGAGCGCTTGACGCCGCCGAAGGGGAGGCGCGGGTCGGAAGCGACCATGGCGTTGACGAAGACCATGCCGGATTCGATCTCGTCGATGAAGCGCTGCTGCTCGGCTGGATCCTCCGACCAGGCGCTGGCGCCGAGGCCGAAAGCGGTATCGTTGGCGAGGCGGATCGCATCGTCGATGTCGCGGGCGCGGAAGATCGCGGCCACCGGTCCGAACAACTCTTCGCGATAGGCCGGCGCGCTTTCGGGCACGCCGGCCAGCACGGTGGGTGCGTAGAAGTTGCCGGGGCGTTCGATGCGATGGCCGCCGGTGAGGAGAGTGGCGCCCATCGCGACCGAACGGCTCACCTGGCTTTCCAACTCCTCGAGAATAGCGGGCGTGGCCAGCGGTCCGACCTCGGTCGATTCGTCCATTGGGTCGCCCACGCGCAGCGCCGCCATCCCGGCCACGAAGCGGCGCTCGAATTCATCGGCGATTTTCGAGCCCACGATAAAGCGCTTGGCGGCGATGCAGGATTGGCCATTGTTGAGGACGCGCGCTTGAACGGCGGTCTTCACGGCGCGATCGAGATCGGCGCTGGGCATCACCACGAAGGGGTCGCTGCCGCCCAGTTCGAGGACAGTCTTCTTGATCTGGCGGCCGGCTTGCGCGGCCACCGCGATGCCCGCCGGTTCGCTGCCGGTGAGGGTGGCGGCTTTAACGCGCGGGTCTTTGAGAATGCCTTCCACCGCCGCGGCGCCAATCAGCAGGGTCTGGAAGACGTCCGCGGGAAAGCCGGCGCGGCGGACGATCTCTTCGATGGCGAGCGCGCACTGCGGCACGTTGGAGGCGTGCTTCAGCAGCCCCACATTGCCGGCCATGAGGGCCGGCGCGGCGAAGCGGAACACCTGCCAAAAGGGAAAATTCCACGGCATCACGGCGAGCACGGCGCCGATTGGTTGATAGCGGATGAAGGCGTGGCCGGCTCCGGCATCGATGGGCTCATCGGCCAGCAGGCGTTCGCCGTGTTCGGCGTAGTAGCGGCAAGCCAGCGCGCATTTGGCGGCTTCGGCGCGCGCGGGGGCGATGGGTTTGCCCATTTCGAGCGCCATCAGGCTCCCCAGGCGGTCCTGCTCGTTTTCCAGGATTTGGGCGGCGGCGGTGAGCCAGCTTGCGCGCGCGGCGAACGACGTGCGGCGGTAGGCGTGCCAGGCCGCATCGGCGCGGGCGAGCGCAGCATCGATCTCAGCCGCAGTCGCGGCTTCGAACGTGCGTATGATTTCTCCAGTCGCCGGATTGATGGAGGCGATCATCAATCAACATTGTAATAGCGGCGCGGCGCGCAGTCCTGCGGAGATCCGTCTCGACGTCCCCAAAACCGGCGGCAAAGAGATCGCGGCGCAGGGCCGGGCGTGCCCAGCCCTACGGCCAGGTTAGGGATTGATCTACTCACCGCTGGCTTAACCCGCCATCCACGGCGAGCAGTTGGCCGGTGACGAAGCTGGAGGACTTGAGGAAATAGAGCACCGCGGAGGCGACTTCATCGGGCGTTCCGCCGCGGCCGGCGGGGGTGGCGGCGATCATGCGGAGGCCGCGTTCGTCGATATCGTCGAAGGGGATCACGCCGGGGGCGACCGTGTTGACGGCGATGCGCGGCGCCCAAGCCTTGGCGAGCGCGCGCGTGAGCATAATCACGCCGGCCTTGGAGGCGCAGTAATGGGCGTGCTCGGCCCAAGGCCGTATGCCGCCGAGAGAACTCAGATTCACGATGCGGCCGCCGCCGGTCTGTTGCATAATGCGCGCCGCCGCCTGGCAGCAGAAAAACACGGCCTTCAAATTGACGGAGTGAATGAAGTCCCAATCGGCTTCGGAGATCTCGAGCGGATCGAAACGGGTGAAGCGGGCGGCATTGTTGACCAGGCCATCGAGGCGCCCGCACAGCCGCGCGGCTTCGGCGAACAGGCCTTCGATTTCAGCCACCGATTCGAGGTTGGCCCGCAGCACCGGGGCGCCGCCGCACTCCGCCGCCGTCTGGCGGGCATCCGCCTCCGACCTCTGGTAGTGAATCACCACGCGCGCGCCTTCACGCGCCAGCCGCAACGCAATGGCGCGGCCGATGCGTTTGGCGGCGCCGGTCACCACCACCACTTTGTCGCGCAGTTCCAGCTCGGGCTGGTCTGTTAATGTCGACTCATTATTAGTGCCTGTCATGAAGCAGCCAGTTTCGGCATGACCGCTCCCTCCGGTCGCGGCTCCGAACGGAGATCGAACGCAATTGGAGCCGCGACCAGAGGGAGCGGTCGTGCCGAACCATTCCCTCTTCCCAATCGCTCAGTATACGCGCGTTTGGCGCTGGCGCGGTCGATCGAGTTACGGCTGTTATAATCGAACTTCGATCCATCGTCCTGAGGAGAGCTGCAAGTGCGAAACAAGATCACGGTTGTGGGCGCTGGCAACGTAGGCGCTAATTGCGCGTTACGAATCGCGGAAAAGGACCTTGCCGATGTGGTTCTGGTGGACGTGGTGGAAGGCGTTCCGCAGGGAAAGGGTCTGGACCTGCTGGAGTCCGGGCCGGTGCAGGGCTACGACGTCCGGATCACGGGCGCTAACGACTACGCGCCGACCGCCGATTCCGACATCGTCATCATCACCGCCGGCTTCCCGCGGAAACCGGGGATGAGCCGCGACGACTTGCTGATGGCCAATTACGAAATCGTGCGCAGCGCCACCGAGGAGGCCGTCAAGTTTTCGCCGAACTCGATCCTGATCCTGGTGACCAATCCGCTGGACGCGATGGCGCAGGCGGCCCTCTGGGCTTCGAAGTTCAGCAAGGAGCGCGTGGTTGGCATGGCCGGCGTGCTGGATAGCGCGCGCTTCCGCACCTTCATCGCGCTGGAGCTGGGAGTGTCGGTGGACAACGTGACCGCGGTGGTGCTGGGCGGCCACGGCGACACCATGGTGCCGGTGGTGCGGCTGAGCAACGTCTCCGGCATTCCGCTGACGGAGCTGATGGACCAGGCCGCGATCGACCGCATCGTGGACCGCACGCGCAACGGCGGGGCCGAGATCGTCAAGCACCTGAAAACCGGCAGCGCCTACTACGCCCCATCGGCGGCCGCCGTGGAAATGGCCGAATCCATCCTCAGGGATAAGAAGAAGGTGCTGCCCTGCGCGGCGTATCTGGAAGGCGAGTACGGCATCCGCGGCCTGTTTGTTGGCGTGCCGTGCAAGCTGGGCGCACGCGGCATCGAGAAGATCTACGAACTGAAACTGACCGCCGAAGAGCAAGCCGGTCTGCAAAAAAGCGCCGCCGCCGTGCAGGAACTGGTGGACGTGCTGAAGAGCAAGCGGTAGGGGTGGGGGCCCGCAAATCCGCCTCGGGGCCAAATGGGGAAGTTCGTTTGGTGCTGGCCCGGGTCTCTCGAAATGACGCGAAGACATCTGTTCGCCGTAGCGTTTGCCGGGGCAGGCGGGATGCTGGAGTGCTCAGCAAAGAGGTCCCCGCTGGGCGCGAAACTAGCCTCCATGACGGAGCGGCTGGACTTGGCCATTATCCCCACCCTATGGACGAACGGGCTCCCCCCGGAAGCCGTCTCGGCCTCCGGAGAGAAGGTGGGGAAACTTCTGTTAGCAGATCACCCATGGTGCCTTTGCGTGTCCCCGGATGGTACATGGGTCGCGTGGGTTCCTCGCGCATCACAGCCCCCACCTCTCGGTGTCGGAGATCTGAGAGTGCTCTTCAACGACGCCAAATCCGGGAACAAAACGATCAGGCTTGGCCGAGGGTATCCCGAACAGCTTTCAATGTCCTCAGGTGCAGATCATCTTGCGCTGATTACGATAGCCGGTGTTCCGTCTGAGGCGCGGCTGCTTGTCTTGAATTCCAGCAGCGGGCAAGTTGAGAGCGACATGACGGGACTCATTTCGCGCTTCGGTGCTCCCGATATCGACTGCCTGCGCATTTCGAGTAGTGGGCGGTATCTGGCCGTTGGAACGAAGGAACAGTTCGTCGTCATCGATGTTCAGCCGGGTAGGGTCCTGCTTGAAAGCAGCGGTCGATACCCGTCCCTCTCCCCTCTTGGCGACTCCGTCGCATTCGTCAATAAAGAACAAGAACTGGTGGCGATTTCACTCGTCACGCGAACCAGCCGGAAGCTTATGACGGGCTGGTGGAGCACTCTCGGACTTGGCTCCTGGAGTCCCGACGGGACGTTTCTCCTGGCCGGCGTGCGCGGGCGGTTTTCGGTCTTCACCAAACTGGTTGCAATCGATTGCACGACGGGTGAGTTCGTAGCCATCGTTCCGCGCCTTGAGGAGGGCAACCTGGGTGAACGGTCGGCATGGGTGAAGCGGCCGCTCCTAACACAGCGCAATCGAAACCGGGTTAATTGAGGGCGGGAAATGCGGACGGCCTTGGAATGCGTGGGGCTGGCGGAAGGGCTCAGCGGTAGGCTTCCTTGCGATCCAGCACGCGGGAAATTTCCAGGCAGTCGCCCTTATCGCGGAAGAAGATCCGATGGTCCTGAGCGCGAAGGCGGATCAGGGGTGGCTCGATGTCCCGAAGCTGCTTGGTGTTCCCCTCGCCGGTCAGTGCGTACCGAGCCAGCGTTCTCAGGATCTGCAGAGCGATCGGCTGCTCGATGCCGCGAACGTCGGCTTTGGCCTGTTCCGTCCAGACGATCCGTTTAGCCACTGCGATCAAACTCCTCCCAATGAATTAAACGGGAAAGGTTTTGTTCGGTCCAGACGACGCGCTTAGCCATTGCGGCGGGGCGTCTCGTCCGGTAGCGGCTCCTGGCCCATCTTGTCCCAATCGGCCATGGTCAAGCCGAACTCCTCCAGGACTTCCTCATGAGAGATCGGCTGGTTGTGCTTGAGCCACTCATCGGCCTCGGCGACGGCTTTGCGCTCGGCACTGCTCAAGGTATCTCGATCCTCCTCGGGCGGGACCATGGTTTCGAGCAGATGAACCACGGCAGCAAGCTGGCCGGGACCGAGTTGGTCGAGCAGGTGATGAGCGTGCTCTATGTCAGCGGCCATTTTGTTCTCCAAGCGAACCGTTCCGGCGCGACGCACCGCCAGCGACTAAAGAATAGCAGAGCGTAGGGACCGGGCGCATCTTCTTGGCGACCGTCACTTGGGAGAGCCCCGGGGACTGTGGAGAGCCCCGGGGACTGTAACCAATTGCACAATTAACCGGCGGGCGTGAAAGCGGAAATCCCTGGTGGACACGGAAGGTCAGGCTGGGATAGAATCCCATCTGGGCCAAAATCTCGACTTACAAGGATGACCATGAAAAGAACTTTTGTAATCGCCGCGTTCTGTCTGTCCTTCGTTGCCGGCGTTGCCTTCTCCAGAGTCCACGACTGGCACGACCTGGATTTAGTCCACAAACACGTCAGCGAGGCTATCCATGAGATGGAGCATGCCCGCGCCGCCAACAACTACGACATGAAGGGACACGGAGCGAAGGCCGAGGAGCATCTGCGGGCCGCCGAACGCGAACTCAACGAATCGATTGAGGCGATGAGGGCGGAGTAATCGGCCATCCGTCGCTGCGCTTCGCGGCGCCTAATAGACCAGGCTTCCCGGCTGCAGGGCGGGCTGGCGAATCTCGCTGCATCCGCGGCCGGTGGGAAGGACTTTCCCGGGGTTCATGCGGGACTCGGGATCGAACAGAAGCTTGATCCGGCCGATCGTCTCCAGCGTGTCGGCGGGGAACAGCAGCGGCATCAGCTCGTTCTTTTCCATCCCGACGCCGTGCTCGCCGGTGATGGAGCCGCCGCAGCCGATGCACCACTTCAGAATCTCCTCGCCCGCGTGGCGCGCTTTCTCCTTTTCGCCGGGTGCACGCGGATTGAACAGAATGATCGGGTGCAGGTTGCCGTCACCGGCGTGAAAGATGTTGCTGATGGTGAGACCGTGCTGGCTGGCTACCGACGCGATGAACTGAAGCGTGGCGGCGATGCGCGTGCGCGGCACCACGCCGTCCTGCACGTAGTAGCTGGGGCTCACACGGCCCACCGCGCCAAATGCGTTCTTGCGGCCGCTCCACAAGAGCTCACGCTCCTCGGGCGTGCACGCCACTCGGGAACCGATCGAGCCCGACGATTGGCAGGCGGCCCGCACCTGCTCCACCTGCGTCTCGACGGCCTCGCGAATCCCTTCGAGCTCGATCAGCAAAACGGCCGCGGCATCCACCGGGTAGCCGGCGTGCGTGGCTTCTTCCACCATGCGGAGCATCACTCCATCCAGCATCTCCAGAGCGACCGGAGTGATGGCCTGCGCGGTGATTTCGGCGACGGTGCGGCCGGCGTCCTCGCTGCTCGAGTAAATCGCCAGCACGGTCTTCACCGTCTCGGGTTTGCGCATCAACCGCAGGGTGGCTTTCGTCACCAGGGCGAGCGTGCCTTCCGAGCCGGTGAGCAGGCCGGTGAGGTCATAGCCCGGCAGATCGGGCAGCCCGCCGGTTTCGATCACGCTGCCATCCGGCAGCACCAGCTCCAGGCCGAGCACGTGATTGGTTGTGACGCCGTATGCCAGCGTGTGCGGCCCGCCGGCGTTTTCGGCCACGTTGCCGCCCACCGTGCAGGCGCGCTGGCTGGAGGGATCGGGCGCAAAGAAATAGCCGCCCTTTTCGACGGCCACGGTGACATCCAGGTTGACCACGCCCGGTTCCACCACGGCGCGCTCGTTGGCAAGGTCCAGATTGAGGATCCGGTTCATTCGGGCGAACGCGATCGTCATTCCGCCCTGGCGCGGGATGGCGCCGCCGGAGAGGCCGGTTCCCGCGCCGCGGCCGACGATGGGCATGCCGAATTGGTTGGCGATGCGGATGAGCGCGCCGACTTCCGCCGCGGTGCGCGGGAAAACCACCACATCGGGCGGATGCCGGTCCTGGCCGCCATCGTATTCGTAAAGAGCCAGGTCTTCGGGCCGGTCAAGATAGCCGCGCGGCCCGAGCAGCGCGGCGATCCGCTCCTTGGCGGCTGGCGAGAGCATCGAACTTCAGTGTAGAACAGGCGGGGCGTGCTTTAAAGCAATGCTTTAAAGCAGGCCCTGCTAAACGCAATCAGCCGACGTATTGCACTTCCTCTTCCAGGTTGAAACCGAAGCGGGCGCGCACGCGGGCTTTCAGATCCTGGATGAGAGAACACAAATCGGCTGCGGTGCCGCCGCCGGCGTTGTAGATGAGGTTGGCGTGATAGTCGGCCACGTGGATGTCGCCGCGCTGCGTGCCCTTGGCCCCCACTTGCTCGAGGAACCAGGCGGCCGGCACTTTGCCTTCGCGCACCACTTCGGCCGGCACTTGGGCCGCCACGAAGGGCGGCAGTTCGCGCAGCAGCAGGTTCTTGAAAATGCTGCCGGCGCACTGCATGCTGACCGGGAACTTTTCATTGCGAACCTTGACGATCCCGTCGGCGGCGCGGCGGAGTTCGTCGCGATCCGCCGGTTCGAGTTCCAACTCGGCGGAGAAAATGATCCACTCTTTGTGCCGTTTGAAAATGCTTTCTCGATAAGCGAATTCGCATTCCGCATTGGAGAAGGCGCGCACGCGCCGGCCATCGAAGAAGCGCACGCAGGCGACGCGTTCGGAGATCGAATGGCCATAGGCGCCGGCATTGCCATAGATGGCCGCGCCGATCCAGCCGGGAATGCCGGCCAGGGTTTCCAAACCGCTCAGGCCGCGATCGATGGTGAAGTCGACCAGGCGCTGCAACTCGGCGCCGGCGCCGGCGGCGACGCGGTTGCCTTCGGCGCGCAGGGTGTCGCCTCGGTAGCGCAGCACCAGGCCGCGATAGCCGCGGTCGGAAACGATCAGGTTCGTGCCGCCGCCAATCACCACTACCGGAATGCCGCCGGCTTCGGCCGCGCGGAGCGCCTCGAGAAACGCTTCCTCCGCGCCGGTCTCTGCATACAGATCGGCCGGCCCTCCCACGCCGAAACGCGTATGACGCGCCAGCGGAACGCCGGCCGAAAGCGTTAAATTGGGAATCGCGGCGAGATGCGCGCGCATCTCTTCGGTGGTCGGCATTATCTCGATTATAAAGGGAGGGCGTATGGCGCGTTCCAGCTTTGCGGGCTTTCCGCCGGAAGCAATCGGATTTTTCCGCGGGTTGGCGCGGAACAATCGCCGCGAATGGTTTCAGCCGCGCAAAGCTGTGTTCGAAGAAAGCGTAAGGCAGCCGATGCGCGAGCTGGTGACGGCGCTCAACCGGGCGCTGGCCGGCTTTGCCCCGGAGTACGCCACAGATCCGGAGAAAGCCATCTTCCGCATCTATCGCGACGTGCGTTTCAGCAAAGACAAGAAGCCCTACAAGGAACACGTCGCAGCCAGTTTCCCTTTGCGCGGCGGCATGGCGCATGGGCACGGCGGTTTCTATGTGGCGATCTCGCACAAGGAAGTCGCGGTGGGCGGCGGCGTGTACATGCCGGAGCCGGCTGCTCTGCTGGCCATCCGCAACCATATTGCGGAGCGCCACGCGGAGCTGCGCCGCATCCTGGCGAATCCGAAAGTGCGGCGCCTGCTAGGGGAAATGCAAGGCGAACAACTGGCGCGCGTGCCGAAAGGATTCTGCGCCGATCATCCCGCGGCCGACCTGCTCCGCTTCAAGCAGTTCGTCCTGTACGTGGAGCTGCCACCTGGCATCGCCACTTCACCCGCGCTGTACCAGGAGATCGTGGATCGCTTCCGCGCGATGGTGCCGTTCCTGCGGTTCCTCAACGCTCCGCTGCCAAAAGAGAGAAAAATCGACGCGCGGGACTTGTTGCCTTAGCGGCGGCCGATTGGCGAGTGGGTTTGGGCGCGGCGGAGTATGCCCTACTGCACTTCTTCGGTCCAGCCTTCCAGCACCTGTTTGATCTTGCTCATGAACTGGTCGGCCAGCGCGCCATCGATCAGGCGATGATCGAAGCTGAGCGACAGGTGGCAGATGGAACGGATGGCGATGGCATCGTTGATCACCACCGGGGTTTTGTCGACGGTGCCGACGCCCAGGATGGCGACTTGCGGCTGGTTGATGATGGGCGTGCCGACCAGGCTGCCGAAGCTGCCGAAGTTGGTGATGGAGAAAGTCCCGCCGAGCACCTCATCGGGCTTGAGCTGGCGCGAGCGGGCGCGGGCGGCGAGATCGACCACCGCGCGTTGCAGGCCGAGCACGTTCTTTTCGTCGGCGCCGCGAATCACCGGCACGATCAGGCCGTTTTCCAGCGCCACCGCGATTCCGATATTGATTTCGTTGTGGTAGATGATGTTGTTGCCGTCGAGCGAAGCGTTCAACAGCGGGAACTGGCGCAGCGCCACCACCACGGCGCGCGTGATGAACGGGAGGTAAGTCAGATTGAAGCCGTAATTGGTCTGGAAAGCGGCCTTGTTGCGTGCGCGCATTTGGGCGACGGCGGTCATATCCACGCGGTGAATGGTGGTGACGTGCGCCGAGGTGCGTTTGGAAAGCACCATGTGTTCGGCGATCTTGCTGCGCATGGTGCTGAGCGGCTCGACGCGGGTCTTGGCCGGGTGAGTGGGCGCGAGCGGCGCGGGCGCGGGCGCGGCGGCGGCTGGGGCGACGGGCGCAGGTTGCAGCGCTGGCGGGCGCACAGGCTCCGCTGCTGCCGCGGCCGGCTTTTGCGCCAGGTAGCTTTCCACGTCCTGCTTGGTGATGCGGCCTCCGGCGCCGGTGCCTTTGATGCGGCTCAAATCGATGTTATTCTCGCGAGCCAGCTTGCGCACCAAAGGAGAAAGCGGGCCGGCGGGTTCGGCCGCGGGCGCCGGTTCCTCGGCCGGGGGCGGGGCAGGCGCTGCTGCTTCGACCACCGGCGTGGGTTCGGGCGCCGGCTCCGGCGATGTTGCGGCGGCGGCAGCGGCTTGCGCGGGCGGCTTGGCGGCTGTGGCGCCGGCGCCATTCTCCTCGATGCGCGCCACCACGGTGTTGATGCCGACGGTCTTGCCTTCTTCGACCATTACCTCGGATAACGTGCCGGCGGCGGGCGAGGGGATCTCGGTATCCACTTTGTCAGTCGAGATCTCGAACAGCGGCTCGTCGCGCTCCACGTGTTCGCCGGGCTTCTTCAGCCACTTGGTCAGCGTGCCTTCCACAATGCTTTCGCCCATCTGGGGCATCACGACGTCGGTCATATCGGTTCTCTCTTTCGGGCGCCGGCCAGGGCGGGCGCCGCAAGCGGCAGTTCGAAATCGAAGACGCGGCCAAAATGCGCGGTCAAAACGTATCCTACATCTTCCAGCGTGGCGCGCACGCCGAGCGCGGCCATCGAGGTCACGGGCTTAGTCAATCCACAAGGAACGATGTATTGGAAATAGCTGAGATCGGTCGAAACGTTGAGCGCGAATCCGTGCGAGGTCACCCAGCGGGAAATGTGCACGCCGATGGCGGCGATCTTGCGCCCGTCCACCCACACGCCGGCGAGCTTGGGAATGCGGCCGGCGGCGATGCCGAAATCGGCCAGCGTCGCCATGAGCACTTCCTCGAGGGCGCGGACGTAAGCGCCCACGTCGCGCTTCCATTGGCGCAGGTCGAGAATCGGATAGCCCACCAACTGGCCGGGGCCGTGATAGGTAATGTCGCCGCCGCGATCGGTGGGATGAAAGGCCACGCCGGCGCGCTCCAGGATCTCGTCGCTGGCCAGCAGGTTTTCGCGACGCCCGTTGCGGCCGAGCGTGACCACGTGCGGGTGCTCGACCAGCAGCAGTTGATCGTCAATCGCGCCCTGCTGGCGCTCCGCCACCAGGCGCCGCTGCAACTCGAGCGCGCTCGCGTAGTCGATTCGTCCGAGTTCGCGCAGGCAACAGTTACGCATTGATGGAGAGGCCGTAGACCGCGTTGAAGGCTTCGCCCAGGGCCTCATACAGCGTGGGGTGGGCGTGGATGGTCTGCATCATGACGTCGACGGTGGCTTCGGCTTCCATCGCGGCGACGGCTTCGGCGACGATCTCGAAGCCCTCCGGGCCGATGATGTGAACGCCGAGGATTTCGCCGTGCGGCTCACTGGCGACCACTTTGATGAACCCTTCGTGATGGCCGAGGATAGTCGCGCGGCTGTTGCCGGCGAACGGAAAGCGGCCGACCTTGACGGCGTGGCCCTGCGCGCGCGCCTGGGCTTCGGTGAGGCCCACGCTGCCGATGCCGGGCTGGGTGTAGGTGCAGCCGGGAATGCGGTTGCGGTTGATGGGAACGGCGGGCTTGCCGGCCATGTGGGCGACGGCGATCATGCCCTCGCGCGTGGCCACGTGCGCCAGTTGCGGCGTGCCGGCGACCACATCGCCGATGGCGTAAACGCCCGGCTCGCCGGTCTGCTGCCACTGGTCGACCTTGATGAAGCCGCGGTCGAGCTCGACGCGCGTGTTCTCCAGGCCGATGTTTTCGGTGTTGGGCTTGCGGCCCACGGCCACCAGCAGCTTCTCGGCTTCGAGGGTTTCCTGCTTACCGTCCTTGGTGGTGAGTGCCAGGCGCACACCCGAGCCGGTCTTTTCGATATTCTCCGCGCGCGCCCCGGTTTCGACGCGAATGCCCTGCTTGCGGAAGTTGCGTTCGAGCTCCTTGGAGATGTCTTCGTCCTCCACCGGAACCACGCGCGGCAGCATTTCGACCACGGTGACTTCGGCGCCGAAGCGGCGGAAGATGCTGGCGAACTCGACGCCCACCGCGCCGGCGCCGATGATGATGAGGCTTTTCGGCGCCGCCGTCAGGTTGAGGATTTCGATGTTGGTGAGAATGAATTCCGGGTCGGGCGCGAGGCCGGGAAGCATGCGGGCTTCCGAGCCGGTGGCGACGATGATGTTCTTCGCCTCCAGGGTTTCGGCGCTGGATTCGTTCTTCACCTCGACCTTGCCGCCGCCCTTCAGCGTGGCGTAGCCCGCGATGCGCTCCACCTTGGCGCGCTTGAGCAGCAGCTCCACGCCCTTAGAGTGCTTGTTGACGATCGAGTCCTTGCGGTCCTTCACCTTGGGATAATCCAGGCGCGGGTTCTCGCAGTGGATGCCCTCCTGCTCGGAGTGGACGAAGCGCTCCCAGACGTCGGCGGTCTGGAGCAGGCTCTTGGTGGGAATGCAACCCACCAGCAGGCAGGTGCCGCCAAGTTTGGCCTGCTTCTCGACGAGCGCGGTCTTCAATCCGTATTGGCCGGCGCGAATTGCAGCGGAGTAGCCGCCGGGACCACTCCCAATCACGATCAGATCGTATGGCACTTTTTTATTCTACGCGCGTCACCGTCAGCGCTGCCGGTGCGTCTACCCAAAAAGGGCCGGCGACCGGCTCGACCGCTCCCTTACGGTCGCGCCTCCGAACGGAGCGTGCGTTGTCGGAGCCGCGACCGTGAGGGAGCGGTTAGCCCCGGCGCTACCATGAAGAATATGAAAAGGCTGCTACCGATTTTGATGCTGGCGGGCGCATGTGGATTCGCGCAGACCAAGCCGGCGGCGCAGAGCGCGGGTTCCACAGCACCGGCCGCGCGCTGGCCTATCGAAAGCCTCCGCGTGGAAGGCAACCACACCTACAGCGCGGAACAGATTCTGGCGGTAGCTGGGCTGACTGTGGGACAGGTGGCGGGCAAGCCGGAGTTCGAGGCCGCGCGCAAACGGCTCACGGATACTGGCGCGTTCGAGACCGTCGGATACAAGTTCACACCAGGCTCGGCGAAAGGCTACGCCGCGCTGATTCAGGTGTTGGAGGTGCAGCAGGCTTATCCGGCCGAGTTCGAGAACCTGCACGTTTCCGAGCAGGAACTGCGCGCCGCGTTGCGCGAGAAGGATCCGCTGTTCGCTTCCGGCAAGCTGGCAGCCACGCAGCCCGCGTTCGAGCGGTACAAGAAGTGGGTGGAGGAGTTCGTAGCGGCCAAGGGCCAGCCGGAGAAAATCGCGGTCGGGGTTGCGCCCATCGCGACGGGCGAGTTTGCCGTGGTTTTCCGTCCGGCACATTCCCTGCCCGCGGTGGCGCTGGTGACGTTTCGCGGCAATCACGTGGTGCCCTCCAACGTGCTGCACGATGCCATGATCGCGGGTATCGGCGCCGAATATACCGAAGACCGTTTTCGCGAGATCCTCAACAGCGCCATCCGGCCGATCTATGAAGCGCGCGGGCGCATGCGGGTGCGGTTCACCGAGTTGAGCACCGAACCCACCAAGGACGTGCTGGGTGTGCACGTGTTCGTGACCATCGATGAAGGCCGCAGCTACACGATGGGCAAGGTGTCGATCGAAGGGCTGCCGCCCATTGACGCCGCGGACCTGCGCCGCGACATCGACGTAAAGACCGGCGACGTGGCCAACTTCGACAAGGTGGACCAAGGCCTCGAGACGATGCGCAAGGCGCTGCGCCGGGAGGGCTACCTGAACGCCAAGATCACCGCGGACCGGGTGGTGGACGACGGTCACGAATCGGTTGACGCGGTGGTTCACGTGGAGGCGGGGCCGCAATTCACAATGGGCAAGCTGACCGTGGCCGGCCTCGATCTGGAAGGCGAGGCGGAAGTCTTCCGCATTTGGACGATGAAGATGGGCAAGCCGTTCAACCCGGAGTATCCGGACTATTTTCTCGGCGTGATTCGCCAGCAGAACCTCTTCGAACACTTGGGGAAGACCACCGCGGAAGTGAAGATCAACGACAAAACCCACACCGGCGACGTGAGGCTGGTCTTTACCGCCGAGAAGCCGGCTGAGAAGACGGAAGGCGGGCGCGGTCCGGGCCGGCAGTGAAAGCGAAGTAGGACGGACGATCGGTTTTGGTCGTCTGTCAAGGTTAGGAGTTGGCGAGGAATGACAGACCACGAAAAGCGATGGTCTGTCCTACCCTGACAATGGCATCCAGACGCGATATCGCGAGTCGGGCGACCAGGTGTTGCCGGCCGAGGCGTAGTCGCACAGGCGGACCTGGCCGGCAGTGAATGCCATCGCGATTCCCGGCGGCGGCGCGATGGCTTCGAGCGGTACGAAGCTGCCGTCGTCACCGAAGCCCGCGACCGCGTCATCGATCATATCTTGTCCCAGCCTGACGTCCCTCGCCAAAACCAACGGGCCGCGCGCCACGGCGGCATATGGGCGCGATCCATCCGTCGCGCGCAGAACCCGGCCGCGCAGATCCAATTGCAGGCGAACCCGGTCATCAGGTTTCCAGCGCCGTTCGATGGCGGCATACGCGCCGGGATGGACATCGCCGATCTTCGAGCCGTTCACAGTGAGCGAAGTCTGGGCGCTCCATGCCGGTATCCGCAGGCGCACCGGGAA
>Ga0326728_10004650_pt1 | contig 40151 bp, 29 predicted proteins | sample MB3enrmetagenome_FD_207602 | JGI IMG/M metagenome (GOLD analysis project Ga0326728, IMG submission 207602) | Lab enriched peat soil microbial communities from McLean, Ithaca, NY, United States - MB31MN | ecosystem: Environmental > Terrestrial > Soil > Wetlands > Peat | place: USA: New York... | reverse complement strand
ATCGATTTTCTCGCGGGTTCCGCCGCTGCGGTCCACAATCTGCCAGGGCTCACGACCTGAGGGCGCGCGGAAAGTTCCGTACAGGGCTGGCCATGGGCAGAAAAATAGGCGTTAAATCACAAATATTCCACCTGCAAACGGGCATTTGGTCCCTACATATCTTAGGTTTGGTTAAGTTATTGCTAGAGTAGTACATGGAGAACTATGTTTGCGTGAAAACGCGCACAAAAGGCTAGGTGCCTGGAACTAGGAGCTAGGAGTCAGGGGGATAGGAGTCAGGTATTAGGATTTGGGTCTAGGATCGAGCATTCAGGAGCTTTGGGCGCGCTCTGGGAGAAATCGAGGCGAGACTCCCATGCAACCGATCATCGAGGCCAGAATGTTACTCAAAATAAAGGATGTTAGACGTGATTCGGGAGAATTCTACGGCCCGCCCGATTTTATTATCCTCTTGAATTCAAAGAAGTTTCAGATTGCGTTGCGAGGGGGGGAGGAACCGGATTTTTTTTTACTACGTTCAAAGCCCGAATGTTACTGAAAACAAAGGAAGCACGAAACTTCAGAAGACCGGGAACCCAGAACCTTTATGAAAAAAAACAACTTACACGAAAATGCCAGAATGTTATTGAAAACCAAGGAGATGGTATGGCCTTAGAGTCGCAAAATTGCGAGAAAACGCCTCAAATCCCCACCAAGCCTTCAAGTCAGTGACGAGTGATGAATGATGAGTGACGAGATAGAAAGTCCGAAGTCCGGGGTCCGAAGTCTGAAGTCGGGGAAGAACAATGACACGTGACGAGTGGCGAGGGACAAGAAAGAGGCGAAGTCCGAACGCGGAAAAGCGGCAATCCTGCACGCTCACGATCGACCGCGCGGCCCACACCTCCCCGCTTCGGTTATCGGCGGAGTTCGGTGACAAGATGAATCAATTTGCGAGCTTCGAAAATCAAGGGAGCACTGGCGACTGACGAGGGGCGAGTGACGAGAAAGAGGCAAAATCGGAACGCGGAAAGGCGGCAGTCCTGCACGCTCACGATCAACCGCGCGGCCCACACCTCCCCGCTTCGGTTATCGGCGGAGTTCGGCGAGAAGATGAATCAATTTGCGAGCTTCGAAAATCAAGGGTGAGTGGCGAGTGATGAGTGACGAGCAGAATTGCCGATTTCGGATTGTCTGAATCGAAAATCCTAAATCGAAATTCGAAACTCGAAAACTAGCAATCACGAATCACTCAGTATCCCGACGAGCCGTTGACCGCGATGGACCAATCACAAAACGACAATCGACAATCGGCAACTGAAAATGGCTCGATGGCCCGATTTCGCATCTGGGTTATACTGAAGAGGGAGGATATTCCGACGCCCTTGAAAGTCCCGGCCCCCATTTTACGTCCCACACTTCTCGCTGCCCTGCTCTTTCTCGTCGCCCCCGGGCTATACCCGCAGACCTCTTCGGCGCCGTCCGACGACGTGACGGCGCAAGCCATGAAGTTCACGGCCATTTATGGCGCCCTCGAGCAGCATTACGTGGAGCCGGTCGATCCCGACCATGCCATTTTCGACGGCGGCATTCGCGGCATGTTGTCGGCCCTCGATCCGTTCTGCGCATTTCTGGACCGCGACCAATTCGAGCTGATGAAGCAGCAGGCGCGCGGGGAATCGATAGGATTTGGCTCGATCCTTTATGTCTCGGTGAGGAAAGTGCTGATCTTGCAGACAGCGCAAGGCTCACCCTCGTTTCGAGCCGGTCTGGCACCCGGAGATGAAATCGTGGCGATTAACGGCGAAAGGGTCGATCGGCTGGATTTCCAATCGTTGATCGACCTGCTGAAGAGCTCTCGCTCACGCCCCGTGCGTCTGGGAGTGATCCATCCGGGCCGACTCGTGCCGGAGGACTTCAACCTGCGCCCCGCAGAAGTCGCTGTGCCGTCTGTTGACAAGGCCTTCCCTTGGTCTCCGGGGATCGCTTATTTGCACATTGCCAGCTTTGAGGAAAAAACCCCCGAGGAGGTCGCGACCGCGCTGGATGGTATGGACGCGCCCCACCTGAAGGGGTTGCTCCTCGATCTGCGGGACAATCACGGCGGCATCGTGGATTCCGCCGCCGCCGTGGCCAGCCTGTTCCTGAAGCCGGACGCCCTGGTTCTGACCACGCGCGGCCGCACCATGCCGGAAAAGGCATACCATGCTCCGCCCATGCCCCGGCACTATGACTTGCCTATCGTAACCCTGGTGAACGGTGACACTGCCAGCGCCGCAGAAGTCCTGGCCGCTGCCCTCCAGGAGCACGACCGGGCGGTTATTGCCGGCCTTCCGACTTATGGCAAAGGGGTGGTCCAATCGGTCATGGAACTCAGTGAGCAGACGGGCTTGGCGCTTACCGCCGGTCAATATTTCACCCCCAGCGGACGATCGATCCAGCGGCCGCTGGCCGGCACCGCGCTTACCTTCGCGTCTCTCTCTCCCTCCGCTGTGCCCAAGGAGAAAGCGGCGAAGACCACACCCAGCGCGGACCCGGCGGGAGGCAGCGCCGCCCGGTTTCACACCGACGACGGACGCCCCGTCGCCGCCGGCGGGGGCATCACTCCCGATGTGACCATCGCGGGCCGCGCGGACGACCCCTGGTTCGCCTTCGTCAGCCAACGCGGTTACATGACGAGCTATGCGGAAGCCTATCTGACCACCCACGGAAAATTAGCCGAGCCTTTTGAGGTCTCACCCGAAATGCTCGAGGACTTCAAGGCCACCCTCGAACGCAACGGCGTCCGCGTTCCCGATGAGTACTGGTCAAAAGATCAGGACTTATTGAAGCTGCAACTCAAGGTGGAGCTTACCAGCTTAGCCTATGGATTGGAACGGGGGGACGAACTTCAAACCAAGGGCGACCCGCAAGTCCGGGAAGCCGCCGGCCTCTTCCCGCGCGTCGGACAGATTCTCAAGGGGCATTAAAGCTGGACGGTGTGAGTCAGGCTGACCCGTTATGCGAATTCACGGCCTCGTGCGATTTGCGGCCGTAAACTTTTTCATAGGCCTGGCAGAAAGGACACACGCTGCCCTCCACCTGCTTGACGAACCAGAAGGCTACGCCGCGTTGATTGCGACGAGCCCGAGTGCATACCGGGCATTCGACGCAGCGCTGGGCCAAGGCGCGGTCGCGGTCAGTGATTTCTCTTTCGCTCATGGGAATTCGCCTCATGCTGATATCGGCGCGTCTCCCCAAACCATCGGTGCCATTGCAGCCGGTAAGCGCCTGGCCAGGCAAGGTCTCCGCCGGTGAGGGATTGCACGTACCACGCCCGAGCCCCTGCAAGGTAAGAGCCTAAACCTCATTCGCCCGTGACGGCGGCGGCCGGTCCGCGGGCGGAGCATCGGGCCCCCCCCTGCTCCCCGAAGGGTGGTTTCGTCTGACCGGCGGGAAAGATAGGCAAAAAGAGTCCACCTAATCAAAATTGGATTTTCGCCCTTGCAAAAGAATCGCCAAACGTGTATACTGGTTATGCTTGATCAGTTTTTGTGACCGAACACCACGTCCGTCGAAGGCCGCAAAACCAGCGATTTTGCGGCTTTTTTTGTCCTTGGGGAGCGGTTGCGAGACGAGAACAAGTTAAACTTCAACCAGCAAAGGAACACTGAAACAATATGGAAAGAGAACAAGGTGTCGTGAAGTGGTTCAACAACTCGAAGGGCTATGGGTTCATCCAGCGCGCTTCCGGAGATGATGTTTTCGTCCATCACTCTGCCATCCAAGCGGAAGGTTACCGATCGCTCGCCGAAGGCGAAGCGGTGGAGTTCGCCGTCACGAAGGGCCCCAAAGGCCTGCAAGCTGAGAGCGTCAAGAAGCTCTAAGAACCATTTACAATTAACGTGCTGCCCGCGCCTTGAGCTGTCGCAACGGCGCGGGCGGTCATCTTTATTCCCGGGAGGACCGTAATGCAAATTCAATATGTCGGATTTCAGTTGAAAGCGCATGGGCGGGATTACACCTACCGGGTCATCGACAAACAGTCGGAAGACCGCGAGTTTATTTTCAGCATCTCGAACCGCGCCTTTATGGAAAAGCAATTGCCTTTTCAGGACGCGGCCGCCCTCTGCTATCAAAAGCTGCAAAAGGCCCTCGACCTCGAGACCGCCGAGAAGCCTTTGCCGCGGCGTACCACTCTGTCCGACCAGGAGCTTGACGTCTATCGCGAGTCACGCCGCCCCGCACGTAAGCGCTCATGGTAAGGTCTCGCTTGGCAGCGATTGCCGCTACGGCTTGAAGGTCGTTTGCCGCTCTGATCCTCAATAGCGGCCGGTAGCTGCTGCTACAAACCTCTGCATTAACCCCGCGCAGCCGTGGGCCTAGTCTGATTTCTCCCCACGAGATTCCACTTGCGCGCGCCCCACTCCTTATCGTAAGGTAAGAACATCATGAAGACCATGCCCCGGTAGTTCCAATTCGTGAAACTCTGAATCCGCAGAGCCCCGGTCCGGGCCGAAATCTGTACCCAACCCTATAACCAGATACTTATGGCCACCGCCATTACAACTCGCCAATCATCTTCTTTCTGGGCATCGTTGCGCGAAGCGCTGCGCGGTTCCCACCAGGACTACACCACGGGCAGCCTGACGCGGGCGATTTTTCTTCTCGCCGTACCCATGGTTCTCGAGATGTTCATGGAATCACTCTTCGCCATCGTGGACGTCTTCTGGGTGGCACGCCTGGGGGCAGATTCAGTGGCCACGGTGGGATTGGTCGAGGCGATGCTCACAGTGATGTACGCGGTGGGAATGGGCCTGGGCCTGTCCGCCACGGCGATGGTGGCGCGGCGCGTTGGCGAGAAGGATCGCGAAGGCGCCGCCGTGGCAGGTGTGCAGGCCATCACCTTGGGATTGCTCGCCGGCTTCAGCATGGGCGTTCCTTGCCTCTATCTCGCACCGCACCTGCTGAGACTGATGGGAGCGTCTCCGGCCGTGCTCGCCGTGGGCGCCAGCTATGCAAGGATCGCCCTGGGCGGTTGCTGCGTGGTGTTGCTCCTGATTCTGAACAACGCGGTTTTTCGCGGCGCAGGGGACGCCGCCGTGGCCATGCGCGTTCTGTGGCTCTCCAATTCCATCAATCTGCTTCTCGACCCTTGCTTGATCTTTGGCCTCGGGCCGTTCCCACGCCTGGGCGTAACGGGCGCCGCCGTAGCCACACTCACCGGACGTAGCGCGGGAGTGGTGTATCAATTCTACCGGCTGTGGCGCGGCGGCGAACACATCCGCATTCTGGCTCGGCAGGTGCGCATACAGGCAGAGGTGATGGTGCGGCTGCTCCGGGTGTCGCTGACCGGCATCGCACAGATGCTGGTACCGCACATCGCCTGGATCAGCTTGATGCGCATCGTCAGTGTATTTGGGAGCGCCGCCCTGGCCGGGTACGCCATTGCCATTCGGATTGTCATCTTCTTCATTCTGCCTTCGTGGGGATTGAGTGGCGCCGCTGCCACCTTGGTGGGCCAGAACCTCGGCGCCCGGCAACCGGAGCGCGCGGAGCAATCCGTATGGAAGACCGGCGTATATAATGCGCTGGTGATGGGGGGCGTGGGCGTGTTCTTTGTCTTGTTCCCAGGTCCGATAGTCCGCCTGTTCACTCACGACCCCGCGATTGTTTCCCTCTGCGCTGCCTGCCTGCGCATCGTGAGCATCGGCAACATTGGCTACGCATACGAAATGGTGATGATGCAAGCCTTCAACGGCGCGGGCGACACCCTTACGCCCACCATCGTGAATTTCTTTGGGTTCATCGTGCTGGAAATCCCGCTTGCCTACGCACTGGCCATTACGCTCGGCATGCGCACAAATGGCGTCTCTTGGGCCATAACCGTTTCTGAATCCGCCATTCCCGTGGCCATGGTGATCTTGTTCCGGCGGGGCCGGTGGAAGGAGAAGAAGATTTAGCTGGGATTTCCCACCGAGTTGGACTGGTCTCACCTGAGCCGCCGGGGCAATGAAAAAAATCTCCGAATATCTCGTTAGGATGTAGAATGCCCAGGCATATGGCAAGCCAATACGGAAACGCTGATTTCCGTGCCAAACGGCTCTGATATCGGGTCGAGGCACCCACCCGTCCGCGGGCGGATTTGACTTGCAGAGAGGAGTAAGTATGAGCGATGAATTGTTGTCCCGCCGATTCTTCCTATCGGCCGCGGCGGCATCACCGGCCGTCCCAGCATTCTTGCTCTCAGGCGTAGGGGCAGCGGCGGCCGTCCCAACCTTGCTCACTTCCGACCGAATCGCGATCTTCTACCCGCCTCCCGAGCGGATCCGGATTGCCACCATCGCCACGTCCTACGCAGCTCCGCCGACCACGTTCTCACCCGCCGAAGTGCAGCAGATCCAGTCGCAGGGCAAGAACATCGAGTTGAACGTGACGAAATCCCTCGACGAATTGGATCGCCTTCTGCCGGAGGTCGATGTGGTCATCGGGGCTATCAAACCCGATATGCTCGCCAAGGCGAAGAGCCTGAGATGGATGCAACACACCGAAGCCGGCATGGAAACGACGCTGTTTCCGGAACTGGTAAAGAGTCCAGTAGTCGTGACTAACATGGCACGCATGTTCGCGCCGTGCATTTCCGAGACCGCCATCGCCATGCTGCTGGCGCTGACACGCGGCCTCAACAAATACTACATCCCACAGTTCCGGGAAAAGAAATTCTTCGCGGAGCGGAGCCTGGTGGAGGTGGACGGCATGACGATGGGGATCGTCGGCATGGGCGGCATCGGCTCGGCGACGGCCATGCGGGCACACTATGGCTTCAACATGCGGATTCTCGCCACCGACGCCAAACCCCTGGCCAAGCCCGTATTCGTCGATACCCTGCGCGAGCCGGGATGGCTGATGGAGATGGCTCCGCGAGTTGATGTGCTGGTGAGTGCCGCGCCGCTTACCAAGGAAACCAAGGAGATTTTCAACGAGCAGGTGTTCCGCTCGATGAAAAAGACGGCCTACTTCCTCAGCCTTTCCCGCGGCGGCCTGGTGGACCAGCCGGCGCTGGTTCGGGCGTTGAAGGAGGGTTGGATTGCGGGGGCTGGCCTCGACGTGGTCACGCCGGAGCCTTTGCCGCCCGATTCGCCGCTGTATGACTGCCCCAACACGGTTCTCACGTGCCACACCGCAGGATTCGCGCCACAACGCCGCATCCGCCAGATGGGGCTGATCGCCGAAAACGTCCGGCGGTACGCAAGCGGATTGCCCCTGCTCAACGTGGTCGACAAAGAGCGCGGTTATTGAAAAGAAGGCATGCATATGAAAATAGCATTTTTGTTGCTGGTGGTTTGTTATGTCACCGTCGCCTTTGCGCAACAGGGGTGGTATCCCCATGAAGGCGGCCTGCTCAAATACCGGGTCATGATCCGTTTTGGCGAAGAGCCGGATACGTTGCCGGAGGGCTGGAGGTTCGGCCGCGTGTCCGCCGTCGGCGTCGATAAGGCGGGAAATGTGTATGCGTTCCAGCGCGGTCCAAGAGCCGACCCCGTGGTGGTTTTCGATGCCAACGGGAAATTCCTGCGCTCCTGGGGCAAGGACCTGTTCAGCATCCCGCACGGGTTTCGCATCGACCGGAACGGGCACGTGTGGACCACCGATACCGGGACGCACATGGTTATGGAACTTACGACGGAGGGCCAACTCCTGCGCTCATGGGGGACCAAGGGGAAGCCCGGCGCGACCCACGACACTTTCAATCGGCCCACCGACATTGCGTTCCTGCCGAACGGCGATTTCTTCGTCACCGACGGCTACGGCAACTCGCGCGTGGTCAAGTTTTCGAGCGACGGGAAGTACCTGCTCGAATGGGGCAAACGCGGTAAGGGCCCAGGCGAGTTCAATACGCCGCATTCGATCGTGGTCGATTCCCACCAAAACGTCTACGTCAGCGACCGCGAGAACAACCGCATCCAGATTTTCGACGCCGACGGGAAATTTCTTCGCCAGTGGACCCACTTGGGTGCCACGCAGGGAATGGCCATTTCCCCCCAAGATGAGCTATGGATCATCACCCATCGGAACAACGAGGAGAATCTTTCCTACGACACCCTGGCGGGACGCATCATGCGCATCGACATTGCCACGGGCAAGATTCTCGGATCGATGGAAAGTCCGGGGCACTGGCTGGCGCTCGGGCACAATGGAGACATCTTCGTCGCCAGCCTTACCGGGAATATATTCCGGTGGTATCCTGGCTGGGTGACCGGCATGCACGAGGAAGCGCCCGGGACGCTTAAGTAACGCATACTTTCGCCTGACGCACGTTCAACTCTGGTGGAGAACCTTTGAGGAGGACAAGTCAATGATGAGGTCGGCTTTAACTCTTAGAAGAGCATTCCTTCCGTTTGTGGTCATGGTCATATTCGGCATGCCGGCGGGTGCACAGCAGGAGGTTGCCCCGAAGGCCAAACTCTACAATACGGCCAAACAGAAGCTTCTGGAAGGCAAGCAGGTCTTCAGCTTCACGCAATGGAAGTTTGATATCCCAGGCTATTGCGAGGCGGCCAAGCATTACGACTATACCTGGTTCGAAATGCAGCACAGTACGCTGGAATTCAAGGATATCGAGCAAATGATCGCCGCGTGCCCGCACGCCGGCGCAACACCCATGATTCGCCTGCCGGACGCGCAGGAATGGCACATCCAGCATGCCACCGACATTGGCGCGCTGGGCGTTATCGTTCCGACGGTCGACGATGTGGACAGGGCGCGGGAAGCCGCCAAGTGGGTGCGGTACCCGCCGATCGCACGGCGCAGCACGGGCCAGGGCCAATACATATCGATTTGGGGCCGCGACTATCCCAAGACCGCCAATGACAATATGCTCTTGGTGATCATGATCGAAACCCCGACCGGGGTTGCGAATGCATATGACATTGCCTCAGTCCCCGGTGTGGATGTGGTAATCATCGGGAACCACGACTTGAGTGTGTTTTCGGGGTTCCCACAAAACGACCCTCGTTATTGGGAATTGGTGACGAAGGTCCACGACGACACCCTGAGGGCAGGCAAGATCTTCGGGCAGGCTAACGCGACGTATGCCACGGGAAACTCGCTTAGCAAGGATGCCAAGTTCTTTCAGAACGGTCCCTCGAATGACGGCTGGAAACCTCCAGCCAGAGGGCAAAGCGGTGTCAGTCCCAACGCACCGCCTCCGGGGGAGCGTCAATAGGCAACATTGCGATGCGGCCTTATCATCAGCGCATCATTGTCGACGACTAAGGCTGGGTTTGGGCGATGGCTTTCTTCCGGCGTTTGGCGGGGTGAGGTTTTGGCGGAGGTGGTTCATTGGAAAGCTCCATCACCATAATCTTGGTGGCAAATTTCTTCGGTCCATGCAGGTGAAAATCAATGGAGGTGCGCTCGGCATCCGACTGGGTTACTACTCCCAGTCCGTACTGAAAGTGTCTGACGCACTGGCCTTCCGGGATTGAATGCATCAAAGCCTCCTTCTTGGCGAAAGGATCGTTAGATTAAGACCCGCGCCTTTCTTCATTCGTGCCAGCACCCGCCGATCTTCGTGGCGAGGAGATCGTAACCCCGGCTAAGCAGTAACGGAGTCCCCCCGGCGCATATTCAGAACATTCTCCACAGCGCAAATCACCACGCGCGCGAGTTCGCCGGCGCGTTGAGAGGTTCCGTAGAAGGCTCCGGCGAATCTTTGCGCCCGAACGTCTTTACGGGTGGGTAATGGCGCGCCAGATATTCGCCGATGTCCTGTTCGCTAATACGCAGGTTCAGCTCGGCGCAGGCAGCCGGCGTTTCCCGGCCCAATTCCCGCTCCAATCGCTCAAAACAGATGCCCGGGCCGTCCTGGAGCTTCAAGGGAGCCCAATGATTGGTATCGGATTGAATTCTGACGGAGAATTCGCGCGGCTCCCGGCTCGTGCCGAGCACTTGAAAGTTGTAAATTCGAGAGTTCATGGCCACCTTGAATCCGGTGTATTGAATATACATGCCAATACCTTCTTGCTGATTGTGAGCGCTGACCCTGCTAGCTAGAACTGATTATAGGGTCGGTTCGCCCGTTGTTTCTCTTCCCCTACGACGCAATCGGCGCCGGTGCGAACCGCGCGGCTTCGCCTGACGGGACTGCGGCGATCGTCGGCTGTGGCGTTTTTCCCGTCAACACCTTCCGCAAATCGCGAATTTGCCTCCGCAGCGAAATCTTGCGGCACCTCTGCCGCCCGAATCTGGCCTTGTCACCGTTCCTTTGCGACATGGTTTCCTCCCGTGCGGGCTCTAGAGACATGAGGTGGGGCAAATGCGGCTCCCACTGGGCCTCAATCCTCCGGCTGCTCACCGCGCAGCGAGCGAGTGGTCCTCTCTGGGTTTCGCCCCCGGCCGGGCGTTTCAGATAACCTGAAGCGGTTCAGATAACCTGGAAGGAGAGCGGAGAGAACTCAACTTCTTAACCATTTTAAGTAAATTAACTTGATTTGTCAACTAAGATCTGCCACTGTCGGGAACAGCATAATCACCTTTGGTTAAGTCCAGGAGAAACCCATGGATTTGGCTCTCGTCCTCCGGCAGCGCCTCGAACAGTTAGACCTCGAACAACGAAGTCTGGCGGCTACCGCGCAAGTCACGGAATCCTACATCTCCCAATTGCTTTCCGGGAGAAAAGCTCCCCCCGCGCCTTCCCGGACGGATATTTATGACAAACTGGAACCCTTGCTGAAATTCCCGAAAGGCGAACTCGCCCGCATGGCAGAACTCCAGCGCCAGGAAGAAATAATGAGAAAGCTGGCGGCCTCGCCCGCACCATTATTCAAGGAGGTTCGCGAATTAGTCCTTTCCAAATGCCAACCCGAGAAGAGGAAGCAGATACGCATCATCTTTGAACAGCAACCCTTCGGCGAACTTGAACGCCTCGTAACCCAGAAGCTTCTGGAGGTGGCGAAGGGAGTTGCCTCGAAAGAACTCGCGAACGAAAAATGGTTGCGGCGAGTGGGCCGGCTCAGTCATCGAAGTTACGAACAAATGCGCGTCACCATCCTGGAGTTTCTGGATGAAGATGTCTTTAACCTGTCTCCCCAGAACTGCGTGGCCTTTTTGCAGCCGCTCATTCAATCGTGGGATATCGACCTGACGTCTTTCGGTATGGACATCATCCTGAACCACCGCGTCGTCCCGGGACGGGCGAAGAAATTCGAGTACGTGGAGAAGGAGCCGGAGACCACTGACAAGGAAGAGCCCGGACTCACCGCTTTCCTGCAAAATGCTTCGCTGAGCCGCGATGCAACCCTGGAAGAAATCGAATTCCTGCGGAAACTGCGCTTCAAAGGGAAAAGGCCTACGGCAATCTATTATTACCGAGAGCTTCAGAACCTGAGAGACCCCCTCCATTTCCAGGCTTCCTAACGGCCAGCGCCGAGGGCGCCCTCAGAGGGTTCGGTCAATAACCGCCGTTCGACTTCTACTGACGCGGTTACACACTTCTGCTTCCCCTCCCCCATTTAATTGTGGATAATGTCGCCGTGGGCCCTGGTCTTTTCCGCTTCAGCGCCCAATTCATACGATGAGGCCTTTATGGGCATGCATGTTCAACCGCCACCGTTCATTCAAAAGCGCATCGCTTCCATTGATGCTCTGCGCGGATTCGATATGTTTTGGATCGCGGGGGGAGAAGGAATTATCCACGCGCTTTACAAGATTTGGCCTGGCGCTGCCACCCGGGCGCTGGATAGGCAATTCGAGCACGTGCCGTGGGCGGGTTTCCATTTCTATGATCTGATTTTTCCCCTGTTCGTCTTCGTGGTGGGCACGGTACTGCCCTTTTCACTCACCCGGCGCATGCAAGAGGGAGCAAATCGCGGGCAGCTTTACCGCCACATCGTGCAGCGTTTCCTGCTGCTCTTCCTGTTTGGATTGGCATACGGGGGACTACTCGATTTTAATATTCACACTTTGCGCATTCCCGGCGTCCTGCAACGCATTGCCCTTTGCTACTTGTTTGCCGGGCTGGTGGTCATGATCACCGGCATTCGCGGCCAGGCAATTGTGGCTGGCAGCCTTTTAATCGTCTACTGGCTGATCATGAAGCTGGTCCCCGTGCCGCATATCGGAGCCGGCGTCATCACGCCGGAAGGCAACCTGGCGGGTAATCTGGACCGCCTCATTATTCCATTGCGCTTCTGTTGTTACACTTTCGGTGACAATGAAGGTCTGCTCTCGACGTTGCCGGCCATTTCCACCTGCCTGCTGGGCGTGCTGGCCGGACATTGGCTGCGTTCGGGCAAATACACCCCAAATCGCAAGGCGTTAGGGCTGGCGACGGCAGGCGTCGCGAGCCTTTTCGTGGGCTGGGTGTGGAGTTTTAACTTCCCCATCATCAAAAATGTCTGGTCGAGTTCCTTCGTGCTCTGGGCGGGCGGCTGGAGCCTGCTGCTCCTCGCGCTCTTCTATTGGATCATCGACGTGCGGGGATATCAGCGTTGGTCGTTCTTCTTCAAAGTGATTGGTATGAACGCCATCACCATTTATCTGGTCGACCGGTTCTTTAATTTTGGGATCATCACCAGGGTCTTCCTGCACGGCCTCCGACCCGCTTTTGGCTTTCTCGATCCCCTGATCTGGAGCTGTAGCGTGGCCTTCACCACCTGGCTGTTCCTGTATTTTCTCTACCGGCAGAAGATCTTCCTCCGAGTGTGACCGGAGACTTCGTCACTCCTACCACAAGACCCGGTAGGGCTGGCGATTCGCGTCGCCCGTCATGCTTTCCTCGGATAGATAGATTCACTCTGTCACGCGGTTCCAGTCCTCCGCGAGGAGCCCGTAGACCTCGATGTCCAGGTAGCCGTCATTGAACGCTTGGGCCTGGCGCAGCACACCTTCCTTCGAGAAGCCGAGCCGTTTGGGGACCGCGCTACTCTTGGGATTATTGGTGGCGCAGCGGATCTCAATGCGGTGGAGTTTGAGTTCAGAGAATAGGTAATCAACCACGGCACGACAAGCGCCGGTCATCAAGCCTTTTCCCTGGTAGCTTTCACCCAGCCAATAGCCCATCATGGTCGAGCGGTTTTCCCAATCGAAGTGACCGGCGCCAATGATTCCTGCGAGGCGGCCTTCCCACCAGACGCCCAGGGTATATCCGCCGTTGGAGGCTAATTGTTCGAGCGACGACTTAATAAGCGCTTTGCAATCGTCGCGGGTTTTCTGCACGTCCCACTCCGGCAGCCAAAGGCGCAGGTAGGAGCGGTTCTGATCAATCAGCGCGTACAGTTCGTCGGCGTGATGGTGCTGAAGCAGACGTAGTTCCGCACCTTCTGCGAAAGAATAGGTCAACATAATCATCCTCAGGCCACGGCTTCGGCCTCAATTTCCACCAGCATTTCGGGATCGATTAGGCGAGCCACGCCAATCAGGCTGGTGGCAGGGTGAACCTCACCGAAAAATTCCACGTGGGCTTTGGCAACTTCTTCCCACCGATCGATTTGGGTTACATAGATGCGCGTGCGGACCACGTGTTCCAAACCTAATCCCAACCGCTTCAAGGCGTTTTCAATATTACGGATGGTCTGCACGGTCTGCGCGTACATATCGCCAGGGGCCAGCACTTTGCCGGAGGGATCGGTGCCCGTGGTGCCGGAAACGTGTACGACGTCGCCCACTTGCACGGCGCGCGCGTATCCCACTTTAGGTTCCCAGGGGGTGCCGGAGAAGGTCTTGTTCCGCTTGATTTTCATCTGTAAACCTCCGAATTCAACTTCGCAGCGATCAGCGCATCACTGCGGGGTGCGTGCGCTTGCTAAGACTTCTCAAAGTAGCGTCGATGGGCCCGTGCGGCGAAGGCAAGGCGTTGTCGGCGCCTTGCGAGCGCCTCGCGATAGCGCCTTTTTTCTTCCTGGGTGCGAGTAATCAGGGGAGGGACTTCTTGCCGTTTTCCTGCGGCATCGAGGGCCACATAGGTCACGAAGGCCGAACTCGTCTGTTGTCTCTCGCCTGTCAAATAATCCTCCCGGTACACTCTTACTTCCACTTCCATGGACGTCCGAAAGGCGCGGGTGATGTGGGCGCGAAGGACCACAAGTTCACCCACGCGGATGGGATAAAGGAAATCGAGATTGTCCACCGCCACCGTCACCACTTGGGAACGCGCGTGGCGATGCGCCGCTATTCCTCCGGCAATATCGATCAGGTGCATTACCTTGCCTCCCAGCAAGTTTCCAAGGGGATTGGCATCATTGGGGAGCACCATTTCCACCATCTCAGTGGCAGATTCAGCAACGGTTTTCCCTGGGAGTTTTGCCATGTTCTTCAATCTTCAATACGTTGATTCGCGGTGTGAAACAAGGCCGCGTGATGGAGCACTCAAAGGAAGAGCGGGCCGATTCGGGTTCTGACTCGTTCGTGGACAGGCCCCCTCTCGTTCGAAGTCCCGGAACCAGAGCAAGTTTGGAACCCTTGCGCACTCACCACCTACGTCACGGCACAGTCAGTCCGAAAGGTTTTGCCTTGCCTGGTTCGTCCGCCTATACTATGCGAGCCGGTGGAGCGTTGCAACCGGAATCAAGCGCTTGGCGTCCCCACGCCGGGAAAGCTCTTCGGCGGACGCTAGGGGAATGTTTGGGATGGGCAAGGATCGAACCGAGGTTGAGGATAAGAGTATGTCTCCGGAAGCCGAGAAGACACGGCGCGAATTCCTGGAAGAGGCACTGCGCCAGGATCCTGATAATACTTTCGCACGTTACGGGCTGGCGCTGGACTTGGCGAAGAGCGAACCCGCTGCCGCCTGGTCCCACTTCGAGTACCTGCTCCTGCACCATCCCCAGTACGCGGCCACTTATTCTCAGGCGGGCACGTTCCTCATGAAGCAGGGACGGCTCGAGGAGGCACGCAAGGTGCTGGCCACGGGCGTGGAAGTCACCGGCCGCCAAGGGAAGCAGCACGCCCAGGCAGAACTCCAAGCTGCCTTGGATGACCTCAACGAGGGGAATTGAGTCATCGGGTCACTTAGTGATTGGGCGATTTGGTAATTTAGTGATTTGGCAATTTTTGTCACGTCAAGGAAGCAGTCGGTTGATCGGGCGCTGGTGCGACTGAGCAATTACAAAGAATTCTGGGGTTTTCAATCGCAAAATCACTAATTCACCAAATCGCCCAATGACTCCATTCACCCCTCCCAGCACGAGCACGCTGAGCGATTACAGCCGGGAGAAGCAGGCTGTTGCCCTGACTTCCATCGGGGCGGCGATGCTGCTGACCGGACTGAAATTGACGGTCGGAATTTGCACCGGCAGCCTGGGAATTCTTTCCGAGGCAATGCATTCCGGCCTGGACCTGGTTGCGGCGGCGATCACCTACCTTTCGGTGCGTGTTTCGGATAAACCGGCAGACTTAGACCACCCCTTTGGGCACGGCAAAATCGAACACCTTTCCGCTTTCATCGAGACCGGCCTGCTCATTGCCACCTGTGGGTGGATCGTCTGGGAAGCGGTGCGGCGGCTTTTTTTCCACGCGGTACACGTGGAACCTTCCCTCTGGGCCTTCGGAGTGATGTTCATTTCCATTAGCATCGATACCTTCCGTTCGCGCGCCCTTTTCCGCGTAGCACGCAAATACAATAGCCAGGCTCTGGAAGCAGACGCGCTGCACTTCTCTACCGACGTTTATAGTTCCACCGTGGTGATTTTGGGATTAATCCTGGTGTACGTTTCCGAACAACGCCACCTGCGCTGGCTGCAAGACGCCGACCCGGCCGCGGCGCTGGTGGTGGCAGGGATCGTTGTTTACATCACGTTGCGCTTGGGGAAGAAGACCGTCGATGCCTTGGTGGATGCCGCACCCACGGGAACAAGCGCGTTGATCGCGGAAACCGTATCGCGGGTCTCCGGCGTGCTCAGCCTCGACCGCATTCGGACGCGCGAGAGTGGCAGCCGGTTGTTCGTGGATTTGCGGCTCACCCTCGCCGACAATATTTCCCTCGAGCACGCCGAGTCCGTCGCCGACGTCGTGGAAGGAGAGGTTCACCGCTTGTTCCCCACGGCGGACGTGATCATCCACACGACACCGAAGGAACCTTCCTCCCACGACTTGGTGGCGAAAATCCGCGCCGTGGCGCACCGCGGCAACTTCCTGGTACACGAGGTAACGGCCTACGAGGTAAACGGCCGGATCAACGTCCACCTGGATTTGGAAGTTGACCCCCAGTTGCACCTGGCGGAGGCTCACGACCAGTCAACCCAACTCGAGAGTGAAATCAAGGCGAACCTGCCGGAGGTAAATGAAGTGAACGTGCATCTCGAGCCCCTCCTGGTGGCGGTGGAAACCGGAAACGAGGCTCGCCTGGACCACTTGGCGGTGGAGCACAAGCTGGAGGAACTCGCGCGCGAAACAGCCGGCGTGCTGGATTGCCACTCCGTGGAAGCCCACCAGGTCGGCAGCAACGTCGTGGTCCGGCTTCATTGCACGCTCGAGCCCGATCTCCCCATCGCCAAGGTCCACGACATTACGGAAACCCTGGAATTCAAGTTCCGCCAAGCCTTTCCGCAAATCGCCAAAATCACTATCCACGCCGAGCCCCTGGGCCGGGCATAAGGAGGGATGCAATTGGCAGTAGGCGGTCAGCAGTATACTGTGGGCAGTACGCCGGAGTTGCTTGTCGGCCTGCCTTCCCTACGCGGGGGAACCGGGAGAGGCGCAAAAAGACACCCGCCCCCTGTTATCACAGGGGCAGGTTGAGAGACCTCCGGAGGGAATGACCTCGTAACGGAGATCGTTACTTGGGCTTAGGCGCTGGCGGCGCGGCCGGATGAGGCGCGGGTTTGGCAGGCGCCGCCGCATCGGCCACCGGATTCGCTGCGTCATACAGCTTCACGATCTCCGCCGTAAGCTCGATATCCTTGGAGGCGTAGTAAACAGGAATCTGGGCGTCATCAAGGACCAACGTGAAACCATTCTGCGCTGCATAGTCATTGATGACTTTGACCATCTTTTGGCCGATGCGCTTAATGGCGTCGTCGCGGTCATTGTTGAAATCATTCTGGGCATCCTCGGCATCCCGCTTTAACTGCTTCTGCTTCTCTTCCACTTCACGGCTCAGACGACCCTGTTCTTCGTCACTCAGCGTGGCGGCCTGCTTCGTCAATTGGTCTTGATCGGCTTGGATTTCCTGCTGAAGGCGTTGCAGTTCCTTCTGTTTGGGCAGGTACCGATTCTGTAAATCGGCAATAACCTTCTTGCCTTCAGCAGTATTGGTAATCGCCGCCTGAATATTTATCACCCCAATTTTACTCGGTGCAGGCGTTGCGCTCTGGGCGTGTAAAGCGACGGGGCTTACCAGGACTGCGAGCAGTGCGCTCGTTACAATTAATCGGTTCTTCATTCAAACTCCTTCAAAGTTCTAAAGTTTCGAATCGAGCTCGTTTACTAAATTGCTACCCTGGCGCGGGGAACTTTTTCGGCTATCGTTCCTCACTACCAGGGCGAGGAGAAAAAATGTACATGCCGGCTGCGATCGAACCTCCTATTGGGGTTTTGTCGCCGGCGCCGGAGCGGCCGGGCGCGCCGCGGGTTTGGCAGACGCGCCGGCATCCGCAACCGGGTTCGCAGCGTCGTAGCGTTTCACCATTTCCTCCGTGAGATCAAGGCCTTTTGCGGCGTAATAGATGGGGATCTGGGCGCCATCGATGACCAGGGCGAAACCATTCTGTTGGGCATAATCTTCGATGATGCGAACCATCTTTTGGCCGACCCGACGTAAAGCGTCATCCCGATCGGCGGCAAAGTCACTCTGCGCGTCGTCGGTCCAACGCTTCAAGTTCTTTTGCTTATCTTCCAAATCCCTTGTCAATTTACTCTGGTCATCATCGCTCAACGCCGGCGTGGGTTTATTCAGTTGATCTTGGATATTTTGGATTTCCTTTTGTAATCGCTCCAATTCCTGCCGTTTTGGTTCATATTTCTTTTGCAAGTCCGCCATCGCCTTCTTTCCTTCTCCGGTACTTGCGATCGCCCCATTAATGCTGATGATGCCGACCTTGCCTTGGGCGTACGCAGCCATTGGCAGCGCCAAGAAAGCCAGGAATATGCCAAGAATGGCCAATCGGTTCTTCATTCCAGCTCCTTCCAGAAGTTAATATCCTAAGTCCAGTCCTCATTCTAACTCATTTTCCTCATGCCTAAAACGTACGCTGCACGGTGAATCCGACGCGGCCGGAGCGTTCCTTCAGGCGGAAGGGAACAAAATTCCGCAAGGCATCAAGATATGTTGCCACATTTGGAAACAACGACTCGGGCGGCAGATTCTGTGGAGGCGTGATTACCTCGTTCACTCGCAGTACATTGAATCCATAAAAGATATGGATCGGAGCGTTGACGATCGGAAGGAGAACCTGCAAATCGAGTCCCACTGAGCTGCGTGGCCGGAAATTAGTCGTGGCAACGGGCTTCAACTGCGTGGGGATGGGATAATAGGTGTACTGGCTCTCGATCTGGCTTAAGGCCCCCGGGGCCAGCTCGAGTTGGTTTGGATACAAAATAAAATCGCCGCCAGTATCAGAAAAGAAAGCCAGGCTGGCGGTCGATCCAACGATGGGAAAGCGGTATTCGAAGTTATAGATTGCCTCCGTGTCGCCACCGGGGAATATCGGAGAATTAATGGGGAAGCTGGTGGAGGAACCGCACGAAGTGGTACTTGACCCCGTTTCGGTTGTGCCGGTTATCGGTTGGCCATTAACATTGCGATTGCACACGGAAACCACCGTCGGATAGAAGGCAACCGGACTGACGGTGCGGATATCAAAACCCCGCACATCCATCTCTCCACCAATGTAGAAGCGGGAGAACGGCGGAACCACTCGGCCACCGTAACCGATGACACTGGAGACTAGCAACCGCATCCCGATGGCAGTGGGGTGGTCGGAACGAACGTTCCGCACAGGACGAAAATACTTGAGTTCCATCACGGGTGTGATCGTATTCACGTTCCCGCCAATGGCGCTTCCCGAAAAGCCGAGCGCCGCATAAAGGTATTTGCCCCGCGTGGGGGTCCAGGCGCTGTTGATAGTACTGTAAAGGTAGGTCGGCATGATCTGGCTGGAAATAATCCCCGTCAGGGCGTTGGGACCCGTCAAGCCACTGAAATTGATGGCCTGGAAATAAGACTCGGACGCCGCACTGAATGCCTGCAAGCTGCTATGGGAAAAGCTGTAGGTTAGGCCGACGCGCGCAAAACTGCGCCGCAAGGGGTAGCTCGCAAACATTGTGAACCCGTCGGAATTCTGGGTGAAGTTCTGCCCGTAATATTGGCCGTACTGCGACTGCGCCAAAAGATTGGGATTGATGCCGCTGTAAATCGCCAGTTGGCGAATCTGGTTGTAGTTATAGTCGCTCTTGAAAACCGTAAAGCCGGCGGTGATGGGGCGATCAAGAAAATAAGGCTTGGTGAAACCGAACGAGTACATCTTCTGGAAGGTGCCCCATTGCAGCCCCACACTCAGGGTGGCGCCAAGGCCCAGAAAATTGTTCGTGGCATAATTGAGCCCGACAAAGTTCCCAGCCAATCCGCTGATGCCACCGGAAAAGCCAATGGAGTTCTTTCCCTTCTCCTTGACCTTCACCAGGATGTCGACCGTTTTATCCTTCGCGTTCTGTTTGATGTCGTAATCCTCTTTTTTGATCTCATCAAAAAAGCCCAATTGGTTCATTTTCAAAACGCTATAATCCCACAACTGGGAGCTGAAAACGGCGCCTTCGGACACCAACAGTTCCCGGCGGATGACCTTATCGCGTGTCTTGGTATTTCCCGAAAACTCAACACGGTGGACCGTAAACATACTGCCTTCGTCAAAATCCAGCGTCAGGTTGATGAGTTTCTTCCGGTTATCCGGCTCGATATCCGGCGAGGGAGTAAAATTGATGTACCCGAACTGCCCGTAGAGCTTGGTGTAATTCTCCATCGCCTTGCGAACCTTGGAGAGAGAGAAGATATCACCCGGCTTCATCCCCAAGATACTGGTGAGGGGCGCTTCCTTGAAAAGCGTGTTGCCGAGGATGTGTAAGGTGCCCAATCGGTATTGAACACCCTCTTCGATACCGATCTTGATGTTCACGCTCTTGCCGCGTCCCCAGCCCCCAAAAAAGAAGGGCCAGCGCCGTCCCGTGTCGATCATCTTGGTTTCGGGCTCTTTCGGCAAGGCGTAGAAGTAGCCGTGGTCGCGGTAAAGGTCGCGAATGTTTTCCAAGTCCGCCTCGACTTGGTCCTTATCGTAAGTTTTGTGGAACCAGTAAAACCAGGGCGGCGCACCCATGGGGCGCGAATACTTCATCGAGCGTATCAGTTGGCGGTCCGTAAAAACCGTGTTGCCCGCAAAGGTGATATTCCCGATCTTCACCTTGGGACCTTCCACCACAATAAAAGTGAGGGCCACGGAATTGGGGGGAATGTTGCGCGTGCGGTGACGCACCGTGGCGAACATCTTGCCGTGTGCCGCCAACAATTCTTGCAGCACCACCTCCGCGCGCTTGATGACCACCGGGTCATACTGGGATTGGATGCTAAGCCCGACCTTCTCCTTCTTGAAAACATCCAGCACGTCGGACTCCTGCACGGTGCTCAACCCTTTATAATCGATGCTGCGGACCAGCTTCTTTTCTCGCACATAGAAAGTAACAATTTTGTTGCCATTCGGCGCGTCGGCGACTTCCAGGCGAACATCGTCCAGAAAGCCGGTGTTCCACAATGCCATGAAGTCGCGTTCCAGGGCGTTTTCGTCATAAACGTCCCCCTCGTGCGAAAAGATACGCGCTCGCAACGTGCTTTTCGGAATGCGGCGATTGCCGTGGAAGTCAATCGATTCAATGGTGGGCTTGTGCTCTTCCTGAGGAGGCTGCGCCGGCGCCGTGGGAGTCGTCAGTTTTGGGGGCTGTTGGGGCTGTTGGGGCTGTTCCCCGGGTTTGGGCGTCGGCTTGGCTTCCTCGGGAGTCTCCAACTGAAGCTGTCCCGGAGCCGGTTCGGGCGCTTTCTTTTCCGGTGGCTTTTGGGGAGGCGCGGATGGCTGTTGGGCGGCCGGCGGAGGATTCTGGGTTTTTTGATCCGGCGGGGGGTTCTGCGCCGCGGTCAAGAAAGGCAACCAAAGAATCAGTGCCAGGGCGGGAGCTCCCAGCCGATACCGTTTCCCCCGAAGTCCAGGCACACTCCATCGCATCTTTTTCAAGAGAAAGCGATCCCCCTCAAACACGCAAAAACTTATGACAATCCGATGCCGGGATTCCGCCAGAAGTTGGCCGGAAATATTTCTACACCAGAAAGCCCCTCGCCCTCTCCCGGAGATTCCAGCTTCCCAGGAGCGGGGCGTGTGGATTGTCCGCGGAGTGGTCGGGACAGCCGTGGCGACTCGCCCTAGTGGGAGAGCGGTGTGGCGCCGACCAGTTTGTCGTTTACTGAACGATAGTAGAGCGCCTCGTTCTCGACGATGACTTCCAAGACGGCGGGAGGATGAATCTCCCCTTGGATTAATGCCTCCGAGAGCGGATCTTCAACGTACTTCTGCAAAGCGCGACGCAGCGGCCGAGCGCCGTATGAACGGTCCGCACAGGTCTTATCCAAAATCCAGCGGGCGGCCTCCGGCGACAGCGTCAGCGAAATATTCTTCTGCACGAGATTCTGGTTCATCTGCCCCACCAGCAGGTCCAGAATCTGGACGAGGTCGTTATCCGTAAGGGCATTGAACACGATGGTCTCATCCAGACGGTTCAGGAACTCGGGGTTGAAAAGCCGTTTCACCTCGCTCATCACCAGCTCTTCCGCTTTTTTCTCGGTGGCGCCTTCCGCCCCCGACTGGAACCCCATGTGCGACCGGCGCTCCAGAAAGCGTGCGCCGATATTCGACGTCATGATGATGATGGTGTTCTTGAAGTCCACCGTGTTGCCGAGGCCATCCGTCAACTGGCCATCCTCGAAGACCTGAAGGAGGATGTTGAACACATCCGGGTGGGCCTTCTCAATCTCGTCCAGCAGGATCACGGAATAGGGCGCACGCCGCACCCGCTCGGTAAGTTGGCCGCCCTCCTCGTAACCCACATACCCCGGCGGGGAGCCGATTAACTTGGAGACCGAGTGCTTCTCCATGAATTCCGACATGTCAAAGCGCACCAGGGAGCGCTCCGAGCCGAACAAAAAAGCGGCAAGTGAGCGGGCCATTTCCGTCTTGCCCACGCCGGTTGGACCCAGGAACAAGAACGAGCCCACCGGGCGGCCGGGCAGCTTCAACCCCGCCCGCGAGCGGCGGATGGCGCGCGCCAGGGCGGAAATTGCCCGATCCTGGCTGATGATGCGCTTGTGCAGCTCTTCCTCCATGCGCAGCAACTTGGCGCTTTCCTCTTCTTTGATGGCGGTGACGGGGACCCCGGTCCAGCGGGCGACGACCTCTTCAATGTCTTCCTGCGTCACCACCCCCATGGCGGTCTCATCGATGTTGTACTTTTCGCGCAGCAGGCGGAGGTTCTCGCGTTCCTTGCGTTCTTCGTCGGAGTAGAAGCGTGCCTTCTCGAATTCGTGGTTGGCAATGGCGTTCTCCATGCGGTGCACCACAAACTTGATGCGCTTCTGCACGTCGATCATTTCCTCGGGCAACGAACTCTGCCGCAACTTCACGCGCGCGCCCGCTTCGTCGATCAAGTCCACGGCCTTATCGGGCAGGAAGCGGTCGGGAATATAACGATTGGAATGGTATACAGCCCCGTTCAGCGCCTCGTCCGTATAGGTCACCGCGTGAAATTTTTCGTACCGGTCCTTGATGCCGAAGAGAATCTTGATGCCTTCGCCTTCCGAGGGCGGCGGAACTTTGACCGCCTGAAAGCGCCGCTCGAGCGATCGGTCTTTTTCGATGGACTTGCGATATTCCGCGGGAGTAGTGGCGCCGATGCACTGGATTTCGCCGCGGGAGAGGGCAGGCTTCAAAATGTTGGCGGCGTCGAGCGACCCTTCCGCCGAGCCTGCGCCCACCAGTGTGTGCAGCTCGTCGATAAAGATGATGGCGTTCTGCGCCTCCATCAATTCCTTCATGATGGTTTTCAGGCGCTCTTCAAACTGGCCGCGGTATTTGGTGCCCGCCACAATCAGGGAGAGATCGAGCGCCAAAATCCGTTTTTCGGTGAGGAAGGACGGCACGTCGCCGTCGGCGATCCGCTGTGCCAAACCTTCCACGATGGCGGTTTTTCCCACACCGGGTTCGCCGATGAGCACGGGATTGTTCTTGGTGCGGCGGCAAAGGATCTGGATGACGCGCTCCAGTTCTGCTTCGCGGCCAATCAGCGGGTCCAATTGGTTTTCCATCGCCGCCTGCGTCAGGTCGCGGCTGAATTCGCCGAGCAGAGAAGTTTCCTTGGGGCGGGCGGTCGCCGTCTTATCGTTCTGCACGCGGCTCAGTTCTTCGCGCAAAGTGGAAAGACGCAACCCGCGCTCGTGAAGGATTTCCGCCGCAAACGACTTGTCCTCGCGCAGCAGGCCCAACAGCAAATGCTCCGTGCCGATGTGCTTGTGGGTGAGACGTTCCGCCTCCTCGGCGGCATACGCCAGCACGCGCTTGCATTCCTGGCTGAGCGGCAGGTCCACGGAGGTCGAGACCTTCTCACGGATGGGGGTGCGGCCCTCGATCTGTTTGCGAATGGATTCAATCGAGGTGTGCGAACGCAGAAAACGGTTGGTGAGTGCCTTGTCTTCGCGCAGGAGCCCTAACAACAGATGCTCGGTCTCTATAAAGGGGCTGCCGAATTGACTCGCCTCGTAGCGCGCGAAAAAGATGACTCGCCGGGCTTTTTCAGTGTACCTCTCGAACATAGCTCCTCAGCTCTTTGTGGAGCCCCACCTTCCCTGCTACCCATCGTGCCCGAGAAAGTGCGGGGGTCATGGAACCATTGGAACTACCCATTCCGTCAGCTTTCCCTTCGCCAAACGCAAAGTGCGATGGGCGCGACGGGCTAGGTCCAGGTTGTGCGTCGCCAGCACCGAAGTCAAATGATGGGCCCGGTGCAGGTTTTCCAGCAGGTCGATCACTCTCTCCGCCGTCCGATGGTCCAGACTTCCCGTGGGCTCATCGGCCAACAAGAGAGCGGGCTGATTGGCCAGTGCGCGGGCCAAGGCCACTCTCTGTTGCTCCCCCCCCGACAGTTCCCCCACACGGCGTGCTGATGCGTTTTCAAGTCCCACTTCACCCAGTAATTCTCGGGCACGCCAGCGGGCCTCACTCATGCCACGCCCGCGAATCAACTGCGGGATGGCCACGTTCTCCAGCGCGCTAAATTCCGGCAGAAGATAATGCATCTGCCAGACAAAGCCTATCTTCTCATTGCGATACAGAGCGCGTTCGTCTTCGCGATACTCACTCAGTCGCCTGCCTTCAAAGTATACCTCACCCTTCGTCGGAGTGTCCAGCGCCGCCAACAAATGCAAGAGCGTCGTCTTGCCCGACCCGGATTCTCCCACCAGCGCCACAAATTCCCCCGCCGGTATTTCCAAGCTCAGATCGTCAAGGACGACGAGTTCTTCACTGCCGGACCGGAAGGATTTCGTCAGGCCACGGGCCTGCAAGAGCGTCCGTGGTCCGTGGTCCGTAGTCGGGAGTGATTGTCCAATAGCCACGCCGTCACCTTGAATCCAGATTCCGAAATTCGAAACTCGAAATTCGAAACTCGCCCAGCAGGAAATCACTTCCCTCAATCCCCGGCAGCCCACCAGACGAAGAGTAAAATTTGCACCTTGCTCAACTTGTGATCAGTCACTCACTGCCTGAGGTGTCTTTTCCCTGCCCTTTTTCGGCGGCTGACTTCAGACTCAGCGTCGACCGCAGGTAGCCGTTCAGTAATTGCGTTACGCGTTAGGCGATGGCGTCCGGTCGGCGGCCTTCGGCAAGTACAGGATAACCGGCATCCACGCAAGTGGTCAGGTGATCCCTCAACTCGTAAATCGACCCGCAGGCCAGCCGACAGAATTGGACATTTTCTTGATAACCAAACCGCCCAGATCCTTCCGCGATGTTGGCGGTAACGGACACCCCAGCGCTAAGAAGCTGGCTGGCTAAACCAAACTTTTCCGACTCGGGCAGGCCCTTTGCGAGAGTGTAGATATCCCGGCGGAGCTCGCGAGCGGCCTTCCAAACGTCCAGGTCCTTGAAATCTCGCACTCGCTCCTTTGACTGCGATGCCGTCGTCACCCGCGAGTTTCGACCGTCAATTTTCGAGTTCCGATTTTCGCTTTTCAAATTTCCGCCGTCCATCGTCCTGAAGCCAATCTATCGGACTCGCCCCTTCAACTGCAAACTCGTCGTAATTTGCGAGTTTCGAGTTTCGAGTTTCGGCTTTCCATTACCTGCCAGCCTGGCTATTCGTATCTGAGAATCTCCACCGGATTCAGCCGCGCTGCCGCGAGCGACGGATAAAGTGTTGCCAAAAAGCTGATGGTGATGGCCGCGGCCGCAATCCACACCCCATCCAGCGGGTGGGCGTGAAAGGGCACCGACGACAGCGCGTAAACGTCCGCCTGGAGTGGAAACAACTTGTAGGTATTGCCCAGCCACGAGACCCCATAGCCCAAGATCAGTCCGAGGACAGTGCCCAAGCCGCCGATCGCGACCCCGTGCAGCGTGAACACGGCCCAAACCTGCCGCTGCCGCGCGCCCATGGACATCAGCACCGCGATGTCGCGGTTCTTTTCCATCACCATCATCACCAGCGAGATAAAAATGTTCAGCGCCGCCACCACCACAATGAGGCCGATGGTCAGGATGGTGACCAGCCGCTCCAGGCGCATGGCGCTGAACAGCGAGTGATTCTGCTCCATCCAGGTGGTCGTGTCGAAGCCGCTTCCCGCGGCCCGGCGAATCTCCTCCGCCACCTGCGGGGCGCGGTAAATATCATCAATCTTGAACTCGATCACGGAGACCACGTCGGCAAGATCAAACAGGCGCTGGGCGGCGGCGAGATTCGTGAACGCCCAGGTCGCGTCAAAATCGTAGAAGCCCGAATCAAAAACTCCCACCACGCGAAAGTGGCGGAACTTGGGCACGACCTCTAGAGGCGTAAGGTAACCTTGCGGGCTGGTGACCAGCACCGTGTCACCTACGTAAACTCCCAAGTCCGTCGCCAGTTGCTTGCCGACGATCAGGGGGTCGGCATCGGGAAAGGTCTCCGACATCGCCGCCAGTGAACCCTCGCGCAAATGCCGCAGGAGGGTTCCCACCTTCACTTCCCGGGCAGAATCGACGCCCTTCAAAACCACTCCCTGCGCGCGCGAGCCGTGGGAAACCAGGACTTCCTCATAGATCGAGGGCGCGGTGGCCACCACGTGCGGAAGGCGGGCCAGGCGGCTGGAAAGCTCATCGAAGTTCCGGATACCATCGTTCTCCTTGCGCACCAGATTGATGTTGGCCGTGGCGCCCAGCAGGCTCTTCTCCAGCTCCTCGCGGAAGCCGTTGGTGATGGCGAGGGAAATCACCAGCGCGGCAACGCCCGCCGTCACCCCCAGCACGGAGATCACCGTGATGATCGAAATTGCCGCCTGCCGCCGCTTGGCGCGGAGGTAGCGAAGCGCCATAAAGAATTCAAAATTCATATGCCCCATCATTATCAGCGAGCACGTGCAATGCGCCAAGCGGAATTAGACCGGAAAACGTCATTGACAGGTGCAAGAGCAACACCTTAAGATGCCATCTTCGGGGCAATTTCAATTGCCAGACGCACGCTTACCGCAGTGGGCGGCGCCGGCGCGTGTGCGAACGGTGCGATGAGCTTCAAAGTTCCCCCGCGCGGCCGGCACGCCAACCACGCAGCTCCGCGGTGGTCGACTGGGGCGGAGCGGACAAGGGAGAATTGCGAGCATGGCCATCCATTATGAGGTTCAGCGAGTGGAGCCTGACGTCACCGTGGCGAGCGTTACGGGTCAGCTTAATTTGGGAAACCGGCTGATGGAATTCGAGCACCAAATGAAGCAGCGCATCGAGGAGGGCTCGCGGAAGATGGTCTTCGACTTGACCGGGCTGACCTACATCGACAGCGCGGGTTTGGGCATGGTGGCCACGTGCGCCGGCATTATGGCGAAAGCGGGGGGAAAGTTGGTCGTGGTCAGTAATGGGGGTAAAGTCAACCAGATGTTTGAACTCACGCACATGAACAAGATCATCGGCTTGTACCCCGACCTCCCCTCGGCCTGTGCCGCGTTTTCCCAACCTTCCCCTAAGGCTCCCGCAGGGTAGGTCTGATTTCTCACCAAACTTCATCACTCTTCGGAAGAACCGCGGACGTACAGAACAGACGCGCTACGCTTCTATCCGCTGGGTTTCTCCGGGCGCAGCAGAGGGAAAAGGATCACGTCACGGATGGAGCGCGAGTCAGTGAGCAGCATGGTAAGGCGGTCGATGCCGATGCCTTCACCGCCGGTGGGCGGCATGCCGTAGCTGAGCGCGCGGATGTAATCCTCGTCGATGGCGTGCGCCGTTAAATCACCTTTCTCGCGCAGGTTCTGTTGGTATTGGAAGCGGTTGCGCTGCTCCTCGGGATCATTGAGCTCGCTGAAGGCGTTGGCGATTTCCATTCCGCCGATGTAGAGCTCGAAGCGCTCGACGAAGTTAGGATTGTCGGATTTCTGCTTGGAGAGCGGCGAAACCTCCAGCGGGTAATCCATAATGAAGGTGGGCTGAATAAGGTGCTCCTCGGCCACCAGCTCAAAGAAGAGAGCCAGGAGTTCGCCCGATCGCTTGTCTTGAAAGGCTTGCGGAGTGATCGGCGCCACGCCGCGCTGTAGCAACCACGCATTAAGGCTGGGAACACGGCCCGCCAAGGCTTGATAGTCGTCCAATTCCAGCAGGGTCAGCCCCTCCACCTCCGGGGGCCAATAGCGCAGCACGGCCTCTTTCATCGTGAGGCGCTCGAAGTTCGCAAACGAGATGCGCTGGCCGGCGTACTCAAACTCTACGCTCCCCAGCACCTCGGCTGCCGCGTGGCGCAGCAGGCGCTCGGTGAGGGCCATCATATCGTGGTAATCCGCGTAGGCTTGGTAGAACTCCAGCATGGTGAACTCGGGATTGTGTTGCGTGGAGATGCCCTCGTTGCGGAAGTTGCGGTTGATCTCGAAAACGCGGTCAAGCCCGCCCACGATGAGGCGCTTCAGGTAGAGCTCGGGGGCGACGCGCAGATAGAGGTTGATATCGAGCGCGTTGTGATGGGTGATGAAAGGCCGGGCCATGGCTCCGCCCGCCAGGGGCTGGAGCATGGGCGTTTCCACTTCCAGATAACTTTCGCCCTCCAGGAAATCACGCAGGGCGCGGACCAGCTTGCCGCGGCGCTCAAAGACCGTGCGGACTTCTTCATTCACCATCAGGTCAAGGTAGCGTTGGCGATAGCGGATTTCCACGTCGGTGAGGCCGTGCCATTTTTCCGGCAGTGGTAGCACCGCCTTGGCGAGAAATTGCAGGCGCTCCGCGTGAATGGTGAGCTCGCCCGTCCGGGTGCGGAACAAGTACCCCTCAACCCCGATCAGGTCTCCGATATCGAGGAGCTTGTAAAGCTCGAAATCGCGCTCCCCGACGGCATCCAGGCGGACGTAAATTTGCAGGCGCTTGCCCCCTCCTGCCAGGTGCGCAAAGCCCGCTTTGCCGTGCGGACGGATGGTCATGACACGGCCCGCAACTCGTACCACAATCTTGCGCGCGGCAAGCTCCTCCGCCGAAAGCGCCGCGTATTCCCCCACGATTTGCGGAATCGTATGCGTGGCGTTGTACTGGCGCGGGTAAGCCTCATGGCCCAAGTCGACGATGGTCTGGAGCTTCTTCCTGCGCTGCTGGATCAGGTCGGAAAGTTCATTCTCGGGCACGGAGATTACCTGCAATCTGCGTAGAGTTTTGAAGCACGGATTAAATCGGCATTATAGGTGGCAGTCGAAAAAAGTGTCAAGGAAAGGGGTTGTAGTGAAATTCTAAGAATATGAATTGATCCCTAGCAGGTTCAAATGCCGATTTCGTCGTCACGCGGTCCAGCTATTCGCAGGACAAGCTCACACGGGGCACGCCTAGCGATTCTTCATAGCCTTTCCATCAGTTGAAAACTGTTTCAATTTATGACTTGAAGTGAGGGAAGCAGTTCCCTATAGTATGACGGATGCAATGGATAATGGGGGGCCTTATTCTTGTGGCGGTGGCCATGTTCTTGCGCCGAGTCCTTCATATGGGCCCCAAAACGAAGGCTCGGGTAAGCGGGTGGAGACCTCTGCGCGCCGACCTGCAAGCCATCTATCAGCCTCTCGAGCAAGAGATTGAAGCACACACGACTATCATCGGCATCACCCTCAATGATGCGTTTGGCCGGAGGAGGGCAAATCAGCACGAGATGGCTTGGAATACGGTGCGCCTCGTCCGGGGAGAATGGCAGCGCCTGGCTGAGCTCGTCGTAGGTCTGCTCAGTATCCTCGGCAAGTTCTTGCCCTCCACTTATGGAATCGTTGCCGTGCGGCGCCTCGCGGTGGGTCACTTCAAGTCCCGCGTGGTGATGGACAACGTTGGGCTTTACGAGTTTCTGGACCAAATCCTCTTCAACTCCAAACACCGCTATGCGCTGAAATTGCGATTTTTGTTCCGGGCCAGCGCCGTTCTGAGCAAGGAGTTCCATCGCGCTTGCCGCGAGGGCGCACTCTCGCAGGACTCTTCGGATGAGTTGTGGACCCGCTTGGATTATTATTTCCATGACTTCGACTTGATCGCCAAGGAAACGTTGCTGGCGTTCCGCACCCTCCTGGTTTGCCAGTCACCGGAAGGAGCGCGAGAGCTCGCCCTGGACCTCCAGATGCTCCTCGAACGGGGCATGCGCGTCTCCGTTTCCCGCTTGCCGCAGTAATCTTCGCGTTGTCCCCTTCCCGGCTTTCACAAAAATTTATCCGTTACCTCCGAATCCCGCGAAGCGGGACAACATATGTAGCTGTAGGTCAATCGGGTCCCGCCCGGCGGGATGAAACCTGCGGCCCGAGCCAACGAAAAGTAGGGGTGGGTCGCAAACCGCCCCGGCCACCCACGACGTCTCCGCGCCGGCCCCCGAACGTCGCGAGCCCGGCCTACCGACCTTAAAGAGCGGGCGCGAAGACCCCTGCCCCCCTCATGGGACTGGTTAAGTTATTTGGCGCTTGATGGATAGCAACACACAATATGACCATTGCTAACAATTGTAAGATTTGTTCGGGCATTTCTTTCACGGCTTACAATAAAATAGAAAAGTTCTTGACTTGATTACCATTGCGTGTTACCCGCTTGTTCAGACGGCTAGATTATTTGCCACCCCAGGGGTGGCTGTAGTTAACAATCTGCAAGCCCTTTGCCTCCTTGACGAGGGCGGGGCCACAATTAGTTACGCGACAGACTAACGTCTCGGCCCAGGCCGTTGGGCCTGCACATGAGCACAAATGCTGAAGGGAATCGCACACCCGCAAAGCGTGCGACAGAGCCCCAATGGACCTGCGAGGAGATTGCCAAGATAAACGCACCTGCCTCTGTTCTCTCCCTTACCCTCAACCTCACGCCGGAGGTGGTGCAATGCGCCCTAAGACTTTTTCCCTAACCAATTTCTACTGTCTCCTAGCTGGCCTGTTGGGATTGATCGTTCTGGCGAATTGCGGTGGCGGTGGTGGCGGCGGCTCAACCACCAGCTCACCCCCGAGCGCCCCGGCGGTGACCCTCTCTGCCAGCTCCCTTACCTTCTCAAGCCCCGTGGGGACGGCAAGCACGGCGCAGTCGGTGACCGTTACCAACTCTGGAAACGCCACACTCACCATCACCAGCATCGCCGCGAGTAGCAATTTCTCCGAAACCAATACGTGTACCACCACCAGCGTTGCTGCGGGCGGCACTTGCACAATCAGCGTGACGTTCAATGCCCCGGCGGCCCCCGGCCCGGTTACCGGCACCCTGACGATTACCGACAATGCCAGCAACAGCCCGCAGACGGTGAGCTTGTCCGGAACGGCCACGGCCGCGGCGGTTACCCTCTCGCCTACCTCTCTTACCTTTGCAAGCCAGGCCGTGGGCACCACCAGCGCTGCGCAGTCGGTGACCGTCACCAACTCCGGAACCGCCACCCTGACTTTCACCAGCATCGCGGTGGGTAGTAATTTTTCTGAAACCAATACGTGTATGACCACCAGTGTTGCTGTGGGTGGCACTTGCACGATCAGCGTGACGTTCAATGCCCCGGCGACCCCCGGCCCGGTCACCGGCACCCTGACCCTTACTGACAATGCCAGCAACAGCCCCCAGATGGTGAGCTTATCCGGAACGGCCACTGCCCCGGCGGTCACCCTCTCGCCCACCTCCCTTACCTTCGCCAGCCAAGCCGTGGGGACAACCAGCGCCGCGCAATCGGTGACCGTCACCAACAGCGGCACGGCGTCTTTGACCTTTACGGGCATTGCAGCGACGGGGGACTTTGCGGTAGCGGCCAGCGGCACCACCTGTAGCACCAGTGCGCCAGTGGCCGCCAGCAGCAGTTGCGTGATTAATGTGACGTTTACGCCCACCGCCTCGGGCACCCGCTCGGGCAGCCTCACGTTTACTGATAACGCCAGCGGCAGCCCGCAGACGGTGAGCCTGACGGGCACGGGGACCGCTCCGGCGATAAGTCTATCCGTCACCAGTCTGGGCTTCGGGAATCAGTTGACAGGCGCGGCCAGTCCGGCTCAGAGCCTCACCGTGACCAACACAGGCAACGCCACTTTGACCATTTCCAGCATCCAGGTGACGGGCGCCAATGCCAGCGACTTCGCTCCGACCAACACCTGCGTCAGCCCGCTGGCGGCAAATGGTACTTGCACGATCAGCGCGACCTTCACGCCCTCGCTGCTGGGTGCTGAATCTGCAACCCTTTCCATCACTGACAACGCCAGCGGTAGTCCTCACACGGTTGGTCTCACAGGGTTCGGCATCAACACGCAACAGGGGACGGGTATAACGGTGACGCCGGTCTCCAGTCCTGGCCAGCCCGTAGTCTCGGTGGTGTTTTCTGATGTAACCACAGGGGGAATTACCAGCATCATCGCCAGCCCCCTCTGCTCGACTCTCCCCTCGAATTATTCCCAGGGCCAGGGACAGAGTGCAGATTGTGTGGACCTAAACACCACCGCTGTATACTCGGGCAACGTTCAAGTTACCCAGAGTTATAGACCTGCGAACTTCACCAATCCGGCAGCAGTGAGAATTTTCCATAATGAGAATGGCGTCTGGGTCGACCGGACGACTTCCATCAACATCGTGGCGAGCACCATCACCGCGGCCGTCACCTCGTTATCACCCTTCGGCGTATTCGAGGGCCTGCCGGCGGCCAGTCTTACCCCCACCAGCCTGACCTTCAGCAGCCAAAACCTGGGCACAACAAGTGCGGCGCAGACCGTCACCCTGACCAACCCGGGGGCCGCAACCCTGTCCATCACCAGCCTCGCGTTTACGGGAACCAATCCCGGCGATTTTGCTCAAACCAACACTTGCGGCAGCTCCCTGGCAGCCGCCAGCAGTTGCACTATTAACGTGACTTTTGCCCCTACTGCCCTCGGGACGCGCACCGCCACTTTGACCATCACGGACAACAGCAGCAACGTAGCGGGCAGCACGCAAACCGTGACCTTGACCGGCGCGGGCGCCCCGGGCTTTCTATTGACCGGCAGCCTGAACACCGCGCGCGATTTTCAGACCGCGACGCTGCTCGACAACGGCATGGTGCTGATGGCGGGAGGCCAGAACGCCAGCGGCGCTCCACTCGCCAGCGCAGAGTTGTACAATCCCGCCACCGGGACGTTTACCACCACCGGCAGCCTGAACACCGCGCGCCAGTATCACACGGCGACGCTGCTCAACAACGGCATGGTGCTGATCGCCGGCGGCTTTAACTACGTCACCGATGTGGTTACCGCCAGCGCGGAGTTGTACAATCCCGTCACCGGGACCTTCACCCCTACCGGCAGCCTGAACACCGCGCGCTACTTTCACACGGCGACACTGCTCAGCAACGGCATGGTACTGATCGCCGGCGGCGGGAACTCCAGCGGTTATTTATCCAGCGCGGAGCTGTACAATCCCGCCACCGGGACCTTCACCCCCACCGGCAGCCTGAATAACGCGCGCGACCTGCACACGGCGACGCTGCTCGACAACGGCACGGTGCTGATGGCGGGCGGCTATAATGGCACCACCGGTTACTTGACGAGTGCGGAGTTGTACAATCCCAGCGCCGGGACCTTCAGCGCCGCCGGCAGCCTGAACACCGCGCGCTACTCTCATACGGCGACGCTGCTGAACAGCGGCATGGTGCTGATGGCGGGCGGCTTTGGCGCCAGCGGTGCTGGCCTGGCCAGTGCGGAGCTATACAATCCCACTACCGGGACCTTCACCGCTACCGCCAGCCTGAACACCGTGCGCGTCTATCACACGGCGACTCTGCTCAACAATGGCATGGTGCTGATGGCGGGCGGCTGGACCGGTGTCGCCTTACCATCGGCGGAGTTGTACGATCCCGTCGCCGCCACCTTCTCCCTTACCGGCAGCCTGAACAATGCCCGCGCCTCGCACACGGCCACGCTGCTGAACAACGGAAATGTGCTTGCCGCGGGGGGCTATAACGGCAGCAGTTACTTAACCAGTGCGGAGCTGTACGAACCGGCCACCCTCACCCCGCCCAACCTCGGTTCCATCGCGCTCATTCCGAGCGCCCCCACAGTACCGCTGGGGACGACGCAGCGCTTCACCGCTACCGGCACGTTCAGCGGCGGCGGCACCCAGCAGCTCGCTTCGGTCACCTGGAGTTCGTCAAACACCGCGGCCGTCAGCATTAGCAATGATGTAACCAATCCTGGGGTGGCCTATGCCGCAGCAGCAGGTTCGGCCACGGTGAGCGCGTGTGCCGGCACGGTGTGCGGCTCGACGACGGTGACGGTAGGTGGTGCGCCGACGCTGACATCGATTGCGGTCACGCCCGCCAACGGGACCCTTGCGGTGGGGTTGTCGGAGCAGTTCACCGCCACCGGGACGTATAGCGACGGCAGCACCCAGAATTTGACTTCCTCGGTGACCTGGAGTTCCTCGGTTCCTTCCGTGGCCACGATCACTTCGGGAGGACAGGCGACCGCTCTGATCTTAGGCACCACCACGATTACGGCCACCTCCGGTACGGTGCAGGGCTCGACCACGCTGACGGTGACGGAGCCGGTGGTCAGTCTTACCACCTCGAGCCTCACCTTCAATACTCAAGCCGTGGGAACGGCGAGTGCGGCGCAAACCGTCACCCTGAATAATACCGGGAACACGAGTTTGAGCATCACCAGCATCGCCTTTACGGGCGCCAATCCCGGCGACTTTGGGCAGACCAACACCTGCGGCGTCTCGGTGGCGGCGGGTGGGAGCTGCACCCTCAGCATCACCTTCACGCCCACCGCGATCGGCAGCCGGACGGCCTCTTTGACCATCACGGACAACAGCAACGGCGTGGCGGGCAGCACGCAGACGGTGAGCCTGACCGGCACGGGCAGCGCTCCCTTAGCGGGGGTGACGACCAATAGCCTGACCTTTGCCAGCCAAAACGTCGGCACCACGAGTGGCGCGCAGACCGTAGCCCTGAATAACACCGGGAACGCCAGTTTGACCTTCAGCGTCGCGCTGACGGGCGCGAATCCAGGCGACTTTGCTCAAACCAACACTTGCGCGGGCACGGTGGCCGCGAGCAGCAGTTGCACCCTTAGCGTGACCTTTACCCCTGCTGCCCCCGGGACTCGCACGGCCACCTTGGTCATCACGGATAACAGCAACAATGTCGCGGGCAGTACGCAAAGCGTGAGTCTGACCGGCACGGGCAGCGGTCCCACCGTCAGTCTTAGTCCCTCGACCTTAGCCTTCGGTACTCAGGCCCAAGGCACCACCAGTACGGCTCAGAGTACTACCCTGACCAACACGGGCAATGCGAGTCTGACCGTCAACGGCATCGCCGTGACCGGTGCCAACAGCGGCGATTTTTCTCAGACCAACACCTGCGGCACTTCGGTGGCAGCGAATAGCAGTTGCACGATCAGCGTGACCTTCACGCCCTCGGCGACCAGTGTTGAATCTGCGGCAGTCATCATCGCCGATAATGCGCCTGGAAGCCCGCAGTCGGTGGGCCTGACCGGCACGGGCACTGCTCCAGGTGTCAGCTTCTCCCCCTCGAGCCTGACCTTCAGGAGTCAAGGTGTAGGCACAACGAGTGCCACGCAAACCAGCATCCTGACCAACACGGGGAGCGGAGCTTTGACCATCGCGAGCATTTCAGTGACAGGGGCCAATCCCGGCGACTTTGGGGAGACCACCACCTGTCCCCTTTCTCCCAGTTCGGTAGCGGCGGGTGGTGCCTGCACCATCAGCGTCACGTTCACCCCGACTGCCCCCTTCATCCGCACGGCCTCGGTGAGCATCGCGGACAATGCCAGTGGGAGTCCCCAGACTATGAGTCTGACCGGTACGGGCAGCAGTCCGATCGTCAGCCTTAATGCCTCGACCTTAGCCTTCGGTACTCAGACCCAAGAAACCACCAGTACGGCTCAGAGTGTCACCCTGACCAACACGGGGAACGCAATTCTGACCCTGACGAGCATTTCGGTAGCCGGCGCCAACGCCGGCGACTTCGCTCAGACCAACACCTGCGGCAGCTCGGTTGCGGTAAATGCGAATTGCACGATTAGCGTGACCTTCACGCCCTCGCTCTTCGCTGCTGAATCCGCAGCCGTCACCCTCAGTGATAATGCACCGGGCAGCCCCCAGACCGTGAGTCTGTCCGGCACCGGCGCCGCGGGCTTTGTTTTGACCGGCAGCCTGAACACCGCGCGGAGATACCACACGGCGACGCTGCTGAACAACGGCATGGTGCTGATCGCGGGAGGCGAGAACTCCAGCGGCATCCTGGCCAGTGCGGAGATTTACAATCCCGCCACGGGGACCTTCACCCCCACCGGCAGCCTGAACACCGCGCGCGAGTATCACACGGCGACGCTGCTGAACAATGGTATGGTGCTAGTAGCGGGAGGCGTTAGCGCCGGCACAGTTTACGTAGCCAGTGCGGAGCTGTACAATCCCGCGACGGGGACCTTCACTCCTACCGGCAGCCTGAACACCGCGCGCGACAGCCACACGGCGACGCTGCTGAACAACGGCATGGTGCTAATTGCGGGAGGGTGGAACGGCAGTATCATAGTCAGTGCGGAGCTCTACAATCCCGCCACTGGGACCTTCACCTACACCGGCACCATGAACGCCGCGCGCTACGGGGACACGGCGACGCTGCTGAACAACGGCATGGTACTGACGGCGGGAGGCTACTACATCAGTTACAACAATGAGATCTTCGTAGCCGGTGCGGAGCTGTACAGTCCCGCCACCGGGGCGTTCGCCTATACCGGCAGCCTGAACACCCCGCGCGATCAGCACACGGCGACGCTGCTCAACAACGGCATGGTGCTGATGGCGGCCGGCGGCGGCGCCAGCGGCGTGCTAGCCAGTGCGGAGCTGTACAATCCCGCCACCGGGAGCTTCGCCTACACGGGCAGCCTGAACGCCGCGCGCTACATTGCCACGGCGACGCTCCTCAACAACGGCATGGTGCTCGTGGCGGGAGGCTACGACTGGCCCCCCCCTACCCCAACCACCGTGGAGCTGTACAATCCCGCCACCGGGATTTTCACCCTCACCGGCAGCCTGAACAGCACCTGGCGCTATGGTCACACGGCGACGCTGCTCAACAACGGCATGGTGCTGGTCGCGGGGGGGTACAACGGCAGTTACTTAGCCAGTGCGGAGCTGTACGAACCGGCCACGCTGACGCCGCCGAACCTCGTCTCCATCACGCTGAGCCCGAGCAGCCCCACGGTCCCTCTGGACACCGCGCAGCGCTTCATCGCTACCGGCACATTCAGCGACAACAGCACGGAACAGCTTGCCGAGGTGACCTGGAGTTCCTCCAACCCCGCAGTCGTCAGCATCAGCGATGATGCCAGCAATCCTGGGGCGGCCTACGCCGCGGCGGCAGGCTCGGCCACGGTGAGTGCGTGCGCGGGAACGGTGTGCGGCACGACCACGGTGACCGTAGGCCCGCCGTCGTTGGTCTCCATCGCGGTCACCCCGGCCAACAGCGCGCTGCCCGCCGGCTTGACAGAGCAGCTCACCGCCACCGGGACCTACACCGACGGCAGCACCCAGAATGTGACTTCCTCCGTCACCTGGAGTTCGTCCGTTCTTTCCGTGGCGACGATCAATTCGGGAGGATTGGCCACCGGTCTGCTCGTCGGGAGCACAACCATTACCGCGGCTTCGGGCGCCATCCAGGGCACGACCACCCTGACGGTGACGGCGCCCCTGCTCGAGTCGATTGCCGTGACGCCGGCGAATCCCTCGATCACCGTCGGCAGCACACAGCAGTTCACGGCGACGGGAACGTACAGCGACGGGGGCACGCAGAATCTCACGACCACGGCGACGTGGAGTTCTTTTGCCACCAGTGTGGCGACGATCAGCACGGCGGGGCTGGCGAGTGCTGTCGCGCTAGGGCAAACAACGATTGAGGCGGCCTCGGGCTCCATCAACGGCTCCACCACCTTGACCGTCACCCCAGGCTTTGTTTACACCGGCAGCCTGAACACCGGCCGCTACTATCACACGGCGACGCTGCTGAACAACGGCAGGGTACTAATAGCGGGCGGCCTTGACATCAACGGCAACGTCCTGGCCAGTGCGGAGCTGTATAATCCAGCTACTGGGACCTTCACCGCAACCGGCTATCTGAACGACGCGCGCTACAATCACACTGCAACGCTGCTGAATAATGGCATGGTGCTGATCGCAGGCGGCATGACCTCCGCCGGCTACGCAGCCGCCGCGGAGCTCTACAATCCGACCACCGGAACCTTCACCTTCACCGGCAGCCTGAACACCGCGCGCGCGTACCACACGGCGACGCTGCTGAACAACGGCATGGCGCTGATAGCGGCCGGCGGCAACTCCAGCGGTCCGTTAGCCAGTGCGGAGCTGTACGATCCCACCACCGGAACCTTCACCCCGACCGGCAGCCTGAACGCCCCGCGCGAGTATTCCACAGCAACGCTGCTGAACAACGGCCTGGTGCTCGTTGCGGGTGGCGGGAGCGACGCCGGCTACTTGTCCAGCGCGGAACTGTACAATCCCGCTACCGGAACCTTCACCCTCACAGGCAGCCTGAACACCGCGCGCATGTATCACACGGCGACGCTGCTGGATAACGGCACGGTGCTGATCGCGGGAGGCTGGAACGGGGCTCCCATAAACAGTGCGGAGCTGTACAATCCCGCCAACGGAGTTTTTTCCCTGCCTGGCAACCTGAATAATGGGCGCTATTGGCACACGGCGACGCTGCTCAACAACGGCACGGTGCTCATCGCGGGCGGTTTCGGTGCCGGTGGCTTAGCCAGCGCCGAACTCTACAATCCGGCTACCGAGAGCTTCAGCCTTACCGGCAGCTTGAACACCGCGCGCTGGTGGCACACGGCGACGCTGCTCCCAAGCGGTGAGGTCGTGCTGGCTGGCGGCTATGGTGGGTATTACGGGTACGGTGACATCTTAGCCAGTGCGGAGCTCTACGAACCGGCCACCCTGACGCCCGCGAATCTGGAATCGATTACCGTCTCCCCCGCGACGCCCACCATTTCGCCGGGCACCAACCAGCCATTCATCGCCACGGGCACCTTCAGCGGCGGCACCACCGAGCAGCTTGGGGCAGTGACCTGGAGTTCGTCGAACACCACTTTGGCGCAGATCAGCAATGATGCGACAAATCCCGGAACCAGCATTGCCCTTTCCCCGGGTCCAACCAGCAACACGAACGTGACGATTACGGCCACGGCCGGGAGCGTCAGCGGCTCGGCAACGCTCACCGTGCGGCCCACCGGGTTCCTCTACATCGGCAACACCACCACCGGGCACGTGGCTGGCACGGCAACGCTGCTGCCCGACGGCATGGTGCTGATCGCCGGTGGGGTCGACTCGACCGGCAACGCCTCGACCATTGCGGAGCTATACAATCCCTCGGTGGAGACGTTTACCGGGTCCGCGGTCTCCACCTCGACCGGCAGCATGAGCACAGCGCGCGCGTATCACACGGCGACCCTGCTGAACAACGGTCAGGTTCTAGTTGCGGGAGGCTATAACGCCTCGAACGGTACATTCATTGCCAGCGCGGAGCTGTACAATCCTGCTACAGGGACCTTCACCACTACCGGCAGCCTGATCATGGCGCGTTGTTTCCACACGGCGACGCTGCTGCCCAATGGCTTGGTGCTGATTGCGGGCGGCGAGGGCTCCACCGGCTCTGCCGTATCCAGTGCCGAGCTGTACAATCCTGCCACCGGGACTTTCACCGCTACGGGCAGTTTGACGACGGCGCGTTACTATCATACCGCGACGCTGCTTGACAATGGGTTGGTGCTGATTGCGGGAGGATATAACGGCTCCAGCGGTTACTTAAGTAGCGCGGAGCTTTACAGTCCAGCCACCGGGACCTTTACTGCTACCGGGAGCCTGAACACCGCGCGGGATTATCATACCGCAACGCTCCTCAACAACGGGCTGGTGCTGATCGCCGGAGGCGGGAACTCTGCTGGAAACGTAATGAATGCAGAGCTGTACAATCCCACTTCTGGGACCTTCACTGTCACCGGCACCCTAAATTCCCCGCGTGTGTTGCACACCGCAACGCTGCTAAACAGCGGCTTGGTGCTCCTTGCTGGGGGTGAGGCTGTGAGCGGGTACAATGCAACTGCCGAGCTGTACAATCCCGGCACCGGAACCTTTACGCTTACTGGGAGCTTGAACTACGGGCGTGATCAACACACGGCGACACTGCTTGACAACGGCATGGTGCTGTTTATAGGTGGAAATGGCCCCGGGGGTATAACGCCCGCTGCGGAGCTGTATTAGTGCCGGTCGAACTTCTGGGGGCCAAGTATCCCGCTCTTGCCTCGCCTCATAGCGGCTTGCCCGCGGGTCCAGTCAAAGGCAGTTTGTTAACTCTTGAAAAACGGCTAATTTTAGAGAAGAGCAGCTAAATCTCCAGTCTTTTGCGCGAAATGCACGTCGGAACATTTGCAAACTCGATCAAATCAAGGGGACCACCTTGGCCGCCGCCTG
>Ga0326728_10004649_pt1 | contig 40154 bp, 27 predicted proteins | sample MB3enrmetagenome_FD_207602 | JGI IMG/M metagenome (GOLD analysis project Ga0326728, IMG submission 207602) | Lab enriched peat soil microbial communities from McLean, Ithaca, NY, United States - MB31MN | ecosystem: Environmental > Terrestrial > Soil > Wetlands > Peat | place: USA: New York... | reverse complement strand
CCCAGTCCCAGTCTCAAACCGGATCGCAGACAGCGCTTCTGCCCGTTGATTTTGCGCGTCCCGGCCCGCGAAACTCCCGCGCACCAAGCCGTTAGCAGGGCAAGCGACCAGTATAAATCACCCGCCACTCTGCCGCAGAAAGGGCCGCAAGCGCGGCCCCTCAAATCACGTAAAAGTCAGATCGCTTCAGTAGGGATAAGGATAGCCATAAGGATAAGGCCGATAATATCCCGGCCCATACGGCCCGTAGTACACCGCAGGATAGCGCCGCCGAAGCTGCTGCTGCTGTGCACCTCCCGGAACTCCCTGGGCCAGACGGTCCATCTCCGCCTGCGACACCGTCGTGACGGTCGCCGGCTGCGCCAGATGGAACGTCAGCAGCCCCTCCGACGGCACATAGACCTGTCCGCTGCCTGACGCCGCCGCCAACCCCAGCCCCAGCGCCCCGCCCACGCCCGCGCCGATCGCCGCGCCCCGTCCGCCGCCCGCCGCCGCGCCAATCAAGGCTCCCATCACGCCGCCGGCCGCCGTGCTGTTCACCGACTGAGCGGCCTTGTCGCCCGTCGCCCTGCCCCACACATCGGAGACGATCGCATAGCCCTTGCCGCCCAGCGTCACCTGTGTCAGTTGCAGCGTCAGCTCGCCGCGCCCGCTCAGCGCGCCCGACTTCTTCGCGTCCACCACCGTTCCCTGCACCGCCGCGCCGCGCGGAATCGCCACCGCGCCGCCCGCCACCACATCGTTCACCACAATGCCGTCGAAGCGGTCGCCCGCCTTCGCGCTCGCGCTGGTCAGCGTCTGGTTGATCCGCATCCGCAGCAGCGCGCCCGCCGGTACCGTCACCGCCGCCCCACCCTCCTGCCCGCCATACACCGGCTGCGCCTGCGCGGTGCCCTGCTGCGGCTGGCCATAGCCTCGCTGAGCATAGCCCGGAGGCGGCGCGCCGTAGGGCTGCTGCACTGCCGGATTCGCACTTTGATCTGGAGCCTGATTTGGAGCTTGATTTTGAACCTGATTTGGAGTCTGATTTTGAACCTGATTTACACTTCCCGTGTTGTCCGAGTCCGGCGATCCCTCCTCGATCGGAGCCTGCGCCTGCGCTGCAGGCGGCGCTGGGGCCAAGTTGCCCTCCGGCTGCGCGTTCGCGTTCTCGCCGCCCAGCGTCATCTCGTCGACCACCTTCTTTACGCCTTTGGTCGTCGATACGATGGTCTCGGCCTCAACCCGCAGCGCCTCGCTCTCCACCGAGCCGCTCAGCGTCACCACCCCATACACCGTGGTGGTCGTCATCGGCTGGTTGGCCAGGTCGGGAGCTCCCGCCAGCGCCTTCAGAACATTCGCCTCCACCGCTGCGTCCGGCATCGTCTTGGCCGCCGCCGGGGCCGCCGTTGCCGGTGCCTGGTTCTGGTCCGTGCTCTGTGCCGTATTCTGTGCCGTGTTCTGCTCCGTGCTCTGGGCCTGCGCAACCGCACTCCAACCAAGCACTCCAACCAGCACAACGGGAACCGCAAAACTCAGCCGACGAAAGAAAGTCCGATGCATACTGTCCTCCACATTCAACTCCGCAGGCTCGGCGGTTCAAACCGCGCAGCCTGTACTCTTGCAGACGCTAAAATCGGCAAAAAGTTACGTTCAACCTGCATCCTCATGCCGCCATTTGCAACCACCTCCTGCACCTGCTGTCAGATGCCGAATGATCCACCCGCGTGCCACGCAGTCGCCGCTCGCCAGCCACACGCAAGGTTTGACCTGCCCTCTCTACGGCAGTATACTTACACTGCGGGGTGGAGCAGCCCGGTAGCTCGTTGGGCTCATAACCCAAAGGTCGGAGGTTCAAATCCTTCCCCCGCAACCATTCAAGCCTCTGATTATGAGGAACATAGAGAAGGCCGCCCGTGAGCGGCCTTTTCCATTTCGTGCTGAATGTCCGTGAACTGTCCGTGTTTTCGCAAAGAGCCTAGTTCTGAGCGGCCCGCATTTGCACAACGGCGGCGCGGTTTGCTTGCTGTCCGCCGTCCCTCAGATAGCTTTGTGTGCGCTGCATGGCTTCCCGGAGATCGGCCTCGTTCACGATGTTGTAGCGGTCAAAGATGGACCGCGTTTTGTGCCCGCTGATTGTCATGGCTACGCGCTCAGGGACGCCCGCCCGGACCATGTTCCGTACAGCCGTCCGGCGGAAATCGTGAAAGATGCGGCCCACGTAACGGGCCTCACGGTTGCACTCTTCGCACGTATGGCCGTCCACAGTCTGACTGCAACTTTCGCACACAAACTGCCCCAGGCCCGCCGCAACGCAGGCCGTCGCCCAAGCCTTACGGAAATCCCTAACCGGCTCCCCCTTCTGGTGGAACACATAGGCGGACAGGAGGACGCCCGTTTTCGTCTCCACTTGCCTCTGTGCCTTGCTGCGTTCCATCAGGTCCGCCAGATCGCCGCTCAGGGTCACGCTGCGGCCTTCCCCGTTCTTTGCGTTCTCACCGCGCAACCGCACCACGTCGCCCTCGACATCCTCCCAGCGCAGGGAAGCAATCTCGCCCTTGCGCCATCCCGTCAGGTATCCGAACTGAGCGAAATCCCGCAGATATTCCGGCAGCTTGTCCCTGAGTGCATGGAAATCCGCGTCTGCAAAGAATCCCTGCCGGGCATTCCCCTTTTCGGAGAGATGGCGAATCTGCGGCGCGGAGGAAAGGTGCTTCCGTTCGATTGCCAGATTGAACGCCTGTGCGAGTAGCTGTGTGCTCCGGTTGATGGTTGCGGCGGCGCTTCCTGCCTCCTGCCGTTCGGAGATGTACCTGTCCACCGCCTCCGCCGAAATCTCAACCGCCCGCCACGCCCCGAACTGTTCGCGGATGTGTTTTAGGTGCGCTCTGAATTGCGGGCTGTCCTTGCCGCGCAGCTTGTAATCCTCTTCCAAAGCGTCTAGGAGCTTGCAGACCTTCATGCGTTCCTGTTGCGGCCCAACAAAGGAAGCCTTGCCAACTTGATCGGCCCCCACTTCTTTGAGTCTGTGTTTCAGAAACTTTGCGGCCTTGTCCGGGTCCGCCGTTTCAGTGCTCTCGCGGTATTCCTTGCCGCGCAGATAATAGGCGCACCAGAGATGCGAACTGCCCTTGCGGGTGAATATGCGGCCATCTCCCCTAGTTCTAGTTGTCATTTCCGACCCTCCCCGCGCTTTAGGTACTGCTCTAGGGCAAGCTCTACGATGGCTTGCAGGCTGCGGTTTTCGTCAATGCTGCGGTGCATAACCGCATTCCACAGATCGCGCCGAACTCGAATTGTGGTTTTCACCGTATCTGCGCCCGGCCTCTTCTCCTCACGTTTCATTAGCTCCCCCGTGCCGACATAATTAACAGCTATTCAAGGGTAAGCCTGTGCCGTCGTGCAGTCAAGCCGTCATGCCGCTCGTTTGCGGAAGGTTCCATTTCGTTCTGCATCTTTGCTCCTTTCGTCAGCAACGCGACAAGATTGCCATTTCAGCAAGATTTATCCATGACGGTTCCGATGTCTAATGAATTCCACGGAGAGCGTTATTCCAATCAGGAATAACGCTCATGAATGATGGCCGATACGGTGGGACTTTGCAGCAACTCACTCCCCAAAAACTTCCGGTCAGCTACGGCGCGAGCGGAAAGCATAAAGGCAGCTCTTGCAAGTTTTGATTACACTTACACAACTTTCTTTTTGCTTTTGCGTCAAAATAAAAAACGGCGCTGGGTTTTGCGTCCAGACCGGTATCCCTGCGTTTCAGGAGTGGCATAAAGACGCACGCAGCACCGTTCACTATTGTGTTGCTCGGCACGACCCATTACTTGCCCTTGGTCTTTGGCTGGGAGGACGGGTATGGCGCTACCGGAAATTCGACTTCTGCAGGCCGCGGTTGCGCTGGCCAAAGAACTGAATTATTCTCGTGCAGCCGCGCGGCTGCGCATCGAGCAATCGACGCTGAGCAAGCGGATTGTCGAGCTTGAGTCTCAGATCGACTTGCGCCTTTTCGTGCGGAACCATCAAACAGTGGAACTGACCGAAGCAGGTCGGCACTTTGTGGAAGAAGCGCGCAACGCTATATTGCACGCTGAACGGGCTGTTGCCGATGCAAAAGCTGCGATGCAGGGGGCGGACGAAGTGCTTCACATCGGCAGGTCCGTCTATGCCGATCCGTATCTGGTCACTGCTATCCAGTCGATTGAGCTTCCCCTCTTTCCCGGCCTGAAGGTCAAGCTCTGGAGAAACTTCTCGCCTGAACTCGCGCGCATGGTGGCAACCGGAAATCTGGACCTGGCGCTGGTGCTGGGCATTCCGGATTCGCCGTCACTCAGTTTTTTATCGGTCACAGAGTCGATTGGCTATATTGCGCTGCCGAAAAACGATGCCAAAGCCGGGAGTGTGGAACTCCGCCTCGAAGATTTGCGCGCGCACGATTGGATTCTGCCTGCGCCGCACATCAACCCGTACATCACCGAGATGATTCAGGCGGCAGCCTCCGCAAAAAACATCGTAGCGCCCGACTCGCACACCTTCACAACGGCCGAAGAGGCTTCGGCGCTGGTATTGGCGCACAAGGGCGCGGCTTTTTTGACGCGTGAATCCGCGTGGCGAATCTCCAGCAATGAAATCGCAATCCGCCCGCTCGCTGAAGAGCGCCTCAAACTCGTGACAAGTTTGGCCACGCGCTCCGATGACAAAAAGCGGCTGACGAGCGAGTTCGTTCGCGCCGTCGGGCGCAAGCTGGTCAAGGCGCAACATCCGCAACAGCAAGGCACCGCATTAGCCTGCTGAACTGCCGGGAGCGGGGTCGCTTGTGCCAATCGCGGCGGCATCCACGTCACGAATGACTATATTGAGCGGGCCATCATGGCCGCACTTTGTGCAGGGATAAATGCCGGTGGCGACAGCCGTGCCGTCGAATTCCTCTCGACGAGAGATGTTGCCACAGTGAACACAAGCATGAAAGTGCGATAATTCGCGCCGAGAGCGATCCGAGTTGCTTGCCATCTTTCCCCTCGTTTCGGTAGAGTGCCCGCTACAGCGGCCAGCGGTATCGTTTTAGACGCGCGGTTCAGCAATTGGAGACAAAGGTGTGTTCGGTTGCGTCTATTTCTTCGTCAGCACGATGAATAAGGGTTGCCAGTGGCAGTCAAAAAAGCAGCAACGAAAGCAACCAAAAAAGCGGTAACGCGCAAGGTGAACCGTGAGGGGCAGCGATGGACGGAAGACCGCCCAGGAATGACGCTACGCCTTCCGCTCGATCTCCGCAAAGCCATCACAGAAGAGTCTCGCGTAAAGGGCGATCTGGCCAGGATCGTCCTTTACGCTTTGAGCCACGTGGACCATGACGCGGTTGATATTCAGCAGACTCGCAAGGCCGGCATGGAACTGACCCAGCCCCAACTCCTTCACGTCGGCGCAGAAGCCCGCGCCCAACTCAAGGAATGGGCCGAGGTCGAAGGCGTCAGCGTCAATGCCGTCGTCGTCAGTGTGCTCGACGAGTTTTTCAAATGCCTCAAGAAGAGCAGGACATCGCGAAAGGAATTGCGGCAGGAACTTCGCTTGCATCAGGGATTCTTGCAAAGCTGAATCTGTTCCACAGTCACAGGTGACTACGGCGTAACCTGTGCCAAACGTATTAGTTACTCGAAAACGTTCTTGCCAATGGGAGATGTGGAAGGGACAATATGTAATGCTGATGAACAGAGGGAGCAATAAACATGGCCAACTGGAAGATCAACTGCATGGAGGACAGCTACCCTGGTCTTTGGCACACTTGGTTTAGGGAACAGATCGTAGCTGTGGGTTGGCCGCCTCCTACTGCATCGTCTGCCCGGTGAGCGAGCCAATCCAGCCAGCTCCCCAGCCCAATACGGCAGCGCCAAAGAGCGCGCCGAGGAGACCGGGAATCGCGTCCTGGAATCTTCCCGACATCATGCGGATTCCGACGAAGATCAATCCACCAAAGCAGATCACCGCGCCCGCATAGATGGCGAAGGTCTTGAAAGTGTTCATCAGCGTGGTCGCGCCGGAGAAGTCCATCGTCCCCTGGGCATGAGCCACGCCGGCAAACGAGAGCGCAAGAAGGGTTGGAGCCATCGCGCGGATGGCCGAAAGGAGAGTGGTTTTGAGGGGTTGTCCCGACAGCCGGTTGGCGGACGGAATGAGCAGCCGATTGCGACTGGCGTCGCGTCGGAAGATACGGCGGAATCGATTCACTTTGCACCTCCGCTGACGAGTGCGTCAGCATAAGCGCAAAGTTAGGGCGGTTTTGGGGCCGCGTCCAATGAATTCCAGGGAGACCGTTATTCCATTTGGGAATAACGATCGGGTTTTGTGGGGGAGGATTGGCCTAGAATTTGTAGTCGCGGATGGTTTCCGGTGCCCCGGCGCCACCCTTATACAATGTTGCTTCTACTGTCGGACGAACCGTGACGCAACAGGTAAAGCTGGTTCCGTCGGTCAGTTCAATCTGGACGTTCGACCCGTCGCCGGTGTCCCGATGAATCCTTAGCTGCTGAATCGTCTTGCCTGCCACTTCCGGGCAGTCGATGAAATCTGTGTTCACAGATTTTCCCTCCTCTCCTTTTGAATCGTACCTCTTCCGCCTCAAAGCTGGATTATTCCGAAGGATTTCCGGTCAAATCGGACAGTTTCCGACAGCACACGGCGAGAGCAGCGCATAGTGCAACTCCAACCAGGACATTATCACACTCATCGTGTGTAGACGCATAGTGGTCAGCCTTCGAGCATGGAGATGTGGCCCCACGCTCCGTTAAGTCTCGATTCGGCACAAGGTTGCGGCAACTCCGCGACGAGCGGGGCTATTCCCAGGAAGAACTGGCTGAGCGGGCCGGCTTGCACCGCAACTATGTAGGCGGCGTCGAGCGCGGCGAGCGGAACGTGGCCTTGGAGAACATCGTCAAGCTGGCGAAGGCGCTTTCCATTCCGCCCAGTGACCTGTTCACGGATTTTTCTTGAAGGACGCGTACTCGATTGCCACCGCTGGCTCCTATGATGCCACCTCTACTCGTTCCAACACTCTGCCGCGAGCGGCAATTCATTCAGTTCCGCCCGCGCTTCGCGCCACGCAGGACAATGTCTGCTGAGAATGCTCAGAAATCGTTCACTGTGCGTCGGCTCAATCAAATGGACCATTTCGTGAACAATCACGTATTCGAGTAAATCCGTCGGCTTCGTCACGAGTTGCGTGTTGAGGGGAAAGTCAGCCCCAATGCGAAACAACACCGGCTGCCGCCAGACAGAACAGCCACCCGTAGCCGAACTAGGGAACGCCGCAACCCTTGGAGGGAAATTACGATCAGTCTAGCGCCGGTCGAGGCGGCGATGCAAAAGCAATCCGCAGCCAGGCGGAAATAGCCGCCAGTGTCAAGACCGCCGTGGTAGAAAATGGAACTCATAGGGGGTAGAGATGGCTGACTTTGAAACGATTCCATACCGCATCCGCATTGGCGTTACCGGCCATCGGAAGCTGAACGATCCAGCGGCGATCAAAGCCCTAGTCAAGACGGCCATTGATGCTGATGTGGAGAAGCTGTTTCCGGAGGAGTCGCGGCGGAAGATCGAGCGCGTTCGGCGAGCGGGTACCACTCCCATTTCCTTCAGCGTTCTGAGTCCCTTGGCAGAAGGCGCGGACCGAGTAGTGGCGCGGGCTGTGCTTTCCTATCCCGACGCGCGGCTGGATGCCGTTCTTCCCCTGGCGGTCGAAGACTACCTCGAAGACTTTGCAACCGAGGAGTCGCGGACGGAGTTTGAGAAGCTGCTCAGCCGTTGCAGGAAGCCGATCTTTCTCCGAGAGCGCCGCATTCAGGACGACCGCAGCGATCCGGCTGGCCAGGCTGAATTGCGCAAGGATGCATATGCGCATGTGGGCCGGTACGTTGTGGATCATTGCGACGTACTCATCGCCGTTTGGGACGGTGAGCCATCACGCGACTGCGGTGGAACAGCCGAGATCGTCCAGTACGCCCTCCAACAGAATCGCCCCATTCTTCGCGTGTGGGGAGATTCGTTTGAAGTGCTGAACCGCAGCCATAACACAGGGGAATAAAGTCATGCCGCGCCAAATGCAGGACTGACGAATGCTCAATTACTTCCGCGCAGCGGCCCGGGCGCGTCCAGCCTCTCTGCTAGCCTCCACGATGGTGTAGCCGGCGACCTTCAGAATCTTGGCAATTTCTCGAACCGCTGTCCGGTCCTTGTCCTTCTCAACTTCTGGAAGCTCCTTGTCTCCAAGACAATCCGCGAAGTCTGTGTATGCATCCAATTCCTCCTTTTTCCAGGGCAACATACACGGATGTAACTTCTTCTCGTCGTCCCTCTTTTCACCATAGCGCCATCCGCCCCTTGCTTTCTGACGCATCCAGCGCGTGTGCTCCCTTGAAGCCAATTCCTCCAAAACATCCTTTGGAAACTCGAAAGGCGGCTCACCTTCAACAGCAGGAACCATGTAGCATCCTGCGAAGGCCAACTTGCTGGGAATGTCACGTGCCTGATCGCGGTTCTGTTCCTTTACTTCTTCCGGAAGCAGAGCGAAGCCCTCCCCAGGGAAGCCCTTAAGGTATGGGTGTTCTTTTGTGTCATCATTCTTAACGGGTCCGAATTTCCATCCATCTTTCTTGAGCGCTTCGCAAAAGACCTCGTGTGCGGCCTTTGCCAGATGCTCCAGAACCTCGCCTTTCAGTGGAAGCTGCTGGACCAGAGCCCGGAAATCCAATCCATCGACGTGCAGGTCCAGTAGCTCCCTGGTAGGCAGGCTGGAGCGCTCGAAGCGAGTCTTGCCATCGAGCTGGCTCATGGCGATAAGAGATTCCATCGACCGCGCTCCGTGCTTGTAACTACAGGTCTGCAAGAACGCCCGCAGCACTCCAGAATCGATCTGCACTTGGTCTTTGCGCAACACCTGCTTGGCGTCGTGCACGAGCATGGAACGCAGCAGCAGGGCACGCCGCAGCACATAATATGGATCTTTCGCGTCGGTTCGCTGGTTGGGGCCCAGGACATTGAGATAGCCCTTGAGCCGACTGACAAAATCCGGAACCTTGGCTGTGCGCCTCTCCTCGTCTTTCGCGTTCTTGCCGAAGTTATCGAGCGTCCAACTGGTTCCACCGGCAAAAACAAAGATTGCTTTGCCGATAGGATGGGCATGATTTCCTTGCTGGAATTTGCCATCCTGCATGGGCGCGAGAAAGTAGCGCAGCCAGCCATAAATCCCTTTGAAATCGCTGTCGAACTCATCCCAGAAGACCAGCGGTATTTTGCCGCTAAGCCCGATGTCGCGCACCTGGTGAAATGCCGACAACAGTTCATCGGTGGACTGGAGCTGGGACAAGTTGAATTCTCTGACCTCGATCTCATCCGGCCGTAGCGCCATTGCAAGCTGGGTGATCCCGAATGACTTTCCCGATCCGGGAGGGCCGAAGACAGCAATCGACAGCGGCCGTTTGGGACGTTCGAGAGCGACATACTCGCCGACCAGGGAGCCGATGCTGCGCAGACTTTCGATCTCCTGCCGGTCAACCGTCAATAGACCGCCGAAGCGCCCCAGCGGTACACCTTTGAGCGCCTTCTCTGGCCCGTTCAAAACTACCTGACTTGCAAGCTCTTCGAGATCGTTCGGGTACCGGTCGCCAAGTATGGTCCAATACTTGTTGCCGGTGCGCATCGGCACGGTAATTTCCTGGAACGAAGTGTTTTCGTTCGACAAAGCAGAGACGACAGCGCTCACCGGAAAATCGAGCTGGACTTCGGATGCTGATGCGCCGCGCTGACCATAGCCCTCGCGATGCAAACAACGCATCGCGGAAAGCCCTGCGCAAATGCCCTTGCGAATCTCTGGCTTCTCCGGCGCGAGCATCACTTCCTTTGCGATGCCGGCTGTCAGGCACGAAGAGTAGCCCACCATCTTCCCTGGGTAGCCCTGCTCCCACATCCCCTCAACCACCTCGGGATCGAAGATCAGCCGACAGGGCAGTTCGTCTCCGCTGTCTCGTGAATATAGGAAGGCTCCCGCGGCGTTGAACGAAACAACCACATGGGCGCAGTCCACCAGGCTGGGCAGATTGCGATTGTAAATAACCTCCCAAACCAAGTCCTGGGCCGTGCGCTCCCAGGAAAGCTGGTGGCTGATCTGAACTTCAGTGAGACGCAGATCTTTCACTGTCATCACGACGATGAGCTTCTTGGAATGGTGCTCACAGAGGTACTTCCAGAGATCACCCTCTGCGATGGGACGACTCATCTTCACCAGCACCCAGGGATTACTGCCGGGCGCCGTCAGACTGGACGGCCATTGAGCGCGGTTGCTGCGGAAGCCAAGGTTGGCATCGTCCAGCACGACCAACGGCGTGCTGGGGCTGTCATTCACCACTCGCGCCCAATCATTGCAAGCCTCAGGATTAGCGCACCGCTGCGCACCGAGGAATTCCTCAACCCGCCACGCATCCTTCTCCTTTTCATTTCCTTTGGCTGCCTTGGAGCCCTTGGCGGCAAATGGAAAAGGCTTCCATGAGGCATAAGAGTGATGGAAGCGAGCGTCCTCGGTGTCAATTGGCGACTCCTTGTGATTCCCGGCACGCCGCGGCGTATCCGGTTGCCGGACTTCGAAAGCAGCCTCGTCGCGGATCTGCGCGGCAACACCTTCGACCAGATCGGCCAGCAGTGCGGCCCCGCCACGCTGCCAACTCAGGCGGGTACACACCTCCGGCTCCCAAAGGCCCTTTTGTGCTTCCGTCCCAGGGTTGCGGGCCAGGTTCCAATCCAGCGGGAAGTCGCCAGTGACTACGACAGGTTTCGCTTCCTTCTGCATGCTCATGGTCATTACCTCAGCTTTGGGAGGATGCTCACTCCAAAACGAAGCAATTCTACATCCTGAGAACAGGAAGATGTGAATACATCGAAGGCTGATATCTAGGTGGCTCCTCGGGCTGCGTTCAATAAAGCATTGATGCAAGCTGTCACCGAGTTCATTGAAACCGTGAGAAAGTGCAGACCAATCTCATCGGTTTGAACTGCGACAGAGGCTGCGGATGCTCAAAGCGATACTGCTACAGTGCATCCAGAACCGGAACCCACTACAGTCCGTTAGGCCAAACCGCTCGCTGTGACCCCGCCGAATCGGCTCGCGACTGTCGGAAGAGTATGCTGCTCGCGCAATCAGGCAAAACCTGGGCAAATCTTGAGACGGGGTTCTTGGCGTCAAGCTCGCGACCTTCCGCTCGCGCAACTCCGGTCTTCACTCCTCCCAGGCGAAAAGGTGGACGTTGCCGCTTGCGTCTCCGGCCACAATTCGATCCCGCTCCCTGGCCCAGGCGCAGGAGGTGCCCCCACTGTCACAGGTAAACACCGCCAGGCACTTGCTAGATTCCAGATCCCAGACTCGCACTGTGCTTAACCACCCACATGGCCCTAATGGTATCATTTTCCACAGGATATCCCAGAACTCTAGGTGAGCCAAATCGTCTCGATCAAGTTAGCATAATCGTTTCGATCAAGGTAGCATATGAACGACACAACGAAGAACCAGTACCGCTTCGATGTGTTCATCAGTTACGCTCGGTCCGACTCGGTCCAGGTGGAGAGTCTAGTCGCGCGCCTGCGAACAGATGGTTTCCGTGTCTGGTTTGACCGCGATGAAATGTCCGGCGGTCAGACCACGATCCGCCAGTTGGCGGACGGAATTGCTTGCTCGGCGCACATGATCGTCTGCCTGAGCGATTCCTATGTCGATCGGGAATACACTGACTTCGAGCTTCAAACCAACCAGTCTTTCGATCCCGCCAACCGCCAGAACCGCACCGTTCCCGTTCTGATTGGCCCCCTTTCCAAGTCGGTGCCCGTCCAAATCCGAGCATTCAACTACGGGGATCTGACCCAGCAAGAAAACTATGAGCGTGAGTATCGCCTGATCACATCTCTGATTCGAAAGGCGTCTGCACAACAGGTGCCGACTCCGGCCGAACCCGAGCTAGATGCCGACACTGCTGATGCTCTGTGCGCCGCCGCCCTCGAGGCTCAGGCCGAACCACAGGTGGCGTTGTTCAAGGCCCGCTTGGCGACCGAATCCCTGTCGCGCTTTCTCTACCGGCGTGAAATTGGAGAACCTCCGGCAAACGCCACTCTAGACGCTCTGGTGGAGCAGCTTGTCGTTGCACACAAGTTGCCGCCGCAAATCAATATCTCACTGGGTACGGTACGCACCTACGGTGATTTCGCTGTGAGCGAAGGCTCTGCCGAGATCTCCACTGAAGCCATCCAGCCCGCTCTTGCCGCTCTCAAAGTTCTGACCAACTGGATCATCGCGACTCATCTGAGCAAAGTCGAGGATCGTGACGAATGGGATGCGCTGTGTTCTCAACTGCCGCCGGGAGACAAGCCAGGCGAGCATCTCATTCCCGGCACGCGGTACGTCCTGCGCGAACCCCGGTTGGGCTTGAATCGACTAGGTAATGCGGTATATGCCGGCCGGGATGCCGAAACTCGCCAAGCGGTCACGATGCTGCTGGTGCCGGTGTCGAAGGATCAGGGCGACGATTTTCATGGTGCCGTGGAACGCCTCATCTGCTTGAATGAAAGCGGCATCGTTCGCCCGTTGCGCACCGGACGAATCCAGTCGGCACGCAAACGAATTGGCGACTACGCGGTTTTCGAATCTGTGGCCGGCGTTCGCGTGTCAGAATTGCAGCAGCGCTTTCTGCACCTGCCCCCGCTCGCGGTGTGTGAGATCGGCCGTGGGATCGCCCAGACGCTCGAGGTATTGCACAACGCTACGCCTCCGATCGTTCATGGCGAAGTCGGCCCGGGCGCCGCGCTCGTTACGAACTTCGGTGGGGTGAAGCTGATCTGCATGCTATCCACCGATACTCCGGTGGGCTCACTAGACGATTTGAAAGCGCTGAGCGCGACCATGGCTGACCTACTCGCCGGGGACGAAACACGCGTCGAGCCGGTCGCGCGACTTCTGCAAGCATTGGAGGGCTGTACTTCGGCGGCCGATTCATGCCAGCTACTGGACTCCGCGTGCCGCGAGATGTTCGGTGGAACGAGCCTCCGCATCGTGGTGGACTGTTATCGCAAGAACAAACCACTCCCCGGAGATCAACCAGCGGCCAAAATTAAGACCGGTCCGCACAAAGTTACAAGCTTCGAGATGGTCTGTGAACTGGAACTGATGGCGGATGGCGCGTGGCCAGCCGGACCTGGCCGGGTGCTGGCCTGGGACCAAGGTTCTCGCGAATTACTGCTCGCGCGCGATGGCGCCGTCGTCTGGCGGGACGACCGCGCGATGAGGCTGCGCTGCGTAGTCCAGGCAGCGGCAGGCCGATGCGCGGCCGCAGGATGGGACGGCCGTGTGCAATGCTTCTCCCCCGATCATGAGCCCATCTCCGCACAACTTGCCGGCGCAATCGGCGATCTACGATATCTTTCCGGCTACTGGGTCGCCGGCACGTGGCAGCATACGCTGGCCTCCATCAGCGAGGACGGTTCCGTTCAGTCGTTGCCTCCGGCAATCGAAGCCGGCGTATATCGAATCGCCGCAACCGATCCGGGCGGTTTGTTTGCCGTGGCGGACTTGGCTGGAGGCATCTGGCTGTACAGTGGCGGGCGCCGCATCGCCGGTGTTCCTCCGCTCGCTCACGTTCGCGATCTCGCTTTCTGCGGCCGGCGCTTGGTAGTCCTCGCGGGCGATTGCCTGATCTGGATTGGCCAGGATGGAACCGCCGGCCCTCCCGAGCGACTGCCCTCCGGCCGCAATCGTTTGCTCGCTTACCACGCCGAGGGCGGATGCCTGCTTCTGGCTGAAGAAGGCTCTTCTTGGGAACTGGCGACTTCCGGGGCGAGGTTGCCTCATCACAAGTTTCCGTCAGGTGGATGTATCGGCATGTGTGACGTGCCGAAGAGGTTCGTCGCACGTTTAGGTGACGGCTGGGCCTATTGGCGCGACGGCACGGCGCCGGTCCACGCCTGGCCGGATGCATTGTCCGCTGAGATCTCGGCGGATGGCTCGCACGTGGCAATCAGACTGCCCGGGAAGGTGCAGCTCTACACGGATCCGCTATGAGCAAGATCCAGACCACACGCGCCGTGCCGTCTGCGGACCGCCAACGCACCCGGCTGCTTGTCGCGATTGCGAAGTTGTCCTCCCGCGACGGCAACCTCCTCATCGCAGAGCGGCTGGCGCTGGCCGAGGGCGAGTTTCGCCTCGCCGAGCTGCCAGGCACTGATCCGGTCGAGAGCATTGAGAACCTGCGGCGTGCGGTCGCGCACGACCCCATCCATCCCAAGTTTCACTTTCACCTCGGCCTCGCACTGCACCGTACTGGCGACTGCCGCGGCGCGGTATTCTGCTATCGTGCGGCACTCCAACTCGCTCCCGCGAGCCAGCGCACACTCATTCACCTGGCGCTCGCGTTGACGGAATTGAAGGATCCAGAGAAGAAGCTCGGCGAAGAATTGATGGAAGCCTTATGCCAGGGCCAGAGCACAAAGGAACTGATGGTCCAGGTGGACGACGCGCTGAAAGCCTACCTCGAACCGCCAAGCGGACAGCGTCCGCAGGCCGCCTCGAAGAAGAAGCTCGAGTCCGCCTCGAAGAATAAGCCCGCGGCCGCGCTGCCCGGCGAGCCGTGCCATTGGGAGGGCGTCTGGCGCGTTTCCCTGCTTCACCATCTGGCGCGGTTTAAGCCGTTCAACAAGCAGATTGATAAACGATTCGACCACTTCACGGATAGTAACGATGCCATAAACTTTGCGTTAGGATGCCTGCAACTTCTTGTCGCGGGCGAGCCTGTCGAAGCGGTCCGCCGCCGGATGAACGCTGATCTGCTCAAGTCTCATTCCGATCAGCCTGCCATGCAGCTTCTGGAGGCCGCACTGCGCGTGGCTTCCCAGCCAAATCCGCAGTCCTTCGTCACTGCCGCCGTGGAGGCGATCCACAAAGAAGAGTTGCCTCAGGACCTGGTCTGCTGGCTGCACTTTGCCGCGTACGGGTCAGGGGGATCCCTTCCGGCGGGCGAGGCTCTCGAAGCGGTGGAATTATATCCGCGGGAGTGGCTTCGTGAACCGTCATTCGTCGAGTTGCGCATCGCGATTTTGGAGGGTTACGCGCGCCGCGCCTGGAACGCAGGCGAGTTGGATTTAGCGCGCCTGCTGTGGAATGAAGTGCTCGCCATGGATCCTCACCGTACGGCCGTAGCCCACAACCTGGCGCTGTTGGCCGCGCGCACCCGTTCGGTGGCCGAGTATCCCGGCGCGTGGGACTACGCTGCGGCGCTGCGCTATCTGCATGCAGCCGCGGCCGGAGACCCCAGGCTGGGGCTGGAGGATCGCCGCAGCCTTCACCTGTCGCTTGCGCAACAAGTGAAGCAGCGCTACTTTCCAGCTAAGAACCTTTCGGATGAGGCGCAGTCCGCGCAGTTGCGCGCCTGGCTCATGGACCGCGACGCGCTCGATACTTACCTCGCGGAGTGGGATCTTTACTATGTCGCCTCGCGCCTAAGTTTTCGCTCGCCGGTTCACCTGCTGGGCATTGCCAAGGATGCCTCGCCCGAACTCACAGTCTTTGCACGAGTATCTCTTTTAGCCAAGATCCGCCAGTGTTTTGAAGGCCTCCGCTGGCCAGGGGTAAAGACGTTTGTGAAGACGGCCGAAGACGCGGTGGAGGCGGCTTTTGAGCATGCGTCTGTAAATCTGGAGCGTGCGCGCGACCCATACTACCAACAGGAAAAACCCGAAGCGGACCAGTTGATCGACGAGTCCATCCAGCATTGCAGTACTCTCAATGTGCTTTTGATAGAAATAATCCAGGATGACGTCCCGGAGAAGCTCGACCTGGCGTTGCGCATCGGACGCCGGCTTTTCACCCTTCCATGGAAGGTGCTCGAGCCGATTTGCACCGCCCGGGGACAGGTCAGCGAGGATAACAAAACGGTAGTGGACATTTTTGAGCGCCACTTGTTGGCTGCCGCGGCAGGGGGTCTGCGCGAGCCTGATAATGATGCGGATGCGGCAGGCCAGTTGGAGCAGTTGGAGCTGTGCTGCCGGCTGACGGAGAGAAGTCAGAAAGAGACTTCAACCCTGCGCCACAACCTCGCCGCGATGATTGACAGCGCCGCCTTTAAGCTGATCCCCGAAGATCTGCTGCAACCCAAAGATCTCGCGCAGGCAGAGAAGTTCCTGGCGGAAGGCAGGAAAGCGCTGGAAAAGTTCCCGCGCGCCTGCGGGCTGCGCATGACGCTGGTCAAACTGCTGAAACAGATCGGTGATCCGGCCAAATTAGACGAGGCTGTGCAGTTGCTCGAGGCGGGACGTCCCCTTGCCTTTGTGGATGAGCAAAAGGCCAGCTTGGAGGAGACTCTGAAGGAGATTCAGGATGCAGTGCCCAAGGCGCGTGCGTCGGCAGATATCCGTGAGCTGCTCGAGAGTGCATCGGCGGAAATGAGCACTGCCATCGATGAACTTAATCGGCGTCAGACGCCCGAGGCGGTGGAGAACGTCGGCAAAGCGGCCACGCGAGCGCTGGAGAAGATCGACCGTGCCGCCGAGCTGGCAGGCAAATCCGAGCTTGCCGACCTGGAGCAGCAGGCCAGCAAGCTCCGCGGCCAGATTGCGGAGTTTGCCCGCAAAATAAGGGAGCGATAGTCATGTTTATGATTGATTTGAAGGCCGAATCTTACTATTCTTGTTTGGACATCGAGCCGACGGCCACGGCCGAAGAAATTCGCGCGGCCCGCGACCGCAAGTCCACGGAGATTAAGACGCGCAGGCTCGCCACCACCGATGAGGTATTGCGCCATAAGCTTGATGAGGAACTGACGGAGATCACCCACAAGGGCGATGCGCTTGCGCGCCCGGAATCGCGAGTCGAGTACGACCGCACCAACGCGCATCTGCGCTTCTTCGTGATTCGGCCGGCTGCCGCGCCCATGTACGTCGAGAAAGCGGACCGTCTGTTCGTCCTCGACCGCGTGGCGCGCCGGTTCCTTGCAAAAAAGGGCGTCGATGTTACGGCACTATGCGACCTGTACCGAACCGATTTTGCGGCCGACGAGGAGCCGGTCGAGTTGCTTGATCGCCTGCTCGCATGACTTGGGAGGTTTCATGGACGAAGACAGCACCAGCAGACTTGCCGAGTTGATCGAAGAAGTGGCCGAGGGGCAGACCGGCCTTATGGTGGTCGCCAACCGGGTTTCGGAGGCGCAGGCCGCGCTTCGCACCGAGTTCGCGCGTGAGATGGACACGCTGCGCGAGGACTTCGCCGGCGCTCTGGCTTATCGCACGTTGAAAGATCTCTGTCGCGAACTGGCCACGCCCCTGGCCGCAATGGAGGCGATGCTGGCGCAGGCTGACTTCGCCGATCCGGCTGTCATCCGGGGCCATGTCGAAAGCCTGGCGATTACCGTGCGGAGCGTCATGAGCCGGATGGGAGCCGAAAAGATTCCCGTGAGCCCGGGCGAAGAGGTTTTTACTCCAGATCGTCACTTGTGTCACCGTGTTGTATCGCCGGAAGAGTCGCCCTTCCCCGGCGCGCCGCCGCGCACCGTGATCCGCATCGTGGAAGACGGGTACATGCTTGGCGGACGAATGATCTCACCCGCGCGGGTGGAAGTTCAGGGCGAAAAGAAAGCAATCTTACCGGAGAATTGCGGCCCCGTTGCCGCATCCTAGGAGACTCGCATGGCATTTCACAAGGTAATTGGCATTGACCTCGGCACCACATACTCCGCCGTTTCGGTTTGGGACAACGAACGCAACGATGTAGTCGTTATCCCCACATCGACCGGCTCCTTCACGCTGCCGTCGGTGGTCGGCCTGGACCCCGAGAACAAAGTCATCGTCGGCGCGCAGGCTCAAAACAACCTAATCATGGATCCGGCGAACACCATCATCGAGGTGAAGCGGCTAATGGGCACTTACAGCCGCGAGCCCAATCCGAAAGACCCCAACGACAAAGGCGGCGAACCGCTCCGTATCCCCTTCCGCGGCAGCACTTTTCTTCCGCAGGAGATTTCGGCGTTCATCCTGATGGAACTCAAGCGCATGGCCGAAAACTTTATCGGGGAGCCGATTCACGACGCGGTGATTACGACTCCGGCCTACTTCAAGGAGCCCCAGACAGGCGCCACCGCCGACGCCGCCGCGATTGCCCGCCTCAATCTAAAACGCCTGCTCAATGAGCCCACCGCCGCCGCGGTCTGCTTCGGCGCGGACAAGGTGCGCGATGGCCGCACTCACGTTTATGCGGTCTATGATCTGGGGGGCGGAACCTTCGATGTCTCCATCATTGAAATCAGCGAGGGCAGCGTCGCCGTAGTCGGCACCGGCGGCAACCCGCGCCTGGGCGGGGGCGATTTCGACGACTGCATCACAGGCTGGGCGATCGAGCAGATCCGCGAGAAGTACAAGACCGATCTCGCCAACGATCCGGCCATCTGGGCTCGCATCAAGCGCGAAGCTGAGATGCGCAAGCGCGACCTCTCGGCCGCTACCAGCACCGTCCTCAACCTGCCTTACCTTACGCCGCAGATCAGCGCGAACCTTGTGATCACACGCGCCATCTTCGAATCGCTCATCGACGATCTTCTTCAGCAGTCGCTCACCTGCCTGGACGATGCCATCGAATCGGCCTACAAGAGCAATGCCATCGAGCGCGAGGCCATCGAGCAGGTTCTGATGGTGGGGGGGTCTACCCGCATTCTCAAGTGCCGCTCCATGCTGGCCGAACACATGGGAATGGATATCAAGGATATTCGCTGCGACATCAATCCCGACGAGGTGGTGGCCCGCGGCGCTGCGATCGTCGCCCGCACCTTCAATCCGTCAGATTCGTTCGAGGGCAAAGAAGTCATTATCGACATGAGCGCGCAGCCCGCCGATGGGCAGGCGGCCGCGGCGGCGCCTGCCATACCGGCGTTCATCCTTCACGACGTCACCAGCCACACGCTCGGCATCCTGGCAAACCAAAGCGACTTCATCCCGATCATCCTCAAGGAATCCCATTTGCCCCACCGCGAAAACCGGAGCGGCTTCACCAACGGCGGACGCGCCACTGAGATTCCGCTGCTCATCTTCCAGGGCGAAGAACCGGTAGCCTTCGACAACACCTTGATCGGCAAGCTGCCGATTATTCTGCCCGAGGCGAAGGAAGAAGGCTACTACAAATTCGAGGTGATCTTCGACATCGACATCAACGGCCTGCTCAGTGTGCAGGTGAAGTGCCTCAACGACGGGACCATCTGGGAAACCAAAATGCAGTGCAATGTTCGCGCCACCAGAGAAGAAAACGCCAAAAGCGCAACACGTATCCAGGAAGCAATGGCCCCAAGCCAGCAGGAAGCCGCGCCTTTGCCGCTGCCGAAGCCGCCGGGGGCGCTGCCCCGGCCGCCGGCTCGTCCGGTAGCTGCTCCGGCGCCCGCCGTGCCGGCGGCGGTAACTCCGCCTTCTCCCGCGCCCGCCGCGGCCGCTTTGCCTCCTCCGCCACCTGAAACGCCGGAGCAGTTCAAAGGCGATGTCCGGCGGTCGTTCAACAAGCTCAGTCAGCTGCCTCCTTCGGAAAAGCGCGACCAGTTGTTCGCGGCCTATCTCGCCTTCGTCGCCGCGGTGCAGTCAGGTTCTCAGGATCTGGAGATGGTGGGCGACAACCTGGCTGACACCTACACTATTTGTATCCGATGACCAAACAAGCGCAAGGGATCGAACTCGCTGACCAAATCGCGGTGACCGACCGCGGTACGCTTTATCGCGTCGCCGGTGACCCCGCAAGCATCGTTCGCCTGATCGATCCTCGCTACTGCGACGGCCAATTCCGCCAGGCTCTGGAGCAGCTTCGAAGCACGCAGCATCCTTCCATGGTGCCGGTTGCCGCGGAGGGATGGCTCGGATCGAGTTTCTATCTTCAGTACCATCTGAACAGTCCGTGGCAGACGCTGGAGGCCTATTTCCAAGGCTGCCACTGGCGTTTGCGTCTTGGCGTTCTGCACCGGGTGTGCGCAGTGGTTCCCCAGTGGGCGGGTTCGCCCATCCATCCGCTCGGACTGAACATGGTTAACATCGTGATGATGGACATGGCGGAGGTGTGGTTCCCGTGGTTGCTGCCATGCCCGGCGCTCCGATATTCGAGCCCCGACGAGTTGTTAGAGTTGGACCCGGCGGTGCTGGTCGCGATCTCTCCGGAGATGGTGCGCGGCCTCCAGCCCGACTATCGCACTGCGGATGTCTACGCTGCGGGCGCCCTCTTTCGTTTAGCTCTTGAAGCGCCGCATCTATCCGGTTCCCCCCAAGAGCGCGTGGAGGCACAGGCGCGCAACGCGGCATTCGCGGACGATCCCGAAGTGTCCGTGCTCGAACCGTTCCTTCACGGGCTCGACGCTGTCTCGCGGCTGGTCGAGACCATGCGGCGCTATACGCACACATCGGTGCTGGCGCGCCCCCCATCCGTCTCCGAGCTGATGAAAGCCTGCGACGCTGCATTCGCCGCTACCGATCCGTTGACGCTGGCGCGGCTTAGAGAGGCCGCTAACGATTCCCGCGAAGCCCTGCGCATCCTCGATTGGGGCTTCGCCAGCTTCGGAGACATTCTCGACGGCCACCTCCTCGCGGCCGGCATCTGCGAAAAAGTCGAGGACCTGCCGGGGGCGGCAGCGCACCTAGATGCCGCGATCCACCTGGCGCCGGACCGCATGGATCTCCGTCTGCGCCGAGGAGAGTTGCGCTGGCTGATGTGCCTCAAGCGCGGACCTTGCTCCCCAGGCACGCCCGATCCCGATGGCGACAAACTGCTCGCCGACCTGGAGCTGCTCAAGATGATTTCCGGCCGGGATGTAACTGAGCCGTATCTGCGCGCGGCCGCCGTATACCGCATGCGCGGCGATCTTGGTTCGGCGGCCAAAGAACTTTACGAAGCCGTTGAGCGTGAACAGTCCGATATGCACGCGCTGCTGATGTACGCCGAGTGTCTGCGGGAGATGGGATGCCGGGAAGAGTGTACAGGCGTCGTCGCCCAGGCCCGTTATCGGCTGGAACGAATGACCACGAGCCAAATGATGACACAAGCGGAGGCCGATCTATGGCGCCAAAAATTCGAATCACTCTTGCAGCCCTGAGCCTGCTATGCCTCTTCGGCTGGGGACTGGCGCAGAGTTCTTCTCTTGCGGTAAAGCAGAATGTCACGCTGTCGCTGCCCGCTGGCGCAAAGCCGCTTCCGCCAGGACAGCATCGCGTCACTATCGATGTCTCTGGCAAGCCGCTGGCTGCCAGCGTCACAGTGGAACCGGTCGCGGTTGCTGAACCAGTCAAGCAGTCCGGCGAGGCGGCGCCAGCCGCCGCTGAAAGCCCCAATCCGCCCGCCGCGCCCGCCATCGCTACGCCTCCTGCGACGCCATGGCTCATGATCTGCATGGCCGCGCTCGTTCCCGTGCTGCTGATCGCCATTGGAGCACTGATCTACTTCAAGCGAATCGTACCGCGCCGCAACCTGGAACCCTATCATAAGGCGGTTGCGATGCTCCAGGCTGCCCGCTATGGCGACGCGCTTCCGCTGCTTACCGAGATCGAGGGCAGGCTCTCCGGTGCTACCCGCCGCGAGGCGCGTTTCTTTATCGCGTTCGCCAGCAGCATGGCCGGCGACAACGAAGAAGCCGAACGCGTCGCCGCCGCGCTGCACCGCGAAGATCTCTCCGATCTACACGTTGCTTACTTGCTCGCCTGGATCCTATTGCGCGGAGAAAAATACGATCGCGCCGAACCGGTGCTGGAACGCATGGAGTCAGACGGGAAGCTCAGTTTCCGGGACGTAAAACGATTGCTTGGCATCGTCAAATTCGCGCGGGCCAATGAGGCTTTCCGCAACGGGCGCGTGGACGCCGCCGCGGAGCTATTCGAAAAAGTCCAGCAACTAGGTGACTTTGCTGAGCACATTCCCGCCGACCTCCGGAACCGCCATATCGTGCTCGGCACCCAGGCGCTGTTCGAGAAGGATGCCGAAACGGCTCGTAAACAGTTCCAGCAACTCGAAACCGCGGCTGGGGCGATGTCCGGCGCCGCGGCGTCCCTGCTACGCGCCAAAGCAACACTGGGCCTCGCGCTGGTCGCCTGGGCCGAGGAGGATTCCGATCAGGCCGAAACGCAGCTCATCGCCGCTGCGATGCTTTTAGATCCCGAAGGCATTGTTTCGCTGCCATGGCCGGACCAGATACCCGATATCCCGGTTTCCGAGAAAGTCAAATCACTCGAGAATAAAAAAGTCGAACAGAGCGATGGGGTTGATCCGGACGCCGCGAACCGTTGCCTGCGCGACATTCACTTTCTGCGTGGCATGAACGGGCTGCGGGCCTGGGCATGCATGGACAGCAAGGAAGCGCATGCCTGCATCGCCGAGCAGTACAAGCAGGCGCTGAGCCGTTTCGCCTGTGCGCAGGCTCGCGACAACTCGTTCGCCGATGTCTATATGGTGGTCGGGCTGCTGATGTATTACCTCCACAAGCCCGGTAAAGAGCGCGCCCAGGGCGTAGAACTGCTCGAACTTGCGCGCCGCAACAAGATGCACGAACCAGAGTCGCTCGAGATATTGCATGCCCGCGACAAAATCGCAAAGATCAACGTGGACACCGTCACCCGGTACATGGAAATGTTGGACAACTACATCGGCGACGAAACCGTCACAGAGGCGGTCCGGGCTGCCCTGCTGGAGCACTTGGCCGCGTACGCGCGCTACGCATCGCTCGAAAAGCGTCCTGATCTCCGTCACGCCAGGCCCTCGCCGCCGACCGTCGATGAATTGCGCAGCCGCTCGGAGCTCCTCCGCAAGCATGTGGGAAATCTTTCCGCCGGCAACAATACAGACACCACGCGCCTCAACGGCCTCTCCGTGTCCCTGGAGCAAGAAAGTAATCTGCTGTTGAAGCAGGCCCAGATCATCGAGAAGAAAGAATCCGAACTGCTGGCTGCCGCAGGAGATGCCCTTTTTCGGGATGAAAGGATCTGAACATGACCAAGCCCGACTCGAAGGAAACCAAATTCACGCCTGACGAGGCGCTGGAGCGGCTGACCCAGATTCCGTTTGCTCCGGAGCACGCGGAAGCGGATGACTCGCTCCGAAAGTCGGAACTGATGCAGGCCGTGCTGAACATTGCCGGGCTGGATCACGTTTCCGAGTCTGACCAGGTCCGCCGTACAGTGAAGAACGCGATTGGATCCCTACCGGGGCCTGAGGAATAGAGGACGAATATGCCATCTAATATCTCCGGCAACCCGGAGTCTGGAAATACCTTTCGGGATTTCGAAGAATCTTCCTGTGTTGGCGTGATAACCGATAATCAGGCCAAAACCAATATTCCTACGCTGAAGCTCGACACATCCATCGACTTCTCGAAGCTTGACAAAGCCTCGGCCAGCCGTGCGGAGATCACCAGCGTCGCCGACGCGTTCATACCGGTGAACCCAGAGGGCCTCAAGGTGGACCTCGACCTCGGCAAGGTCGAAGAAGGCGTCCGCAAGATCAAGGCCAAGCAGAAAACGGAACAGATACGCAGGTGGGTTGAGGAAGCCCAAACGCTCATCGAGCAGCACAAGTTCCTCGATGCGCTCAAGTTGATCGAGATGGCGATCCATGGCGATCCGGAGTCGGTGCAGATCCGCCTTCTCAAGGCTTATTGCCTGTTCGGGCTGGACGATTACGAAGGCACACTGGCCGTATTGAGGGAGGCTCGCCCGCTCGCCTCCGATGGCGAGAGCACCCTCATGATCCTCATCCTGGAGGGGGCCTGCGGCCGAGCTTTGACCCAGGCGATCGAAGCCAAACTAGCCAAGCTGCTCCAGGAAAACCACATCGACCAGGCATTGGCTTTGATAGAGCGCGAAATCAAGAAGCAGCCTCGCAATCTCGCTCTGATTTTCCATCGCGCCAATCTGCTGGTATTGCTCGACCGGGTTGACGATGCCGAGCGAGTGGTGACGGAGGTTCTTCCGTATCTGGAGGGAGAGAACCTCCAACAGTTCGCGACGCTGCTAACCAATATCAAGATGCGCGCGAGCCATCGCTACATCGATGCTGCGCGAGCCGCCCTGCGCGGCAACGATCCCAACAGAGCGTTGGCCGAGCTGGCTCGATGCAGCGACGTTATGTCCGGCCAGCAACAGTATGAGGCCATTCGCTCCTATGCGAACTCCTTGGTCCCCCACGGCATGTTCGACGGCATGTTCCAAAAAGACAAACCGAAGCCGCTGACCGAAGCAACTCTCCAGGGGGTGCTTGGCTGGCTCCTCGATAATGAGCTCAGCACCGGCGTCGAGGCAATGAAGAACGAGAAGTACGGCCAGGCCATCTCCATCTTCGATCGCGCGGAAAGAATCGATCCGCGCTGTCGCGCCGTCTGCTTCCTCGGCGCGGTGGCCATCTTCAAGGAGTTCGAACAGGCGGTGGGGAACAAGCAAGTCCCCGACCTGGACGTGACTCTCAACTCCTTTCACAAAGCCGCGGCGCTCCTGGTCAGTTGCGCCCATGATCCCGCGGTCGGCGAACAAAGTCGGAAATTCGCCGAGGTGGTTCGCTCTTATCAGGGCCAGCTTGAAGCGGCGATAAATCAGCGCGCCCGGCAGGCAACCGAGGTCATACCCATCAACAACCTGATTGAGGAGTTCAAGAGCCTCATGGAGGGACTCAAAAATCATCCCGTCAGTTCCCCGAATGAGCTGGACAGCGTTGAAGGCCAGCTGAAGAATATCCGCGGCAGCGCGGAGCGCCTGAGGAAAAGGGTCAGTACCGAGGCACGGGAGGCGCTAGGCCAGTTGCTCCAGGCGGTGAACAGCAATCTCGATCAGGTTGCAGAGGCTCGAAAAGAGTACAAGAAGAGTTCTTCCAGGCGTTCCAGCTCATCCAGCAGCGGCCTTGACGCCGCGGCGTGCATCCAAATTACCGTGAACCTGAAACAGAAGATGGATGCGACTCATTGGTTCTCATCGCAGGAGAGTCAGGAATACGGCAACATCATCAACGCCCTCAGGGCCGCCATTATCGAGGCCCGCGCCGCCACGCGGAATTCGCAGGAGCTGGCGGCGTTGAGGCAGTGTGAGCAGATTATCAACGACCTGGAGAGTCGCCTCTGAGCTATCGCCATCGAAGCGCGAAGCGTGGAGGCAATGAGGATGAGTCAGGCCGCCACCACGAGAAAATTTGATCTTGCGTTCACGCATTTCTGGAGCCCCAAGATAGGAGTGCCATGTCAACTGTTAGCGAGTTTACGTTTGACGCATGGATCGGCGCCGCCTCGGAGGATGAGACGGTAGTTGCGCGGCTGAGTAGCGCGCTCGGACGCAAAGGGCTGAAGATCGCTAGGCGCCCGCGCCACACAACGGTCGGCGAAATCGTGGATGGCCTCACGAAATCGCGGCGCTTGCTTGCCTGCGTGAGCGATTCCTATCTCGATCAGCCAGCTGCGCAGTTCGAGCTAGACTTTGCCCGCCATCTTCTTCCAGGCGGAGACCAGGCTACGGTGATTGCACTCGCCGGCGGCTGTCAAGAGCCGGTTTCCAAGGTCAGGGCCGATCTGAGGGAAGGAGAGGATTTTGATTCCGGAGTGGACCGGATCGCTTACTGGTTGGAGCGAGTTTCAACGGAAGAATCCTCCGAAGAGGAGCCGCTAACACCCCAGCAGCTTGTCGAGCGCGCGATTACATGCCAACCGGACGACCCGAACGCGATCTTCCGCGTACGGCTGGCGGCCGAGGCGCTTTTGCGCGGAGACGCCGGCGAAGCGCAACCCGGTGCAACGACTGCTTCTCTGATTGAGGCACGGCTCGAAGGTGCGGATGCACAACTGGCCTCCGCGCTCGACAGGCTGCGGGCCTCCGATAGCATTGCCGTCAACGATAAGGGGCAGATCAAGGGGATAAAGGCACTGGATGTCAAGCAGCTAATCGACGCCGTCCGGACACTGGCCAGGAAGCCTGGAGCTGGCTCTATCGAGATGTCGGCGGAAGCGTCTGATCGCGTCGAAGTTCATCGCCTTACAGTGGTGCCTGCATGCATCACGCTGCCGCCTGGTTTGTTCCCATCGAGAGTAGAAAAAATACCGGAGCGCCGTCCCCTGGAACTCGCCGATTACGAGGTCGGCGAGTTGCTCGAGCGAGGCCCTACCTGGCGCAGGTACCGGGCGAGCTTTAAGGGCAGCAAAGACCTGGTCTTCCTCACCAAAAACGTGGAGCAGCGTCTCGTGGCCCAGGACTCGGAGGCTTCCGGCTGGCGACGCTTCTGTGGCGCGATGCGAACCGCTTTTATCGGAAACAGCAGTGATCGCTCCTCAGGCGAGTCGCCCCGCGTCGCGATCGAACGCCGGTACCGCCAAATCCCCGACTATACCGACAACCCGACCATTTGCAACATCATACATTCCTTTGAAATGGAAGAAGGCGCCGTGCTCATCTCGGAGTTCGCAGAAGGCAATTCGCTCCGGGAACTGCTCTCTACCGGTCCACTGTCTATCTCAGACGCCCGATGGATCTTCCCGATCGTCGCGGAGGCGGTCGACATGGCCGCTGAATTACAGATAGACGACCGTTTCAGGAGACCCGGTAAACCGTGGCCTGTGCCCTCGCCCGACAACGTGCTGGTCACCGGCGGCAATCAGGTTCGACTCCTTGGCTACGATATCCTAGAGCCACCCAGATGGGATCGCCTCTTGAATAGTTGGCCGCCCCCTCCCGGCGCCTTCTACGTGGCGCCCGAGCAATTCGCCGGAAGAGCGCCCAATTCGGCATCGAGTCAGTACTCTATTGCGGTGATGCTATATGAAGCGCTGACCGGGTACCGGCCGTATCGTTGCGATAGTGTTGCTGAGCTGGCGAAGCTGATCTCGATATCCTATGACGAATTCTCGTCACCCGATCCGGCTCCAGAGCTCCTTGAAGACTTCAGGATCGGGGGCGCAGCAGACGCTTTCAAGAAGGCGCTCTCCAGAAATCCACGCAGGAGGTTTGGCGATTGTCAGGAATTCGTGACAGCCGCGCTTGTTACCATTGATTCGTTAAGCCCGGCTACCCCAGAAACCATCAAAGCGCTCTTGAACCCTCGCATTGTGACTCGCCTATAGGCCATTTGGGTGCATTAATACTTGGCTTTGAAGTAGGGAACACTCAGGGGAATTACATTTGGAATCTTCTTGACATCCGAGTTGCGGAAAAAAGCCGAGCCTGTCTAAATCCGGCTTCTTATGGTGTTCATTTGCTCGTACAGTGCCCTCATATAAGCGGATTCCCGCATTGAGAGGCGGGCCGATGCCGACTGAATCAACTTTCCGGTCTGCAATCTTTGTGTGAAAAATCCAAATGCGATTGCCCTGGGTCGCCCTGCCGGGGCCGACAAGAATCTGCTGATCGTTTTACGGTCATAGCCCTTCAACCGGCTGATTGCCCGAATGCTCAACCCTTCTCGCTTGAGTTCCTTGATCTCGTCCACGTCTTCCCCCCCGGCAATGTCGGCTCCCCGCTGTCTCCAGAATCGGACCGGTGGCTCACCGCCTGAGGGGGGATTTTTCAATCGGCATTATGGGGATTTTTGCATCGGCGGTGACAGATGGTCGATTCACTGTCACGGCGGAGGTCACGGTCTTTGGCATTCACCGAGGGAGTTGGTGCGTTTGAAAACGAGCGAATTGCAGAAAGGCGACTGTAGGAACTTTTGTAGGGACTCTCCTTCAAAATGGCGAGCATTTCTCGGTAGTCCCTACAGTGCGTAAGCGTGGAAGGATCTCTGCAAGACATTGAAACCAAGCAATATAAAGCAATCCCGAGCAATGCCGAAAAGGGCGGTCGCCTATCTGGCGGCCGAAGGGTCAAAGAAAAACATCACTGCTTATCCGATCGGCAACTGCAATTACATCGGTTGGCGCTGCTCCTCGATTTGCCTCATATAACTCCGCACATACTCGCTCGCCAGTGTCGATTTGTTGTTTGCCAGCGTGGCAAGATGAATTTCAAGACGAATATGGGGATCGAGCAGAGGTAGGCATTTGAGCCCACCACGAACGACCCGTTCTGCACCTGTTGGCGTCAGCCATGCCAAGGCTTGATTGTCTGTCAGTAAAGCCAATGCCTGCTCTTCCTGGCTTACGGAATGTCGTATGCCTACCGCTCCCGCTTCGGCCTTTACACGCTGCATAATCATGTCGTGCAGATAGGAATGAACGTTCCAATTGAAGAACACCCACGGATACGGAGTAAGCTCTTCCAACCGGACGGAGGCCTTCTCTGCCAGCGGATGCTCTTTACGCAGAGCAATCATGAATGGGTTATAGATGGTTGCAGTTCTCTGTGAGTAGTTGCGACGCTGGAGTTCTTCCAGCATCATCTGCCGAAGATGGGTCACGGTAAACCTCCTGTGACCCGAGGCTTACACAGCCAACAATGCCCGGGATACGCCCATGCAGCAGCGTCCGTCGCGCCAGCGACTTAGTTCTAACGCCCATGTCGCCAGAATGGATTCTGGAATAATGCTAAATCTCTGAGTCACTATCGACGACCACGGCGAATGAGGAGTCTTGTATTCTGCGAAAGATCGTCCGGCATCCAGTGAACTCCATTAAGAGCCGCGTTACCGAGAACTGCGAATTCTGCCTAAATTCAATCGCCTGAAAGAGGTGCCGGAATTCGCTATGTTCATTGTCTTCAATTTACGTCCAACTTCCCAAGCTGAATGTCGCCGGTTCGATCCCGTTTGTGCGTGGCAGGCATTGGATGTGCAAGGAGTCGAATAACAGACCGAAAATTCGCAGGCAGATGCGGTGCCTGCCGCATTGTGCCGCCAATCGCGGCCAAAGCTTCCGTATTATCCAAGTACAAGTGGCTCCGGGAGTATCACCGCTATTCGGTCTCTATGCCGCCGGGACCATCCATCCCCAGGGCAAAGCAAGAACGCCATTTTCAAGCGGGCGCGCTTTGCCGCTATGAAGCACAACGCCCCTGACAAGAGAAGATTTGCGCTTCAAATCTTCACGGAAGGCGCGGATTCCGGTTGCGTTGCTGGCCGTCACCTGACTGCTCACCTTAATTTCGAGTGCAACAAACTTACCGGCTTCTTCGAGGACAAAATCCACCTCGTGTCCTGTACGGTTACGCCAGAAGTGCAGTTTGCGCTGCCGGGGATCGAGGGATCGCCAGGTCTCCAGCGTCTGGAACAGGGTTTGCTCCAACCAGAATCCGCTATCCATTCTCGCTGCCACATCGGCGGACGATCTGATTCCGGCAAGCCATGCAGCAAGCCCGCAATCTGTCCAGAGCAGCTTCGGCGCTTTGACCAGCGCAGCCGTGGGATTGGTCGCCAGAGGGCGGAGGCGCGAGATCATGCATCCGGTTTCCAGCAGATTCAAATACCGGTGTGCGGTCGGGTGACTGAGCGCCACATCGCGGGCAAGGTCAGCCTGGTTGAGCAGTTTGCCGGTCCGTTGCGCGGCTAGCATCATCAGGCGCTGAAAATCGGGCAGACTGGAGATGGCGCTCAATTGGCGCAAATCCCGTTCCAGATACGTTTGCACGTAAGCGGCAAACCACAGGCCGCGGTCGGCTTCCGAGACAATTTCAAGTGCAGGTGGAAAGCCTCCCCGCAGGAGCCACCGTGTCCAGTCGCCCGGTTCATCCGGCCACTCACGCCAATCAAAATCCGCTGCGAACAAGCGATCCAGAGGCGACAGCGCGCCTTTGCGCTCCTGCCACTCGGTGGGGCAAAACGGAGGCAGATCCAGATAGATGGCGCGGCCGGCCAGTGTCTCCGCCACCTGCTTCATCAGCAGGAGATTGGCCGAACCGGTCAGAATGAAATCCCCGGCGCGCCGACCGGCGTCAACGGCACGCTTGACGGCAAGCAGAATCTGCGGCGCTCGCTGGACTTCATCGAGAATGACCGGACGGGTCGAAAGCAGTGAATCGGGATTGCGCTCTGCCTGATCGAGAATCCCGACATCGTCGAGAGTGAAGTAGGTCCGCGCGGGTTCAAGCGCCTGGATCAGGGTGGTTTTTCCGGTCTGCCGTGCGCCCGTCAAGACGGTAACAGGCAGGACTCGCAGGGCGGACTGGAGATTGCCGCCAAACCGGCGTGGCTTAATTCTGTCCATATAGTGTAATAAATCATTTCATGGCGTGAAATGCAATAGGAATCTCCGGTTTTCGGCCCTAGCTCATTGACCACAAGGATTCATTCCGTTTGGAGCAGGCTTCCGGGTAGGAAGTCGGAGATCGAGGTGCGAAGGCCGCCAATCCAACGACCGTTTCGGGGGGTCGTTTAGGGAGCTAATTTTCAATTTTCAAATCAAAACGAGTGCCTGCAAGCACATGGTAGTAATAATGGTTATTCGACAAAGGGAGTCAGTTGGGAGTCTGTTTGGGGTTTACGGGAGTCTGTTTTTTATCAATTTTTCGCTTCGCGGAGTCGAGAACTGAGGAGTTGTTGGGTTCAGACTCCAAAACAGACTCCCAATAGACTCCCAATAGGGTGTCCAGAGGGTACTTTTCCGTACTTCCGGGTCGCCATAAGTGCTGTAAAGTCTGTAATATGTGTGAGTTCCCGGCTACTCATAACCCAAAGGTCGGAGGTTCAAATCCTTCCCCCGCAACCATTTACAGTTTTCGGTTCGGCGCGTTCCGAACCTGCGGGTCTCAGACCCCGCAAAACCCCGCCTTTGCGCGGGGTTTTGCTTTGTGTGTCGGTTTTGTACGCTGCATCACCCCGCGCCTCGCGGTTTCCGCGGCCGCGCTGCTTCACATCGTCAAGCGGCAGCGTCTCATCGGCCCCAACGCATCAGAATGGCATTACGGCACCAGCAGGATCGGCGCCTGCCAGAATGCTCCCTTCACTCCCGTCGGATCCAGTACACTCACCTGGCAATCGTACTTGCCCGGCGGAAGCTGGCTCAGATCGACCGTGAAGTTGAGCGGAGCGATCTGTAGGTTCTTGTTCGGACTCGGAGACACCTCCACGGGCTGCGTCTCGTACACCTTGCTCTGCCCCTGATAGAAGCTCACAAAGCCCATCAGCGGCTGAGCGGTCGCTGCCGCCTGCTCGTATGCCTGTAGAAACACGTACAGACTGCGCCCCTTGCTGAATACGCGCGTCACGCTGGGAACCAGTTGCTGGCCGTTCTGCACCAGCGGGTCAGCGGCCGCCTGCTTGGCTTGTTCCTTCCCATTGGCGACGTTATAGATTGCGTTTGCATACGGCTGCCGCTGGCCCGACAGCACAACCGAGCTGATCGCCACCCGCTTCGTCTCCTTGTTCAGGTTGGGAATCACGAAGCTGGTCTGGAACGTCCCTATCCGCCCCGTCTCGTCGTCCCGCGCCAGCACTTTGATGGTGTACTTGCCCGGCAATAGCGTGTATCCGGACGAGAACACAATCGGGCGCTTGGCCCATTCCGTAGCCGTGGCGTCGGTCAGCTTTGTATCGAAGTGGTCGCGGATATTGCTCACCGTCGTCCCGCCGTAATCGTCCTTGATCTCTCCCACCAGGTCGAGATGCGTATGGTCGGCGCCCCCTCTCTTCGCCAGGGCAAGCTCGCGTCCGGGGATCTTCATCATCACCGGAACGAAGTACTCCGCCTTGTTCAACTGAAAATAATTGATCTCAACCGCAATCGTGAGGTCCGTCCACGGATCGCCCTGCATCAGCGCGTCCTCCAACTGCCGCTCTTTGTCCGCGGTCGTAAATTTGCCCCACTCCTTCTCCCCGAAGTACCCCTGGCGATAATCCAGATTGGCGGCCAGTTCCTGCGTAAGCGAAACCTTCACCTTGCGGAACTTCCCGTTCACCGCCGTATTGCTCGTGTAGTAGCCCAGAATGTAGTAGTCGGAGTCCGCGTGTTGCGCATTCACAATCCCGCGGTCCAGGTCGTTGTTGTCCAGCAGCGCCTTGCCTCCCGTATCTAAGGCCAGCGCATACAGCGTGTCCTGCGACCGCGCAAATCGGCTCATCATCGCCGACGCGGCTCCCCCGGTATACATCGACGAGCCGCCCTGAGAGCCTTGCGTCGCATCGCCCAGCGGCCCAGACGCCACCAGCCCGCGTGCGTCAATCGTCCAGAACGCCACGCCCGCGCGGATCGCCGCCTGCTCGGTGGCCACCAGTTGCGCCTGGTTGTCCAGCCCATTCAGGTTCAGGCCGCTGGCAAAGTAGATCAGCGACTTCTTCTCATTCAGCCGCCCCAGGGCCTCGGCCGCCGTCTGCAACGCGGCCAGTTGCCGGTCCGTGGTAAAGATGTTGAACTCGCTGTCGTCCTGCCCGAAGGCCGCGCCGGTATCGGCGGAGCTGTCATCGTTCGCCGTCTCCGCGCCCTCCTGTCCTTCTCCCACTACCATCGTCTCCAGAATGCTCAGCAAATGGTTTCGGTCGGCACTGAAGTCCTGCAGTATATCGACGGAGCTCCCGTTATATCGCAAAAGTGCCACCAGGTCCGACGTCGTCATCTGCGTCCGGATGAACTTCTCTGCCGCGCTCAGCGCGCGGAACTGGTCCGACTGCGGCATCGTTGTCATATCGAAGTACAGCGCCAGCAGGCGGTGGTCCTTGTACCGGATCTCCCCCTCCGCCTCAGGCGCGATCTGCGTCCGCGCCAGCCGGTTGTAGATCTTGATGTTTTCTTCGCCGGCAGGAGTCGCCGCCAGCGGCGTGGCATTCTCCGTCAACGCATTGTGTTCGCAGATCTTAATCGTCTGGGCCACGCCGTCTTCGGTGATCGTGAAGTCCTTCGCCGTCAATCCCTCGATGGGATTGCCCTTCTTGTCCTTCACTCCCACGGCCTCGATGATCAGCCGCGACGTCACCTTGATCGTTGCAGCCTGGTCCGCGCTGCCAACCGGCTTGTTCTGTCCCGTCAACTGCGCGCCGGCAGGCAAACTCCCAGTGCTCGCGGCCACAAACACAACGCACGCGGCCAGAGTCAATCGCATCGGCATCGAAAAAGTCATTCGCATTCTTCAGTACCTCAGTCGCATCGTAATCTGCATGGTCCGCATCCCATTGGTCCCGGCCGGCGCGCCAAACTGCGGGCTGCCGACCATCGTGGACCAGCCGGAATACACAACGTGGTTGAGTACATTCGTGGCATCGAGCTGGGTGGATAAATTTAACCGCTTGCTCAGCCGGAACGTCCGTTGCATCGACGCATTCAGGCTGAACTGGTTTGGCCCGGTGATCGAGTCTCTCCGCGCAGTCCCCCACTGGCCCGCCGCCGGCGCCTGAAACGCTGCGGGATTCAGGAACACTCCCGGCGAATTCAGATGGACCGGCCCACCCACATAGTTTGCGCGAATGGTCCCCGTATAGGCTCCCCCTCCCGCCACCATCTCGCCGCTAACGATCGGCGTCTCCGGCAGCCCGCTCGCGTATCGGATCGTCGTGCTCACCGTCCACTCTTTGTAGGCCAGCCCCTTCCATCCGCTCATCAGCGTCTTTCCGCCCAGCCCCATGCCCGTCGTGTACTGCGCATTCGCGCTCAGCACATGGCGCTGGTCGCTGGTCGACAACCCCCGCTGCCCGCTCAGGTCTTTCCAGTTCTGCGCCACGCCGCCCCCTGCGCCAACCCCTCCCTGCCCGCCCAGCGAATAAACATCATCCAGCGACTTCGAAAAAGTGTACGTCGCACCCGCCTGCAGCCCGTTGCGCAGTCGCCGTCGCAGCTCGATGCTCCCCGCCTCGCGCGTCGAGTTTCCATTGGACGTGCGATACAGATAGCCCGATGGATACGCGGCGTACGGGTCCGTCTGACCGGGCGCTAAGGGCGGGGCGGTGTTGGGCAGAAACTCCTGCACGCCCCGTGTCCCCTTGTTGCCCAGATAGCTCGCCACCATCACCAGCGATCCCGGCAGGTCGCGCTGCGCCGACAGGCTCCAGATCTGCACATAGCCCACGCGCAGGTTCGGGTCCACAGCAAACGTGTCCTGCGTGGTCGTGGAACAGGGAAGAACGGCAAACGGGTTCGCCATCGTGAACCGGCACGCCGCGCTGTTGGAGACGTTCAAACTCGTCGACAGAGGCGCCTGCTGCGCCATCATCATCGCCGACGCCTGATACACCGATGTGTCGTGGCTGATCTGATAGCCGGATCGGATCAGCAACGACGACCCCGAGATCGGCCGCCACGCAATCCCCACATTCGGCGCAACTCCGATCTTGTCCGGGCGGACCAGCGACGTAGGATAGCTCTGTCCGGTCAGCGGACCAATCGGATTGCTCGCAAGCACCGCCTGCTCCGCGGTAAATCCCGGCCCAACATCCAGGTTCACCAGCCGTCCCTTCAACTCCGTGACCGGCGCTCCGTACTCCCAGCGAATCCCCCAGTTCACGGTGAACTCCGAGTTCACGCGGAAGTCGTCGCGCGCATACAGATCGTAGACCGATTGGCGAAGGTACTTGTCCGCGTTGCCGTACGCAATCTGGCTCGTGTCGGGAACTCCCAGCAGAAAGTCCGCGAAGTCGGAGCCGGTGCCAACAACACCCACACCATTGACGATTTCCTGCGTCGCCGTGCCGGTAAAGTAAAGCGTCCCCTCCGGGTTCGACTGCGACCGAATGTTGAACTCCTGCCTGCGAAAGTCCCCGCCCATCTTGATGTCGTGCCGCTGGTGGTACCACTCCACGTTGTAACTCAGCGAGTTTGTCTCCGGGCGGTTATAGGAGCTCGTCGTGTCGGACAGGCCCGCAATCCCGCTGGCGAATCCCAGACCCGGAGGCCCCCAGTTCGCCGGCGTGCTGTTCGCCCCGTTCGCAATCCCGGCATCGCCCTCCACGTTCTCCCGGTTCGCAAAGTATGGGGTAACCTGCGTCCGCGACCGGCTGAACGAATAGGTCGCAGTCATCCACACCCGCTGCGTGAAGCGGTGGTACCAACTGGCATTCACGCTCAGGTTCAGCACGCCGGTCGAATCCTCAAAGCCGAACAGGTTTGTGTTGCTCGACCTGGCGCTTGTGAGATTGAACCCTCCATACAGATAGTTCTTGTTCCCGATCATCTTGCTCATCATGGCCTGGACCGCATCCTGATGGCTGTCGCTGTTCAGCGGGACCTGGTAGTTGTACTGCGCATCTCCCGCCAGGCTGGGCGATGGCAGCGGATAGAGGTTCAGCAGCGCCTGCGCCTGCGCGCTGATCGGCACATTGCCCGTGTATTGAGTTCCAGTGGACGGATTGAAGATCGCCAAGCCGGAAAAATTCCCCGCCCGCTGCGCCGCGGTCGGCACCAGCGCCGACTGCGTTGTAATCGTGCTGTTCTGCGTCCGGCTGTACAAGAGGTTGAGGTAGGGCCCGCGCGGCATCAGGTGTTTTATATTCAGCGGCCCGCCAAAGCTCGCCCCAGCAGTGATTTTATTGTTCGAAGGGATCGCCGTGTCCAGCCCGGTCAGCGAGTACGGCTTGGCATTCAGCGCCGAGTTGTTCAGCACCAGGCTCAGCCCGTAGTTGTACAGCGATCGTCCGCCGCTGCGTGTGTTGCCGAAGGCCTGCGACATGGAGTACTGCGACGTCGCCGCGTTGTTCACGCTTCCATTGATGAGCAGCCCATCGCTGGCCTGTTGCGCCGTGGCGTCCGGCTCGGGCGCCGGCATCGGCGCCGCAGCAGCAGCCGCACCGGCCTCCTCGGTCTTTGCCGCCGCGCCCTTCTTCTTCGCCGCAGCAGCCGTGTTCGCAGCCGCCGCGACCGCGCCCGCCGCAGCCGTGCCCGTACCCACCGCCACAGCCGGATTTGCTGTTGGCGCGCTCTGGCTCGCGGGTGCCGCCGGATTTGTGCTCTCCGCCGCAGTCGCCGCGCTCGCGCTCGCCGCCGGCGCCGCCTCTTCCTTTACCGGCTTGGCCGCTGCCCGCATCTGCTCCAGCGTCAGCAGCTTCATCTCGAACGCGCCGGCCGCCGCATTGGGCGCCACCGTCACCTCCTGCTTCACCGGCGCAAACCCCGTCATCTCGATCGTGATCGTCCACTTCCCATCGGCCAGGTCGGCGAAGGAATAGAAGCCCTGCGTATCCGTGATCGCCACCGCCGTCTTCTCTCCCTGCGTGGCCGTCACCGTCACCGTCGAGCCCGGCAGCGGCAGCCCGCCGAAGGTCACCTGTCCGTGATACTCCGAGGCCATCGCCAGGCTCAATCCACTCATCCACGCAATCGCGCAGAACAGAAGCAGCCATCCGCCATTTCCGGGCCTGCGCAACTTGCGCTCGGTCATTCGTCGCACCATTCCTTTTTTTTGAGATCGCTGTATTGAGCCGCTGTGTTGATGTCGCCGTCTTGAGATCGCTGTCCGAATCTACGCAAAGACAGCGCATTAGGTTCCATAAAAGCTCACCGTGAAAGAAAACTCACGGTAAAAATTCGCGCTGGAAGAAATCATTTAGCTGTGAGACGTTTTGAAATCCAGGTTCGCTTGCATCCATTCAATTCTATTTCCCTTGCGACTTCATTCTCTTCGCCCCGCATCCTCCGTTGTTTGTCATTCCCGTTTTTGCTCGTCATCCTGAGCGTAGCGAAGAGCCTGTCCTGAGCGCGCCGAAGGAACCCCTGTATTTTGCTTTGCCTTCATTTGTCATTCCCGCAGGGAATCTGCTTCTGCCTTTCCTCAATTCTCTGTGGGGGTCTTTTCCACGTGGTCGACCACCACTTGCTCTACCTTGACCTTGCGCGATTCCAGCTTCAGCCCTAGCTTCTCGAGCGACGACATCACACTCGAACCGCCGGGGTCGGATGCCTCGTTCGCTCCCGTTCCGACTCCCATAGGCCCCAGGTTCGCGCCCTGCGCCCGCGCGGAAGCCATCAGCTCCGCCATGGAGAGATCTAATGTCACCTGGTAGTTGCCTTTCAGCCCCGTCATATCCACCACAGTGCGCCCCGTCCCCGACATCGCGGACGTCAGAATTTCGGCCAGGCCGGGCATGGTCAATATTGTGGCCTCGAAGTGCAGAGTCCCGGATTGGACCCGATGGGTATAAATTCCCTTAACTCCCATGTTCGTTGTGCTCGATCCGTCCGGATGCTGAGTCACGCGCACCGGCCCGTCCGGCCCATTGATCTTCATCTCCCCTTTGGCGAGAGGCGCGTCCGGATCGATCGCCACCGGCTTCTCCGTCGACTCCTTCAGCTTCGGCCCTCCCTTCGCCACCACCAACGCGTACACCGGATGCTCCTGGGTCACGCGCCGCGCCACCAGCTTGAATCGCTCTTCCAGCAGCGCCTGCAGCATCTTGGGAGCATCATCCTTGGTCGATCCCTCAGGCATATTCGCCACGATTTCGAAGCGCTGTGCGTCCATCCCATTCAGCCAGTCCGGTCCGGAGACCTGGAACGGCTTCAACCCGTATGCGTCCGCTATCAGTTCCTTCAGCAACATGTAGCTGTATTGAGCGCGCAATCCATCGATATGCGCGCCATACTTGAATTCCTTGCCCGCCTGCAGGTCCGCATACACCTTCGCCTGATCCAGCGGGGCCGACGGCCGCACCGAAGCCACATCGAAAGTTAGATCGCTCGCCGCGGGCGTGGCTGCGGGTTGTGTCGCCGCGGCTGGCGCGGCTGTGCCTGCTGCCGGTGCCGCGGTTGCAGCGGGGGCTGCAGCGGGCGGTGTTGGGGCTACAGTGGTGGCTGGCGATACGGCCGTCTGCGCGAAGGCGATCGTCGCCAACAAAGCCATCCACACAGCCGACACCAGAAATGTCTTTCTGCTGCGATTCACTCGGAATGCGACAGGCCCGTTCGTCATCCGCTCGTCTCTTTCTTGATTGCTGTGATTGGTGCGGTTTGTCTTCTCAGCGCTTCGCAAAGGGAACGCTCACGATTGAGACGTTCACGAATCGGAATCGATAGATTTAAATCGCAAATTTATTTCCTGTCCGTCATCCCAACACCTTAGTACGATAAATATCGTATGTCAACCGTCCTTCCCGTTGGCATGGGTGCGGGCGCGCTTTCTGCCGCACCTCCCGTCCCAGGCCGCCGTAAGGTTCAGTTCTCCGTCGGCATCTTCTCCGCGTGGTCCACGATAAGCTGCTCCACCGGCGCTTTGCGCGAGTCCAGCTTCAGCCCAAGCTTTTCCACTGCCTCGGACACCGTCAAGCCGCCGCCGCCCGGATCGGACGCAACCGCCACCCCAGAGCCTCCCGCAGCCCCGCCGCCCGGCCCGCCTCCAGCCTGCGCGCGCGCCTGCGCCACCATGTCCGCCATCGAGAAATCCACCGCTATCTCGTAGTTCCCCTTCAGGCCGGTCATGTCCAGCACCTGCCGTCCGCTCCCGCCGGGCCCGCCCATCTGCGTCATCAGCTGCGTCAGCATGTCCGCCAGCGCCGCCATGGTCGCCTTGGATGAGGTCACATGCAGCGTCATGGTCTGGGGATCCACGCTGTACGTGATGATTCCCTTGGTCCCCATGTTCATGGTCCCGCCCATGCCGTTCTTGTTCATGCTCACGCGAGCCGGCCCATCCGGAGTGTCGATCTTCATCTCGCCCGGCTTCAACGGATCGTCGTCGTTCAGCGGCGGCGCGTCCCCGGGAGACTCCTTCATCTTTGGCCCGCCCTTGCCCACCACCAGCGCCAGCACCGGGTGCTGCTGCGTCGCGCGATGGACCGCTACCTTGAACCGGTCCTCCAGCAGCGCCTGCAGCATCTTTGGCACGTCATCCTTGGACGACCCTTCCGGCATCCTGGCCACGATGTCGAAGTGTTGGTCCCTCAGCCAGTCCGGCCCGGTGATCTGATAGTCCTTCACCTTGTACGCGACGACGATCAGATCTCGCAGCGTCAGATAGATGAACTCTGCCCGCAGCCCATTCAGATGCATTCCGAAGTTCGGCATCTTGCCCGCCCGCATGTCCGCCGCCACCTTCGCCATGTCCACCGGGGCCGACGGCCGCACCGAGGCCACATCGAAAGTTAGATCGCTCGCCGCTACCGTGGCCGCGGGTTGTGTCGCCGCGGCTGGAGTTGACGCAACGGCTGGCGCGGCTGGAGCAGACGCTGCCGCCTGTCCCAGCGCAGCCGGCGCGCCGACGCCCATCCATGCCGTTACGGCAAGCATTACGACCGTTGCGATTCGCAATCCGCCAAAACTCACTCTGCGCATTCCAGCTTTGACCATGACACTCCCCATTCCATTAATTTTTTTGAATTCCGTCTCTGATGCAATACGTCACTGAAATAAAAAAGTTCTACTTGAATAGTTGTCCTTGCCAAAGCGCATACCCGAGGAACGCCAGAATCCCCCCAAACCAGATCGCAAGCCAGATCCAATACGGGCGGCTCATGCTCATCATCAGCGTCGCACGACGATACGGGGTCGCCCAGCTCCCCGCCGGAACCAGGTCCCGCCCCACTGTCGCCGCCATCCGCTCTCCTCGGAAGACCGCAACCATCATGGCGCCCCAGAGCGCCAGAAAAATGCCCGTCACACTCCACGGCAACCAGGGAATCCTACGCGTAGCGGACCAGCCGCCGTGCCTTAGCGCAATTCCGAAGAGAATAACCACGATCGACCAGCTACAAAGATCCATCACGCGGATGCTGTTCCGTCGCATCGCGTCCTGATACCGATAGTGTTCTTCTGTTCGCTCAGCAGGCAACGGCCAGCTGGCACGGACCGTCGCAATCTTCCCCGGCAGAAAGCCCAGCGCGACCCACGACCATAGCAGCGGGGTCAGCCAGTCGAAGTGCTTTCCGCCGTGGCTCAGCAGCAGCCACCAGCTCACCGCGACCAGCGCCACCGCCAGCGCCTCCGCCGGCCACGAGATGTAATCGCCCAGGCGGCGCGACTCCAGCGCCAGAGCCACCGGACGCACCGGCGGGTCGGCCCCCAGCCTGTGCCGCGTCCACGCCGCAAAGCCCAACATCGTAGGCACAAACACCAGCGCAAATCCCCCGCCCCACAGCGGCGTCATCTCCCACCGCCGCGTCACCACAATCGCCCCCAGCCCCAGCGCACACAACCCGTAGAGCGCGCACACCGTCGCATGGTAGCCCGTCATCCAGCGTCTTCCCACCCCCTCATAAAAGCCCGCCGGAACCTCGACGCCCATGAAGAATCCAGACCCGTTGCGCAGCGGCTGGTTCCAGATGTATCGCACCAGCGCATAGCTCATCGCCGAAACAACCAGAATAATACCGACAACGAACGATTCGACCTCTGTTGGTGCACTCATCGAGT
>Ga0326728_10004648_pt1 | contig 40156 bp, 25 predicted proteins | sample MB3enrmetagenome_FD_207602 | JGI IMG/M metagenome (GOLD analysis project Ga0326728, IMG submission 207602) | Lab enriched peat soil microbial communities from McLean, Ithaca, NY, United States - MB31MN | ecosystem: Environmental > Terrestrial > Soil > Wetlands > Peat | place: USA: New York... | reverse complement strand
GATGCCGGCAATACGCGCATTCCCAGCGACGTTGAGCCGGCCATGATCGACGCCTTCGTGACCATGGAACGGAGTTATCAATCCATTTGGCAGGCCGCAAAGAAATAAGTCAGCGCGCACGCAGTCGTTTCTGGTTGATTGGGCACATGCTTTCAGAGCCGACTGGCTCCGTTTCCGGCCCCGTTTAGGGCGAGGTTTGTCTTGAAGAGAGTGTCACGTGGCAGTGATGATTCACCTCGAAATGGCGCTTGTTAGGGTCTTTTCCTACCTCACCGCGTAAATGCCGATCAACGAGTTCATTCTGCCGCATCAGCCGTCCTGGCAACTTGCCCCACAATTGCTGCGTACGATCAGACTCTCAGGAGACGCGCCACCTGAGGCGATCGAAGGGCCGGATACGATTGATTCTTCCTCTCAAGAGGCAGGGAGACAATCCATTGAGAGGGGCGGGAGAAGGATGTATTTGTCATTCTGGCTTAGCCGCGTTCGAGGGCTGCGGTTTTTCTGAAACGCATTTTGGCGATGACGGCAGGAGCAGCTGGGGTTTCGGTGGTTTGTCGAGCGGACCGACCGTGCAGGTTGGTCTGTTGATTTATCCCTGGAGTCGGACTAATATTCTCGGTGGTTTTTACGGAGATACTTTGCTTGTGCCGAATCATCTTCGGTGCTGAGTCGATTTCATCGGTGGGAGAGGTGTAGTATGCGATTTTATTGGATGCGAGCGAGAGGTTTCTACTTTGTCCTTGTTCTGTTCTTGGCAACAGCAGCGACCGCAAAGAATGCCGCTGCCGATAGCGGAAAACTGCGTGCGGGCGCGGCGCGAGTTGAGATTACTTCCCTTGTAAAGGCTGACCTGCCCCCTACGGGCAAGTATGAGCATGAAAAGCTCTATGTACGTGCGATCGTGCTTGACAACGGAACCACGCGAGCCGCCCTTCTGGGCGCCGACACCTCCGATATGTATCCGGCGGTATGGGAGCAGGCCTCGGCGAAGATTTCCGCCGAGTTGAACTGCCCGGTCGAGAACATCATAATGTCGGCCACGCATTCGCACTCGGCCGGATCGCCGATGGGGACCCCGGGGGCGCAGTCACCCTATATGATCGGTCTTACCAATGCCTTCGTCGAAGCAGCCCGCCAGGCCAAAGCGCAACTGCAACCCGCATTGGTGGGTTTTGGAACGGGTCCCGCGTATCTCAACGTGAATCGCGACGCGATCGAGCCGACCACGCGTCTCTGGTCGCAGGCACCGAACACGAATGCCGTCTCTGACAAGACGGTTGCGGTAGTCAAGTTCGTCAAGCCGACCGGCGAACCGATCGCTGCCTATGTGAGCTACGCGATGCATCCCATCGATGCGTTTCTGCTGGGGTTCATCACGGCGGATTTTCCCGGCGCCATGTGCCGGTACGTCGAACAGGCCTTTGACGACAAGGCCGTCGTCATCTTCACTCAGAACGCATCGGGCGACCAGAATCCTCTGTACCTGCGCCCTTCGACTAACGGGCAGGCTTCCATGCGCGGGATTCCGATTACCGGTTATCAGCTCATCCGAGAGCAGGTCGAAGGCACGTTCCGCAACAAAGCTGTGCCCTCCAAGCCCATCGATCCTCTGGTGCGCGACCGGCTGGAGCGCTTTATTGAGAGCGAAGGCCAAATCCTGGGCGAAGAAGTGATCCGCGTGATGACCCTGACGACCGGGACCTCAGACGTTGTCCGCATCTGGGGCGCGCAGAAGACGGTGAACTGTCCGGGCCGCAAGCGGCTGGATAATGCCCGCGAAGGCACGGCAGGCAGCTATACCGACGCCGACCCGCTCCCCATCCGGCTGAGCATGATTGGCATTGGGAATATTGCGCTTGGCGGGGTCAACGCGGAGGTCTATACGCGCATTGCGCTCCGCATGAAGAGCCAGTCGCCCCTGGCCGATACCATGATGGTCACTCTGGCCAACGGCAGGGCAGACACGGGCTATATTCCCGACGACGAATCCTACGGCCACCAGACGTTCCAGGTACTGGGTACCAAGCTGAAGGAAGGCTGCGCGGAGGATGCAATCGCCAACGGCCTGACCGACATGATCGGCCAGTACGCGCGCCAGTAAGGCGCGCATGAAATGAGGCGCAGTAGTTGCTTCGAGGCACTGCAGCTTTTTCGGCTGCGATAAGCAGAAAGAGAGTTGATAACGATGGAACCGCTGAAGATGCGATTCACGATGCTGCGCATTGCGGCCGCCGGCCTGCTGCTGGCTGGCTTTGCTGGCAGCGCTTGTGCGGCCGATTATCAGAACCTTCCTGTGGTCCAGCCGATTGCCGCATGTGAACAGCTTGCCAAGGCCGACCTCAGCAAGGCGGCGGAGACCACGCTCACCATCACGTCGGCCGCGGTGATCGATACCGCCAAGGGGCAGTTTTGCAGTGTCAAAGGCGTCTTCGACATCGATGACAACTTTGAAGTCGACCTGCCGGTGGCGAACTGGACGCAGCGCTTCGTGGCGCCAGGATGCGGTGGCGATTGCGGCATGGTGAACGCGAGAATCGGCAATGCCGGAGCTTGTACGCCCGCGCTGAATGGCGAATTTGCCGTGGCCGCCAACAATCTGGGTCACGTAGGTTCGAAGACCTATCCCAATGGCTGGGCATCCAACCCGCTCATGCGAATGGACATGGCGTATCGCGGAAATCACGTGACGACGCTGGTGGCCAAGGAACTGATGAAGGACTTCTATGGGGAGGGTCCGCGTTTCTCGTATTTCATGGGCTGCTCCGACGGCGGCCGCGAGGCCCTGGTGGAAGCAGAGCGCTATCCGAATGATTTCGACGGCATCTCTGCCGGCGCGCCGGTCATGTTGTTTTCAATTCATAACTCCCTTGGCAAGCTATGGGAAACCGCGAGCAACACACGTGCCGACGGCACCAGGATCCTGCTCAAGAGCAAAGTCAGCGTTCTGCACGATGCGGTCGTCGCGCACTGCCCGACGCTCTCGGGCGTCGAGGACGGGATACTGGAAGATCCGCGCGCGTGCAAGTTTGATCCAGCCTGGGTGCAGTGCAAGGCCGACGGGACCGACACCTCGAAGTGCCTGACCTCTGAAGAAATTGGCGTGGTGCGGAAGTTCTATGAAGGAGCCTATGACGATCGGGGCCGCCACTACACGCTCGGTGCCTGGATGCTCGGGTCGGAGCCGAACTGGGGCGTACCGGCGAGCGCCACAGGCGGTCAGGGTGTTTTTGGCGGGCAAGGCGGCCAGGGTGGCGGAGGCAATCCAATGATGCGGTACATGATTCCGCTGAATGGGCTTCCGGCGGACTCTCCATGGCTGAACGGTAAACTCACTTTCGATCAGGCCTCCTTCAACTTCGTTACGCAATCCGCCCCCTTCTGGGGCGGCGCGAACACCAACCTGAGTGCCTACCAGAAGCGTGGCGGCAAGCTGATCATGTGGCACGGCCTGGCAGATGTTTCGGTTGCACCGTCGGTCTCGATTGCGTACTACGAGGCTGTGCAGAAGCAGTTGGGCGAGCCGGTGGCCGATACTTTCGTTCGCCTCTTCCTGGTTCCCGGCGTGAGCCACTGCGGCGGAGGCGAGGGCTTCCAGCAGATCGATCTGCTGACTCCACTGATGGCCTGGACGGAAATGAGACAGGCGCCGAAGCAACTGATCGGCGGCAAACTTGCCAGTGCAGGTGGTCCCGGTGGACAGGGTGGTCCAGGTCAAGGACTGGGACAGGGCGCTCAAGGGCAGGCCGGACAAGGACAACGTGCCGCTGGCGGCCTGGGTGCTGGCACGCCTGCGCCCTATGCGCAGGCATTCCGCAATACTCTCGCAACGCGTCCCATTTATCCCTATCCGTATGTCGCGCAATATACCGGCCAGGGTGATCCCAAGGACGCGGCCAATTTCAAGCCTGTGAAGTCGCCTGTGCCAGTACCGCAGGTCTTCGATTCGCTCGCAACCCAGTTGATCGGTCCCGACAACCAGAAGTTCTATTACGTTGAGAATGATTCTCTGATTGCCGACACCGGTAAATGAGCCGGCCAGCGCGCCGCTGGCGCCTGCTCAAAACATCGGACCGGCAATTCAGCAATCAAGAATCGTCTTTGAGACTCCGAGGAAGATCATGAAAGCTCAGTTTCTGCTTGCACTCGCACTCACTTCGACTTCTGTCTTTGTTCCTGCTCAGCAGCCGGCGACCGCTCAGCCTGCCGCGATGCCCGGCGGAGACAATGCGGGACTCCCGCGTCCCGCCATTACACGCTCGCCGGAGATTCTGCCCGATCGTCGCGTCACCTTCCGGCTGGTTGCTCCGGATGCCAGGGAAGTGATCGTGTATGGCAACTGGCCGAATGGGGTGGAAAACAGCAAGACAGTGATGACAAAAGACGACAAGGGCGCGTGGACTGCAACCGTGGGACCGCTGAAGCCTGAATATTGGGAGTATGTCTTCTCCGTCGATGGAGTGCAGATGCTGGATCCGTCGAATCCACATGCCTTGCGCGATGGCCGCCGCTACATGAGCACGATGATGGTGCCGGGACCGGAGTCGGCCCTCTACTCCGTCAAAGATATTCCTCACGGCACGTTGTCTCTGGTCTGGTATAACTCGCCGTCGCTGGGAATCACGCGACGCGCGCTCGTTTACACGCCACCGGGCTACGAAACTAGCAAGGATCGCTATCCGGTCTTCTATCTTCTCCACGGCGGCGGCGGCGATGAGACTGCATGGGACGAGAATGGGCGCGCCTCGGAGATCTTCGACAACCTGATCGCTTCAGGCAAGGCCCGGCCAATGATCGTGGTGATGTCGAATGGCAACGCCGCGCAGACGGCTTCGCAGGATTATGTGGACGATATGCCGGTGGCGCAACAGGCACCGCCAGCGGGTGGGGCTGCCGCGCAGGGAGGAGCTGCAGGGCCGGGAGGGACCACGATTTTTGCAAAGAGTATTCCCGCCGATCTGGTCCCGTTTATCGACGCGCGGTACCGCACCAAGGCCGACCGCGACGACCGAGCAATTGCCGGCCTCTCCATGGGCGGTGGGCAGACCTTGTATGCCGCCTTCAATTTCATAGACAAGTTTGCATACGTGGGAACATTTTCCGGCGGCTGGCCTACGCTTCCCGGTGTCCGGACCGATGTGCCGGTTCCGGCCAATGCAGCTCAGTTGAGAGGGCCCGATCTGAACCACTCCTTCGACCGGGCTAGATTTGAGGCCTTGATGCCTCAACTCAATGCCTCTGCCAACGACAAGCTTAAATTGCTTTATGTGGCCACCGGCACCAATGACGCTCTGATCACTGCGCACACAGATTTCAAGAAGATGCTGAATGACAAGGGAATCCGTTACAAGTTGATGGAAAAGCCGATGTACGTGCATGAATGGCCCTTCTGGCGCGTGGCGCTATCGGACTTTATGCCGCTGCTGTTTCAGCCGACAGAGTAACTTGCACTGACTATTCGCGGGAGGGGCCTCGACACCGCTCGGCAGGGCTGCTCTCATTCCATGGAGACCGGCCGTATGGCGTCAGCCGAATCTCGCAGTTGATCGCCCAATCATTTCGAGCAGTCTGTAGGGCCGCAATCGCCGATGTACGGAGCGAGGGGGCGCTGAGATTGATTCTCCCTCCTTGAGGTTGCGCCGAATCACCGGCTGACCGTCGGTTACCACTCGTGCATTACCAAATACACCTCCGGCGCGGTAGCCGTGGTTGGTGCAGCAACAGTCGCGGTAGCGACAGATTCACCCTACTGGGTGGCAGAGTTGATTCCTGCCAGAATGGTCAGCCAAGGCATGCCCGAGACCAGGAATCTCAACAACAGCGTTTCTTTCTGCTCGTTACAGGCTCTCCCCAGGATTACTCCCTGAATGTCGGCTAGTTTTCAGAGATCACTATGGTCTTGAACGAAGCACCAGCCAACCAACTCTCGAAAAGGCCGGCGCAGCCATCTGGCGCAGATCGTAGAGTTGCGTCTCCGGATGCTGATCGCGAGTGCTAACCCTCACATATAGAGCGGCGCGCTTGCTCACCGGCGCCGCCCCTTTCTTCTGCGGGCTTGTAGCTCCATGCCTGGCCACATAGTTCTCGATGAACGGCTGAAGAACGGTTGTCATATCGACGCCCTGGGCCGCGGTCGCAGCCTTGAAGGCGTCGTGGAGATTGACTTCAACTCCTCCTGTTAAGGATTAGCCTATGGCTTCTCTTTTCCCTTAGAAAGGCGAATTGAGGTGAAAGATATCCATTGCTGTCCCAATGATGCTTTTTCGCTCTGCCAGGCTTCCAACCGCTTCGCCGCGGCCCTGAGGCCGTTCCAGTCAGTCGAATGTGGGGCAGCCTCGAATGTAAATTTGTCGCGGCTCACTTTGTGCCATGCTCTGCGGCAGACTCAATGGGGGAACCCTGTGGGAATGATCAGCGGCTTTGAATCTCATCGAGCAGATTCCCTTCCGGACCCCAAAGCTGGATCTTCAGGGCAATCTGTCCCGTGAGATGGGTCGAGCAACTGAAGCAGGGATCGTAGGCACGCACCACGGCGGAGACGCGATTCAGCATGCCCTCCTGCAACTTCGTTCCGTCGATAAAATGTTCGCTGACCTGCTGGATGCTCCTGCCGATGGCAAGATTGTTGTGCCCGGTGGCTACGATGAGGTTGGCCCATTCGATGGCGCCTTCTTCGGACACTTTGTAGTGGTGGATCAGCACGCCCCGCGGAGCTTCAACCATTCCCACGCCGACGAGGGAATTGACTCCGGCGGTGGCCCGAACATGGGTTTCCAGGATCTGAGGGTCCCGAATGAGCTGGTCAATGCGCTCCAGCGCGTGGAGCAGTTCGATCAGCCGGGCGTAGTGGAAGAGGAACGAACTGTGCGCAGGCTTGCCGAATCGCCGACGGAACTCCGCCAACTCAGCGTCCGCCTTGGGTGTTGCACAGCGGTCGGCGACGTTGATGCGGGCCAGCGGACCGACGCGATAGACGCCCTGGGGATAGCCCAGAGGCTTGTAGTACGGCGCTTTGAGGTATGAATCTGGGAGCGACGCCTCGGATATGAAATCGCCGTACTCCTCGGCGCTCACGCCATCCCTGACAATTTGCCCGGCGGCGTCTTTGAAGCGCAACTGGCCGTCATAGATCTGCAGATTTCCCGCTGCATCGACGGTCCCGGCATACATGGTGGGCGCGGAGCCGAAGAATTCGATTTCCTCCTGAAAGGAATCGATGGCCGACTTGAAAACGCCGAGCGTGCGTTCGGCGCCCGCCAGGGCCTCAGGCAATTCGGCTGCGATTCGGTCGCGAACCTGGGCAAGCAGGGGTGCATTCACTCCGCCGGGCACCACCCACGAGGGATGAACCCGCTCCTGGGCCAAACCCTCGATGATCTGCTGGCCGAACTTCCGCAACTCGATGCCCAAACGGGCCAGCTCGGAGTGCTTCTCGATTACGCCGAAGACATTCCGCTTGACTGGATCGGAGTCCATGCCCAGCAACAAATCCGGCGAGGACAGATAGAAAAAGCTGAGCGCATGGGATTGCACGAACTGGGCGTAGTGCAGCAGTTCGCGCAGCTTGCGCGCGGCGGCGGGAATGCGGACTGCCATGATGGCGTCGCAGGCTTTGGCCGAGGCCAGCAGGTGGCTGACCGGGCAGATGCCGCAGATCCGCGACGTGATGCCCGGCATCTCGTAATAAGGACGCCCCTCGGTGAATATCTCAAAACCGCGCACCTGGGTAATGTGGAGTTGCGTGCGGGCAACACGGCCCTCGTCATTCAGATGGATAGTGATCTTTGCATGCCCTTCAATCCGGCTCACTGGATCGATGGTGATTCGCTTCATCGGACGCCCCTTATCCGAACTTCACCTTCGGATTGGCTGCGGGCTTGCGGCCCTCGAGCAGGTCATTGAGCAGGCCCAGAATCACCCTGGCCGACGGTGGGCAGCCTGGCACCGAAATGTCTACCTTGACGAACTCCTGGAGCGGGCGCGCCTGTTTCATCAGGGGTGGAACTCCGTCGGTGGGCACGGCCTTGGCCTGCCCCGCTCCCTCAATATAAATACGCTCCAGGAGCTGGTTCACTGGGATCGAGTTGCGCATGGAAGGAACATTGCCGGTGACCGCGCAATCTCCGAGCGCGATGAGCAGGCTGGTGCGCTGGCGGATCTCCTGAATCCTGTGCAGGTCTTCAAGCGAGCTGACGGCGCCTTCCAGCATCGTCACGTCCACCGCTTCGGGAAACTGCTGGGCGTCAACCAGCGGACCGTAGACCATCTCGATCTTGCCGGCCAGCGCGATCACCGCCGCATCCGAGTCCAACAGCGACATGTGGCAGCCCGAACACCCATCCAGCCAAACGGTAGCCAGCCTGACCTTCTTCATGCATGCGCTCCTTTGCGGAGGGCCATACCGCTGATGTTGTCGTTCCGCTTCACCATTTCCTCCACCGCCCAGTTCTTCTCCGCCAGCGCGCCGGTGGGGCAGGCCTGCACACACTTGCCGCAGTTTGTACAGTTGCGAGCCTCGCCCCAGGGCTGATTCAGATCGCTGGCGATTCGGGAATGAATGCCGCGTGAGACCACCGACCAGACGTAAGCGCCTTCCAGTTCGCTGCAAACCCGGACGCAGCGTGTACACAGGATGCAACGGTTGTGGTCGAGAACAAAACGCTTGTTGGTCATATCCACCGGCAGCTTGGGATAGTTGTACCAATAACGTGTGCTGGAGATGCCCAGCGAAGTGGCCATGGCCTGAAGCTCGCAATGGCCGTTGGAGACGCAAACCGCGCACACGTGATTGCGCTCGATCAACAGCAGCTCGACCGCGATCTGGCGATACTCGGTCAGCTTCGGCGAAGAGGTGGTCACCGACATTCCGTCCTGCACGGGTGTTGTGCAGGCCGGCAGCAGCCGGTCGGTGCCGGAAACCTCCACCATGCAAAGGCGGCAGGCTCCCACGGCGCTCAACCCCTCCAGATAGCAGAGTGTGGGGATCTGTTTGCCGGCATCCCGCGCCGCGTGCAGGATCGTGTGCCCTTCGAGAGCGCTCACCAGCTCGCCATCGATTCGGATCGAAAGTTTCTTCTGTGGCAAGTTCGGCTCCTTCCTTCAGCTGATGCTCACATGGGTTCGAATATCGCAGCGAAGACAGCGGCAGGCTTCCTCCCACGCCTCTTCGGGCGCCAGTCCACCGGCCACTTCCTCGTGCGACTGGATACGCGTTTTCGCGGGAAGGGAAGGCGATGCGTGACGGCGGCTCTTGTTCGGATCTTCCGGCGCTGCCTGGCCGTAGGTGAACTCGGGGAAGAGCCGGCCCCAGCGGCTTTCTCCCATCAGGCGCCCGTCGATATTGGAAGCAGCCCGCTTGCCGTAATCCATCGCGTTGGAGACGTTGGAGGCGCCGGTAATCACGTCGCCGCCCGCGAAGAAGCCGGCACGGCTGGTCTCCAGCGAGAAGCGGTCAACAATGATCGTGCCCTCTTCCTTGAGCGCCAGGCCGGAGGCGCGGCAGAAGTCCAGGTCGAAGGTCTCGCCCACGCCGAGAACCACCGAGTCGCATTCGTAGCGATGAATCTCATCGGTCGGGACCGGCTTCCTGCGTCCGGATTTGTCATATTCGCCCGGCCGGGTCTTCACGACTTCGATGGCTCTTACGTTTCCGTCCCGATCGCCGATAATGCGATGGGGAAGAGAGAGAAACACGAACTCGACGCCTTCTTCCTCGGCCGCCAGCGTCTCCTCTTCGATGGCCGGCATGTCTTTTCGCTGGCGGCGATAGATCACCGTAACCTGGGCTCCCATGCGCCGCGCGGTGCGCGCCGAATCGATGGCGGCATTTCCGGCGCCGATCACCGCAACCCTACGTCCCAGATGGATCTTCTCCTGCTTGGACAGCGATTCCAGGAAGAGCAGCGCGGGATACACGCCCTTCAGTTCCGTGCCCGAAAAATAGAGCCACGACTCCTTCCAGGTACCGATGGAGATGAAGACCGCATCGTAGCGGTCTGCCAGTTCGTTGAGCGGCAGATCGAATCCGACCCTGGTGTTGAAGACGAACTTGACCCCCATCCGCTCGATCAACTCGACTTCGCGGCGGATGACCGCTTTGGGCAAGCGGTACTCGGGGATCGCGAAGCGCAACATGCCGCCTGCTTCGGCTTTCTCGTCGAAGACCGTAACCTCATGGCCCAGTAGAGCCAGATAAAACGCCGCGGTGAGGCCCGTCGGGCCTGCGCCCGCCACTGCAACCTTGCGGCCGGTGGGTTCGAGTTTGCGAGTCGCGATGCGTTGAGCGAGATGGTCGAAGCGATCGGAAAACAGGATCGTGTCGGCGATGCGCCGGTGCACCTCGCGCATATTGACGGCCTCGTCGAGAGTCGCCCGGCGGCAGCGGTTTTCACAGGGATGCTGGCAGATGCGGCCGGTCGAGGCCGGCAGCGGATTATCCAGGATCACCGATTCGAACGCTTCGTCCATGCGGCGCTCCTTATAAAGTTCGAGGAAGCGCGGAATATTCATTCGCAGCGGGCAACTGTTCTCGCATGGCGAAAGCGCGAGATCCTGGCAAACGCCGGCGCGGCAGCGATGCGCCAGCAGATGGTCCTCAAACTCGTCGCGGAAGTGCCGCATGGTGGTCAGCACCGGGTTGGGAGCCGTCTGTCCGAGTCCGCAGAGCGAGCAATCGCGGATCATGCGCCCCAGTTCTTCCAGGTTTTCCAGCCGGTTCCTCATGCCGCTGACGCCGTGCGTAATGCCGTTCAGAATGCGGAGCAATTTGTTCAATCCCACCCGGCAGGGAACGCACTTGCCGCAGGACTCCGAGTGCGTGAACTCGATGAAGAAGCGGGCCACGTCGACCATGCAATTGTCTTCATCCATGACTACCATGCCACCCGATCCCATGATCGATCCGAGTTGCTGCAGGCTCTCGTAATCGACCGGCGTATCGAACATTTCCTGGGGGATGCAGCCGCCCGATGGTCCCCCGGTCTGAACCGCCTTGACGGCCCGGCCCGGCTTGCTGCCGCCTTCACCAATGTCGTAGACGAAGGTCTTGAGTGGAGTGCCCAGCGGCATCTCCACCAGCCCGGTGTTGTGCACCTTGCCGACCAGCGAAAATACCTTGGTTCCCGGACTCTTGGCGCTGCCGGTGTCGCTGAACCAGACCGGCCCCCGGCTCACGATGGGGACGATGTTGTACCACGTTTCAACATTGTTGATGCTGGTCGGCCTGTCCCAGAGTCCCTTCTGGGCGGGGAAGGGCGGGCGCGGGCGGGGCCGTCCGGCTTGGTTCTCGAGTGAGGCGATGAGCGCGGTCTCTTCGCCGCATACGAAAGCACCGGCCCCCTCCACGACTTCGATGTTGAACTTGAAGCCGCGGTCGAGAATGTTGTCGCCCAGCAAACCGTAGTCTCTTGCCTGCTCGATGGCCCGGTGGATGCGGTGGACGGCCAGCGGATACTCGGCGCGCACATAGATGATGCCCTGGGTGGCGCCCATCACGAAGCCGCCGATCAACATGCCTTCCAGCAGCGCGTGGGGATCGCCCTCAATCTCGTTGCGGTTCATGTAGGCGCCGGGATCGCCCTCGTCGGCGTTGCAGACGATGTATTTCTGGTCGGCCCTGGCCTTGGCCAGAAAATCCCACTTGTTGCCGGTCAGGAATCCTGCGCCGCCGCGGCCGCGCAGCTTGGCCGCCTTGATCTGCTCGATGATGCCCTCCGGGCGCCCGTCGATGAGAACCTTGTAGAGCGTCTGATATCCGCCCACGCCGATGTATTCTTCAATGTCCTCGGGATTGATGAAACCACAGTTGCGCAGGACGATCTTCTTCTGGCCTTTGAAAAAGGGCACTTCATCCCACGCCGGCAGATCGGGATATCCGCGGCCGTACTTGATATGGGACGTGATGTGATCCCACTCCTCGACCTTGCAATAGGCCAATTCAGGAGTAATTTTGCCGCCCTGCAGATCGTGCAGGATGCGCGCAACGTCGTTGATCTGCACGTGATGGAGCACTACCAGCGGGTTGCCCGGCACGCGCACGTTGACTAGCGGCTCCCGATGACAGGCTCCGAAGCAGCCCACGCCGGCAAGATGCACATCCATGCCGCTGCGCGAGATGGAGTCGGCGAAGGCGTGATAAACGCCCTCGGCTCCGTTGCCGCGGCCACAGGTTCCCATACCGATAGCCACGCGGGGAATGGGTGGCGTCAGCTTGGCAAGCCCCGCTTCCCTGACCGCATTGAAGGCGCCTAAGTCTTGAATTGGAGGCATCACTTACTCCCGCGCTCCAGCTCGCGCAGTTGTCGCTGTAGCGTGTGCTCATTCACGTGGCCGCAAATGTTGTGATTGATTTCGACGACGGGAGCCAGAGCGCATTGCCCGAAACAGGCGACCGTCCGCACCGTGAATCTCTGGTCCGTGGTGGTGAGCGCCAGTTTGTCGGCTCCGCTGGCGCCGCCGCTCAAATCTTCCTGCTGGCCCAGCCCCAGACCGAGGAGCAGGCTTTCCAGCAGTTCGCGCGAGCCGCGCGTATGGCAGGCGGTGCCGCGACAGATGCAAACCGTATTGTCCCCCTGCGGCTGCAGGTTGAAGAGCGCGAAAAACGTGGCGACGCTATAGACCTGCGATGGAGGAGTTTGAGTCTTGGAGGCTACATACTGCAGCACTTCCATGGGAAGGTAGCTACGCGGGTTTTGATTCTGGACGGCTTGCAGAATGCCCAGCAGATTTCCAGGACGTCCGCTTTGGTTGGCGATTGCCTGATCGATAAAGGCCATTTCGGATGCGTCCGGGGCCTTGGGCGTGGTGGAATGCACCTTGCGCCTCCTTTCCCGCGCGCGGACTGGATTTGCCCCCGGCAGGAACGTCCTCTACATGGCGGGCAATATTATACCATGCTTTTTTGCGTAGGGCATGGTGGCCTAGAAAGGGCAATCGCATTCCAGTTCACCTCCAGAAGTCTGGCCAGGAAAACGCGGTTTCATCCCGTGCGTTTGAACGAGCTGCGCAGCGAGCGGATCGATTCTTCCTAATGCGTGGCTTTGGCGGAGTGTTCGAGGACCTGCTGAATATGCACGTCCACCTGCCGGAGCACAGCAGGCGCTACGGCGCAGGCATCGGTTTCGTAGGTGAGCAGGGGCATGCCTTGCTGAATGCTGAGCGGCTTGAGGATCGCCTCGGAAACCCGGAAAGGCAGACAGTTGAATGGTCCAATCAGGAGGATGCCGTCGTAGCCTTCGTATTCTGCGTTCAGGCTCCTGCCCACGGTTGGAGTGATCTCGCCGAAGATCTGCGGCGAGACGTGTTCCGAGCTTTTCTCGAATGCGGCTTCAATATCGTTGGGTCTCGATACCAGGAGTCCGGTCCTCGCGAAGATCTCCCGATAGTGTTGCTCGCTTCTTCGTCCCGACTGATATCCCCACCATTGCTGCAGATACTGCTGACCGTCGGGTTCGAGGATCCTGGTGCACGCCTTGGCCAGTGCAAAGCCTCCCGGCTTCAAGCCCCAATTGTTCGCCGTTCCCCTCATTCCGTCGTAGGTGACATAGAGGAACAGGTCGGTCAGGTCGACGGGCTTGAGAATGATTCCCCGTGCCGCGTACAGGTCGCGGACGCCAACCATGAAGAATGGGCTGAAGCGAGCGAAGAAATCACCCGTAACAATAACCCTGGGACAGTCCGCTGGGTCCTGGGTCCTTGGCAGCGCGGCCAGATTGCCGACGAACGCCGGCAGATTCGCGGAGAACTCGTCGAGGGTTCTGGCCTGGGCGCTGAATCGCATCCACTCCAGATGGAATTGCTCCAAGCTTCCGGGAGCGCCCACCACGCGCAGAACATGGTCGATCTCAACCAGGATGTCGGCCAGAAGAACCGCTGGCGAAAAGTGCTTCATCAGCGTGACCGGGTCGAATCCAAGATAGTCATTTTCCGGCCCAGGATGGACCATGAATGTATCGGCCAGCCGATGCTCGACGAGGAACCGTTCAAAATAGTCCATGTACGCTTCGCTTACGCAGGGAGCACCGCCGCGCATCATGATGAAGCCGACGATCTCGTTGGGCCGTCGATCCCGATGAATCTGGAGCAGTTGCCCAATCGAGAGGGGCAGCGGCAGGCACTCGCGGCCTGAACTGAACTGCAAGCCCAGATCGAGCTGGCTCCGGTCCATTGCAACCACTCGGCCTGCGTGCAAACCGAGCCAGCCGAGGGCCATGGCCGTGGACTGCGCGTGATACTCCGAGAAGTTCAGCATGTGCAGTCTGATCCGCGGGTCGGTAAGCGGCACCCTCGCGCCACTCGAAGTCATGACCTCCCCGCCCTTGACCAGCCGGCAGGAAGTGAACGGGTTTTCGATCCTGGGTTGAGCCGCGCGGTAATTCTCGACGATATCGAGAAAGGCCTCAAGGCGCGTCTGTACACCGGCGTCGGCGGTGTGCGCATCGATCTCCAGGATCAGGTACGGCTTCGATCCCAGCTCGGAGGCAAGCATCGAGTGTGTAAATGCATCGATGGTGCAGCTGAAATTACTGATGCTCAGGAGAAACAGGTTGGAATGCTTTTTCGTGAGCTCCGCAGCATTCAGTATCTGATTGGCGAAATGCCAGGCCGTGGGACCAGCGCCGGCCGGCGCAAGGCAATCGGCGGGGATAACGAACACGCCCATGCTGGAGAGCTTTTTGCCGACTGACTGCGAGGCTTCAGGTGTGTACGCGTTATAACTGTGCCCCGCCAAAAGGATCGCCGGCTTGCCCGCGGCCAATGCCTGCGCAAGGGCCTGCCGGCCCATCTCGGCCAATGCGCATTCGGCTTCCGATTGAGCGGCTACCGCCACTGCCCAGGCCTGGCTGGCTACCTCGCGCGAGACTCCCAGCTCGCGCACGGCGATGTCGGTCGTCGCAGCATTCGACGCATATCCATCCGTGAAGTCTAGAACCGGTGAAAGGAAGTGCGCATCGGGGAATGCCTTGGCTAGAAAATAGGGACCAGCTTGGGTGATCGGACACAGGTACGAATCTTTGCAGGAGTCGTTTTGAGGCATGCGCGCAACCTGCGGCAGAAAGATCAGGCGCACGCCGTGTTGCGCTAGATCCATTACGGCGCCGTGTGCGATCTGCGCGGGGAGACAGAAACCGGAGTGCGACTTGAGGTCGCCTCGAGGGTCTACGCCCGACAATACGACATCCATTCCGAGCACTGTGAAGAAGGTCGAATAGAGGGGAAACAGGGAGTGCGTCGTCAGCGCGCGAGGAATGCCGATGCGGGTCTCCGCAATCTGCGCCTTTCCGTTGGAATAACCGAAGGACTCCTCCAAAAACGATCGAGCGGCTTCAAGCGCCGGCCCCACATCCCAATAGGGACGCGTCTTCGGAACCCGTCTTGGCGCCGCATCGAGATGCCTGGGAACGCCGTAGATGACCGCCGCCCGCTGCTCCACCAGGTCGGGGACAGGGGCGACGCGGGCCTTTCTCTTCCACACGCTTTCGAACAGACTGCAGCGGCCCCCGAAGGGAAACCGCCGGCCGCCGGCCTCGAAGCGCTCAATGCTGCAATGCATCTTGCAAGCCTGGCATGTGAATCGGCCCACAAGGTTCATCTCCGCCTCCGCGAGTGTCTCGAGACCGATGGCAGCGCCCATTGCGCCGCCCTTGCGATCCAGGGCGAGCAATCCAACGCCAAGAGCACCGAGCAACTCCGGGTTTGCGGGGATCACGATCGGACGCCCAACACGCTGGGCGAACGCATATCCAACCGCCCGATTCAGGGCCACTCCGCCTTGGAGGAGCACTTTCTTACCCACGGGGCGCTGGCCTTTGACTTTGGTGAGGTAGTTCTCGGCGATTGCATACACCAGCCCGGCGAGAATGTCGTCGCGCCCCTGGCCCTGCTGCTGGGCGATGCGGATGTCAGAGTTGATAAACGCCGCGCAGGTGGTTTTGAACTTTACCGGCGAGTTGGCCGCGATCGCGATGTCCGCGATATCGGAGACGCCGACGCCGAGATCGCTCTGCGCGCTCTCTTCGAGAAAGGAGCCGGTACCCGCCGAGCAGGCATTGTTCATCGCGTAACCGATAGGCACGCGATTGCGCAGGTAGATATACTTGGCGTCCTGTCCGCCGATCTCGAAGATCGTATCCACATCCGCGGCAAAGTGGGTCGCACCGGCCGCATGGGCCGAGATCTCGTTGTATACCTGCTCGGTTCCCAGGCACGCGCCGACGAGTTCGCGGGCCGAGCCTGTCGTGCCGACCAGTCCCACAGAGCGATTGCCAACCTGACCGATCAGCGCCTTGAGGCACTCACGAACCGCTGCGACGGGATCGTCGTGAGTACGCGTGTAATGTGAGGCTACCAGCTCTCGTGTCACGGGATCGAGCAGGACAGCCTTGGTGGTCGTCGAGCCTGCATCCACGCCCAGAACCATCGGACCATCGGGCGGCGGACGCATGGGCGGAGCGGCCATAACCTGCACCTGATCCTGAAAGCAATGCAATGGCGGGAGCGTTTCGAAGACCGGCAGTTGGGAGATGTGCGGAGATCTGTGGAGTGGATGGTCGCGTGTGAGCAGCGCACTGCCCCACGCCTCGAACCATTCGCTCTCCGGAAGCACGATTAGCTCAATGTCCGGAAGTTTCTCTCGCAGCGCTGCAACCAGGGCGCCGTTGCGCGTTACGCCTCCGATCAACAACACGCGCCGTAGCGAGGTCTGTCCTCTCTCCAGCAGCGCCACCACTTTGCCGGCCATGCTGTCGTGCAGCGTCTTCAGGATGTCCGCGGGGGTGGCCTCGCGGCGATTGAGTTTGTGCGTGACATCGGATTTGCAGTGCACCGTGCAGCGCGAAGCAAGCGGAACAACCTTTCCGGAAAACGACAGCTCGATCGCCTCACCGATGCCGAGTCCCATGCGCCCGATGAGCTGCACGAAGAACTCTCCGCTGCCCGCCGCGCACTTGTTGTGCGAAAGGACATTGGTGACCCTGCCATTGGTGAGCGTGTACACCAGAAACGATTCGCCGCCCAGCGACGCCACTGCATCAAAGCTGCCTTCGCTACGTTCACGATCCAATTCGTGTAAGGCTCGTTGGATGGCGGCAAACTCGGAGATGTGGCCGAGATGACCGGAAACGCCGAAATACTCGGCGCCGGCGAACCCGAGCTGTGCGATCGAGTCCGCAAGAACTTCCAGCGGACGTCCCTGATGGGCCATCACCGTGGCATTCTTGACGTTGGACTGGACCGCAACCACCTTGACCGTCAGTGCGCCGATATTGATGCCAACATAGGACACGGCGGCTCGGTTCTAGGGAAGACGGTTGAGAAAACTCCGTGCGCAGGCATGACCCGAAGATCGGATCGATTCAAGTCCACCTGCGAGCAACACTACGCGCAAATGAGGGCAAAAGATACCTGGATTGGAGAATCGAGGAACAACAGTGTTCATGGTGCTTCAATACGTGGGATTGTGAGGACGATCGCTTGACGAATTGAGTTGCTTCGGAAGGGCGCGCACGTAAGGATTATGAGAGAGGGAGATCGAACAACGGCAATACGAGGACAGAACGGGAGAAACTTGAAGAGCCGGAATCCTGTTGCGTCACGGGACTAGCGAGACAAAGTTATATTTGCTGCCAAAAAGCCGGGCAGCGACCGAAAACGACTTTGGAATTAAAGTAAAACGCTGTAATTTAGCAGGTTATGTATGCCGCCCCGAGTATCGGTCCTCTGAAGCCGCCTTCGCATCCCATAAATCCGCGCCTTGCCGTCTTTGTAAAGATGCCTGTCTTGATGGGCGAATTGCTCCGCTGTCCGCGCCATAATTGTTCCTCTGTTCCCCCTTTCCAAACTCCGCCGAAATCCGCCCAGGGAATAGATTCGAGCACCCGCGTCCATTTGTGCCGCCCTGCCGTCATCTTCGACACAGGTCCGGTGGCGAAAAGCCGTTCGTTGTCTCTGGCAGAGATCCTGGACAGGCGCATCTTCCGGACCGGGAGGGATTTAGCTCTGGAGCGCCGCTTGGGGCCCGACCTGGAGGCGGAGGCGAGATGCAGGAGAGTCAAGGCACGGCAGGTATGCTCACTCACACTAGAAGGACATGTTAAGCAGGTTAAGAAACATGTACTTGACAAAGGCCACGCGGGCTCCTATTGTTGTATACCAAAATGAGGAGACCCTCAGTTTGCGAAGCGAAGTACGAAGGACCGCGTTGATCTTCAAGACGGGCCAATCGTGATTCCTTCTGGGGGATTTGAGGATCGTCTCCGGCAATCTGTACACGCCGAACGACAAAGATGGGACGAAGGGATGCATCTTTTCAAGAGGCGGCGCAACAAGGCGCTCGCTTCGGAAAGAGATCGTCCGGCCGGCATTGGCCGGCGCCGAGAATAGCAGGACTATTGCGCCGCGCGGGAGTTTATGGGAGATGGGCAGCTCGACGCAGACTGAGTCCCTGGTGTGGAAAAGAATCCGGCGATGGAGATCGATGCAGCAAGTCGGCGCGCACACAACTCCGATGTCACTGGCCCATCCCCGGACACAACGAGCAACTATGTTGTTATTTGGAGGACAACAAGATGGGCAATTCAATTCGCAAGCTTCTGACAGGTTCCATGATCGTGCTGGCCATGCTGGCTGTGATCCTGGCCCTGCCCGGCCGGTCGACAGCGCAGACGTTCTATGGCTCGGTGGTCGGTACGGTTACCGATAACACCGGCGCAGTGGTTCCCGGCGCCACCGTCACCATCAGCAACCTTGGCACCAACGAAGTTCGTACCGCCAAGACCAACACAGCGGGTGAATTCCGGTTTGTCAACCTGATTCCCGCCAACTATAAGGTTACGATTGAAGCGGCCAACTTCAAGCGCTTTGTGCGCCCTTCGGCAGAGGTGACAGTCGATACCACACTTCGCGTGGACGCCGCGTTGCAAGTGGGCGCGGCGAGCGAGACGGTCGAGGTTACTACCGCGGCGCCCCTGCTGCAGACCGAATCCGGCTCTCTGGGCGATGCGGTGCAGACCATTCAGATGAAGGAGATCCCGCTCAACGGCCGCAATAGCTTCAATTTGATGGCGCTGGTTCCGGGCATCGTGCCGCAGGGCAACACCTCGGGCTCGGCCGCCATGAACAACGGCGGCAGCACATCGAGCGCGGCCTGGGGCAACTATCAGATCGGCGGCGGACTGCCGCTGCAGGGCTCAATCTATGTTGACGCGGCTCCAACGTCCATCATGAACAAGAGCTTCGCGGTGTTGGTTCCCACGCCGGAAACGATCCAGGAGTTCAACGTGGAGACCAGCGCGGTGAGCGCGGAGTTCGGCCGCTTCGGCGGCGGCGTGGTTAACATGATCACCAAGAGCGGCGCCAATCAATTCCACGGCGCCGCGTACGAATACGTTCGCAATAACATTGTGAACGCCAACTTCTTCTTCACCAAGCGCAACGGCGGCGCTCGTCCGCAGTGGAATCAGAACCAGTACGGCGGCGCGGTTGGCGGCCCGATCTGGAAGGACAAGGCCTTCTTCTTCTTCTCCTGGGAGCAGATTTCCATCCGCACCGGCAATCCCACTTACACCAACGTGCCGACCGCGGCCATGCAGGCCGGCGTCTTCAATAGCCTTGCAAAGCTTCCCGGCACAGATCCAGGCCCGGACGGCTGCACTTTTGCGGCTTACACCGGCCAGTCGGTCAATGGCACAACGTACCCGTCCGGCGGATACTACATCACCAACCTGTCCACCTGCGGCGATCCGACGGCCAAGATCCTGGCGACGTTTTACCCGTCGAACTACACGGGCACGACTTCCAACCCGGCCGATAACTATTACAAGACGGTTTCGCAGAGCGACGATGGCCACCAGGTCAGCTTCCGCGCCGATTGGAACATCACCAGCAAGAACCGCTTCTTCGCCCGCGCGACCCTTTGGCCGCTAGTCGATGGCGCGCCCAATGTGCTGGGCAATCCCAACGGCTGGAACTCGGCAGGATCGCAGACCCACAACCACACCAACCAGATCGTGGCCGGCGATACCCACACCTTCAACGCGACCACCATTCTCGATGTTCGCGCCGACTACATCCGCCAGTACGGCGATGCCATTCCGCCCGCTTTTGGAAGCGTAGACGTAACCAAGTTTGGATCGGCGTACGCCACGCTGGCGCCGTACATGACCTATCATTACTATCCCGCCTGGAACATCAGCGGCAACCACAACCTGTTCAACTTCAGCTACAACAACCTGACCCGGACCTACTACAACAACTACCACCTGAGCGCCAGCGTCACCAAGATTCTGGGCAAGCACTCGTTGAAGGTGGGCGTCGAAGAGCGGATGATTCAACGCGACGATATCGGCTCGGACCAGAACAGCTCCGGCAACTACACCATCAAGGCCGATCTGACCGGCGACGAGTGGGCCAACTTCCTGCAGGGATACTTCGACAGCGGCGCACTGACCACCGTCAAGGCAGTCACCTCGTTCAGTTTCTACAACGGCTACTACCTGCAGGACACCTGGCAGACCACCCCGAAGCTCACCCTGAACCTGGGCCTGCGCTATGAGCTGCCCGGCGCCATCGGAGAGAACGGCAACAACCTGGTCGTACTGCTTCCCACCGCTACCGATGCGGTCACCGGAATCACGGGGACTGAGGCTTTGGTGAATTCTAATCAATATGTGAGCCGAACCACCATCATGCCGGTTCACAGCGCCATCGGTCCTCGCGTCGGCTTTGCTTATCGTCTAGCCAACGATACCGTCATTCGCGGCGGCTACGGGATGTCGTACCTGCCCAACGATCAGCAGACCGGCGCATACGCCAATGCCGCAACCATCAACTCGCAGACCACTACCAACTCCAACACGGTGACCGGAACCCTGAAGGTCAACTACACCATGAGCAACCCCTTCCCGGTTACCACAAACTTGCCGAATGGCGTTGCGCCTGCGCAGGGCCGGGCCTACACCAATTTCATGTATGCGAACATTGGAGGATCGGTCACCGGCCCCTATCCATACGAACCGTATCCGATGTCGCAGGGTATGAACCTGAGCATCGGTCATCAGTTCAAGGGCGATCTGCTGATCGACATCGGCGGCGCGCATACGATTGGAACCCACCTGAACTCGCTCGCCAATATCGGCTTCGATCAGTTGCCCGACCAGTACGACGTTTGCGGCGGCGACAGCACCCAGCCCCAATGCAGCGGAAATCTGCTGTCTAAAGCTCTGACCACGAAGCTGGTTGCCGACGGCGTGACGCTGCCCAACAGCCTGCAGAACTATGGGCAGACTCTGCGGCCGTTCCCGTACTACAAGAACTTCTCCAACTCGACCGACTTCCACAGCACTACCTCCTACAACGCCCTGGAAGCGAAGATCCAGAAGCGCTTCAAGTCCACGGGCCAGATCGGCCTCGCCTACACATGGAGCAAGCTGATCGGAGATACCGACACCATCCTCACCAGCCAGGAGACCAAGGCCAGCGGCTCGGCCGGCGAGGGCGTCTACCAGGACTACACCAACCGCAGGGGAGACCGCTCGATCTACAGCTACAATGTTCCCAACCGTCTGGTCATCAACTACGTTCTCAACCTGCCTTTCGGCAAGGGACAGATGTTAGGTTCCGGCGTCAACGGCGTGGCCGACAGGATCATCTCCGGTTGGTCGGTGGACGGAATCACCACCTTCCAATCCGGATTTCCGCTGTTCTTCAACGTGAACGGCACGACGGGGGGCGTCTCGGATACGACCCTGTCGGGCACCTACGGCGCCGGTACCATGCGGCCCAACTACACCGCCGGCTGCACCAAGACCGTGAGCGGAACCCGGTATGCCCGTACACTGTCCGGCTCGACGTGGTTCAACACCAGCTGCTTCACAGTGCCTGGCGTTGGCACCCCGCAGCAGGGCTACACCTTCGGCAACGAGCCGCGCGTGGACCGCAGCCTGCAGATGGACGGCATCGACAACTGGGACTTCTCAGTTGTCAAAAACACTCCCATCCACGATCAGATCGGCGTGCAAATCCGCGTCGAGTTCTACAACATCTTCAACCGTACGCAGTTTGCCGCGCCGGTTACCCAGGCCGACAACACGACCTTCGGGCAGGTGTCCGCGCAGGTCAACAAGCCCCGCCTCATCCAGGGCGCGCTGCGCATCAACTTCTAACCTGAACAAAGGGCCGGGACGCCTTCGGGCGTCCCGGCTTTTTCTTTGCATCGACATTCTGATAGTGTCAGAACCGTGATCCGCACGCCGGCCGAGGCGCACGGATCGAAGCAAAGGTTTCTTGAGAGAGAGGCATTCCATCATGTCGAATTCCGATAGAAGAACATTTTTGAAAAGCGCGGTTCAGACTTCGCTGGCCGCGGGCGTTGGCTTCGCGCTGCCAGGGCTCACGCGAAGCAGCCTGGCCTTTGCCCAGGCCAGAGAAGACCAGAATCCGCCGCTGCCGCCCAACGAGCTGGCGCTGCCGCAGATCAAGCCCGAGCCGTGGCTCAAGATCGACGACCGCAACGTCTTCCTCAAAGGGATGGCCTTCGACCGCAAGGGCAACCTCACGGTCGTAGCCGCTTATCCCGGACCTGACCCCTCGAAGGGCCTTGCCGGACGGCTCGACCGCTCCATCCTCTCGATTTCGCCCGATAAGAAGGTCACCACCCTCATCCATCAGCCCGGCCTGCGCATGACCGATCACGCTATCCACAAGGACGGGCGCATCTTTATCGCCTGCCTGAGCGGCGAGGTGATGGTGGCCAATCCGGACGGCAGCGACGTGAAGCCCGTTCCCGTGAAGGTCAACGGCAAGCCCACCACGCCCAGCGATCTTGTCTTCGATTCCAAGGGCAGCTTGTACGTGACCGACTTTACCGGCAGGGTCGATAACCCGACCGGCGGCATCTACCGCTATTCGCCGGACTTCAAGTCGGTTGAGTTGTTTGGGCCGAACCTTGTGACTCCGAACGGGATCGCCTTCTCGCACGACGAGCGCACCATCTGGACGGCGTGCTCGATTGCGAAAAAGGTCTACCGACTGGATCTGGACGCGGACGGCAAGACGGTGAAGTCGGCCGAGGCGGTGTATACGGTGACCGGCCCGGGCGGCGACGGAATCCGCGTGGATATGAAGGGCAACTTCTACCTGGCCATGAACTTCCAGGGCAGGATTTATGTCTTCGACAAGACCGGCAAGCCGATCGCGCTGGTCCTGATGCCCGGCCGCGACAAGGGCGAGCTGCTCTCGACGACGAACGTCGAGTTCAAGCCGGGAACCGACGAGGCGTACGCGGTGGGAGCTGGAGATACCGGCGGAACGTGGATCTACCGCTTCAAGGGGCTGGCCAAGGGCGTGCCTATGTATTCGCATATGTAGGCGTGCTCGGTTTTACGCGTTGACTCCCGTTGCCCCAGATTCCTGTCCGAATCTGGGGCAACTCTATTGGACCGGCAATTCTCTTGACGCGGCTCAAAGAGTAATACATTATGTATATACACATGCGGTACGATTGGGACGACCGGAAGAACCGCGCAAACCAAAGGAAACACGACGGCATCAGCTTTGAGCTTGCCTCGATGGTCTTTGACGACGAGCGATGCTTGATTGGTTTGGACCGGGTGGACGATACCGGCGAGCAGCGGTGGCAAGCGGTCGGCGCTGTGCAATTGGAGCCCGGCTCAGCATTGATTCTGCTGGTCGCGCATGTCTACAGGGAGAATCGCGATGGCGAAGAGATTATCCGCATCATCAGCGCACGGCGGGCTGGTAACGATGACGTCAGAAGATATCAGGAACAGGAAGTGGACTGAAGCCGAAAAGGAAGCCGTGCGGCGCGGCGCGGCGGCGCAGGCAGCGGGAGATGACTCGGGGATCGATTACTCCGACATTCCTCCGCTGACCCCCGAGCAACTGGCGCGCATGGTGCGTTTCCGCGGCCCAAAGCGCAAGGTGCCGGTGAGTGTACGCCTCGACCCGCAGGTGCTGGAGTGGCTGCGCGCCAAAGGCGACGGCCACCTCACCCGCATCAACGACATCCTGACCAACCTGATGGAGGCCGAGCGGAGAACGGGGTCCTAGTGCCGGAGAGCATGAAGCGGATTAAGGGGGTGCGCAACTACTGAATTCCTTCGTCCACCGTGACCATGCCCGCCACTCAAAGTGCTCCGCTCCGCGTCCGTCAATCCCCTGCCCCATAAGAATCCCTCTAACTCCATCCACACCAGCCACTTCCGCCTGCTCCCCATCTGCCGAGAATTACCCCGGATTCCGCTACTCTGACTTCATGGATATCCCAGCCGGTCAATCTCCAGGCAGCGCCTCGATCAACGATCGCAACTCCTTCAGAATCAACACTTGCAACCGATATCAACCCCTTAAATCATTGAAAACAAAGATCAAGTGATTCACTCATACCGGGGGGCCTTCGAAATCGCCTCGGGCGGGCAAGCAGACTCCGCCGATCGGCACTGAAACGCGGAGAACCTGGGCTCCAGCGTGGAGCGATTCTTTGAGCAAGCCCCTGTGATTCAATAGAGGAGATGGCAACACCCCGCAGAGCAACAGCCCACGGCCGCTGGATCGCCGCAAAACGCAAACTTCGCGAGTACGCGATGGTCGCCCGCGCCCTGGCCGACACCTCGCACCCCGTGCTGGCGCAGATTGTGCCGATGCGGTTCTGCAATTTGAGCTGCACGTACTGCAATGAGTTCGACAAGGTGTCGCCGCCTGTTCCGCTGGACGAGATGAACCGGCGGATCGACCACTTGGGCAAGCTGGGAACGGCGATGGTGGGGATCTCGGGCGGGGAGCCGCTGACGCATCCCGATCTGGACGACATTATCGGGCGGATTCGGCGCACGGGCGCCATCGCCGGGATGATTACGAACGGGTACCTGCTGAACGAAGAGCGGATCGTGCGGCTCAATGAGGCCGGGCTCGATCACTTGCAGATATCGATCGACAACATTGAGCCCGACAAGATCTCGATGAAGAGCCTGAAGGTGCTGGACAAGAAGCTTGAGATGCTCGCCCGACACGCCGAGTTCCACGTGAACATCAACTCGGTGGTAGGCGGCGGGTTCAAGGACCCGAACGACGCGTTGACGATCGGGCGGCGGGCGCTGGAGCTGGGGTTTGAGTCGACGATCGGCATCATCCACGACGGGGACGGGCAACTGAAGCCTTTGAAAGACGAAGAGGCGCGCGTCTACCACGCGATGACCCACCGCAAGAAGACCAACTACTCGCAGTTCGACAAGTTCCAGGAAGCGATTGTGGCGGGGCGGCCGAACAACTGGCGCTGCCGCGCCGGGTCGCGCTACCTCTACATCTGCGAGGACGGGCTGGTGCACTACTGCAGCCAGCAGCGGGGCTACCCGGGCAGGCCGCTGGCAGAGTACACTCGCGAGGATGTGAAGCGGGAGTTCATGACGGCCAAGAGCTGCGCGCCGAACTGCACCATCGGATGCGTTCACCGGATCAGCTACATCGACCACTGGCGCGCGCCGCAGACGCGGATGGTTGCGCCGGGGGGTGGAAACTCGCAGGAGCTGGTGCAGATTGGGAAGACGGTGAATTAAAGGCAGGGACTAAGGACTAGGGACTAGGGACTGAGAGAGTGTGATGCGACAAAGGCGCCCGGTTGGGCGCCTTTGGTCGTTTTAGGCAGAAGGATGCGGCTTAGTGCTTGGCCGCGCTGGGTTTGGCTGTTGCGCCGGGCTTGGCTGCCGTGGCGGGCTTGGCCGGGGCTGGGGCGGACTTGGTCTGCGCGAGAGCGGTGTCGATGATCTGGTAGAGCTTGGAGCGGTCTACGACCTCGACGAAGGGCGCGGCCTTTGCGCCGTCGGTGACGACCCAGATGGTGGGCGTGTGCTCGATGCCGATGCGCTGGCCAAGAGCGTAGTCTGCCTTGACGAGGGCGTCGAGCGAGCCCTGGGGATCGACGGCGAAAGGCAGGGCGAGACCGTGGGCCTGGGCAAACTTCTGCGTCCACTGGTTGAGAGCGCTGGGGGTCTCAATGGAGGACTGGTTGGCGAAGATGTAGTCGCGGTAGTCGTCGCCGATCTGCTTGCTCTTGGTGTCGAACCAGCGGGCGTTGACGGCGGCCTGGTGGCTCCAGGGGTGGAAGGCGAGCGGGAAGTCGTGGCGGACCCAGGGAATGTGGTACTGGGCGGCGGCCTGCTTGAGGACCGGGTTGGCGACGGCGCAGTCCGGGCACTCCATGTCTTCAAACTCGACGATGGCGACGTGAGAGCCGGCAGGCGGCTTGAGCGCGGCCGGATCGTGGACCGGCGTGGTCTCAGGCGCGGCAAACTGCGCGTGGGCGAAGGCGGCTAAAAACAGGACGGCAGCCAGGCCAAAAAGGCCGGTGCGAAGGCGGCGATATCCCGCGATGGGGAAACGGGCAGAGAAATCAAGCATGTCGGTTGGACGGCTCCCTAATAGAAATTGTAACGGTCCTGAGGGGCAGGAAGCCGCCTTAAGGGTAAAGACGCCCGGGAAGGCTCAATTGTTGCCGCCGGGAGCATAGTAGCCCTGGCGCATGACGACGGTGAGGTCGTCCTTTTTGGGCTTGAGCGCGACCTTGTGGTATCCGCCTTCGGTGTCGGGCTGGTCGGGAGGGTGTACGGGGGTCGGTCTATAGCGCGGGTTCGGTCGATGTCGTCGCTAGCAGCAAGATGATTGCACCTTTACATTTGTTCTTGCTCCTGCATTTCAAGGGTTGTGGTCAGACCTTTTGAATGCCCATAGCCGAAATGTCCAGCCTGCCGGTGGATACTAAAGCAGGATTTCCAGGATGTCTTGCCATTGAAGTGAATATGGATCAATAGGAGAGATATGCGATATTCGCCACCCCTCGATGGCATCCGCGCGATCGCGATTTTGGGCGTCCTTGTTTATCACATAAAGCCCGCGGCGCTCCGCGGAGGATTTTCCGGTGTAGATGTCTTTTATGTTTTGTCAGGGTTCCTCATTACATCGATCATCCTTCACGATCTTGATCTTGGCAGCTTTTCCATGCGGGCGTTCTACCTGCGCCGTATTCAGCGACTTATCCCGAACCTTCTCGTCACGATCCTCTTTACTCTATTCCTTTGGATGATATTCATGCCGCCCGTGAGTGTGCGCCAGGTGGCAATGCACGGCACTTGGGCAATTTTCGATGTCTCCAATTTCTATGTTTGGCGGTTCCTTGGAGGTTATTGGACTAGCAATGCCGAATCGGCCCCGTTGACGCACACCTGGTCACTTGGCGTCGAAGAGCAGTTCTATTTGTTCTATCCTGCGGCACTCGTATTGCTGAGCAAGCTTGGTGCTCGTAAGGCTCGACTATGGCTGATGCTTGGAGGAGCGCTGAGTCTTGGCCTATGTATGTACATTACGGGCAGGCACCAGCCTGCCGCCTTCTATCTGCTGCCTACTCGCCTTTGGGAGCTGTTGCTTGGCGCCGTGCTTGTATCCGGGTTTAGTACTCCCAAAGAATGCTCATTTGCATCTCCGTTCGCGGGGTCGTATCTGGCAACAAGGAGAGTTTTGGGCTGGGTAGGCTTGGCCCTGATCGTTTTGGGGTTTGTCAGTATTAGCGGAACATCTGGCTTCCCGGGCTACATCGCCCTGATTCCAGCCGTTGGGACCGCCCTCGTGATCTGGTGTACCTTCGGAATGCAAACTGGACTGGCGGCATTTCTCTCGACCAGACCTCTGGTCAGGCTTGGGAAGGTGTCATATTCGGTTTATCTTTGGCATTGGCCCCTGATCACCCTTGGGAGATCGCTTGCCGTAATCTATGGTAAAAGGGAAATCTTCGGCTCATTGCTGGGCGGAGTTGCAGGCCTGGTACTCGGGTGGCTCGCGTATCTGCTGGTGGAACAACCCCTTCGCAAGCGCGGGCCGGGACGCCGTCGCCGGCTTGCCGTCATTGGGGTACTGTTTTTCGGCGTCGCATCTTGCACATTCCTGACCGCGGTTCTGCCGACTGCCGCGGACCCCGGTCATCTCTTCGATCAGCCAGCATACTATGGCGATGAGTATTGCGCAGGCAGAGTTGAGAGCGCTAGCTCGATAAATAAGAGCCTCCGATACTCCGATGTATATCTTCCCGCGATGCCGGCTGACCGGCCCAATGATTTCTGGAGGGCAGGCGGTGTTGTCAAGAGTTACGGTCGAACGAGTCCGAAAGTAGTTCTTATTGGAAGCTCTCACGCATTAATGTATTCCAAGACGATCGATGAGATATGTTCCGAACTCGGCATCTCCGTTTCGTTCCTCGCTGTCAACGGGGCGCCGTTGCTGCCCCAGGCCGACTTTCCGGCAATGGTCTTTAACTTTGCCAACTCCGGTGGGGCCAGTCAGTTCTACAGTGCTAGACTCTCGTGGATCAGAGAGTGGCATCCAGATGTCATCATAGCGGTCGATCGATGGGACGACTATCTCGATCAGGATGGCCATCTTGATCCGAACTTCGAGAATCAGTTCCATGCATTTGTGAGCGAGTTCGCCTCGCTCACCCATCATCTATTCATCGTTGCTCAGGTGCCTGTTATCGATAGTGGCAATGACAACATGTACAACTTACGCGAAGTCGTGACTTGGAAGAAGAGGAGGAGCAACGGGATGCCAGAGTTGGCCGCCGATTCGAGAGATGCCGCCAGGCGCTCGCTCCTGGGTGTCATGGAGCGGGATATACGAAGCTTCCCAAATACACAAATCCTTAGGCCGGATCTGCTGTTTTATCAGGCCGATGGCTCGGTCCGATACTCTTCAGGGCGCTTGTTCTTCTATGCCGACGGAAACCACTTGAGCCAGTCCGGATCCGACGAGGCCCGGGGGATATTTCGTAAGGCCATTGCCGATTCGGTGCCAGTATCCTCGCGACTCACACCCGCTGTGGCTCCTCGGTAGCGGCACTCATCTTGTCTCCGCGCCGGGAGCGTAGTAGCCCTGGCGCATGACGACGGTGAGGTCGTCCTTCTTGGGCTTGAGCGCTACCTTGTGGTATCCGCCTTCGGTGTCGGGCTGGTCTGGGGTGTAGACGAGGGTGTATTGGGACTGGAGCTGGGAGGCGATCTGGGTGTAGATGCCTTCGAGAGCGTCGGTCTTTTTGACCTCAAAGAACTGGCCGCCAGTGCGGGCGGCGATATCCTGCATGACCTTTTTGCCGTCGATGGGTGCGCGCTGCTGGGTGCCGCCGCCACGGTTGCCGCCGGGATAACCTCCGCCCATACCTCCGCGGTTGCCGCCGCCCATACCGCCTCCGCGACCGATGTTCGACAAGGGACTCTGCTGCTGGTCGCCGCCACGGTAGTAGATGGTGTAGACGCTCGTGCCGGCGCGCTCGGCGGAGTCGATGGCCTCGCTCTGGGTTTCTTTGGAGTTGCGGTCGACGCCGTCGGAGAAGACGATGAGGGCCTTGCGGCCCACTTTGGGCATCATGAGCTCGTTGGCGGCGAGGTAGATGGCGTCGTAAAGCTGGGTGCCGCCGCGGGCGTTCGATTCGCCGCGCTCGCGTCCGTTGCCGCCGTTGCTGCCGCCGTTTCTTCCGTAAGGGCCGTTGTTGCCGCCGCCGTTGCCGTAAGGCCCGTTGTTTCCGCCGCTGCGGGGATTATCGTTGCCGGAGTCGTTGACCTGGGGAATGCTGCGCCCCTTCGCCGTCATGGTCATCTGGCTGAGCTCGCGGTTGAGTTTGGCTGGGGCAGCGGTGAAGTCTTCGAGCAGCTCGACCTCGTTGTCGAAGTGGACGAGGAAGGCCTGGGTCGATGGCTTGGGCTGGCTCGCTGCCGCGGGAAGGACGGCTTCGACAAACTTCTGGCCGGCGGAACGCTCGGCGTTGAGCGCGCCCTCGATGGTGCGAGAGGTGTCGAACTCAAGGCCGAGGAGGAGAGGCAGATCGGACTGGAGGCTGAGGCTCTTGATGGTCTGCGGGCGGCCGTCTTCGGTGAGGGTGAAGTCGGCGGGAGTGAGACCCGTGACGGGATTGCCGTGCTTGTCGTGGACGGTGACGGTGAAGACAACGTCCGGGGCAGGCTTGCGCAGGGCCGGTCCCGAGGCCGGGGCGGACTGCTGTGCCGGCGCGGACAGCTGCGCAGGCTGGCCTCCGAACAGGAAGGGCAGGAGGATCACGGGCAGGGCGACTGGGACCAGGGAGTGCAGCTTCATGTTGACTCTCGCGTTTACGGCTTCAGTCACTTAGACGGCAGATTGGGTGTGGCGTTGCAGGGATGTGAGAGTGGGAGGGGGTGGGGGTGGTTGCCGAGGCCTGAAGAAATCGGCGGGTACCCCCCGGGGGTGCGATGCGCAAGTGTTTTAAAAAGTGCGGTTTACGAAAAGTAGCCCGGAGCAAGTATTACATTCCAGATGAGTTACAAACAAATTTCTGAAAACAAATGGGTTATGAGCCAAGTCTTCTCGACCGCTGCTGAAGCAGCCTGAGATGGAGTGACTGGGCTGTGTTTCATCTTTGATCCTATTGTGCGCGTTTCTGCGAAATAACCGGCAAGCGGAGTGAGATTTTGTTGCGGCGGGAGAGGCGGACTTGGGGTTGAGGGGCTTGGCCGATAGGATTCCTGCTCCCCAAGTGCCAGGGACCGGTGGCACCCTCATCTGGGCTGGAGAAGATTATCGAGACCTTGGGCGCCCGCCCACCGTGGCACTATCGCCGAGTCTTGCGAGCCGCCAGGATCGCCGCTTGATTGCCCAGTGAAGCTTGCAGCCCATCTTTGTTCCCTATTTCCCGGCAAATGTTCTCTTCCTCTTTGCGCAGCGCCATCGCACCGTCAAGATCGCCGCGGTCCTTCAGGATCAGTGCTTGATTGCCGAGGACACACCGCAGCCCGTCCTTGTTCCGCAGCTCGCGACAAAGGTCCGCCGCTTCCTGGTACAGGGCCATCGCATCGTCCAATTGCCCGCGAGCATAGAAGATAAGCCCTTGGTTATGGAGCGACAACTGCAACCCATCTTTATTACCCGTCTCCCGACAGAGACGCTCACTTTCTTTCTGCAGCGCCATCGCACCATCCAGGTCACCGCGAGCCTTGAGGATCAGCGCTTGATTTCCCAGCACTATTCCCAGGCCCAGCATGAGCCCGGCTTCGCGGCAGACCTGCTCCTGCTCTGTGTAAAGCGCCATCGCGTCGTCCAGGTTCCCGCGAGCGTAAAGGATGTTCGCTTGCCCCTCAAGTGCGCGATTTAGTCCGTCTTTGTTGCCCAATTCACGGCAGAGGCGCTCCTTCTCCTTGTACAACCCCATTGCGTCGGCTTCGGCCGCTCGTTCCTCCAGCCCATTCGCGGACTTTATGTTGTTCGAAGGAGGGTCGATAGCTGGAGGGGGCTGCGGAGGGGCGGTCACCGACCTCTTATCTACCTTCTGGAGTTCAGCATCGTGGATCGGACCATCCTGGTTCGCTTGCAGCGGAGGCTTTTCCTGCGCTGCACGGATCCGTTTGACTTGCGCTTTGACGCCGTCCAGTATCTCCTTTCTCACGCTGGACCAGCGAATGTCGCTGTCCGTGAACTCGATCAAGGGTCTGGATGCAGGGACCATCTGACGATCCGCAAGAAAGTCGTATTCGTTCCAGTCGCACGACTCGACGAGGATCGGCATAATGACCATCTGACCAAGCCTTGCGCGGTTTGCGATCCTGGGCATTTCCTCTGTCTCAATGAACACGGAGTTCAAGAAATACTGACTAACAATGAGAAGAGCAATTTCGGCCCGGTCGATCTCCGCTTCAATGCGCCTTTTGAACTCATCGCCCGGAACCAAACCCTTGTCGTACCAGAAGGCGACATTTTGCCTCCTCAGCGAATCCTCCAGGAAGGGAATCAGGTTGCGCGGATTTTCGGGGTCAAGCCACTTCTTGTCTTCGCGTGCATAGCTGACGAACACGCGGGTGGGGTCTTTTCCGGCGTCAGTATTCATCCGTGAGTCCATTTAGCATGAGCTCCTGGCAATCTGAATCCTAAGCTACGCTCCGAGGCGCGACCTCAGGCATCTCGTTTGCGCTGCTTTGATTGATGTGATCAACTCTACCAAAGCGGCGCGAATCGCACACGCAAACGGTACATGGACCACCCATTTTTGTGGGGAATTTGCTTTTCTAAGACCTGGGCCGCGCCCCTACCGCCCCATGCGGTGTTTGCTGGCGTTGACGGCGGCGCGGGCTTCGCGGTCGGCTTCGCGGCGCTTCTCGGTTTCGCGCTTGTCCCAGTCCTGCTTGCCTTTGGCGAGGGCCAGCTCGCACTTGAGCTTGCCGCGGCGGAAGTAGAGGCGGGTGGGGATGAGCGTATGGCCCTTGATCTGCGTCTTCTGGAGTAGCTTGTCGACCTCGGTCTTGTGGAGCAGCAGCTTCCGCGTCCGGGTTTCGTCGTGGTTGGAGATGTTGCCGTGAGAGTAGGGGCCGATGTGCATATTAAGGAGAAAGGCCTCGCCGTCCTTGACCAGGCCGTAGGCGTCGCGGAGGTTGGCCTTGCCCTCGCGGATGGACTTGACCTCGGTTCCGCGGAGGGCGATGCCGGCCTCGAACTTCTCCAGAAAGATGTAGTTGTGGCCGGCCATGCGGTTGCTTGCCGCGTCACGCTCGCCGCTGGCGACGGGGTCGCGGGGCTTGGCGGATTTCTGGGCCGGGGCCGTGCCTTTGGCGGTAATTTCGTAACTGGTTTGGCGGGCCACGGCGGAATCTCCTCGAAGTTCAATCGTAGCACCGGGATGGAATTGGGGCGGAATGGTAGGGAAGAGCGTGCGGAGAGTGGCGTGAGTGGTGTTGAAAGAGCATTCCCTCAGGGGCTAAAGCCCCGGCTCAGTTGGAGCGGCTGGATGTACGGGCTGAAGCCCGTACCCTTCATGCCGGTCGGTCAAGGGAGTCGTGGATTGGAGCCGGTACCTATTAAAGCAGGCCGTAACAAGAGGGGATTGTTGTTGCGTGGCTTTGCTAAAATGATGAATTACCAGCGGATGATAGCCTTTGCGCCTGTGTGGCCGGGCGGCAAGGGAAGGCTTGAATCGCGCGGGATGGACCGAACGCCCATGTACCAGCCAGGGAGCCGGATGAGACAGAACGCACACTCCACTTTTGCAGCCGGCGCCCGTGGCTTTGGCCGGGCGGCTTTCTGGGCTCTGCCCGTGGTTCTTTTGCTGGGTGCGGTGGTGGCTCGGGCGGAGTCGGCCTACTCCGACTACAAGCGCGGCCAGGACGCCGAGGCGCGGCAGGACTACGACACCGCGTTCACGTTCTATCAGAAGGCCGTCCAGCGCGACGCGAAGGACATTCGGTTCCGCACGGCGTTTCAGCGCATTCGCACCAGCGACTCGACGATGCATCTGTCCAAGGGCCGGCGGCTTGCGGAGACGGGCGACCAGCAGGGCGCGCTGGCGGAGTTTTTGCACGCGCAGGAGGCGGACCCCGGCAACGAGGCCGCGCAGCAGGAGATCCAAAAGCTGCGCCGCCAGCAGGGCGAGGCTCCCAAGGCTGCCGAGATCGCAGCGCCGCAGCCGGGCGGCGATGAGTCGGAGATTGCGACGATCGCTTCGCCGGTGGAGCTGAAGCCGGCCACCAGTGAGCCGCTGACGCTGCACATGAACGAGGACGCGAAGGTGGTGTACCAGTCGCTGGGCAAGGCGGCGGGGATCAACGTTCTGTTCGATCCGGACTACACGTCGAAGCGGATCCAGGTGGACCTGAACGGCGTGAACCTGATGGACGCGCTGCGGATTGTGGGCGCGATGTCAACGACGTTCTGGAAGCCGGTTACGAACAACACGATTTTTGTGGCGCAGAATTCGAGGGTAAAGCGTACCGAGCTGGACGTGCAGGCGGTGCAGACCTTCTACCTGACCAACGCGTGGCAGCAGAACGATCTGAACGACGTGCAGACAGCGCTGCGCAACGTGCTGCCGAACGCGAAAGTGTACGGAGTGGCGAGCCAAAACGCGATTGTGATGCGGGCGACGCCGGACGAGCTGCTGCTGGCGCAGAAGCTGATTAACGACCTGGACAAGCCGCGCTCCGAGGTGGTGGTGGACTTCGGCGTGCTGGAAGTGAGCAAGAACTGGGAGCGCTCGCTGGGCATCGCCTGGCCGAGCTCGATCGGCACATCGCTGGTGAATCCCACGACTTCGTCGAGTTCGTCGAGCAGTTCGAGCAGCACGACGACCACAACGGCCTCTACCGCGGCCGGGCTGACGCTCTCGAACCTGGCGCATTTGAACTCGAACAACTTCGCGATCACGGTGGGCTCGGCGACCCTGAATCTTCTGCTCACCGATAACCAGACGCAGATCTTGCAGGACCCGCGCATTCGCGCCACCGACGGGCAGAAGGCAACACTGACGGTGGGCTCGAAGATTCCGATTGCGACCGGATCGTACCAGACGGGCGCGGCCACGGCGCTGGTGAGCTCGCTGGTGAATACGCAGTTCCAGTTCATCGATGTGGGCGTGAAGATCGAGATGACGCCGACGGTGCACTTTGGCGACGACGTGACGCTGAAAGTGCATATCGAAGTGAGTTCGCAGAGCGGCAGCGTGACCATCAGCGGCGTAACGGAGCCGATTCTGAGCCAGCGCGTGGCCGACCAGGTGATCCGGCTGCGGGAGGGCGAGGCAAGCATTCTGGGCGGGATCCAGAACACGCAGAGCGGTCAGACCTGGACCGGCATTCCGGGGCTGAGCTCGATTCCGATTCTGAAATATTTGTTTGGATCCAAGGACCGCACCAACAGCGACGACGAGATTGTGTTTGTGGTGGTTCCGCACGTAGTACGCGGGCCGGATCTGGACGAGCAGAACCTGCGCGTTATCGATACGGGCGAGGGCCAGTCGATCGATCTGCGCCATGTGGCGGCAACGGCGGGAAGCAAGGCGGCGGCACGGCCAGCGGCGGCAGCTTCAGCAAACATCGGGATTGTTGCGACGACGAGCGCTCCGGCGGCGGCGATGCAGGCTCTGGACCAGATGCGGGCAAACGCGGCCGATATGGGCGCGCCTGCTGTTGCTCGACCCGCTGCTCCGCAGACGATGCCGGCTCCGCAGCCGCAGGCTGTGCCGGCGGCAGGGACGGCGAGTGCGCCGGTGATCTTCCTGTTCGATCTGCCCTCAGAGCCGGTGGCGAACGGGGCAAGCTTCCAGGTTCCGGTGAAGCTGGCCGGGGGCGCAGACATTTCGTCGGTGCCGTTGCAGATCAAGTACGACCCGGCAAAGCTGACGCTGGTGAATGTGGTTGGCGGGGATTTTCTAAGCAAGGACGGCCAGGCGGTAGCTCTGATCCATCGGGATGACGGACCGGGCAATCTGACGGTAGTGGCGTCGCGTCCGCCGGGAACTACCGGAATCAGCGGGCCGGGCGTGGTTTGCACGATCACCTTCCAGGCCAAGGCGCCGGGCACGTCGAGCCTTGAGATGACGCGGGCCGGCATTATGACCAGCAGCCAGCAGCAGGTGCAGGCCGCGCCCGCGCGGGGCGACATTGTGGTGAAGTAGCCGTGGGAGCGATGCGGAATGCGGCGAGCGGCAGGGCGCGGCGGGCAGGCGAGCATGGGCTGACGCTGGTGGAGCTGATCGTGACCTGCTTCATCCTGGCGATTCTGGCCACGGCGGCGGTTCCGATTGCGCGGTTTGAGCTGAAGCGGCAGAACGAGCGGCAGTTGCGCTACGACCTGTGGCAGATGCGCGAGGCGATCGACCGGTATAAGGATGCGGCGGATCGCGGGGCGTTTCAGACGAAGGTGGACAGCCAGAACTATCCGCCGGATCTGGAGACTCTGGTGAAAGGGATGGACGTGCAGGGCAAGAAGCTGAGGTTTCTGCGCAAGATCCCGATCGATCCGATGACCGGGCAGGCGGATTGGGGAGTGCGCTCGATGCAGGACGATCCGGAGACGGGAAGTTCGGGCGGACAGAATGTGTTTGATGTGTTTTCGAAGTCTACGGGCACGGCGCTGGACGGGACTAAGTATTCGACGTGGTGAAAGACGAGCTATTAGCTGTTAGCTTTCAGCCCTCAGCTCGACCGTGCAGGGAAAAACAGTTGAGACTTGAATCGCGCACCGATGCACGAAAAAGCTGAAGGCTGATAGCTGAAAGCTGGAAGCTAAGGAAAACGGTTTGCGGAACAGCAAAGCACAATCCGGCTTTACGCTCGTTGAGCTGATGGTGGTGATGTCGATCATCGGCATCCTGATGCTGCTGGCGGTTCCGAGCTACGTGGCGGCTGTGAAGCACGCGCAGGAGTCTGTGCTGCGCGAGGACCTGCACGTGATGCGGACGGCGATCGACTCCTACACGATCGATAAGCAGAAGGCCCCGCAGTCGCTCGACGACCTGGTGCAGGACGGGTATCTGCGTGCAATTCCCGTGGACCCGATGACGCACAGCAAGGACACGTGGGTTGCGGATCGCAGCGACGCCATGTACTCGATCGACCAGACGGATTCGGGGATCGACACGGTGCACTCGGGAGCCCAGGATGAGGGCTCGGACGGGCAGCCTTATTCGAGCTGGTAGCCGAGGCGGGAATCCCCGGCGGAACTTCGCATTTTCCGTGGAGAAACCAACAACAATTGCAGATGCCAAACGAGTCGAGCCGCGCTATGCGCGGCTCGACTCGTTTGGGGTGACAAAGCTAAGTGCAGCGGGCCTGCGCTCTAATACCTCTGCTCGAACTCCGGGTCTACTGGGTTCTCGAAGAGACTGGCGTCGCGGGTGACTATCGTCAGGCCGGAGGGGGTGACGAAGTAGCGGCGCTTGTCTTCTACCGGGTCGTAGCCGATGATGGTGCCCTCGGGGATGTGGACGTCGCGGTCGATGATGGCGCGGCGGATGCGGCAGTGGCGGCCGATGGAGACGTGGGAGAAGATGATGCTGCCGTCAACCTCGCTGTAGGAGTTGACGCGGACATCCTGGGAACAGACGGAGTTGATAACGGTTCCGCCGGAGATGATGACGCCGGCGGTGATGATGGAGTTGACGGCGACGCCGGAGCGGCCGGGTTCGCCGAAGACGAACTTGGCGGGCGGATACTGGCGGGCGCGGGTGCGGATGGGCCAGCTCTTGTCGTAGAGGTTGAAGATGGGGGCGACGGAGCAGAGGTCCATGTTGGCGTCGTAGTAGGCGTCGAGTGTGCCTACGTCGCGCCAGTAGCGGGCTTCTTTCTTGTTCTCGTCGACGAAGCTCCAGGCCATCATTTTGGAGCGGCCGAGGAGATTGGGCAGGATGTTGTGTCCGAAGTCGTGCTTGGAGTCGGGGTCGTCGGCGTCTGCGATGAGGGCCTTGAGCAGGACCTCGGTGTTGAAGATGTAGATGCCCATGGAGGCATCGACGGCCTCGGGGTTGAAGGGGGAACGGAAGGAGGTGGAGGCGGGCTTCTCCTCGAAGCCGAGGACCTCGCCGTTGCGGCCGACCTCGACGACGCCGAAGCGGGAGACTTCCTCGGGCGCGATGGGCAGGGTGGCCAGCGTGACTTCGGCGCGGGCTTCCTTGTGGTAGGCCAACATGCGGCTGTAGTCCATCTTGTAGATGTGGTCGCCGGAAAGGATGATGACGTAGGACGGCTGCTCGCTGCCGATGGAGTAGATGTTCTGGTAGACGGCGTCGGCGGTGCCCATGTACCAGTTTGCGCCGGTGCGCTGCATTGGGGGCATGAGCTCAAAGAACTCGCCCAGTTCCTGCGCGACGATGCCGGTCCAGCCCTCGCGGATGTGGCGGTTTAGGCTGAGCGCCTTGTACTGGGTAAGTACGTAGACGCGACGGAGCCCGGAGTTGATGCAGTTGGACAGGGTGATGTCGATGATGCGGTAGTGACCGCCGAAGGGGACAGCGGGCTTGGCGCGGTCGCGGGTGAGAGGGAACAGTCGTTCGCCGGCCCCGCCGGCGAGCAGCACTCCGAGAGCGTCTTTCATTTCAGCCATAGAGCTTTGCTTTACCCCTTTGGCGGGCACCGAGGCCCGGGAATGTTCGAACGCAGGAGAATATCACAACCGGATGAAAGCGAGTGCGCGGCATCTCCGAGCGGCGGACGGAGTTTCGCAATCGGGGATGGCGGCGAGAGCGCACACCGACCCTGTGCGACAAGCGAAAGTAGAGTGTGGGCGCGCGACTGCAGAGGCGCGGGCCCGTTTACCGCTTCTTGCTGAACTTGTACTCCATCCCTACGGAAATGGCGAAGTTCACGTCGAACTGCGACGTGTTGGGATAGTAGTTGATGCTGTAGTGGGTCATGACGGCGTCCGGGGTGACGCGGAAGACCCAGTGGGCGGAGCGGTTGAGGTCGAAGCTGCCGCCGATGATGGCCGCCGGGGCGATCTGGTCGTTGTAGAAGTCGACGACGGAGGGCGAGTTCCCGAGCAGATCCTTCTCAAACTGGCCATAGACGCCGCCTACCAGCAGATGGGCGAGGATGGCGCCGTGCTGGTTATGAGGTCCGAGCCATTCCGGGCCGGCGGTAAAGAAGTACTGGGCGACGAAGGGTCCCCTGATGGGTCCGCCGTTGACGTTGGCCGAGTTTGGGCCGGCGCCGCTGGAGCCGAGGTAGGCGCGCTCGGAGGTCTGAACGCCCCAGTGCTTGCTGATCCACATGGAGCCGGTGAGGTCGAGGCCGCCGAGGTTGGAGCCCTGGAGCAGCGTGGGGCCGGCCTTCATGTGGTCGTATGCCATGCCGAGCGACACGTCGAAGCGGTTGTCGTATCGGACGCCAGCGAGTGGGTTGACGGCGATGTAAGAGCCGTTGGCAGCCGGCTGAGCGGCCTGGGGAGGCTCAACCTTGCTGGGTTGAGAGCTCGAACTCTGAGCCTGGGCGGGGCCGGCGGAGAAGACCGCCAGAACCGCCAGCAGGCTGGCGAAGACAGTGATTCTTGCTGTAGGACGCATCACCCACAAGTCTAAATGACCGCGGCGCGGGTGGACAACGAGAACCTTTGGCCGGAGACCGGCTGGGACAGCGGTGGCAGCGCCGATTCCCGGGGTATTTACCGTCGCGGCTCGTATTGGCAGGAATTCGATAGCCATCTCCGGCATTTCAAGAACAGGATGCGATAATCGAGCTGGATTCAGGAGGCGGGCCATGCGGTTCGGCCTGTCTTCTGAGGTGCAGTGGATTTTGAATTCGCGCTTTGGAGGCTCTCCCGTGCAACGAGCTCTTGCTTGCCTGGCGTTTGGCGTTCTGTTGGCGGCGCCCGCGGTGTTTGGCCAGATGACCCCTTCGGCCAACCAAGTTCCTTATTACGAGCGGCCCCAGCACCCGGGCAACCTGGTGCAATATCAGAACCCGAACCGAAAGGGCGATATTGCGCGGTTTTCGCGGCTCGGCGTGAGCGGTGGAGTCTCGTCGATGGGCATCAACATGCAGGTGGCGACGAATGCGATGAAGAATCTGAACATTCGCGGCATCGGCAACTACTTCTCCTACAACATGAGCAACGTCTATATAAACAGCAGCGGCGGCGCGAACGGCATTGCCGTAAGCGGCAACTTGAACTTTGCCACGGGCGGGGTGGCAGCCGATTACTACCCGTGGTCGCGGCTGGGGTTCCGGGTGAGCCCCGGCTTCATGTTCTACAACCAGAACCAGATCTCTGCCAAGGGCACAGCTACGGCGGGAAGCACCATTACGCTGGGCTCGCAGAAGTACTACGCCGACTCCGTCAATCCCTTGAATGTGAGCGCAAGTTTGGGGCTGAATACCCACCAGAAGGCCTTCATGGTGACTACGGGATGGGGCAACCTGATCTCGCGGACGGGCGGACACTGGTCGTTCCCGTTTGAGATTGGCGCGGTGTTTACCGGTGTGCCGGCGCTGGGGATGACGGTGGGCGGAAACGCCTGCCTGACGGCTTCGGATGCGGCGTCGAACGGGCCCACGTGCGTGAACATGGCTACGAACTCCACAGCGCAATCGAACCTGACCGCGCAGATTACCAAGTACAAGAACGATCTGAACCCGTACACGGTGTACCCGATCGTCAGCTTCGGAGTGGGTTACAGCTTCGGAATCCGGTAAGTCGTAGAGGTTAAAGAGAAGGGCCGCTCCCGCGTGGGAGCGGCCCTTGTTATTTGCGGCTAGGCGAGGAGGTCGCCGAGGATTTGGGGGGCGGCTTTGAGGGCGGCGTCGATCTGGGACTGGTCTTTGCCGCCGGCTTCCGCAAGGTCTGGCTTGCCGCCGCCGGAGCCGCCAACGAGCTTGGC
>Ga0326728_10004647_pt1 | contig 40159 bp, 31 predicted proteins | sample MB3enrmetagenome_FD_207602 | JGI IMG/M metagenome (GOLD analysis project Ga0326728, IMG submission 207602) | Lab enriched peat soil microbial communities from McLean, Ithaca, NY, United States - MB31MN | ecosystem: Environmental > Terrestrial > Soil > Wetlands > Peat | place: USA: New York... | reverse complement strand
ACAGCAAAAGGTCCGCGAGCAAAAAAGGAAGGACGCCTTAACACAGCCCGTTCAGGACATCTTCAAAGCGCCGCTCCTCGCCAAAATGTATGGGGGCGGCCAAAGAGGCCTCAAAATCGCCAAATACCTCCTCGCCGTCGAGCGCGGTGAGTTCAACGCCGGTATTAACTTCCTGCCCACCGACAGATTTGACGGCGAAGAAGAACTGCTCAAGAAGCTAAGGAGCTCCGCGCCAGTCAATCCGCCCCCCAAACCCCGCCCGCCCCACCCCCCGGTAGGGACGCGCTGCTGCGCGTCCGTGGTCAAACCGTCCCGCAAGCCGCGCCCCGCCCAGGACCCCGTCAAACCCAAGCCCTGCCCTCAATCCAACCCCTTGCCGCCCAACGGGATCGATGCCGCCCCGGCCGAACCGCCGCCCCGCGCCGAGTCCGACCCCGTCCAAGTGATTCCTACTAGTCCACCACCACCCCCCAACGAGCCGCCGCCCTCCGCTCCGCCTCCCCCCGTCCACTCCGTCCATGCCGTCCATTCCTCCCACCCCCCTCCCTCCCCCGGCATCCCTTCGTCCGTTTCATCCCCGCTCCTTGACCGTTCTTGCTCGTTTCTGGCAGGATCCCGGTGTGACCCGATGCCTGATTGAGGGGTGAAGGAGTTATGAACGGTGAAAAAGCGCCGGAGAACCGTGGCTTGCTGGAGTTCCTGCCGTCCCCGCAGCGTGCCGCCTGGCTGCCTGGGTTGTTCCTGGTGGTTATCACCCTGGCAGCCTATGGGCCCGCCTGGGGCGCGGGGTTCATCTGGGACGACGATGCCTGGCTGACCCAAAACCCCCTGCTGACTGCGCCGGACGGTTTGCGGCGCATTTGGTTTTCGCTTGACTCGCCCTCGCAATATTTCCCGCTGACTTACACGACGTTCCGCCTGGAGCGCGCCCTGTGGGGCTTGAATCCGGCGGGGTATCATCTGGTCAACCTGCTGCTCCATGCCGCCAATGCGCTGCTGGTATGGCGGCTGCTGGCGCGGTTGCGCGTGCCGGGCGCCTGGCTGGCCGCGGCCGTCTTCGCCCTGCATCCGGTGCAGGTGGAATCCGCCGCCTGGATCACGCAACGCAAGAACGTTCTCATGGGCTTTTTCTTCCTGCTCGCCGCCTGGGAATGGGTCCGCTTCATCAACGAACCAACCGGGCGCCGATGGCGCTACTACGCTCCAGCCCTGCTTTGCCAGGTCCTGGCGCTTTTAGCCAAAACCACCGCTTGCACCCTGCCCGCGGCGCTGCTCTTGATATTGTGGCTGGAGAAAATGCCCGTCACCTGGCGGCGCCTGGCGCAAGTCGCCCCCTTCGCCGCCATGGGCCTCGGCCTGGGGTTGGTGACGATGTGGTGGGAGGCCCGCCATCAAGGCACGCAAGGCGCGCTCTTTGCCATCGGGCCGATGGAACGCGTCCTGATGGCCAGCCGCGCGCTGTGGTTTTACGCCGGGAAACTGCTCTGGCCGGCCAACCTGGCCTTCAATTATCCGCGCTGGACAATTGCCGCCTCCGACCCGCGCGCCTATGGCTGGCTGCTGGCAACGGCCTTGCTGGCCGTGGTCATCTGGCGGGCGCGGTCCTGGGCGGGGCGGGGCATCGAGGTTGCCGCGGCGTTCTTTGCGGCGACACTGAGTCCGCTGCTGGGATTCATTATGATTTACACGTTCCAATACTCGTTCGTGGCCGACCATTACCAATACCTGGCTTGCATCGGTCCAATCGCCCTCTTTGCCGCGGCCCTGACGACGGCGTGGGGCCGCTTGGCGGCGGGCCAACCGTTTTTGCGGGCGGTGTTGTGTGGCGCCATGCTGCTGGCGCTGGGCGTTTTGACGTGGCAGCAATGCAGGATCTACGCCAATGCCGAAACGCTGTGGCGGGCGACGCTTGCGCGAAATCCCGATTCCTGGCTGGCGAACAACAACCTCGGAACCATCCTTCGCCAAAAGGGCCGGATCGATGACGCCATCGCCCATTACCGAAAGGCCCTGCAAATCATGCCCGGCAACGAGTCGGTCCACTTCAACCTGGCGCGGGCCTATTACCAGCAGGGCAGGATGGACTTGGCCATCGGGCAGTTTCAATCGGCGCTGAACCTTGCGCCGGGGGACGTGGAGGCCCGGAACAACCTGGCTTGGTGCCTGGCCACCTGCCCGCAGGCTTCGCTGCGCAACGGCGCCAAAGCGGTTCAATTGGCGCGGCAGGCCAATGCGCTGGCTGGCGGAAGGAATCCGGTCATCCTGGGCACGCTCGCCGCCGCTTTTGCCGAAACCGGACAATTCGGCGAGGCGGCGCAAACCGCGCAAAAAGCCATCCAACTCGCCCGGGCGGCGGGCCGGCAGGATTTGACGGCCAGGCTGAACGGTGAACTGCAGCGCTACGAAGCGGGCCTGCCGCTGCATCAATAAGAATTTGGGTTGGTTCTCCAAAATCGAGGTTCCTGGAGCGCCGGTTTGAATATGCGGCCGGCTTCTGCCAGTATGGGCCGCCGGTGATTGTTTATGCGCCTGCTCATTGTTGAGGACGACTTGAAAACGGCCCGCGCGCTCGCCGCCGGGCTGGAGCGCGCCGGCTTTTCCATCGCCACCGCCCATTCCGGCGAGGAGGGGTTCTTCCTCCTCAACGCCGAATCGTTTGACTTGGTCGTGCTCGACTGGATGCTCCCCGGCCGCAGCGGCATTGAAATCCTCAAGACGCTCCGGGCGCGCGGCGGCCAGACGCCCGTCCTGCTCTTGACAGCCCGTGACGCCGTGGAGGACCGCGTGCTCGGCCTGGAAAGCGGGGCGGACGATTACCTGGTCAAGCCCTTCGCCTTTGCCGAATTGATGGCGCGCATCCGGTCGCTGCTGCGCCGCACGGCGGGCGCCGACGCGCTAAAAAAGAACCTGGCGGACCTGGCGGTGGACCTGGAGTCCCGCCGCGTCTGGCGGGCCGACAAACCGATTGAGTTGACTCCGCGGGAGTTCGACCTTCTGGCCTACCTCATGCGCCAGCCGGGCCAGGTGGTGACACGCGAGATGCTGGCCCGGGAGGTGTGGCATGAGACCAACCGCCTCACCCCCTTGGACAATATGATTGACGTCCACGTGGCCCACTTGCGTCGCAAGATTGATGATCCCCATGCCCTCAAACTCATTCACACCGTGCGCGGGGTCGGGTTTGTCCTGCGCGAGGAAGGTCCGGCATGAAACCGGCGTGGCAGCGGCGCTCGCTGCGCTTGCGCCTGGCCCTCTGGATCGCGGCGGCGGGGGCGGCTTTTTGGCTGGCCGGCCTGGCGCTGCTGGCGCTCGGCGGATTTTGCAGGCCCGCAAAACTTTCCGGCTGGCTCTTTGCGGCCCTGGCGGGTTGCCTCGGCGGCGCCATGGCTCTGGGAGCCGTTGGTTATTTCATCGCCGGTCGTCTGCTCAAACCGCTTCGGGAAATGGCCGCGCTCATCCGCCGTCTGCCGGCCAGTCCCCTGCGCCAAAGGCTGCCCGTGGCCAATCCGCGCGATGAGCTCGGACAACTGGCCGCCAGTTGCAACGAAATCCTCCGGCAACTCGAAGCCTCCTTCGTCGAACTGGACCGGCTCACCGCCGACGTCTCCCATGAATTGCGCACGCCGCTCACGGCCATGCGCGCGGTCGGCGAGGTCGCCCTGCGCGACCGGAATCCCGCCGTTCTCCATGACGCTCTGGGCAGCATGCTGGAGGAGATCAGCCGCATGAACCAACTCATCGAGCGCCTGCTCTTGCTAACTCGGTCCGAGGACAGCGAGATGCCCTTGCAAATGGAGGCCGGGCTGGTGCGCCAGGTGCTGGCGGAGGTGAGCGAGGCGTTGAGCCTGGTGGCCGCGGAGAAGCAGCAACAACTGGCCACCGAGTGCCCCGATCACTTGCTGGCGGTCTTCGACCCCGCGCTGCTGCGGCTGGCCCTTTTGAACCTGGCCCAGAACGCCATCCGTTACAGTCCCGCCGGCAAACCCATCAACTTGCGCGCCTCCGCCGGGCCGGACGGCGTCGTGGTCGAGGTCGCCGACCAAGGCCCCGGCATCGCCAAAGAGCATCAACAGAAAATCTTCGAGCGATTCTACCGCGTCGATAAGGCCCGCTCACGCGCCGAGGGGGGGGTGGGTTTGGGCTTGGCCATTGTCAAATGGGCGGTCGAGCGAATGGGCGGCAGGGTGGAACTGGACAGCGAGCCAGGGCGCGGCAGCGTGTTCCGCATTCGCTTGCGCGCGCCGGGCGCCTAGGCGGGCCCCTGGCCTGCGGCGCAATTCTTAAGAATTCTTCAGAATACTTTGTTAACACACTGCGCTCTCCAAATTGTATGATGGAGCGGTAATATGTATTGGATCAGTAAATGCCTGCACCTAATGCGGCGCGCGAACCGCCGGACATTGATCTTCCTTGCCGCCCTCGGCCCCGGCATCATCACCATGATCGCCGACAACGACGCCGGCGGCATCTCCACCTATGCCCAGACCGGAGCCAGGACGGGGTTCAACCTGCTTTGGGCCATGATCCTGCTCGTGCCGATGGCGTATTACGTGCAGGAGATGACGGTGCGGCTTGGGGCGGTGACCAAGCGCGGCCATGCCGAGGCGATCTTTGACGGATTTGGGAAGTTCTGGGGCTGGTTTTCCATTTTCGACCTGGCGGTCATCAACTGGCTCACACTGGTCACCGAATATATCGGCATGACGCAAGCCATGAGCTTGTTCAACATCCCGCCGTGGGTCACGTTTCTGGGCGTGACAGCGCTGCTCACCGGCATCGTCATCACCGGGCGTTACTGGACGTTCGAGAAAATCACCCTTTTTTTCTGCCTCTTCAACCTGGTCTATATTCCCGCCGCCATTTGGGCCATGCACACCGGCAACGTCCAGGAAGGCTGGCGGGCGGTGGGCCGGGGTTTCTATCGTCCCGATTTCAAGCTCGGCATGTCGGGCGTGGCCTTGCTGACCCTCATTATGGCCAACATCGGCACGACCATCACGCCCTGGCAGATTTTCTTCCAGCAATCCGCCGTGGTGGACAAGGGCATGGATGTCAAGCAAATCAATTACGGCAAATTCGACACCTTCTTCGGTTCGCTCATGACCTGCGTCGTGGCGGCGTTCATCATCATCGCCACTGCCGGCGTTTTCTACTACAACCCGTCCAATCCCAGCTCCGCCACCCTGGCGGCGGACACTGCGGCCAATCATATCACCACCGGTGCCTGGTCGAAAGTGGATCCCTCGTTCCACAGTTGGCAGGACATGGACTCGGCCGCCAAAACCGCCGAAGCCATGCCCGCGGTCATGCCAGGGGCTTCGCACTGGGGCCAGTGGGCCAGGCTGCTCTTCGCCATCGGCCTGTTCGACGCCGGGTTGCTCGGCGCGCTGTGCATTTCCCTGGCCACAAGCTGGGCGCTGGGTGAAGTCTTCGGCTGGGCGCACTCCCTCAACCGCGGTGTGCGGGAAGCGCCGTGGTTCTACGTCGCCTACGTGCTCATGCTGATGTCGGCCGGTGTCGTCTCGCTCGTGGCCAGCATTGCCCTGCAGAACATCATCACCATCTTTGTGCAGGTCGTGGCGGTGACACTGCTGCCGGCCGCCCTGATGTTTTTGATCCTGCTGCTCAATGACAAGCCGCTCATGGGCCAATACGTCAATACCCGCTGGCAAAACATCGCCAACTGGAGCATCGCGGCCTTTGTCATCGTCATCTCCACCGCCTACGGCATTTCCGTCCTGTTCCCCGAATGGTTCGGAGCGGGCAATTAGGAGAATCTGCCATGAACACCCTGCCTAACAACGTCACTTCCAAGCCGCCGGGCTTTGAAGCGTTTCAATTCCTGTATTTCTCCAGGCTGCTCAACCGGCGGATTCTCCTGGATAAAACGGACCGGAAAAATGGCCGGCTCACCGACCTGGTTTTCCGGCTGTCCGAACCGTATCCGGAAGCCGTGGGCATTTACATCGAACACGGCAAAGGACATCCGACCGAATTGATTCCGTGGGATAAGGTCGCGCGGATTGAAGACGAGGCCATCTTCATCACGCCGTCCGAAACCGGCCATCCGTACCCGCCGTTCATTGACCAGAAAGGCTGGATCCTGCTCAACGAACACCTCATGGGCCAGACGATTCTGGATACGGACGGTCGCCGCACCGAGGTGGTCAACGACGTTCACCTGCTTTACTCCAAAGGCCGGATGATCCTCGTTCACGTGGACATCTCCTTCAACGGCTTTTTGCGGAAATGGGGCCTGGAACGATTCGTCACCGGCAAGGACCAGTTGATTGCCTGGCGCTACGTCCAGCCCCTCTCGGTGGAAGACCACACCAAGGACATCGTGACGCTCTCGGTCGCCCGCGAGCAGGCGCTGGAACTGCCCAGCGAAGATTTGGCTGACGCGCTCGAAGTTCTTTCCGGCGACGAGCAACAGGCGATGTTTTCCGCGCTCGACCCGGACAAGGCCGCCGAAGTGCTCGGTGATGCCGAACCCCGCGCCAAGCGGCAGCTCATCGCCTTTTTGTCGGAGGAAAAAGCGCGCCAGGTGCTGGCCATAATGTCCGTGCTGCAAATCGCCGATTTCTTCTCCAGTTTGCCTCACGAAAAAGCCACCGAACTGACGAGACTGCTGCCGCCGGCCCGGGCCACGCGCGTCAACGCCATCCTGTCCAACACCGACGTGCCGGCGGCGACATTGATGAGCGAGAAATTTTTCGCGTTCACACCGGAAGCCAAGGCGGTTGACGTTTTGCATTCGCTCCGCAGTTACGCGGGGAGTAACCGAAACATTTCCTATCTCTACATCGTGGCGGGCGAGGGTAAAATTCTGGAAGGCGTGGTGGACTTGCGGGATCTGGTGGTCGCGCCCGAGAACGCCAGCCTGGGTGATCTGATGATTTCGCCCGTCGTCACGGCCGACCAGGATTGCCTGCGCGAAGATTTGGTGGCGCTGTTCGCCAAATACCAGTTCCACATGCTGCCGGTGGTGGACGCCCAGGACCGGCTGCTGGGAATCGTCCGCAACCGCGACATCTTGAAAGGCACAAAGTTTGAGTCCCAAGGAACTTGATTTATGCCGCGCATCAAAACAACACGAACAGTCCGGTTTTCCTTGTGGGCCTTGCGGATTTACCTGCTGATCCTCCTTCTGCTCATCGGCATCAAATTCGTGCGCGTCTTCACCAGTTCGGAAAAGCGGGACAATGCCGCGCCTCCGGCGGCGCCCGCCTCCACCAACCCGCCTGCCGCCGGCACCCGGCCATGAGCCATGCACACGGTGAACTCAACGCGTTGGCAGCATAGCCACGACTTCGTCGGCGATCAGGCCGCCGCGGAAAAGAACACGCGACGGGTCATGGCGCTGGCGTCGGTCATGATGGCGGTGGAGATCGTCGCGGGCCTGAAACTGCATTCGATGGCGCTGTTTGCGGATGGCTGCCACATGAGCACCCATGTGGCCGCTTTTCTCATCACGGCCTGGGCCTACGCGGTGACGCGCAAGAATGCGGGCAATCGTCTTTACAGTTTCGGCGCCGGGAAAATGGGTGTTTTAGGAGCCTACACCAGCGCCATTGTTCTTGCCGGGATTGCGCTGTTCATGCTGGTGGAATCGGTCAGGCGCCTCTTTCAACCGCTTGTCATCCATTACAATGAAGCCATTGCGATTGCCGCCGCCGGCCTGGCGGTCAACCTGATCAGCGCGTTTCTGCTCCACGACCGCCATCCCCACGCGCATGGAGAAGGCCGCGGCGCCCCTGCGGCGCATTCCCACAAGCACGACATCAATTTGAAGGCGGCCTATATCCATGTGCTGGCGGATGCCGCGACTTCGGTCCTGGCCATCATCGCGCTGACAGCGGGCAAAATCTGGGGTGCGGCCTGGCTGGACCCGGTCATGGGGATCGTGGGCAGCGCGGTCATCGCCCAATGGGCCTGTGGCCTGATCCGCCAAACGCAGACCATTCTTCTGGACAAGGAACCGGAGGATTGCGATCTCAACCGGGAAATCCGCAAAGCCATTGAATCGGACGGGGACGCCGTTATCACGGATTTGCACATCTGGCAGGTTGGGGCGAACAAATTCGCCGCCATCATTTCGTTGGTGGCCCATCATCCCAAATCGCCTGAAGCCTACAAAGCGCCGCTGAGAGAGCACGAGGAGTTGATGCATGTAACGGTGGAGATTCATCAATGCGAGGGCGCGCCGGCGCCGGCGCGAGGGCAATCCTGAACAAATCTTCAGGGACTCTTCAGTAACGCTTGGGCTGTGCCGGGGCTAACCTGCCCGCGTCAGTCACGGCGGGCGCCGGAGCAGACAATGGGGAATGGAAAAAAGTATTAGACATAAAACAATTTGTTGTGCAGATTTGATAATGTGCATTACGGTAAATTGCGCTTTCCCGCGGCGCGGTGGGCGGGCAATATCGGCGCCCGCGTGCTGAAGCGAAAGACGCTTTTTGTTGAGATGAAATCCTGTCTTTATGTCCGGGTTGTGTCCGCCCTGGCGGCGGCGGCCCTGTTTTTGGCCGGACGGTGCCCTGGCCAGGATGCGGCGCAGCCCACCAACGCGCCACCGCCGGTCCCGCCCGGCGCTTCCCCCGCGAAGGAACAGCTTTGGAACCTGCACATGCAGGCCACTTACATAGGCGACTGGCATCCGTCTTTTCCGGCGCAGTATTCCGGCCCGAACAGTTTGGACAACCACGGCGCCACGGCGGAGACGGTGGATTATGACCTGTTTCTCGGGGCGCGGTTGTGGAAGGGGGCGGAATTTCACGTGGACGGCTTGTTTTGGCAGGGGTTCGGCTTCAACCATACGCTGGGGATCGAAGCCTTTCCCAACGCCGAGGCCTACAAGGTCGGGGCGCAGGCGGGCAATGTATGCGCCAGCCGCGTGTTCATTCGGCAAACCATCGGGCTGGGGGGCGACCAGGAACCGGTGCCGGACGACGAGCTGCACCTTGGCGGGCAGCAGGACGTGTCGCGCATCACGTTGACGGTTGGAGAAATCAGCGTTTTGGACATATTCGATCAGAACTCGTATGCGGGGGACGTAACGTCGCAATTCCTGAATTGGGCGCTGGTGGGCAACGAAGCGTGGGATTATCCGGCCAACAGCCTGGGTTTCATCACGGGGTTTGCGGCTGAATTGAACCAGCCCAACTGGACGGCGCGCTACGGCATGTTCCAGATGCCGACCGCCCAGAACGGCATGGCCGTCAACCAGCAGTATTTGCAAGCCTGGGGCATGGTGACCGAATTTGAACGCCGCTTTGTCATTCATCAACACCCGGGCGCCGCGCGTCTGCTGGCTTTCCTGAACCGGGTGGATTCGGGGACTTACGCGGACGCCTTGGACAGTCCGGTGCGGCCAGCCGTGGTGGCGCCGACCCACTATTGCCTGAATTACGGTTTCGGCCTGAACGCGGAGCAGGAGTTGACGAAGGGCGTGGGCGTTTTTATGCGGCTGGGCTGGAACGCGGGCCAGACGCCGGATTGGGCCTATGCCGACGTCTCCAAGAGCGGCTCGGCGGGCCTGAGCCTGAAGGGGGATTTCTGGCGCCGCCCCAACGACACTTTCGGATTGGCCGGAGTGATCAACGGCATTTCCCGCGTGCAACAGGAGTTTTTGGCGGCCGGCGGCCTGGGGATTCTGGCCGGGGACGGGGCGCTGAGTTACGCATTGGAGAAGACGCTGGAGACATATTACAAGGTGCAAGTGTGGAACAACATCTATGCCACGGCGGATTATCAGTATGTGATCGATCCGGCTTACAACGCGGCGCGCGGCCCGGTGTCAATCCTGAGCATGAGGCTGCACTGGGAATTTTGATCTCCTCATAGCCAGCACCACCAAGGGGAGAAAAATCGCCCAGGCCACGAACGAAACCACTTTCCCGACGCGGAAGCCCAAAGGGGAATATTCGAGGCGCAGGAGATGATGGCCGGCCGCCAGGGGGATGGCGCGCAGGCAGTAATCGGCGGGCATGATCTGATAGGCGGCCTGTGAACTGCCTGGAAGCGGTCGGGCGCGCCAGCCTTTGCTGTAGGCGTCCGTGTTCAGGAGGAGGCAGGGCGCCGCCGTGTCCGCTTCCACAGTCAAATAATCGGTGGAGGAATCGAGCAATCTGACCGCGCCCAATTGCTGGTCCGGCGCCGGCGGGGGGTTGGGCAGGTCCTCAAGGATGACTTCCCTGCCCGGGTCAAAACTTTGGTTGGTCAGCGTGAAAAACATTGCATGGTAATCGGTCATGACACGAAACCGCTCCACCAATATAAGCCTCGGCAGGGGATCGCGGATGCGCGCGCAGACGGGCGGGCGGGAATCCTGAAAAGCGTAACGGCACCGCAGAATACGCCAGGCCCCCACATCGCAAACCAGCGGCCCCGGCTTGCCGAAAGGCGTGGCGTCGTAATTGAGCCCTTCTGTAAAGTAGAAGTAGCGCACATACCGCAACAGCCCTGATGGGTCGTCTCCCCCGATGTCCAACGTTCCCGCCGTCATGGCGTTATTGGGTTTGCTATACAGGATTCGATGGTCCCCGGGCTGACTGGCCAGGAACTGGAGTATCGCGGGCGGGTAGGGAGTGCCGGGTTCGAAGGTCATCAACGAGGTGTCGGCAAAGGAGGCCAGTTCGACCACGGCCATGACCAGCATGGCGGCGCAGGCGAGGCGGCGGCGCGATTTGGCCAGGAAAAGAAGGCCCGCCGCAAGGAACAAATAAACCGCGCCTTCGAGCAAGCTCCGAATGTACTGGGCCTTGGCCTGTGCCACGAAAGCCGGACCGGTGTAGTCGAAATTCAGCGCGATCTTCATGGTGCCGGCTGTGAGACACCGCATCAGCCTGCTCCACCAATCGGCCTGAAGCGGCAACAAGGAAAGGCCGCACAAGACGAGAGCCGCGAAGGTGACTCCCCCAATCAGCCACCCCGGCACGTCGCGGCCCCGCAAGAGTTGATCCAGGCCCACCCCGGCCAGCATGGACAGAAAAAGGGCCGCCAGCCACAGGAACTTGTCCATGCCGCGGAAGAGTTTGAAGCCCGGCACATAATCATAAAGCCAATGAAAGACGGGCGTATGACCTCCCAGCGCCAGCACCAGCATGATGATCAGCAAGGTGATGGAGAAGCGCCGGGCGGACCGCGGACCGCGGGCCATTCCATAGGCCGCCAGCACCAGGCCGATCACACTGACGAAGAGCGACGTTTCGGTCACATAGGCCCGTCCCCAATAGGGGACCGCGTTCCCGTCCCCAAACAGCCGCGGCGCCACCAGCGTCAGAATATTTTCGGGCGGAAAAGAGAAGGTTGAGGCATAGCCGTAAGACAGGCCGACGCTGCGCACCGTTTCGGAACCTTCGCCCAGGCCAGTAAATAACTGGACGGCGCTCAGGGCGGCGCCACCGAGCACAATGGCGGCCCAGCCCAGCATGATTCTGCCGCGGTCGCCGGCGCGCGCCAGGTTTAAAATGGCGTAAAGCCCCGCCGCCACGCCCAGGTAGAATACGTACTGCGGATGCCCCGCCAGGATCATCATGGCCAGGGTGAACATTCCCAAGAGGCAGGGCTCCAGAGTCGGACGGTCCGACAATTGGTCGATGGAGAGGAACAACAGGGGCGCCCAGATCAAGGCGCAGAGATTGGGCAAATGGCCGGCTTGAATTTGGAGAAAGTGCGGGCCGCAAAACATGAACATCATGGCGGAGAGCAGGCAGGCCAGGGAGTGCATGCCGCGCTGGCGCACCCAATAAAAGGTGAAAGCGCCGCCCAGGAAAACGTGCAAGGCAATGGTCCAGTTCATCGCCGCCACCAAGGGCAGGAGCAAATAAAGAAAATTCAGCGGGTAGAGCAGGGCGGACTGAAAGTTCCCAAAAAACGGCTCGCCGCAGCAGAGGTGCGGGTTCCACAGCGGGAAATTTCCGGATTTCAACTCATGGAACCCGAAATAGCGCCAATGGAGAAAGAAGCGCGCCACGTCCAGTTGTTCGTCCGACAGAACCTCGTGCGGACTGACAAACAGGACCTTGCTGAGGAGGACGAGGCAAAACAGGGCCAGGAAGCAAAGACAAAGCCAGTTGGGAATCTCCGGCAGCAGAGGCCCGGACACGCCGGCCTGGCTGTCCTGTGTCATCATACGCGGCGCCCAGATTAGCAAGAGCGGTGCGGAACGACACGTCTAAAAACCGTTGCTTCTCCTAACGCGTTCCGGGGCGGGAAGGGCGGCAGCGGTTCAATGCATGGGCGGCAGGTCGTTGAGGGCGGCCTGCATTCGGGCGGAGGCGGCACAAGCCTCCTCATAGCGCTGCAAACAAATCAACTCCCCGCCGATCGAGACGCCGCGGTCGGATTTGCGTTCGTTGGCCAGCATTTGGGCCATGGCCTGGCTGGCGCTCAAATCGTCGCTGACGTTCCCCAAGGCGCGGCCCAGGTTGGAGACGGTTTGGGCGTAGCTTTGGCCAAAGGTCTCCAGGGCCGGCGCCAGCGCGCCGTTTCCGTCCACTTCCACCGCACGGACGGGGCGCAAGCGCGAGGGATCGGCGGCCACACTTGGATTGACAGCGATGTCCGAGGCGTCGGCGCCGGTGAAGAAACCGGGCCGCTCCCGGCCGGCCGGGCCGCCGGCGGATTTGTAAATGGAATTGAACCGCGAGATCAAGTGCGCGGCGAGATGGTTCAGCCCGCTTTGCAGGGCGGCCAATGCGTCGTCGCGGACGTGGATTTTGCCGGCGATGCTGCCGCCGGAGGGCTTGAGCCGCCTGCCGGCGTCCTGCGCCTGGAGGCGCAGATCATTATCCGGGTCGGGATAGGTGGCCAGGGTGTCGGGCGTCCTTGTTCCGGAGACCATGGCGACACCGCCGATGCTGACATTGACGCCGCCATCGGGCCTGGGCGTAGCGCAGAGGTTGATCCAGCCGGAAAGCTCCTGCAGGATTTGCCGCCGCTGCTGTGCCAGGGCATCGGCCCCGCCGCCGGAAGCCCGCGCTTGCAGGATCTGTTGGTTGAGGAGGGCGATTTCACCGAGGCTTTGATTGACACGGACGACGTCCTGCTGGATGGAGGCGTTCAAATCGGCTCGCAGGCGGCCCAGGCGGGCGGAGGCGCCGTTGAGTTTTGCGGCGACGTCCCGCGCGCTTTGCACAATGCCGCGGCGCAGGGGAAGATTGGCCGGGTCGGCGGACAGGGTTTCAAAGGAACAGAACAAATTGGACAAGTCGGCATCGAGGCCGTCGAGGGCGTTGGGGGCGGCGCTGAAGCGGAACATCTCATCCAGGCAGGTGCCGGCATGTTGCAGGCCGGTTTGCTGGGCGGCAAGCGAGCCGGCCACACTGGCTTCGGCCTGAAGTTGGGCGTCCAGCAGAGGGTCGCGCGCCTCGGCGATGACGGCGGCTTCAAGCCCCCTGCCCTCCCAGCCGGCCAGCGCCAGCAGGGGAGCGATCTCCTGAATGGCCTTTTGTTGGCGCGCCCGCTTTTTGACATCAAGGTCAAGCAAATCAATCATAACGTCGCCGCAATCAATTCACCTCCTCCTGCAATTGCAGGGCCGCCTGAGAGAACGCGGCTGTCTCGCCCTGGCCGACGTCCGGGGAGGTGGGGACCGGGGGGCACAGCGAGTTCAAAAGCTGCTGCATCAATTCGACGGAGCGTTTGAGCATCAAATGATTCTGGCGCGCGCGCCGGCGCACGCGGGACAACAACTCATTGTTTTCGTCCACCAGCGCCTTGAGCAGCGGCTGGTATTCGGCCGGCAGGACGGGAATCAGCTCCTTGAAGGTCGCGTTGTCCGCCTCTCCCGCTTCCTCGGCGACCATGCGGCGGCAATCTTCCCGGCGCTGTCGGGCCTCCTGGATGGCCAGGCCCTGCGCCTGGACCAGGCTGACGGATTGGGAAACTTCATTGGCGGCGCGGGTCAAAAGGTATTCCTGCTGTCGGTCCAGCAGGGCCAGCATCTCGCCGTAGTTTTTCAACTCGTCGCGCAGAGCTTCGATCAAATTCTTGATGGCATCTATCATGGATAATCTACGGTTTCCTGCTCCTGTATCTTTAGCGGCGCGGCCTGCCCGTCCTCCGAAGCCCGGGGCCCAAAGGCGGCTGGGGGTTGCGCAGGCCGGCAACCCGCTCCAGAGCTTCTTTGTGTGCCGCTCATCCCCTGTTCCCGGAGCATCGGCTGTGCCATGATAAAAACACTGATTTTAAAGGGGTTTTTGTGAGGTCATGGCCCGAAATGAGGAAAAACATGCCACGCCAGGCAGGATGAATTTGCCCCCGGTTCCGCTGCCGCCGGTTTGAGCCGGGTTTTACGCGTTCCACGGCCCCAAAACGGGGCCGCCCACGCGGCAGAAAGGGGGTTGCCAAGGCGGCGCGGCGATGGTATCAATAATAATCATGCCAACAGTCGGCGAGCAGTTGCGCGCGGCGCGCGAAGCGCAGAAACTGGCCATTCCCCAGGTGGCGGAGTGGACCAAAATCCGCGGCGACCATATTCGAGCCTTGGAGGAGGGCAATTACAGCGTCTTTTCGGCCCCGGTTTACATTCGCGGTTTTGTGCGCACTTATGCCACGCTGCTGAAGCTGGACGCGGCGCAAATCCTCCAGCAACTGAGCCACGAGCTGGCCGGGTCCGGGCAGCAGGAGCCGGCCTTGTCCCAGCCGGCGAACGGGGCGTTGGATGACGCCATGTTCCATTTTTCGAAGTTCGTGCGGCGGCTGGCCCTGCCCGCAGTGGGGCTGCTGCTGGTGGTGGTGGTGGCGCTTGTTTCCTACGTCGTGTGGCTTCGTTCCCAGCACAAGAACCCGTTGGAGGGCTTGGGACCGGGTGTTTACCAGGCGCCCCCCGCCAACGCCACACTGCCGCTGCCCAAGCCCGCGAATTAGCGGGTTGGCCCGGCAGCCGCGCAGGATTTTCCCGTGACGAACACTCCAACCACCACGCCCGTGCGCGTTGGCCTCATCTCCCTGGGCTGCGCCAAAAACCTGGTGGATGCGGAAATCATGCTCGGCTCGCTGCTCAAGGCCGGGATGGAAATCACCAACGAAGCCAGCCAGGCGGACGTGGTCATTGTCAACACTTGTTCGTTCATCGAGGCCGCCCAGGAGGAAAGCGTCGATGCCATTTTGCAATCCGACGCGGCGCGGGCGCGGACCCGGCCCGGTCAGGGGTTGATCGTCGCCGGCTGCCTGCCGCAACGTTTTCGTGACGAGTTGCCGGACCTGTTGCCGGAGGTGGACGCCTTCATGGGCATCGATCAAGTGGCGCAGGCGGCGGAGGTGGTCCGCCAGGCGCTGGCGCGGCGGCGGGAGAAACTGGCCGGCCCTGCAACCGGCGGTGTGGCGTGGGCGGAATCCGGGGAAAAGATCGCGCGTCGCATGGCGGATTTGGACCGGGGCAAGGGCGCTTCGTCCGCGGCACCCTCCCCCGCTCCGCTCCTGCAGGTCAACCTCCGGCCCTCTTACATTCCCGATTTTGCGACGCCGCGATTCCGGCTGACGCCCAAACATTTTGCCTATGTGAAGATTGCCGAGGGCTGCAATCATCCGTGCAGCTTTTGCATCATTCCGCGCATGCGCGGTTCCCATCGCAGCCGCCGGCAGGGTGACATCGTGGAGGAGGCGCGGCAACTCATCGCCGACGGCGTCAGGGAACTGAACCTGATTTCGCAGGACTCGACTTACTACGGCCTTGATTTGCGGCCCCACGCCAGCCGCGCCATTTCCTCGCCGGAACGCTTTGGCGCCGCCGCCAAGTCCCTGCCGGCCGGGGCCACGACCCTTGGCGCGTTGCTGCGCGAACTCAACGGGCTGCCGGGGCAATTCTGGGTGCGTCTGCTTTACACCCACCCGGCCCACTGGACCGATGAGTTGATTGAAACGATGGCGCAATGCCCGAAGGTGGCGCGCTACGTCGATCTGCCGCTGCAACATATTCACCCCAATATGCTGGAACGGATGCGGCGCGAAACCTCGCGGCAGCACATCGTTGATTTGATTGCAAAAATCCGGGCGGGTATTCCCGGCATCGCCATTCGGACGACGTTTATCGTCGGCTTCCCCGGTGAAACGGAGGCGTGTTTCCAGGCGCTGCTGGAGTTCATCGCGGAAACGAAGTTCGAGCGGGTGGGCGTGTTCACCTATTCCCGGCAGGAGGGGACGCGGGCCGGCAACATGGAAGCGCAGGTGCCCGACGCCATCAAAAAGCGGCGCCAGAAATTGGCCATGTCCGAGCAGTTGAAAATCGCGCGGGCCGTCTCGGCTTCTTTTGTCGGGCGGGAGATGGAGGTGCTGGCGGAAGGGGAGGCGCACTGGCGGGATTTGCCGCGGGCCGACGTCCGGTCATGGGAGCACGGGTTGATCCGCTCTGCCACGGCGGCGGATGGCGCAGGCGCCGCACGCCGCGGACCCTGGACGCTGGCGCGCGGCCAGGCGGATGCGCCGGACATCGACGGGCGGGTCTATGTCCGCGGCAGGCTGCCCCTGGGCCAGTTTGCGCGGGTCAAAATCACCGGGCACACCGATTACGATCTGTTGGCCGAACCGGCCTGAGGCAAGGAAAAGTTTGCTTCGCGGGCGGAATGTGTCTTTATATCGCCTGCCGAAGATGAATGTTCCGAACAAGCTGACCGTTTCGAGATTTGCAATCACGCTGTTTTTTCTGGCGGTCATTTTTTTTCGGGTTCCGGACATGGCAAGTATCAAAGGGCTGGTTTCGCATGTGGCGTTGCTGGGCGCAGCGTGCGGTTTCTTGCTGGATTATAAGGCTACCATTGCCCTGGTTTTGTTCAGCGCGGCGGGCGTGACCGATTATCTGGACGGAGAAATAGCGCGCCGCAACAAACTCATCACCAACTTTGGCATCCTCATGGACCCGCTGGCCGACAAGATACTGGTCTGCTCCGCATTCATTGCGTTTGTCGGCCTGAACTGGGTGCCGGCGTGGATGGCGGTTCTGGTGGTGGCGCGGGAGTTGACCATCACGGGATTGCGGCTGCTGGCCGCCTCGAAGAATTTGGTGCTGGCGGCGGAAGGCTTCGGCAAACACAAAACAGGATCCCAAATCGTGGCCGTGCTCTCCGTGCTGGTTTTTCACAGTGACAAGGAGCCGGGACCCGTCCGGATGATATTCCACGGTTTGCCGACAGGGTGGCTTGGTTTGTTTACAGCCCTCTGCCTCTGGTTTGCCGTCATCATGACTGTCAGTTCCGGGGCCTATTATCTTTGGCGGAACCGCGGGCTTTACCTGGCGGAGGTCTGAAGCTCCAAGGCTCTAAATCCTCTTCGCTCCTGCGCCGAAGGTTCTCTGGTTGTCGTGGGCATAGGCCAGAGCGAGGGCGAGCGCGTCGGCGGCATCGGGGGACGGGGGTTCGGGAAGCTGCAAGAGGCGCTGCACCATTTTGCCCACGGCGTGTTTCTGGGCCGCGCCGTAACCGACGACGGCCTGTTTGACCTTGCGTGGGGCGATTTCAAAAATCTCCAACCCGGCTTCGGCCAGCGCCGCCAGGGCCGCTCCGCGCGCCTCGCCCATGACCAGCGCCGTTTGCAGGTTTTGGGCGTAAAAGAGGCTTTCGACGGCGCAGACGGCGGGGCGATATTTGGCCGCGACGTCGCGCAATGTTTGGGCAATTTTGGCCAGGCACCGCGAACGCTCCCAACCGAGGGGACAAGCGATGGTGCCGTGGGCCAGCGCGCGGGGATGCGGCCTGGCCAACTGGATGACCCCGAAACCGGTCCCGCGCAAGGAAGGGTCCACGCCGAGGATGATCTGGCGGCTGTCGGAGGAGGCGCGATAACTGCCGGCAAAGACCGGGGTGGGCGCGCGCTTTGGGCCGCTCAATCTGGCTTGCATCTGCTCGAGTTGGCGGGGTGTGATGGCCATGATTCAATTCTGCCAGAGGGCAGCGGCGCAGTTCAAGTTTTTGAGTCGGCATCGCCCGCGAGCGGTGTGAGAGGGCCGGAGTTGGGGAGAAGCTTGGACACCAACCCTGCGACAGCCAGGGTCACCGTTGTGCCGATGAGCGTGTACCAGGGGAAGGCGATGACCAGATGAAGATGCGGCCAGCCAGCCGGGAGGTTCTCCTGCGCCAGGGGGCTGATCCAAGTCATCACGGCCAGCGAACAGAGCATTCCCGTGATTACCGGGGCAGCGCGGCCCTGCTTGCAAAACAGCGCCATCAACAAGCCGCCGAGCAACGCGCCGCTGGTCAAGCCGCGCAATTTGAAGGCCACCTCCAAAATGAATGCCGCCTGCCGGCTCAAATACGCCACAACTATCAGCACCCCCGCCCAGGCGATGGTGGAGCATTTGCTGAAGCGCAGAAAGAACGCCTCCGACCGTGCCGGCAGAAGCTGCCGGACGAAGTCCATGGTCGAAACGGAGGCCAGCGAAGTGAGCGCGGAACTGACGGAGGACATCGCCGCGGCCAGGATGGCTACGATGAGCAGGCCTTTGAGGAGATGCGGCACGGCGGTGAGCATGAAAATGGGATAGATGTAGTCATTCGCCGTGACGCCGAGGGAGGGGACTTTGGGAAGGGGCAGGAGCAGCGGAAATCTCTGGTAATAGGCCCACAACATGACGCCCACCAAGAGGAAGACGAGAAAGAGCGGGAAGACGACGACGGCGCTGAGGACCAGCGCCTTGCGGCCGTCGGCCACCGTCCGGCAGGCCAACACCCGTTGCACAATCAATTGCTCGGCCCCGTGCGAAGACATGACCATGACCGAGCCGCCGATGACGCCCATCCAGATGTTCATCGGCCCCTGCCAGAGGGTGAGGGCATCGACGCGGACGTTGAGCCAATGCAGTCTGCCGTCCGCCGCCGCCAGGCGAAACGCTTCGGCGGCGCCCTTGGGAAAGAAGCGCGGGATGTACCACAAGGTGAAGAGGCCGCCCAACAAGAAAAGCCCGAATTGAACCGCATCGGTCCAGATGACCGCCTTGACGCCGCCGATGCAGGTATAAATCAGTGACAACAGGACAAACAAAAGAATGGCGCCCAAAATGGGCCGGCCGCCGCCAAAGAAGCCCAGGACACCGGAGCCGAGCATCAACTGGACCGGGATGGAGGCGAGATACACCCGGACCCCCGCCGCCAAAGCTTCGCTCAGCAAAAAGAAACCGCCGGCCGTGCGGCGCGCCGAGTCGCCGAAGGCGTTGGAAAAGAGTTGGTAGGGCGAATAGATCTCCCTCTTGAAATAGTGCGGCACCAGGAGCGCCGCCAAGATGACGCGGGCGATGACATACCCGATGATGAGTTGCATGAATGACAGGTCGCCCCCGGCGGCGTAGGACATGGCGGGCACGCCGATGACGGTGAGCGCGCTGGTTTCCGCCGCCACAATGGACAACCCGACGCCCCACCACGGGATGTCCCTGCCGCCGAGGAAATAATCGCGCGTGTTGCGCTGGCCGCGGCCAAACCAACTGCCCAGCGCGATGATGCCGCCCAGGTAAAGGACGATCACGCTCCAATCGGCCGCGTTTAAGAAGCTGGCGGGTGAGCCTGCCATTTCAGGGCGAGGATAGGGGATGCCGGCGAGGCGAGGCCAAACAAATCATGGTTTGGGAGAGAAAATTCGCCGGCAATCGGCGGGAACCTTTTGGCGGGCCGGGTCTCTCACAAGCAAGTTTGTGCGTTAAAAATGAACCTGAAAACAAGGAGACCTATGCAAGCAAAACACATATGTCAGTGGAGTCGTTTAATGATACGAAGCAAAACCGTCCAAGCCGCGACCGTCGCAGGTGGAGGCCGATGCGGGCGCCGTCAGTGGCTTGGAAGAATGCTCACCGGCGGCGCGCTGCTCGCGCTGGCCGGGATGGCGTGGGCCGGCGGGTCGCGTTTGAGCCCCGAATTCAATCAGCCGGGCAACATCCTGATTGCGGATCAATTCAACAACCGGGTGATCGAGGCCACGCCGAACGGCAAGATCGTGTGGTCGTTCGGGTTGGGGCCCAATGATTTTTCGAGCAACTCGATCATCGGCTGCAACGATTCGGAGCGGGTGGGGCCGTTGACGTTGATGGCAGGGACGGGGACGCCGCCCGGCGTCATTCCGCAAGCCACCAATGGAGCGGTGGACAATCGGGTCTTGATCGTGGACGCCTTCGGGAGGGAGATTTGGCAATACGGCCAGTTTGGACAAAGCGGCTCGGGATCCAACCTCCTGAACGTGCCGGTGCAAGCCACCTTTCTGCCCACTTACCACGTCCTCATCACCGACCAGGGCAACAACCGGATCATCGAGGTCACGCTCGACAAAGACATTGTCTGGCAATATCCCGGTTCCAACACCAACGCCTCGGACCAGTTGAACAGTCCCAATTCCGCCGAATTGCTGGAGAACGGGAACATCCTCATTGCCGACCAGGGGGACAATCGCGCCGTCGAGGTGACGCGCGATGATGTCGTATCGAACATCTACAGCGCGGGCGGCACAGTGTCGATCCTCGCCTTCGCCAGCCGGCTTCCCAACGGGCACACGCTGCTGACGGACAGCGGCCACGCCCGGATTGTGGAGGTCAATACTAACGATCAGGTGGTCTGGGAATATTTCACGACCAACAGCCCGCTCAGCATTCCCGCGCCGATGCCCACGCGCGCCATCCGGCTCAGGGACGGAAACACGCTGATCAGCGACCAGTTCAACAATCGCGTCATCCTGGTCAATCATTCCAAACAGATCCTGGCGCGGTACGGCCTGCCGCTGGAAGGAGGGGCCGGTCCGATCGGCAACAACGCGGGCTACTCCACGAACAGCACGCAAAAAGGGCTCTACTCGCCCTACGACGCGAAAGTCATCGGCGATTACACGGGGTTGACCCCGCCGTTCGACAGGGACGGCGACGCCGACGACCAGTGAGGCTTGTTTGTCCGCAAACATGCCGCAGCCGCGCATTTTAAGGATGGGGACGGCGGCTGCGGCATTTGGATTCAAGGGGCACGAGGCGACGGCCCAATGGCAAAGTTTGGGCGAGGGAAAGTGGGTTCGTTTGGCAAATTTAACCATGCGGCAGGCGGAGGGCTTGGTTGGACGGGATTTCACAGGCAAGTCTTGCGTTTTCAAGGCCTTGCATAAACTCGGCCGTGATCCAGCCAAAATGAAATCACTTTGACTCGCTGCGACTGGGTGCGACCTGGTGCGATATGGCAGGACCGGGGTTTGACAGGGGCTTTGACTCCTCCCCGTTGCGTGCAGAAGAGAACGCAAAGGCGCCAAGGCGCCAAGGCGCAAGGGGTGGACGGCGGATTTCGCGGATGGCGCGGATGCAAGCCAAGACCGCACGGACGCACATGGTCTTTTACACGGACTTTCACGGAGCTTATTCATCGATTCCATTCAACCCCCAATCAAGACACCTCTTCATGGGCCTATTATGGCACGAGAGGTGGATTTTGCACAGTCCACGGTGTGCATAAAATTTGGAATGCAAAAAGCCCGTAAATATTGATAAAAACGCGTGTCCGGGGCGTTCTTGTCAAGTATGTATTCTTGACACAGGGCATTGCCGGGACCCGCGGGCGAAGGCTCAGGCCGGCTGGGCGAAGGAAGGGAGGGAGGCGGCTTGTTCGACGGCTTGGGGGAGGCGGGCGAGGAGGGAGTCGAGCATTTCCTGGCAGGCCGGGTCAAAAAACAACCGGGGGGCGGCGGCACGGGCCAGGGCGGTAATGGTTTCACGGGCATAATGAAGGAGGCCCTGGCGCAAGGGGAAGGAATAGACGGCCAGTGTCAAGCCATAGACCAGGGTGTGCCAGCCGGCGGCCTGGCCGGATTCGACGGCGCCCCGGTAGCGTTGGACGGTCCGTTGGTCGCGCAGGGGCTTGAGGCGCTGCAATTGCAGGGCGCCGATTTTCCGGCTGGCGGAGGCGAACGGGGCCAGGGGCGCCTGGCCCGCCAGTTGGCGGTCCAAGGCGAGCAATTCGCGGGTTTGGCCGCGCCGGACGCAGCCGCAGGCTTCGGCAATGGCCGGCAACTCCAGCGGCAGGAGAATTTGCGCCAGATACGCGCCCAAAAAGCTTTGCAGTTCGGGAAGGCCGGTGAGAGCGGGGCCGGCGGGCGGGCCGGGGGGAAAGTCGCAGTCGGGCAAAGTGGCGCGGACGCCCAACTGTTGCAACAGGGCGGAAAAGTCACCCAGCAGATATTCTGCTTTACCTTGCGCGATTTCGGACCCGGTTGAGAGCCAGGGCGCGCTGTTTTCAGGCGGACTCATGCAACTGTGGACAAGAGGCCGTGCTCAAGAAAAGCCCGCTTGCCTGCCATAAAAGCTAACCGCCTTTGCCATGCCGTCCAGTGACAAAAGCGCAAATTAAAAAATATTTTAGTTGCATTTTTTCGGGAATGACTTTCGGGGAAATGCCGCTGGGAAACGGTTAAATTCGCTCTGGCCAGGGGGCGGGGGACCGGGTAAAATGAGCGGGCATGGCTGGGACACGACATTGCTACAATTGCGGCTGGGAATGGGCGCTACCCGGCCAGCCGGGGCGGGGGGACTCCTGCCACCGTTGCAACGTCGATCTGCGGGTGTGTTTGAATTGCGTCAGTTATGATCCGCGGGTGGCCCACCAATGCCGCGATCGGCGGGCCGACCCGGTGCAGGAGAAGGCGGCGGGAAACTTCTGCGAATATTTCGAGATGGCCAGCCGCGTTTTCACCCCCAGGGAGCCGGCCAATCCGCGCGAAGACGCGGCACGGGAGAAATTGAAGAAACTGTTCGGGGATTGACAGCGGCAGACCGGCCCGTCAGTCGGAGAGGGAGCGGCGGATCAAATCGAGCGCCTGTTGGGAAGTGACGAATTTGAAAGTTTCGCGGTCGAAGGGATTGAACTGCTCCTGGACGATTGTTTGTTGGGGGGTGGCGAGGGCAATGAAAACCGTGCCGACGGGTTTTTGGGCGGTGCCGCCGCCCGGGCCGGCAATGCCGGTGACCGCGAGGCCGTAATCGGCGGCGTAGCGCAGCCGCGCGCCTTCGGCCATCTGCCAGGCCGCGTCCGCGCTGACGGCGCCGTGTTCGTCCAGAGTTTCCTGGCGGACGCCGAGCAAAATCTTCTTGGCATCATTGCTGTAGGTGACCAGGCCGCAGATCAGGACGGCGGAGGCGCCGGGGACATTGGTGAGGCGGTGGGCGATGAGGCCGCCCGTGCAGGATTCGGCCAGGGCGAGCGTTTTCTTCCGGTCGGTCAACAATTGCACAACGGTGGATTCGAGCGTGGCGTCGCCGGTCGCGACGACGAGCGGGCCGAGCAAGCGGCGCACGAGGCCCTCCGCCTGGGCGACAATGGCCGCGGCCGATGCGCCGCGCGCGACCAGGCGCACATCCACTTCGCCGACGCGGGCGCAATAGCCCAGGCGCAGCCCTTGCGAGAGGAACGGCTGGAGCGGCCCGGCGATTTTTTCCTCGACCATGGATTCGCCCAAGCCGGTGGTGCGCAGCGTGCGGCAGACGAAGGGCTGGGAAAGGGGAAACTCCTTGAGCACCAAGGGAAGGACCGAATCGGAGAACATGGGGCGCAACTCGCGCGGCGGGCCGGGCAGGAGGATGAGCCAACTGCGGGTTTTGTCGTCGCGGAAGGGGTTGGGGTCGATCTCGATGGCCAGGCCCGGGGCGGTGCCGTGGAGGTTGGGCAGGACGCGGGCGCCGGCGGGGACCAGGGCCTGGACCTTGACGCTGGCCGGCATGGGGCGTTTGCGCTGGGCGAAATATTCCGTGATGCGCGCCAGGACGTTGGGGTCGGGGGCGAGGGGCCGGCCGAGCATTTGGGCGATGAGATCGCGGGTGAGGTCGTCGGAAGTGGGGCCGAGGCCGCCGGTGGTCAAGACTAAATCAGAGCGGGCCAGGGACTCGCGCACGGCCGCCTGGATGGAGGGGCCGTCATCGGCGACGCAGATTTGGCGGGCGACTTCGTAGCCGCAGTCGGCCAGTTGGCGGCACATCCACTGCTGGTGGGTGTTGAGGACGCGCCCCAACAGCAATTCGCTGCCGGTGTTGATGAGTTCGATGCGCACCAGAGCTAATATTTGGGGACGGCATGGTCAATTTCATCCGACCAGGCGTTGATGCCGCCTTTGACGCTTTTGAGGTACTTGAAGCCCTGGCCGCGCAGGAGACGGAGCGCCTTCATGGAGCGGACGCCGCTTTTGCAATGGAGGTAGATGTGCTGGTTGGGGTCCAGTTCCGTGAAACGTTGCGGCAGGAGGCTGAGCGGCAGGAGCGAGACGCCGTCGATATGGGCGATCTGGTATTCGTCCGGCTCGCGCACGTCGATGACTCGGATGCCGAGTTTGGGGTCGTCCAAGGCGCGCTTCATGTCCTGGACGGAGACTTCGTCGGGATTGGAGACGGGGGCGGCGGGTTCGGGGGCGATGCCGCAGAATTGCTGGTAATCAATGAGCTTGGTGATGGAGGGGTTCTCGCCGCACAAGGGGCACTGCGGATCGCGGCGGAGGCGGAGCTCGCGGAATTTCATTTCCAAGGCGTTGAAGAGCAGGAGGCGGCCAATGAGGGAACTGCCCTTGCCGAGGGCGAGTTTGAGGATTTCGGTGGCCTGGATGCAGCCGATGATGCCGGGCAAAACGCCCAGGACGCCGCCTTCGGCGCAACTGGGCACCATGCCGGGCGGGGGCGGTTCGGGGTAGAGGCAACGGTAACAAGGGCCGTTCAAGTGAGGGGCAAAGACGCTGGCCTGGCCTTCAAAGCGGAAGATGGAGCCATAGACATTGGGTTTTTTGAGCAGGACGCAGGCGTCGTTTGTCAAGTAACGCGTTGGGAAATTGTCCGTGCCGTCCACGACGATGTCGTAATGGGCGAGGATGTCGAGGGCGTTTTCGCTGGTGATGGCGGCATTGTGGAGGACGACTTCGACGCCGGGATTGATGGAGTGGATGGTTTCCCTGGCGGATTCGCATTTGGGCCGGCCGACGTCGCCGGTGCCGTGGATGATCTGGCGCTGCAAATTGGAAAAATCGACCGTGTCAAAATCGACGAGGCCGATTTTGCCGATGCCGGCGGCGGCGAGGTACATGGCGATGGGAGAGCCGAGGCCGCCGGCGCCGATGCAGACGACGCTGGTGGAGCAAATCTTTTTCTGCCCGGCCAGGCCGACTTCGGGCAGGATAAGGTGGCGCGAATAGCGGCGAATTTCGTCGTTGCTCAATTGCATAAAGCCAGTGGGTGAAAGGTAAAGGAGACGGGGGATAAATCAAGCGCATCGGCGGGGGAAGATGGCCTTCCGCAAGGGGCGAATTGAATTGCGCGGAAGGGGATGGGGGCCATTATAATGGGTCTGCACATGTTGTACGACGCCAAACAGACCGCGGCCCTGCTGAAAAAGGAGACGACGTTGCGCCCGCGGCTGGGCATGGTGCTGGGGAGCGGTTTCCAACACGCGCTGGCGCACTTGCAGGTGGAGCGGGAGATTGCCTACGGCCAGTTGCCGGGCTTTCCGACGGTGGGGGTGACCGGGCACGCCGGGAAGCTGGTGCTGGGGCTGTTTGACAAGACGCCCGTGCTGGTGCTGAAGGGGCGGGCCCATTATTACGAGGGGATCGAGATGGAGCGGCTGACCTTCCCGGTGCGGGTGCTGGCGGAATTCGGCATCCGCGCCCTATTATTGACAAACGCGGCCGGGGCGGTGAACCGTTCCTATCGGTCGGGGGACTTCATGGCGCTGGAGGACCACCTGAATTTCATGGGGGTGAACCCGTTGCGCGGCCCGGCCTTGCCGGGGCTGCCGCGATTCGTGGATTTGACGCGGGTCTATGACCGGCGGCTGATCGAGGTGGCGCGGCAGGCGGCCAAGGCGAGCCGGCTGCGGTTGCGCAAAGGGGTTTACCTGGCGGTGTCCGGGCCCAACTACGAGACGCCCGCGGAAATCCGGGCCTTCCGGCGGCTGGGAGCCGACGCGGTGGGCATGAGCACGGTGCCGGAGGCGATCGTGGCCCGGCAATGCGGGTTGGCGGTGGCGGGGGTCTCGTGCATCACGAACATGGCCGGAGGCGACACCAAGACGGGCGTGCTCGTCCACCAGGACGTTCTGAACATGGGGGAGAGCAAGAAGGAGGAGATGGCGAAGTTCCTGAAGGTGTTCGCCGAGCTCTACGCACGGAAGAAATAGGCGCCGCCCTCAAATCTTCCAGTAGGGTTTGGAACCAAGCTCGATCTGATCGAATAATTGACGGATGGAGGGAGGGATCTGTTCCATGGCTTGGGCGATGAGGGCGCCGAGGCGGCTGTCGTAATCCCCCAGATGAAATTCCGCCAGCAAATCGCCCAGGGCCTTTTTCTGCTCCGGCAGGGTGCGGGCGGGGTCGAGGCGCGCCTCCAGTTCGGGGAGCGGCAGGGTGATGGCGGGGAAGGCGCGCTGGAGGGCGGCGGCGTCGAGCAGGTAACCTTCCAATTCGGGGAAGTCCAGGGTGAAGACCTGCTGCTCCGGGAGGTTGAGCTGCTCGATGATTTTCCGGCGGGTGCGGCCCGCCAAATCGCTGCCGTTGCCAAAAACGGCAAATACCTGGGAATGGACAAAAGCGCTGGAGGCGATGCGGGCGTTGGCAAAGTAATGCAACGTGGCCGCGCCCTCGGCGTCGAGGAACTGGATTTTGCCGCGGAAATTGTACTTGGCGGCCCAGGCTTCGAAGAGCGGCACATGGTCGGCCTGCTCGACGAAGACGATGGCGTCGGCCTCGAAACTGAAGGACGGCTTGACGCCCAATTGCTCGATGACCGCGTCGGCGGCGGCGGGGGAGACCGGGGTGACCGTGGTGCAGCGGCCGGCGTCGCGCTCCACGATGAAGAGGGAGGACAGAGGACAGGAAGCGGCGATGGCGGTGGAATGGGTGGCGACGAAAATGCGTTTGCCCCTGCCCTCGTCGCGCAGGAAACGGAACAGTTCCATTTGGGCGTTGGGATGGAGGTAGGTTTCAGGCTCCTCGATGCAAACCCAGGCGCCGGGCCGGGCCAGGACGACCTTGGCGACGATGGCGATGACGGAGCGGGTGCCGAAACTCAATTGGTCCATCGAATAGACCAGGTCTTCATCAGCGGAGTCAATCATACCGAGGGTGGCTTCGTTCTGGCGGGTGGGGGTGTAGAGGCGGCCGAGGTGGGGCACCAAGCGGGCGACCACGGCCTCGATGCTTCGAAATTGTTTGGGCTTGTTGTTGTAGAGCCAGTGCAGGACATCGGGCAGGTTGGAGATGTCGGGCGCAAGCGCCTGCTGGCCGAGGATGGGGGAGGAGGTAGGCAATTTGCGCATGGGATCGGCCCATTCCAGGCAGGCGAATTGCTGGCAAACGGCGTCGGCCAGTTCGCAGGACACCGGCCAGGCGGGGGCGGCATCCGGGCGGCCCAAGCGAAGGCGGTAGGGATCGGCTTTGTCCGGCTGGGGCTCCAGGGGGAGGAGGTCGGACGGCAGTTCGCCCTTGCGCTGTTTGCAGAGGGTCTCCAACTGGCCGCAAAAGAACTCGACGCCGCCGGGGGCGCCCTTGCTGGAAAAGATCACGAAGGGCCGGCTGCCTTCGAGATTGGGGGTGGAAAGCTCCTCCTCGAAATGGTCCCGGGCCAGGGTGATTTTGAGGGTGAGGAGGGAAAGGAAGTCGGTGTTGAGCGCGTCGGCCTGGGGGGTCTGGGCATTGCCGGTGAAGAGGCGGCGGAGGATTTCCATGCGTTTTTGCGGGGCGAGGGCGAAGTCAAATAGAAACTCCATCGTCTCCTCGGGGCGCTTGCGGTGGATGAGCTGGACGAGGTCCTGGCCGCGGGAGGCCAGGGCGCGGTCGAAACTCACGGCGGCCTCGGCGAGGAACTTGAAAGCGTCCAGGATGTTGGATTTGCCGGCATTATTGCGTCCCATGAGCAACACGACGTTGTTCAGGTTGTCCATCTCGATGCGCTTGATGCTTTTGTAATTGCCGAGCGCCAGGCGCTTGAGGGTTAGGTGAATCAAATCCATCACGCAGACTCTTACATAGCGACTTTTGAGGAAGTCTCAAGGGGATTCATCCATCGGCCGGACGAACCGGGCGGGGATTGGCCGGGGCGTCATTCAGCGGCCCTCGGCAGCGGGGCCGCCGGAAGACGCACCGAGGCGCAGGCGGAGGAGCTCGGCGCCCCTGGAGAAAAGAGCAGGGCGCACAGCCTGGTCGTGGGGAGGAAGATTCTCGCGATTGAGGATGAGCGGATTGTCCAGCAGTTGGCGGGTGTTGAAATTTGAGGCCAGGCTCCACTTGGCGTTCCACGACATGAAGAAACAGGTCGCCGGGAAATTGCTCCTCACCCCGGCGAGGAAACGGGTGTAATCATAGTTGCCGGGCGGATTGCTGGCGTCGAACGGGCCGAATTCGGCGAAACCAAAGGGTTTGGGCAAAGCGGACACTTCGGGGTAGCCCATGATGTGCCCGGGATCGACGAAATCGGTGTAGGCATCCAGACCGGCCAGATCGACATAGTGGTCGCCCGGGTAGTAGGCGGCGGCTTTGGGGCCACGGTTGGGGGCATAGACCCACAGCAAATTGTTCAAGCCTTTGGTGAGGGTGAAGTAATCGAACATCTGCCGCCACAGCTTGACGAAGGTGGCGGGATTCTGGCCGCCCCACCAGAACCAGTTGCCGTTCATTTCGTGAAAGGGGCGCCATAAGACGACAACGCCGGCGTCGTCCAGCTCTTTCAAACCGTCGGCGAGCAAATCCAGCTCATGCATCCAGCGGCGATGGTTTTTGGTGTCGGGAGCCAGCAGGTTGTTGAGGTCCACGCCTTTATCGCGCAGGCCGCCGCCCTTGGGGTTGGCCGGATCGTAGAGATGGGCGCTGATGGTGACCCAGCCGCCCTGATTCCAGTAAGCGATGGCGGTGCGGTTGGGCCTCTTTGTATAGACGCTGCCTTTCCAAAAATCCGCATAATCCACCCCGATGATCGCCGGCCAATGGCCGGTCTTTTCGTGGACGGCGGCGAGTTGGCCGGGGGTTGCCACGCGGCCGAAATCGGCGAATTGCCCTGAGATGATGCGGCGCGCCGGGGAGCCGGAAAGACCCTGAATGAACTCCAGGACGGCGCGGGCCCGGGGTTCGGTTTTGGGGTTGGCCGGCCCGGAAAAGTCAGCAGCCAAGGCCGCCGAAGCCATCAGCGAAAGACAAAGGGCGGCAAAACTTCTCATCAACTCAGGTTCTGGGGGGCAATTTGCAGGGCACGGACTTGTTCTGCAGCACTGCAAACCTGGGCAAGCCGCCTTCGGTGGGCACTTTGACCTCGCCTTCAATGAGGGGACGGGCGTATTGGACAAATTTTTCGTTGGGCATGAAGCCGTCCGCGCTGACCCAATCGCGCGGGAGAAGATGCTCGACGTTGGCGATGTCCGACAAGGGCTGCAAGCCGGTGGTGGAGGCATAAACGGGCCCGCTCTGGCGCACGATCTTGACCATGAAACCGCTCTTGCCTTCGACGGCGGCGCGCACGGCGGCTTCGCCGCAGGCGGTGGCCTCCACGGCGTCGGTGGCGCTGGCGTAATGGGCGGCGCAACGTTGCGCGTAACCGAGTTTGACGGAGCGGGTCTTGGTGTTGAGCTTGCCAAAGACGACCTCGGCCAGCCGGTCCGCCGCGCCGGAGAGGACGGGATGGCCAAAGGCATCCAAGCGCGAGGTATCGGCGCTGTATTCAGTGCCATCCGGTTTTTTCAAGCCTTCTCCCACGACGACAATGCAGTAACGGACGGCCTGAACGGTGGCGGCCACTTTGGCCAGGAAGGTTTCCTCGTTGAAGGGGATTTCCGGCAGCAAGATGACGTGGGGCGCGGCGTTGGGTTCGCGTTTGGCCAGAACGGTGCCGGCGGCGATCCAACCGGCGCTGCGTCCCATGACCTCGATGATGCAGCAGGAGCCGTCATCGGTGGCCATGCTGCTGACGTCGGCGGCGATTTCCATGACGGTGCAGGCATTGTACTTGGCCACGGAGCCGAAACCGGGGCAATGATCCGTGTGGGGCAGATCGTTGTCGATGGTCTTGGGGACGCCGATGACGCGCATTTCGTAACCGCGGCGCTGGGCCTCCTGATGCATTTTATCGGCGGTGTCCTGCGAATCATTGCCGCCGATGTAGAGGAAATAGCGGATGTCGTGGGCCTGGAACACCTTGAAGAGGCGGTCCATGTCGCGCGCGGCTTTTTCGGGTTTCTTTTTGAAATCGATCTTGTAGCGGCAGGTGCCAAGGGCCGCGGCCGGGGTGTGCTTGAGGGCTTCGATGGTTTCGGGGCGTTCCTGGCCCAGATCGACCAGTTGCTCGTTGAGGATGCCGAAGATGCCGTTCCTGCCGCCATAAACATGGGAAATGCACGAATGATGGCGCGCTTCCTGCACGACGCCCGCCACGCTGCAATTGATGACCGCAGTCGGCCCTCCGGATTGGGCCATCAAGAGATTTCCAGTTAACTCTTTCATACGCGACGGATACCTTAGCAAACCACCCCTTCCCGATGTAAAGGACAAAGAGAAATTGCCTTGGGAGAGATTGCGCCCGCCGGGCCGGGCCGTCGAATGGCTTGTCTGATGACGATTCTGGGCTAGAGTGAGGGCAGTGATTTCAAAAGCGCCGCAAACCCGGAAGCCTTCCATCGTGTTGCCGGTGGTCGTGGCCGGGCTGCTTATTCTTGGCGGCGCGGCCGCTTACAAAATGCTTGAGAGTCCGCCACCTGCCGCCGCGCCGGTGAAGGCTCCCGAAGTGACCGTCGCGCCGACCCCAACGCCTCCCGCGGTCAGCGCCGCCAAGGCCCCCGAGGAGGCGGCCGAAGCACCCGCCGCGCCACCCGCTCCAGCGCCAGTGGCGGCGCCGACGCCGACGCCGACGCCGGCGCGCGTCGCGCGGAGCGAAGCGGGCGCCGATTCGCGGCAGTTGATGAAAGGGTTGACGTCGCTCGATACGAACGGACCGATCAGCGCGGAGGACGCCCAGAAATGGAAGGCGAACCTGCAGGAGTTGGTGCGCCAAGGCGGTTCGTCGGTGGCCGCGATTCAGCAATACCTGGCGCAGAACGCGGACGTCAACTTCGCCGGGCTGTCCGGGGCGGACCAGTTGGAGTATCCATCGCTTCGGGCGGGCTTGCTGAACGCCTTGGGGCAAATCGGGGGGCCGGAAGCCACCGCAGCCATGCTCCAGACTTTGCAAACGTCCGTTTATCCAGGCGACGTTGCCACTTTGGCCGCGATCCTGGACCAACAAGCCCCCGGCGAGTATGACGGGCAGGTGCTGACGGCAGTGCGGGCGCAATTGGCGCTTGCGGCACAGGACCAGTTGAACAATGCCAACGTGGGGCCGCTGTTTCAATTGCTGGCCGGCGCCGCGGCCGCCGGGACGGATGTCACCGCGGATTTGACGCAATACAGTTCCAAATGGCCTTACTACGCGGCCATCGAGCTGGCCAACCTCCCGAACGGCGCGGGCGTCTCCGCCTTGGCGCAACTGGCGCAGAGCGACGTGGGTGGAAATCAGATGGCCGCGGCTCAAGCCCTGGCCCAACTGGCGTCGCAGAACAGCCAGGCCCTTAACACGCTGGCGGACATGGCCAGGCAAGGACAGCTTTCCGACTCGACGCTGGCCGAGCTTGCGCCTTACCTGGCCGGGCGCGAGAACCAACTAGGCCCAGCGGACAATCCTGCCGGAGCCAGCATGCAAGGATTGCACATGGCCAACGGGAACCAGGATTTTTCGGTGGCCGATCTGTTGAATACATTGACGCCCGCCCAAATCAGCCAGCGCATATCGGCAATCGACCAGCTTCTGCAGGCGATTCCCGGGAGCGACACGCAAGGGCAACAGGCGCTCCAACAGCAGAAGAATGCGCTAACGGGGAAGCAAGCGAAATAGGCGGCCAGCCCTGCTTGTAGGAGCCGACGTGAGGAGGCTACACCTAAAGGGGCGAAAAACGAAATAGGCGGGCGGCGCCCGGCGGTTGGAAGTGGTTGATTTCAAGGTGTTAACAACATTTTCGCCGTGTCACCAGTACTGGTGACTGGCAGGAAATCCAGGATCTGGTAGTCTATTCACAGTTGATGGAGCAAAAGTGCAGGTATCCGTGTGTGGAAAAGGGCGTTTGACTGCGGCGCCGCGAAGTCAGCGAGTTTTGAGTTTGAAAATTTGTTCTCATTGAGAAGGCCGGGTTGAGAGCCCCGGCCTTCTTGGTTTTTATACCCTTCCGTTTTCCAAGAGAGCCAAGTCCGCCCCCACAAATGCGCCTCGTCCAGGCCGAAGTGGAAATTGAAACTTTGAACCGGGCAGGCGATGAGGTAGGCTCTGAGGCATGTTGCGCTTCCGGGCGTTTGGACATTGGGCAATTCTAATTGTGCTGCTGAGCTTCGTGGCGGGCTGTTACCAGGAGGACAGCCGGCTGGACGAGGAGCAGGACCCGCATTTTCAACGGGGCCGCAACCTGGCCAGCAGCCAGGACTTCAAAGGCGCGGCGCAGGAATTTGAGAAGGCGCTGGACACCAACCCCGGCTCGGCTGCCGCCCATTTTGAATTGGGCTGGCTCTATGACACCAAGCTCAATGATTACGCGGCGGCGATCTATCATTATGAACGGCATTTGAAGCTGCAGCCGGATTCGCACCGCGCCTCCCTGGTCAAGGAACGGATTCGAGGTTGCAAACAGGAACTGGCCAACAGCGAGTTCCCGCTGCCCACCACGCGGGATTTGCAGCAGGAAGCCGACCGGCTCAACGCGGAGAACCTGCTGCTCAAACAGCAAGTCGAGTCGCTCCGAAACCAGCTTGCGGCCGCGACCGCCGCCGCCGCGCAAAACCGCGCGCAACCGGCTCTCCCGGCGCCCGCCCCCGCCGCCGCGCGCGCGGAAACGCCGCATCCGCCCGCCCCGCCGGCGCCGGCGCGCCCGCGGGTGCATATCGTCAAGTCCCACGAAACGATCACCTCCATTGCCGCCGAGCATGGCATGAAAGCCAGCGCCCTGCTGGCGGCGAATCCGGGTGTCGAGCCGAGGCGCCTGCGCGTTGGGCAGAGCCTGAATCTGCCCTGAAGGAAACGCCTTCGCGGCGTTTTTTGTCCTTCGGGGACCGGCATCATCTGTTCGGAGTTCCGCCTTCAGATGTTTGGCATCTTCTGCATTCAACCTTCTTCCTTCTGCCTTTCTACGTTCGGGAGGGGCGAGCGCCGTCGAGCCCCATTTCTTCCGATGCATCGGGAGAGCCAGCCCCGTCTGGAGTTCCGTCTTCAGGTGGCCACCTTCACCGTTTTGCAGGCGGCGATTAATTTGCCCACGAAGCGGACCGGGTAATCTGGCGATTTTTCCATTTCGGCTCATATCTTGGTGCGGATTTGGGGTAATTTTTTTCTTTTTTTTGGTCAGAATCGGTCAGAAACGGTCAGAATCGGTCTGAAAACAGCCCACGATTCAGGGTCGGGGGAACATCCCCCGAAGAAGCAATCAGCTACCCGTTTTTTCATTTGCAAACCTCCATATTCATGCGTTCACTACACACATAGTATAGTTTAGATATAGTTGCGTCAACAGATTTCTTGAGATTTTTTAAAAAGACATGAGTTTTGCAGGGTATGTTGTGTAAGATTTTGCGCGTCAAGGAGTTGTGAGATTTTTTCACCGTTGGACGCGAAGAGGGGAATTTTAAACCGCGAACCGTGGATTATGAACACCAAGGGAACGAAGGCAACAAAGAGGTTTTGATCCCGCCCCCCCCGCCGCCACGGCATACCTCCGTTTGGAGTTCCTCATTCAGGCGGCAAGCAACCAGCGCACAAAAAGATGCGCCCGCGATGAACGCCGGGCAAAAAAGAGCGCCCCATTTGCCGCCCCGCCGCGCTGCACCAAGACTTCGCTGTTGCGCCCAAATAGCGCTTTGTAATACCCTATTGACACTGGAAAGACCCCAAATATGAAAGTCACTCTATCAAGCGATAGTTTTCTGAAAGGACTTGTATTCGGCTTCGATGTCGGCACCGGCTCGATTGGCTACGCCGTGCGCAAAGGCGCGGACTTCAAAGATGTCGGCGTGCTGATTTGCGAGAGTGAGGGCAGCGATTTAAGGCAACGCCGGGATTTGCGCCGTCAACGCCGCACGCTCCGCAGTCGCAAATATCGTCGCCAATGGTTCGCCAAAGAATTGATGAACCTTGGCCTTCCAAGACCAGAACAGCCGCCGCATGACCCGATTTCACTCCGTCTCCGTGCGCTTAATGGCGATCCATTAAAACCGGAAGAACTTCACGCCGCGTTGGCTCATCTTTTTAAGCGGCGGGGTTACTCAAAAGTGCCGTGGGCAAATGTGGAAAAGACGGCAAAGGAAAATGCCAAACCGAAAAAAAACGATGAGGAGGGTGAAATCAAAAAGGCCGTCGAAGGTATCCGCAAGGAAATGGATGAAAAAAAATGCGAGTTCCCCTGCCAGCTTTTGGAGGCGCGCCGAAAAGAAGCCGGAACGAGTCCGGACAAAGAATGGGGGCGAAAAATTTATTGGCCGCGTGATCTGCTGGAAAAAGAATTGCGCGCCATTGCCGCCGCCCAAAAGGAAAGATTTCCGGCGCTGATCGAAAAAGCCGATTGGTTGCTTTACGGAGACGCAAAAGAGGTCAAAGGGCATCGCGTCTTTTTCAAAACCACCGAGGCGCGGAATCCTGGTGTGTTGGGCGTGCGCTGGCCGCGTTTTGACAATCGCGGGCCGGCGCTCGACTCACTGCAACCGGTGGATGAGCAAGGCCGCCCGCTGCATGTAGTCCGTAAAAACAAAGAAGCGTTTACCAAGGCGCAATGGGAACTGGCATTGATGAATTTTCGCGTGCTGGACGCGAAAACCCGGCAGAGAATTGATCCACGCATCCATTTTCCAATTTTTATCGAAAATCTCCGCAATGAATGGAACAAAAGGGGCAAGGTTACGGAAGCGCGCCTGAAAAAACTGGCTGAGCCTTTCGCGGATAAATTCTTGCTCATTGAAGATCAGAAGCCTCTAACTCCTGAAACTGGAGCAGGGCGCGCCCGGTATTCATCACCAACGTTGGAACTCATCCGCAAGAGAATTGATGAGGGCGGCAGAGTTGACCCGCCTCAGCCCGTTTTGCGACGTGAAGGTGAAATTGCCGAACAGGCGTTGAATCGGTATCTCGCCGATATCAGGCATCCGCTTGTGCGGCACCGCTTGGTTTTGTTCCGGGGTATTCTTCGGCAGTTGGTCAAAGATTATGGCCAGCCGAACATGATCGTTCTCGAGGCTGTCCGCAGTCTGGCGATGGACAAAAAAAGCGAAAAATACAAGGAGATGTTGCGGCGCAATGAAATATTCCGAAAAGACCGCGTAGATGCTCGTGAGGAGCTTTCGGCGAATCAGGAATCCACTTCACGAAGAGCGATTCAACGCTATCGTTTATGGAAAGAAGCCAAAGGCAGATGTCCGTTTTGTCTGGAAACGATTGCGCGGACTGATCTCGGTCACAGAGCCGACATTGAACACATCGTTCCGAGGGCTCTTGTAGATTGCAGTGAATGGTATAATCTCACGGTTGCTCACCTTAAATGTAACCGCGAATTGAAAGGCAATCAGACCCCGTTTGCTGCTTTTGCCAATACTGCTAACTGGGAAGCCATCAAGAAGAATGCAGAGGATTGTTTCAAAAATGCGCATTTGAACAGAGATTGCACCAAGGCAGATTTTTTTGTCAGCCCACAAGCCGAGGAAATGATTGAGCAAAAATCTGACATTCAGCACACGGCTTACATCGCACGCCTCATCCGCCACGTTTCTTTGATTCAACTCGGCTGGCTCAATGATCAAGGGCGCGACCCAACACCAGAAAAACAAAATCCAGCATTAAGTTTTCAAGTCACCAACGGCCAACTCACCAGTCGTTTGCGCAAGGCATGGGGGCTGAATCAAATTTTGCATCCGCTCCCACCGGGCATGAAGTGGGAAGACCTTTCGGAAGAGGAACAAAAGCAATTCACCGAGAAAAATCGCGGCGATTTGCGGCACCACGCCTTGGACGCAATGGTGATTGCCTGCACGTTGCCATGGCTGGCACATCGCACGCATGGTGCGACGGACGAATTGGGAAATCATGGCTGGTGGACACAGGATGAAAAGCAACGGAGCAAAACGGCCAATCCCATATTTGGAGATCAGATGCATGACATGGTGAAACGAGAAATTGCAAGCGTGGTCGTGCGGCCTCATGTTTCACGCAGCAATCACGGAAAAAAACTAGATACCACACCGCTTTCATTACGCGTCATTGAAGGAAAAAAAGAGGTGTTTGTCGCAAGGCGTCCCCTACGCGAAAAATCGCCCGAATCAATCAGGGATATATTTTCCGCGCATTTGAAAAATTATATCGCAACGGAATGGGCTTCGTGGGCAGAAGCAAATCCCGATTGGGACAAAGAAAACAAAGGCCCAAACAAAGGTAGATTCCCAGAACGATTCATTCGGCAATTGGTTGATCCAATCTGGAAAAAACCTGTCAGGAGTGTAAAATTCATCGTCGAAAGATCGCGCTCGTCTGTTTTCAAAGTGGGGGTGCATCCATCGGGGAACCGGAGGGATATTTTTGTAGCCTACGGAGAAAATAAAGAAGTGAGGGTTTACAAACTGGCAACCGGCAGCGGATTCGTAGCACAGGCAATACGTCCATGCTATGCCAATGGAGAAAGTCCAGCCCGCCCACCTCAAGCCGGAGAACTAGCATTCGTCGTGCGGCGTGGAACGCTCTTCCGCCTAAACAATGCTTTCAAGATTGGCAAACAAGAATTGCCACCCGGAATTTATAAAGTCGTCGCTTTGCCCGGTGAAGCTGACGGGCGTGTCAGTTTTTTCCCGCATTTCCAAAGCACAAGCTCGAAGGACGGTAAACGGCTACAACCAATCAGAGCGGACATCGAAAAAATCGCCGCTCATATCGACATGTTATCGAACAAAGGCACCCGTGAGCTACCACATCCTCCATCTGTTAAGCCACAGCCTGAGAGTCCGCATCAAGCTTGACCAGCTTCACATAACGGACATGGAGAGTGGCACGGATAAGTCCGTGCCTATGGCGGATGTGGCGGTGATTGTCTGCGCCGCGCGGGACACGGAATTTTCCGCCAGTGCTTTGCGCCGCATGGCCGAACTGAATGTCCTGCTGCTGGTTTGCAATGAAAAGTTCGAACCATGCGCGATCACCCTGCCCTATTATCGCGCCACCAGCACGGAATTGCTCCGCCGACAAATTGAATGGACGCCGGAATGGAAAACCGCCATGTGGCGGCAAATCATCACCGCCAAAGTTCGAAACCAAGCCGCCAACCTTACCCACTTGAAAAGGGCGCATTCGGTATTGGTGGAAATTGCGAAACGATGCGAAAATGGCGGCGAAGACCCCGCTCAAAGAACTTCCCTCGCCGCTCTGACGGCTTCCAAACGCGCGGAATTCTTATCCAACTCGCCGGACGCGTGCGAATCCCGCGCTGCGCGTCATTATTGGAAATATCTTTTGCCGCGTTTGAGCGAGATGCAGGGTACGGAGGAGAAACGCCGTGTCCCAGGTACGCGCGAAGGCGTCAATGGGATGTTGGATTATGGCTACGCCATCTTGCGCACGGCGGTTTTGCGTTCGCTCGCTGCTCATGGATTTATCGCTGCCATCGGCATTGCCCATGCCGCCAAAGCCGGGAGTTTCGCCCTGGCGGATGACTTGATGGAGCCGTTACGCCCCTGGATTGACCGCGAGTTGTGCCAGTTTGTGCAAGGCGGCAAACGACCACTGCAGGAATGGATGCGGCAATCCGTTTCGGTGTTGCAATTAGAAGTTTCCATGAGTGGCGCCAGAGTGCGGCTGCTTAATGCAATTGATCTTTATGTCCAAACATTCGCCACCGCCGCAATGACCCGGATGCCGCTCCCCTTGCGGATTCCCATGCTGCCGTGAGCGACGACCCCAACAATCCATCGGAAGAGGAAGAATTGCTGCCTGATGAGCGTCCGCGCCGCTCCAGATATGGAGAGGAAGGCGAGGCGGCCAAGGCGTGGGAAAAATCTTCGCTTCAACCAGCGGCTCCGTTTCAACTTCAACCCTCAACCGCTGCTGATGTGCCGGTCCGCCGCCGTTCCCGTGGCAAAGAGGGACGCGACCCGGTTTGCAGCAAATATCGTATGGCTTGGGTGCTTGTCTTTTTCGATCTCCCCGTCGGCACGCCGGAAGAACGCAAAGCCGCGACCAACTTCCGCAAGGATTTGATCCACGACGGCTACATGATGGTGCAATTCAGCGTCTATGCCCGGCCCTGCGGGACGGCTGACCGCGTGGAAACCCAGGTGCGGCGGCTGAAATCCAGAATCCCGTCCAAGGGCGAAGTGCGCGGCTTGATGATTTCGGATGCGCAATGGGGGCGCATGATTGTGATGCGCAGTCAGAAACCCGCCGAGGCCGAAAAAATGCCGGCACAGATGCAGTTCTTCTAAAAAAGAAAATCGGCGCAGAATTTCTTCTGCGCCGAAATTTATATGACCTCGCATCCTGCGGGTGCAGACTCCGGTTGCCCGGTTCTCTCAGCAAGCCTGTCAATTCAGGGCCGCAGGCTGGTCAGCATATTTGAGATGATGCCCCCCGTCCAAAGGATGCCACATCTCGCCACATCTTCTAACAGACCCCTTTTCCGCCGTCAACCCATTCTGCCATCCCTTGGACGGGGGGCAATCCCAAACAGCCGGGGCGACAAGGACATGGAGGCGTCTATTCTGCCATCCCTTGGACGGGGGGCAATCCCAAACTCGTGTAGCACAATCTCCCCCTCATCGTCGATTCTGCCATCCCTTGGACGGGGGGCAATCCCAAACGGTCTTTGACGTGGCCACAATCCGCCACCCATTCTGCCATCCCTTGGACGGGGGGCAATCCCAAACGTGAAGCGGGAGTTGCTCAAGTTGGCCGGAATTCTGCCATCCCTTGGACGGGGGGCAATCCCAAACCTCACGGGCAAGGGAATGACTTGCCGCCGCATTCTGCCATCCCTTGGACGGGGGGCAATCCCAAACGACGTGGGCCTCGAAGGCTTTGCCGGCTTCATTCTGCCATCCCTTGGACGGGGGGCAATCCCAAACTGGCAGCGTAACGACAAGCACACCGTCAGCATTCTGCCATCCCTTGGACGGGGGGCAATCCCAAACTGGGTGACGAACCTGAGCGGATTCGTCGGCATTCTGCCATCCCTTGGACGGGGGGCAATCCCAAACGTCGTGCGGCGTGGGCCGTCCCTGGATGACATTCTGCCATCCCTTGGACGGGGGGCAATCCCAAACTTGGCATCCATCGGGAAATTTCTGCTCTTGATTCTGCCATCCCTTGGACGGGGGGCAATCCCAAACGGTTTGCGTGCCGATGGTCTGCGCGTCCGAATTCTGCCATCCCTTGGACGGGGGGCAATCCCAAACAGCGGAACGGTTTCCTCGCGGGCGGCCTGCATTCTGCCATCCCTTGGACGGGGGGCAATCCCAAACTTGACTAGCTATCTGGCCAGCAGTCAGCGCATTCTGCCATCCCTTGGACGGGGGGCAATCCCAAACCGATGTGGGGCTGGAGATTTTCGCGGCTGAATTCTGCCATCCCTTGGACGGGGGGCAATCCCAAACATAGTGTCGCGGATATACTTCGTTTGATCGATTCTGCCATCCCTTGGACGGGGGGCAATCCCAAACCAATTCGTCGATGTTCACCTTATCAGCGTAATTCTGCCATCCCTTGGACGGGGGGCAATCCCAAACGTGAAAACCATATTGGAACGTCTCGGACTCATTCTGCCATCCCTTGGACGGGGGGCAATCCCAAACCGGTGGGAGGGTGGAGCCTGCTTTGTGCGGATTCTGCCATCCCTTGGACGGGGGGCAATCCCAAACTCTGCCTGGATTACACGGGACCCGGCGTCGATTCTGCCATCCCTTGGACGGGGGGCAATCCCAAACGAAGCCACCGGCCGGGCCTGAGCCGATTCAATTCTGCCATCCCTTGGACGGGGGGCAATCCCAAACTGGGACGAACAAGTAAATAAAGCCTCCTCAATTCTGCCATCCCTTGGACGGGGGGCAAGGTAGTGTCCTAAAAGTTCTGCAAAAAGGAAGAGGGTCATGGTAGCCACTGGGGTGTGTAAAAGAACCCAGTAAAAGAAAGGCAGAACCATGACCCAAAAGTTGAAAAAGA
>Ga0326728_10004646_pt1 | contig 40162 bp, 33 predicted proteins | sample MB3enrmetagenome_FD_207602 | JGI IMG/M metagenome (GOLD analysis project Ga0326728, IMG submission 207602) | Lab enriched peat soil microbial communities from McLean, Ithaca, NY, United States - MB31MN | ecosystem: Environmental > Terrestrial > Soil > Wetlands > Peat | place: USA: New York... | reverse complement strand
TGCATCCTTGTCACCCGCGAGATGCCCCTCTCACAGATCCACTTAAAGAACATGCTTGCGGCGCATGAAGCCGGCGCGACCATTATGCCGGCGAGCCCCGGGTTCTACCACCACCCGGAGAAGATCGACGACCTTGTGGACATGGTGGTGGCCCGGGTGCTCGATCACCTCGGGGTCGCCCATACGCTCTCGGGACGCTGGAGTGGTTACGATGCGTGAGTTTATCGAAAAGATGCGCAAAGAGGGGCTCGTTGTCGATATCACCGGGCCGTGCTCGCCGGATGACATGAAGGCTGCACAGCAGGCGGCAGAAACGGACAGGATCCTGTTCTTCCACAATATGGGCGGCGCACGGGTTGTCATGAACGTGACCGCGGACCGGTGTACGCTCGCGTTTGCACTTGGCATGAGTGAAAAAGAGATGGTGAAAAAGCTCGCGGATGCCACCTTCGACGGGAAGATCGTTCATGACGGGAAACTGGCGATGAAGAAGCCGGATCTCTCCCGCCTCCCGGTCATGCACTTCTTCCCGAAAGATGCCGGTAACTACTTCACGGCTGGCATTGTCTTCTCGAAATGGGATGGCGTGGAGAACGCGTCAATTCACCGCATGCTCGTCCTTGACGATCACCGGGTCGCGGCCCGGCTCGTGGAAGGCCGGCACACCCACGTGATGCTCAAAAAGGCCCTTGCCTGCGGGGAGCGCCTGCCGATCGCGGTGGTTGTCGGCGTGCACCCGGCAGTGACATTTGCCAGCTGCACCCGGGTCCCGGCCGGGAAAGAGCTGGCCTATGCGGCAGAACTGCTGGGCGGGACGATCCACGTCAGGGAGTGCAGCAACGGTGTGCTCGTTCCGGCAGACGCGGAGCTCGTCCTTGAAGGGTTTATTGGTCCGGAGATCACCGACGAAGGGCCATTTGTCGATATTACGGGCACCTACGACCCGGTCCGGCGCCAGCCGGTGATCGAATTCACCGGTATGCATACAAAACCGGATTTCATCTATCACAGTATCCTGCCCGGGGGCGACGAGCACAAGATCCTGATGGGGTGCCCCTACGAACCCAAGATCTACCGGGCCGTTGCCGGCGTGACTGAGGTGAAAAACGTCGTGCTCACCAAGGGTGGCTGCGGCTATCTTCATGCAGTCATCCAGATCAAAAAGAGCACGCAGGGCGACGGGAAAAACGCGATCATGGCGGCCTTTGCCGCCCATACTTCGCTCAAGCATGTGGTAGTTGTTGACGAGGATATCGAACCCACCGATCCTACAGAAGTGGAGTACGCCATCGCGACCCGGGTGAGCGGTGACCGGGACATAATGGTGGTTACCGGTGTGCGGGGGTCATCGCTCGATCCCTGCCAGAAAGAGGATGGCACCAACGTCAAGATCGGGATCGACGCGACCATGGTGCTGGGTCACGAGGATGAATTCCGGCGTGCCACATGGTGACCGGGATGCAGATTGACCCTGATGATGAGCGGGTACTCGCCGGAGAGCAGGGAGAGACCCGTCAGAAAATGCTTGAGTTGCTCGTCGCTCTGGGGAAAGTCTTTGGGGCCGAGCGTCTTGTCCCAATCAAAAGTGCTCAGGTAAGCGGGGCGTCCTACAAGACGATAGGAAAATACGGTCTTGACTGGCTGGCAAGTCTCGATGCAAAGGCGGTCGTTCCTGCCGTGCTCAACCCGATCGGCATGCCCCGGACCCGGTGGCAGGAGATGGGGATCGAACCGGACTTTGCAGAAAAGCAGCAGGCCGTGGTTGCAGCGTACGAACGGCTGGGTGTCCGGCTCGACTGCACCTGCACTCCCTACTACCTGCACGAGACCCGGTATGGCGATCACCTCGCATGGTCCGAGTCATCAGCCGTCAGTTATGCGAACTCCGTGATTGGAGCCCGGACCAACCGGGAGGGAGGCCCGAGCGCCCTCGCAGCCGCGATTATCGGGAAAACGCCCTGTTACGGGCTGCATCTCGAAAAAAACCGGGTGCCGCAGATGGTGATCGATGTCCACACCGACACCTCGCGCTGGGGTGTCGCTGATTACGGGGCGCTTGGGTACCATGCTGGAAAACTCGTGGGCAACCGGATCCCGTATTTCCGGGGCATCCGGCCGGGACCTGACCAGCTCAAGGCACTCGGGGCTGCAATGGCGGCGACCGGGGCCGTGGCGCTTTACCATGTTGAAGGAGTCACCCCGGAGGCACAAAAGAACCGGTACGACCTTTCCGATATCGAAGCAATTGCGGTCGAACGAACAGAGATCTCCCGGCTTTTTTCGCAGATCCCGGTTGATGCCGTTGCTGTCGGCTGCCCGCACTGCTCCCCCGCAGAACTGGGGGAAATTGCCCGGCTCCTCACCGGGAAAGTCGTGACAAAACCCCTTTATGTCTTTGCTGCTCAAGGTGTAATTGACAGGAACACAAAAATAGTGGATTCGATCGAGAAGAGCGGGGCCCGTGTTTTTGCCGATACCTGCATGGTCGTTTCTCCGGTGATGGAACAATACGCTTCAATCATGGTCAACAGCGGCAAGGCACTTGCCTATGTTCCCAACATGTGCGGGGGGCAGGCGAGGATCGGGACGATTGAAGACTGTGTGAGGGTAGCGACAGAGTAATTGCAACCGGGAGAACAGGTCAGAAAGGCACCCGGGGGTCCTGTGGAGACCTGTCGTTCCCTGATTGCATGATTAATCTTTCAGTGTATCTTTTCAGGCATCCCCCAGAGCAGGGAACGGCACAAATGCAAAAGACTCCCCCCTACCTCGTGTCATTTTCGCGCATGCAAGATCCGGGCAAGGAACGGTTCCTCAACCTGTGGCTGGAATGCTGCAAAAAAGAAAAGTTCAGGAGATCCCCAGCAGGATCTTTTTGATCTCTTCAACCGCTTCCGGTGCCGGGTTCCGTCGTGGCCCGACACCCTCCCCGTACGAAAGGATCTGCCGGACACCGCCTATCTTTATGCTGGCAAAGGGAATATTATCCCAAATATTCTGGTCGATAACATTCCAGGTGCACTGCAGCAGGTGGGATAAAAGAAGGATATCCTCCTCTGAGAACGATTTCCATTCAGGCCCTGTTCCCTGCTGCATCAGCTTGATCGCACGTTCGACTTTCTTTTCACGGTGGACATGGTACAGCCGCCTTCCCACCTCAGCCTGGGTTGCTTCCGGCATAGCTTCCTCCCATCCCATCAGGGGATGATGAGTGAATCCCGCTGTACAGTCATATACTTTGTGGCAGGCCCGCGAGGAACAAGGGAGAACCGCTCTTCCTGTCTGACTTTGTCCAGACCGGTCCCGGCAGGGAAAACCCTATAAACCGGAACAGAATAATCCCGATACACAATACGTATGTCCCGCACCAGTGATGAGGAGCTGGGCCGGCGGCGGTTCCAGCTGGGAAAAGAAGAGGCGGTCGAAGATGCATTGGAGAAGATACGACGCGCCCAGGCTGTCGACTGGCCCTCCCTTTGCGCGGCGGACTGCATGCTGCTCCAGGAGATCCTCGGCGAACTCTGGATCTGCGTTGAGCGGGAGAAATGGGAGCAGTATTCCTTTTCAAGACTCACGCGGCAGGACATTCTTGATCTCCTTACCCTCGGGGCAGGGATGCGGGGCGGAACCCTGACCTGTCTGACCCTCGAAGAGATGGATGCAATCCTCTCGCATACACGGAATACTCCTTCCGCACCATAAGGGATCCGGGTGGAATAAGGCTTCCATCGAATGAGTGCGCAATACTTTAATATATCAGCACTCGGTTAGGTTCTATCATTGGGAGGTATCGATATGGTTGGTTGGGAAGTCCCGATTGGAGCTGCCATCGCATTTGCCGGTGGCGCTATAGGTACCGGGTGGGCACAGTCCCGGATTGGGGCAGCAGGGGCAGGAGCGATTGCCGAACGGCCAGAGACAGTGGGGTCGATCATCATCCTCGAGGCCATTCCCGAGACACTGGTCATCCTTGGTTTTGTCGTAGCCGCGATGATCATCCTGATGGTCACGTAATCCGGGCAGAATGTATTCCGTGCGGGGAGTTGCCACAGAACGCCATGGTTCCCTTGCACTATTCTTCTTTCCCTCTCCCGGGTCGGGGACATCCGGGGAAGTTGGGCTGCATACCAGAGGACGATGTTGCCATGGCCTACGAAAATCTTTTAAAATCCGTTGAGGAGAGTGCACAGGAAAAGGAGCGGGAGCTCCGAAAGAAAGCACAGGAACAGGCTGATGAAATCCGGTCAGACGCCAAGAGACTGGTGGAAGATATCCAGACGCGCACCGTAAAAGAAGCAGAAAACGCAGCAGCGATCGAGAGGAACAAGCAGCTGTATCTCGCGAAAGGCAGGATCAAGGAACAGGCCCTCATAAGCCGGGAGAAAGTATTTGAGGCGGCCTTTGAACTGGCAGGTCGGCAGCTTTCCCGATTGCGGCAGGACGATACATATCCTGCCGTATTCAAACGGCTTGCGGAGGAGGCAATCAGCGCGATGGGGGGGACGCCTTTTGTCATCCATGTCGACGGGCGGGACCTTGATCTCTGCAAAATAACACTGGCAGCGTTAAATACCGACTGTAAGATCCTCGCCGATCTGGAGTGCATGGGCGGTCTCGTGGCCAGTTCTCCTGACGGACTCATTGCCATCTCCAACACGATTGAGTCCCGGCTTGAACGCATACGGGAGCACGAGAGACTTGGGATCCACGCCATTCTCTCTGGTGATTGATATGGACTGGGGATACATCAATGCGAGGATGCGGGGGATGAAGAGCCGCCTGCTGGACCACCGCACGCTCGACAACCTGATTCTCCAGCCGGATCTCGAATCCCTGATCGCGGAACTTGAAAAAACTCCTTATCACGATGACATTGTCGAGGCCCGGGGCAGGTATGCCGGAATGCCCTGTATTGAGTATGCCCTGCGGAAGAATTTTGTACGGACATTCAGGAAGGTCCTTGCCTTCTCCCAGAAAGAGGAGGCGGAACAGTACATCAGAATCTTCCTGCACCGCTGGGACATCCAGAACATCAAGACGATCCTCCGCGGGAAGAACATTCATGTGACAAACGAGGAGATCCTCGACTGCCTCGTGCCGGTTGGTGAACTCGACACGGTGACATTGACCGAGCTTGTGCGGCAGCAGGATCCAAAAGCGGTGATCGATCTGCTTGCCACCTGGCGCATCCCATGGGCAAAACCTCTCACCACGGCATTCCCGGAGTTTGCCCGGAGCGGAGATCTCGGCATGCTCGAATGTGCCCTCGACCGGTATTATTACGAGGAAACGCTCCACGCCGTTAAGGCCCCCGGTGCCAACAACATGGTGATCCGGAATATCATTTCCCTCGAGATCGATATTGTGAACATCAAGACGGTCCTGCGAATGATCCGGGATCAAATCGATCCTGAAGAGGCACAGAAATTCCTGCTTGAGGGGGGACAGGAGTTCGATATCGGCAAGCTCTCCCGGCTGCTCGCGTTGCACACGATCGATGAAGCCCTAGCTGAGATGGCCGCATCCCGGTACCGGTTCCTCGCCGCCATTCCTGAGGCTGCCGTCAAGGAACAAAAGATCTCGGTGATCGAGAAAGAACTGGAACGGTATCTTGTCACGCAGGGCACCCGGGCATTTCTCGGCGATCCGCTGAGCGTTGCCTCCCTTATCGGGTACTTCTGGGCGAAGTACAACGAGATCACCAATATACGGGTCATCTCACGCTGCAAGACTGCTGATTTCCCAGTCGAACACCTCCGGGAGGAACTCGTGTATGTATAAGTTTGTCATCGTTACGGACAGCGACCGGGCATCGGGTTTCCGGCTCGCGGGAGCGGAGGTGTTCGAAGCACGGGATGTGGAGGAAGCGAAGGACATTATCCCGCCCCTGCTCCACAAGGACGACATCGGGATCGTCGCGGTGAACGAGGAATACATGCTTTCGCTTGATGAAAAACTCATGGATCGGATTGAAAAGATGCACCGCCCGCTCATCATACCGATCCCCGCGAAGAAAAAGGAACTGGACCGGCGGACCTATATTGAACGGCTGCTCCGGAAGGCGATCGGGTACAATATCGTGCTGAAGAGGTGATGGTATGATTACGGGAACAATCTCACGGGTCTCCGGCCCGGTGATCATCGCAAAGGGTATGAAAGGGTCCAAGATGTACGACGTGGTTAACGTCGGCACCGAGGCGCTCCGGGGGGAGATCATCCGTCTCGAAGGTAACGAGGCGGTCATCCAAGTATATGAAGACACAACCGGCCTCACGCTGGGGGAAGTCGTTGAGAACACCGGGGCCCCGCTCTCTGTTGAGCTGGGCCCCGGGCTCCTCTCCTCAATCTATGATGGTGTCCAGCGCCCGCTGCCGGTTCTCCTAATCAAAAGCGGAGATTTCATCGGCAGGGGCATCAACGCCCCGGGCCTCGACCGGTCGAAAAAATGGGAATTTGTTCCTGCAGTAAAGATCGGGGACAATCTTTCCCCCGGTGACATTATCGGGACTGTCGCGGAGTTCCAGTTCGAGCACCGGATCCTCGTTCCCCTGAAGGTCTCCGGGAAGGTAACAGATATCCGTGCAGGTGCATTCACTGTCGATGATATTGTCTGCACGCTCAATACTACGATACAACTCCCCATGATGCAGTCCTGGCCGGTCCGGATCCCCCGTCCCACCCAGAAGAAGCTCAATCCAGTCCTGCCGCTCATCACGGGGCAGCGGGTCTTCGACTGCATGTTCCCGGTAACAAAAGGCGGGACGGCGATGATACCAGGCGGCTTTGGGACAGGGAAGACCGTCTCCGAGCAGACGCTTGCCAAGTGGTCGGATACCCAGATCGTCGTCTATATCGGGTGTGGGGAGCGGGGCAACGAGATGACGGACGTCCTCGCGGAATTCCCCGAGCTGGTTGATCCCCGGACAAATCTTCCCTTAATCCAGCGGACGGTTCTCATTGCCAATACCTCGAACATGCCGGTCGCCGCCCGGGAGGCCTCGATCTATACCGGGATCACCATCGCTGAGTACTTCCGGGATATGGGATATGACGTGGCACTGATGGCTGACTCGACTTCCCGCTGGGGCGAGGCGCTGCGTGAGGTCTCGGGAAGGCTCGAGGAGATGCCGGGCGAGGAAGGTTATCCCGCCTACCTTGCAACCCGGCTCGCGGCGTTCTACGAGCGGGCCGGACGGGTCGTATGTATCGGCTGCGGCGAGCGGACAGGATCGGTCACTGTAGTTGGTGCGGTTTCACCACCCGGGGGGGACTTCTCTGAACCGATCACCCAGAATACGCTCCGGGTTGTCGGGACATTCTGGGCGCTGGACACGAACCTCGCCTACCGCCGGCATTTCCCGTCGGTGAACTGGATCAAGAGTTACTCACTCTACCTTGACAGCATCGCAGAGTGGTACAGCCAGACGATTGCCAAGGACTGGCGGGAACTCCGGGACAAGGCGATGTACCTGCTCCAGAAGGAAGTGGAACTTCAGGAGATCGTCCAGCTGGTGGGCCCGGATGCCCTGCCTGATAGCGAGAAAGCGATCCTCGAAGTGACACGGATGATCCGCGAGGACTTCCTCCAGCAGAGCGCCTATAGTGACACCGACTCCTTCTGCCCCGTTGAGAAGCAGTATCTGATGCTCAGGGTAATCATGTCGTACTACGAGCAGGTAACCCTCGCGATGAACCGGGGGGTCAGCCTGCGGCAGATTCAGGTACTCCCACTCAGGGCGACCATCGGGAGGATGAAGGAGGCCGGTGACCTTGAAGCGATCCGGAACCTGATCCAGGAGATCAGTAGCAAGCTGATGGCGCTGGAGGTGGAGAAATGAAAGAAGCATCGCTGCTTACACGCGAATACCGGACGATCGGGTACGTATCAGGCCCGCTGATCTTCGTCACCGGAGTGAAGGGAGCGTCCTTCGGGGAGATCGTGAAGATAACGCTCCATGACGGTGAGGAGCGGAACGGGCAGGTACTCGATATCTCGGAAGACCACGCGGTTGTCCAGGTCTTCGAGGGTACCCGGGGGATCGATCTCATCGGTACCACGGTCCGGTTCACAGGAGAGCCCGCCCGGATCCAGGTGTCGAAGGATATGCTGGGCCGGATCTTTTCCGGGGTGGGAAAGGCCCGGGACAACGGCCCCGACATCATACCGGAAGCTGTGCGCGATATCGCCGGGATGCCCATCAATCCGTCAGCCCGTGACAAGCCTGCCGACTTCATCCAGACAGGCATGTCGGCAATCGACGGCCTCAACACTCTCGTGCGGGGCCAGAAGCTGCCTATCTTCTCCGGGTCCGGCCTTCCGGCGAGCAAGCTCGCTGCCCAGATCGCCCGGCAGGCAAAGGTCAGGGGAGAGGACGAGCAGTTCGCGGTCGTCTTTGTTGCGATGGGGATCACCCACAAGGAGGCTTCGTTCTTCATGCAGGACTTCGAGCGGACAGGGGCACTCGATCGGGTGGTCTTCTTCATGAATCTCGCCGACGACCCGACGGTCGAGCGGCTGGCGGCTCCCCGATGCGGTCTCACGGTGGCAGAGTTTCTTGCCTTTACCCATAACCTCCACGTTCTTGTGATCCTGACCGACATGATTAATTATTGCGAAGCCCTGCGCGAGATATCGACCGCCCGCGAAGAGGTGCCCGGCCGGCGCGGGTACCCGGGGTACATGTATACCGACCTCGCTTCCATCTATGAACGGGCCGGCCGGTTGAAAGGCAAGCGCGGCTCGATCACCCAGATCCCAATCCTGACGATGCCGGACGACGACATCACCCACCCGGTGCCAGATTTGACGGGCTATATCACTGAAGGCCAGATCGTTCTCTCGCGGGATATCTTCCGGCGTGGAGGCGACCCGCCGGTTGACGCCCTGCCCTGTCTCTCCCGGCTCATGAATCTCGGTATCGGCGCGGGCAAGACCCGGGAGGATCACCGTGGAGTGGCAGATCAGCTCTATGCCAGTTACGCATACGGGCGCGACTTGCGCCGGCTCGTTTCTATCGTTGGTGAAGAGGCGCTGACCGACCTCGACCGGAAGTACCTGAAGTTTGCGGACATATTCGAGCGGCAGTTTATCACGCAGGGTGATGAGGATCGTCCGATCGAAAAGACCCTCTCCATCGCGTGGGACCTCTTTAGTACCCTGCCGGAGGACGAACTGAAACGGATCAAGCGGGAATACATCCAGAAATATCACCCGGCGGCACGCGAAGAGGCAGGAAAAACCGAGGGGAGCTGAAACGGAATGGAGCAGGTCAGGCCCACGCGGATGGAGCTGATGAGGATGAAATCCCAGATCAGGCTCGCGGAGCAGGGCCGGGACCTTTTACGGCAGAAGATGGATGCCCTGATCCAAGAGTTCTTCAGGATCTTAAGCACAGTCTCGGAGTCCCGCGACGAGCTTGAGCAGGTGTCTAGGGCGGCAGACCTTGCCCTGTTGATTGCAGAGGCTGTCGATGACCCGGTCACCCTGCGGTCTGCATCGTTTGCCACCCGGCGTTCGCTCACGGTTGGTATCAGCGGCAAGAATATCATGGGTGTTCCCGTCCCCGTGATCGAAAAGAAACGCGTCTCCAAGAACATGCTGGAACGGGGTTACGGTATCCTCACCACCAGCGCCCGGATCGATGAGACCGCCGAGCGGTACGAAGTTGAGCTGGACCTCTTGATCAAGCTAGCCGAGATCGAGACGGCGATGCGGCGCCTCGGGATCGAGATCCAGATGAACCGCCGGCGGGTGAACGCGCTCGAGCAGATCCTGATCCCGGAGCTGAAAGGCCAAGCGAAATACATCAAGAATGCAATCGAGGAGCGGGAACGGGAGGACCTGTTCCGGCTCAAGAAGGTCAAGAGCATCATGGAAAGGAAGAAACGGAAGGCAAAGGAGAAGAAACTCTCAGGTTGACCTTCTTGCTCATTCCCGGTGTACCGGTAAGTGCCTGGCGCACAGCCCGGCAGGCATTTTGCCTGCGAGGCATCACATCAGTGGAACAGTTTCATCTTGCAAATCGATCCTGTCAGGACACTTCTCTCTTAAACGGTTTGTACGGCATCCCGCCCCCTTCGTAGAACTTCGAGAAGAATTCGACGAGGTGCAGACGAACTGCGTGGATCGAGGGTGAGAACATCGCGAGAACGATGTTGAGTGCGTGCAGGAGGAGTGCGACGATGATCCCGATAATGGCGAACGCGAACGCGCCGCTGAGCCGGTTTGCCACCATTGCGAGGATCACCGAGGCCATGCCGATCGCCATCAGCCTCGAATACGAGAGGATGTTTCCGACAGTACTCATCACTTCGATGGTGCCGAACACTCCCGCTCCCATGAGGATGAGGGGCAACGCGAGGATGATGAGGATTACTGCCGGGTAGACCGCGAATGCCGGCACAACCTTAGCAAGCATGGCGACAAGGACAATAATCGCCGTGATCATCAACAGCATGCCGGTTTTCTCAAACAGGTGCCTGCGTTTCTTCATGATGATCGCGTTCCGGATACCGATGAACAGTCCCAGAAAAACATGAATGACCCCGAGGGTAATTGCTAATATGAGCATCGGGATCATCGCATCAACCCGGTTCCAGACGATGCCGAGAACCTGTACCGGGTGGAGCCAGCCCATCGTTTCCCCAAGGTCGCCGAAGAACTCACCGAACAGGTAGCCGAAAATGATCGTCGGGATCGATGAGATGATCAGGATGTTTGCAAGGTTCTTTGCAAATGCGATTGCCTGGAACCGGTGCCGGATTATGAGCGCGAAAGCAAGGATGACAAGGCCATACCCGATGTCCCCAACCATGATTCCGAAGAAGAGCGGGAAGAAGATGGCGAGGATCGGCGTGGGGTCAACCTCGCGGTACCGCGGCGGGGCAACCAGCTGCATAATGAACTCGAAAGGTTTAACCCACACTGGATTGTCATAGAAGACCGGGGCGTTCTCCATATCTGCCTCTGTTACCGGCAGCTCGTGAATGATCACCCGGTCCGAGAACGTGTTTTTTATCATCTTCCGGGTTTTGCTCAGGTATTTCTTCGGGATCCAGCCCATGATCACGAAGCTGTATTCAGATACCCCGAAGTTTCTGTATGCACTGATTTCCCCGTGAATCCGACTGAGCTGTTTTTTAAGGACAACAAGTTCCTGGTACCAGGTGTTCGAGAGGGCGAGCAGTTGACTGTCGATACGGGCGATCTCATCCTGCGCACGGATCCGGCTCTCTTCTATCAGGGCGTACATCTCGTAAAAAGGTCGGCCGGTGTATTCCGTCGGGAGCCGTACCTCGTTCACATTCACGGAATAGATGAAGGAATGGATTTCAGGGGAATATTTTTTCGGGAATACCATGATGGCGGCGAAGGTATCTGCATCGACCGTTGTTGCGATCATCTCGAACCGGTTGCCGGTAATGGAGTCTAGTTCTTTTTTTATCAGCCCGAGGACGTCCCTGTGCTCCTCCTGGACGAGAAGGATCGTGACCTCGAACCCTTCGAGTGCCGGCAACTCCTTCTCAACCGGCTGGATGATATCGATGATTTGGGCATACCGGTTCAGTGTCGTGATCGAAAGGGAGAGCTCTGTTTTCTTTGCCGCCAGTTCCCGCGTCATTGTCTCGAGGGTGCTGATGATCTTCCTCGCCCGTGCGACCAGTCCGTTATGGGTCTGCTTCTCAAGGGAGGTACGGATCCCGGCTTGGATGGCGGGATTGTCAGCTATGACAGGCAGGGTGGAGAAGATCGCGTTGATCGTGCCCAAGACCTCGGCAACCTCCGCTGCCTCATCCTGCCGGACAACCGACAGGACGATTTCGCCCTTCGGGATAAGTTCCGGCGCGTTCTCGAGGTGGAGAGTCCCGGCCTCGTACAGCTGGTCGACTACATGGCTCAGCTCCGCTTTTGGCCCGATCACTTGGATGCGTTTCATTGCCTGGAGCATACGATTCCACGCCGGGCGTGCCCGGCATTATTCCATGGTCACGTACCTGACGATCTGTTCCGCAGCATGAGGAAGGTTCTTTTCTCCCCGTACCGAAGCGGTTTCCTGATCGAGTTCAGCTGCTTTATTCAGGGCCTCGATCTCGATATTTGTCTTCCCCCGCACATTCCAGTAGACCTGTTCGGCGCTCATTTTTCCTGCCTTGTCTGCCGTACAGATCAGGTCTTCAGCCTCGGTACGGGCGGCAGCAACCATAGCCTCTGCCTCAGCCCGGGCTGCGTCAACTTTCCCTGAGAATTCTTGCTCCTTGTCCCGTATCTGCTGCAGGAGTGTTTTTTCCGTATCCATACGTTGTCTCCTACTAGAGCCCATGTTTCCCTTTCAGGATCGAGGTCACCCCGTGCGAGGGCTTCTCGCGGTGGTGTTGTTCATCCGCATCCTGCGAATCGCGTCCCCCCATGATCCTCTTCGTTCTTGCCGTAGCATCCTCTATCCGTTTCCGGCAGTTCCCGATGGCCGTATTCTGCAATGCATTGATTGTTTTAAGGAGATCCTGCACCATAATCCGCCCGCCCCGGAGAAGATGATCACTTGCACTATACCCCCGAAGTTGAATAAATACTTTCTTCCGCAGGGAGACGGGCAGGCGGCTCAAAGAAGGAACCCATTAATCTTCCGGGCGCTATATTTTCCTGCAGGAACCGGCTGTACACCTGCTGCCGGTAGTCCGGGAGGCTGGGGATGGACATGTTTGCAAACGTCGGGCTGGTGCTCATTTTTATACTGGTCCTCGTGCTGCCGTTCAGGGTAAAATACATTGAGCACAACCTCGAGGTGTTCCTGTTTGCCTGCGGGGTTGTGGCCCTGACGCTCTCAGGCCTGATCACAATTCCCGGCGAGCAGACCGGCTGGAGTCTGGCCATTGTACAGGAGGCACTCATCTCCCCGTTGCATATCACGAGCCTCCTTGGGATCCCGATTGGTATCGTCCAGATCGTGCTCGTATTCGGAATCCTGATCTCATTCTTTTATCACCGGCTGCAGTCTGCAATTGTGGGCATAGTCGACCGATTCTCCCTGAAATGTATTGTCTTTTTACTTATCGTCGCGCTGGGCCTCGTTGCAAGCATTATCTCCGCAATCCTTGCCGCAATTATCCTTATCGAGATCGTCAATGCCCTTCCCGTGGTCAGAAAAGCGAAGGTGGAGATCACCGTGGTAGCCTGTTTCTCGATCGGCCTCGGGGCCGGCCTCACCCCGCTGGGCGAACCCCTCACCACGATCGTGGTCTCGAAACTCTCGGGCGCCCCCTACTACGCCGGGTTCGCCTTCTTCTTCGACCGGCTTGGTATCTTTATTATCCCTGCCATTATCGTCCTTGGGGTTGTCGGTGTGATCCTCTTCTCCCGGAGTCATACCGGCGATGAAAAACCCGAATGCATTGTCGAGCGCGAAACGATTCAGGAGATCCTGATCCGGGCCGGGAAGGTCTACCTCTTTATCATGGCGCTTGTTTTCCTCGGTGAGGGTTTCAAGCCGCTCATCCTTGAGTTTGTCGTTTCGATCCCCTCCGCCGGGCTGTACTGGATCAACATCGTCTCCGCTGTGCTTGACAATGCGACCCTCGCCGCAGCGGAGATCAACCCGGTGCTCTCATCCCAGCAGATCACGAGTGCCCTCATGGGCCTGTTGATCGCCGGTGGCATGCTCATCCCCGGGAACATTCCCAACATCATTGCGGCAGGGAAGATGGGGATCACCAGCAGGGAATGGGCACGGCTGGGCCTTCCATTAGGACTCATCATAATGGCCGTGTTCTTCTGTATTCTCTTTATCCCTTCCTGTCTCGGGCTTGCGTGACATCGAGAACTACCGCTCAAACCCCCGGCTGCAGGGCCGATCCCGACAACAACACACATGAGCTGCCACACACAATAGGGACTGTACTGGTGTTCCCATGCCTCCCGATAACCAGAAAGACGGTAATGAGACTATTATCTTCCTTATCAGCCAGCTTGACGACCCCGCGATTGATAACCGCCATCATGCGGTTCTCGCGCTGTCAGAGGCAGGAGAGGCGGCGGTGCAGCCCCTGATCCACGCTCTTGCAGCGGCAGGGAATGACGACGGCCGCTGGTACCGTGCGATTGCTCTCACAAAAACGGGAGTGCCCGCGATTGTGCCCCTCATTGCGGCGATGAAAGAGACCCCCGACCGCGAGTTCAGGCGGTATGCGGCAGCGGCGCTGGGCGAGATGGGGGAACCAGCGGTAGACCCCCTCATCGATGCAATGGCAAGCGAGGACAAGGAGCTGCGGGGATTTTTGTCCCGGGCCCTCTGCCGGATCGGGAAACCTGCGGTCGGCCCGCTCACCCGGAGGCTCTCCGATGCCAACGAGATCCTCCGCTCATGTGCCACGCTCACGCTCTGGCAGATGGGCGAGACCGGCCTGCCGTCCATGATCGAGCAGATCAGGGAAGAGAAACAGCTCTGATCCTCCTCTTGCAGATACCCTTTCCTGATGGTAGAAACACCCTATAACACAGTATAAATTTCCAGCCGCCGGATCATACCACTATGCTCGAGCTCTCTCCTGAGATGGAAGCGTACGGGAACACCCTGATGGACGGGCTTTCCCGGGCGATTGCACGTGCTCAGGAGGCGCGTTCCCGCGGGCTTGACCCGAGTATGGCAGTCGAGATCCCGATTGCAAGCGACCTCGCCGACCGGGTCGAGGTACTTGTCGGGATCAAAGGGGTGGCAGCGCGGATCCGGGAACTCGAAGCACAGATGTCCCGTGAGGAAGTGGCGCTCCGGATCGGCGACGACTTTGTCGCAAAGATGTTCGGGGAGAAGAACAATGACGAGATCCTCGATCATTCCATCAGGACTGCGATGGCCCTTCTCACGGAAGGTGTGGTCTCGGCCCCGACAGAAGGGATCGCAAAAGTGGGGCTCGGCAAGAACGATGACGGCAGCCAGTACCTGATGATCTTTTATGCCGGCCCGATCCGGAGCGCCGGCGGGACGGCACAGGCGCTCTCGGTGCTTGTCGGTGACTATGTCAGGGGAAAGCTTGGGATCGGGCGCTACCGCCCCCGGCCGGTTGAAGTCGAGCGGTACATCGAGGAGATCCGGCAGTACAATACCATCATGAACCTCCAGTACCTGCCGAGCGAAGCCGAGATCCGGCTGATCGTGGAGAACTGCCCGGTCTGCATCGATGGCGAAGCGACAGAAAAAGAGGAGGTCTCGGGACACCGGAACCTGGATCGGGTCGAGACAAATGCCGTGCGGGGCGGGATGGCGCTTGTCCTTGCCGAAGGGATCGCGGGAAAGGCCCGCAAGCTCAAGAGCAAGGTCGAGAAGATGAACATGGCCGGCTGGGACTGGCTGGACAAGCTCATCACCGGAGCGGGAAAGCCGAGCGCAGAGTCTGAAATCCATGCCCCGGGAATCAAGCCGCTCGACAAGTACCTCCGGGATCTCATCGGCGGCAGGCCGGTTTTCTCATACCCGATGAGGAAAGGCGGTTTCCGGCTCCGGTACGGGCGTTCGCGGAACACCGGTTTTGCGACCGCCGGGTTTAACCCGGCAACGCTGTACCTGCTCGGGGGATTCCTTGCCGTCGGCACCCAGATGAAACTCGAACGGCCGGGCAAGGCCTGCGGTGTTGTGCCAGTTGATTCCATTGAGGGGCCGACGGTCCGGCTCAAAGGGGGCGACGTGGTCAGGGTGGACGATGAGAACACTGCACTTTCTCTCATGGGCAAAGTCGAGCGAATTCTCGATGTCGGCGAGATCCTGATCGCGTACGGGGAGTTCTTGGAGAACAACCACCCGCTCGTCCCTGCCGGGTACTGTGGGGAGTGGTGGCTGCTTGACCAGAAGCCGGGGACAAAACCGCCGCAGGATGAAGAAGAAGCCCTCGCGCTCGCCCGGGCCGGCGGGTATCTCCACCCGGCCTGGACCTGGTTATGGGACGATATTTCCTGCAACCAGATCCGCCTTCTTGCGGATGCGGTCGCAGGCACCGGGAAGATCGAAGACGATGTCCTTGTCCTTCCGCTCACAATGGACGTGAAAGCCCTGCTGGAGGAGTTGCTCCTCCCCCACAAGGTGAGTGGCGGGACGATCCGGATCCGGGCGTACCGGGCCTTTGTGGCCTGCCTCGGCCTTGACGAACACTTAAAGAAACGCGAGACATGGAATACGGTACCGGCCGGCGCATCGCAGCTCGACCTTGTGATGCACGTGAGCGGCCTCGCGCTTCGGTCCCGGTCCGGGATCCGGATCGGCGGTAGGATGGGCCGGCCCGGCAAGTCCAAGCCCCGTAAAATGAGCCCGCCGCCGCACGCACTTTTCCCGCTCGGGGAGTCCGGGGGGGCCCGGCGCTCGTTTCAGGAGGCGTCGAGCCATACCGAGGAATCTGACGCCCACGCGACCGAGATCGATTTCCAGAAGGAAGGAGGCGTCATCGAGATCGAAGTGGGGCGCCGGCGCTGCCCCGGCTGTGGCGGGATTACCTACCTGAACCGGTGCCAGAAGTGCCAGACACACACGGTTCCCGTCTACACCTGCCCGAAGTGCGGTCACGAGCTCGCGACGGATCGCTGCCCGAACTGCGATGTGCCGGCTGCCTGCAGCCAGCGGATCTGCCTGAACGTAAAAGCCGAGTATAGACAGGCAATGGAGCGGCTCGGGATCAAAAAGGACAGCATCGCGCTCGTGAAAGGGGTCAAAGGCGTCATCTCCCGGGAAAAGACGGTCGAGGCGATGGAAAAGGGCATCCTCCGCGCCCTCCAGGACATCTACGTCTTCAAGGACGGCACGACCCGGTTTGACATGATCGACCTCCCCCTCACCCATATCCGCCCGGACGAGGTGCGGGTGCCGGTCGAACGGATGCGGGAACTCGGGTACGTCAGGGACATCAACGGCTACGATCTCCGGAATGGCACGCAGATCATAGAACTGCACCCGCAGGACATCCTCCTCTCGGATTCCTGCGCCGATTACATGATCAAGATCGCCCGGTTCATCGACGACGAGCTCACAAAAATCTACAGCCTTCCCGCATTTTATAATGTGAAGACCCGGGACGATCTCGTCGGCCATCTCATGATCGGCCTTGCCCCCCACACGAGCGCCGGGGTGCTTGCCCGGATCGTGGGGTTCACCCGGGCAAACGTCGGGTACGCTCACCCGTTCTTCCACGCGGCGAAGCGCCGGAACTGTTTCTTTGGCGACACCGAAATTGAAGTGTCTGATGGGAAGTCCTGGACGTACCTCCCTATCCGGAAATTCGTGATGGAGAACTTCGATATCAGTAAGCCCGGCATCGACCGGCTGGGCACCTACTATTCCGATCCGATGAGGACGTATTACACCCGGACCGTGGATACCGCGGGCACGATGCACCTGCGGAAGATTACCTCAGTTTCCATCCACCGGGCGCCGGCAAACCTGATCCGGTTTACGACGACCTGTAACCGGCAGCTGACGGTCACCCCGGACCATGCGATGCTGGTCTGGGACGTGCAGTACCTCAGGAAAATACGAGCGATGGAGGTAAAGGCCGGGGACGCTGTGCCGGTCTACGAAGGCGGGGCCGTGATCACCGACCGGATCGCGAACGTGGAGACCGTTACCTCCCTTGAGGACCGGGTGTACTGCCTGACCGTGGCAGACGATCACACGCTCGTTGGAAACGGCATCTTCACCGGCCAGTGCGATGGCGATGAGGACTGCGTCATGCTCCTCATGGACGGCCTTTTGAACTTCTCGCGCTCGTTTTTGCCCCAGAACCGGGGCGGGACGATGGATGCCCCCCTCGTCCTTACGAGCCGGATCGATCCGGCGGAGATCGACAAGGAGGCCCTGAATGTGGATGTCGGGAAGGGCTACCCGCTCGAGCTCTACGAAGCCGGCCTTGCCTATGCAAAGGCAAAAGACGTCGAGCCGCTCATCGACCGGGTCGAGCGGAGGATCGGGACCCCCCGGCAGCTCGAAGGGTTCTTCTTCACGCACGACACCTCGGACATATCGGCAGGCCCCTTGGAATCCACCTACACGCAGCTCAAGACGATGACCGAGAAGCTCGAGGCCGAGCTCGATCTTGCCGAGAAGATCCGGGCCGTCGATGCGGACGATGTGGCCGAACGGGTGTTGAATACGCATTTCATCCGTGACCTTATGGGGAACCTATCAGCGTTCTCCAAGCAGAAGTTCCGGTGTACCAAGTGCAATGCGAGCTACCGGCGGATGCCGCTTGCCGGCAAGTGCACGAAATTCAAAGGCAGGGGGGTCTGCAACGGGAATATTATCCCGACCGTGCACGAAGGGTCGGTCAAAAAGTATCTCGAAATGTCCCGGGCGATGGTGAAAAAATACAAGGTATCAGAATATACCCGGCAGCGGGTCGAAGTACTCGACCTTGCCATTGAATCGACCTTTGGCGAGGAGAAGCAGGAGCAGCTGGGTTTGGCGGATTTTATGTAATCCTCATCTATCAGGCACCTTTGGTAATTCACTCACCGCGGTGATCCAATACACGCACGGGGCATCAGGTTTTACCTATAAAGGCAGACTTCGGAATTTATACCCGCTCCATGGCATAAGATTTTTGGTTGTCAAAGCCTTTTACTATCCTGTAAACCAATATTATTCGAGGCGAGAATACCCAAGTGGTCAACGGGGATCGACTCAAGATCGATTCGCGCAGGCGTTCGCAGGTTCGACTCCTGCTTCTCGCATACGGGCGCTCGTTTATGAGCTCCTGCTTTTCCCTGTTTTTTTCGGTTCGTTTTGGGCATAACACGCTCGTTTGGTCATGGGAGATAATAGGATGGTCTCATAATGAGTGAAATATAGTCTGAAAATCGTAATCCTGACAAAAAATCGCGTTTTTTTTAAAAACAGAACGAAATTCGGTTTTTTTTAAAAATAAATAATTTTATATACTTAAATATACAATACCATAATTTGAGTGAGGAATATGCGGGGGTTTCTGGTAATTCTTAGTATCGTGAGTCTTATGTGTCTAGTCGGGGGGGTTGTTGCAAATACTCCCACCACTTTGAATATCGCCGCTACACAAAATAGTATCACCCCTCCTAGCAACACATGGGTGATCGTGACCCATCAGTTAACAATCGGGGTTACGGCAGTGGATTCGAATGGTTTCAATCCGAGTGGAGTACCGGTCTCCTTCTCCCTGACTCCAAATTCTGTAGTTTTGGGAACACTCAGTCTATCAAGCGTTCTTACCAATTCTAATGGCATGGCGTCAACCACGTTCACCGCCAATAAAACGTCCGGTACCGCCACCATCAATATAGCATTGACGTACAATAACACCGTCACAAATTTCACTCTCCCTCTGCAAATTGATCATGATGTACCGTATTACTGGACAGTTACTTCGCCATCTCAGGGAACCGTAGGTACAGATACCTACTTCAATGTCTCCTATACTGACCAGTGGGGTAACGTTATTGACCACCGTAATCCTGCAGATCCCAACACCATATCACTCGACATCGGTTCTGTTTCCGGAAAAGGGGCCTTTAATGTTAGTGGAAACCTCGTTACAAGCACCAGCCAGCAACTGGATCAAAATGGAAATCTGTCGGTGGATGTAATGCTCGATCAACAGACAGGACAGAACAATATCCATATATATCCATTTTACCCCTCTTCACAAGGTGGTGCTATCCCCGATGTATATCCCTCCATTATTGGCATTGCAAATGGAGTCCCTGTATCCATTACCCAGAGTGCAAGTCCGAATCCGCCGATAGTCAAGGCAGATATGGCCCAACAAATTTCTATGCAGTACACTCTGTATGACAAATATGGCAACCCTACCGTTGGCCAGAATATATCTGTTCAGTCAAGTGTCGGCGATTCGTATCCGGGTTTGCCCTCAAACGGTTTTGGTCAGGTAGGATTAACGTATGGTCCTTCGGGTATTGCCCGAAACATTACCCTCACTGCAACGGCGGACGCCAATTCGTCAGTCACCTGCAGTGAAAATGTGACATTTTACAGTACCTCACCCGTGAACTGGGCACTCTCAGCAGATCCCCAGACAATGGCCAGTCTGGATGTAAATCCCTCCAGCTCGGCGAACATAACGGGACAGGTCATGGATGTCTATGGAAATCCTGTTGCGGGTCAGACGGTGACGTTTCAGCTTGGCAATGCCTCATATGACCTGCCTACTGACAACAAAACCGCTTACCCAACCCTTTCAAGCAACAGTGCCACGACTGATAGTAACGGTAATGCCATAGTCCAGTTTACTCCGGGTGGTTTTTCAAATGCGACTTTAACGCCGTATTATAACCCCTCGGCTACCGGAAACTGCTCAGTTATTGCAACCTGGAATGGCACGCAGCAGAGTGTCCTTCTGACATGGAAGAACTATCCCTATCTCAGTGCCTATACGAGCGTGTCTCCCCCCATGGTCAACATAAACGGGACGGTCAATGTCACCATTAAACTGACCGGGGATGGGTGGGCACTCCAGCCGAATCCAATTGATGTCGTACTTCTCATGGATCGTTCCGGGAGTATGAGCGATTGTTTGAATCAGGAGGTATGTACTGGTTACGGCTGGTTCCAACAATGCACATGTCCTGGTGGTACAGAACTTGCGAATGCGAAAATCGGTGCAACGAGTTTTGTTAACCTGATAAATGAATCGAATGACCGGACTGCCCTCGTATCATTTTCTGGTAATCCACCGACTATCGATACCACGTTCGATCAAAATCTGACTACTAATGCTAATAGTACTATAAGTGCGATTTCGAATTTGCAAGCAACCAGCAGTACGGGAACGCGGGACGGGCTTTACAAAGCTATTATGGAACTCATCCAACATCCGAATCCCAACCCGAAAGCGGTGCGGGCGGTCATCCTTCTGACTGATGGTGATTATAACTGGTTGGGGGATTACCTTGGCAGGGGAACCGGCTACCCCCCGCCACCTAACTCCAATCAATACAGTAACACCATAAACGGTAGTCCTGACAATTACCAACAGACATACCTGTATTATGGTGGGTTGACATCGACTACATATAGCCCAACGGCCTATTTCACTGCAACAAACGGATCAAGCAATTATCAGGCTGTGTTTACGGATGCATCGACAGGCAGCCCGACATCGTGGAGCTGGACTTTTGGAGATGGTAGTACATCAACCTCCCAGAGTCCAAGCCATACGTATTCAACGGCCGGTACCTATCCTGTTTCCGAAACGGTTACCAACTCTGCCGGCAGCAATACCTATACAGCGACGGTGACGATATCTATCACTACTCCTGTAAGTAAGTCTTCAACCGCCACAACCACATCCCCAACGGCCTATTTCACTTCAACACAATCTGGACTAACGGCGACCTTTAGGGATGCATCGACCGGTGGTCCGACATCCTACAGCTGGAGTTTTGGAGATGGTAGTGCCATATCAACCACCAAGAGTCCAAGCCATACGTATTCAACGGCCGGTACCTATACTGTTACCGAAACGGTTACCAACAGTGCCGGCAGCAATACATGTTCAGCGACGGTAACTGTCGCAATTTCTGCAAGTGTAACTTCACCGAGCACAGCGACCAATTCCCCATCGGCCAAGTACACTGCAACATCCTCTGGGTTAACGGCGACCTTTACGGACGGATCGACTTTCCCGAGCGGTGGCGGAACGAAAGTCTACGGCTGGGTTTATGGAGATGGTAATACAGCAAACGGTACTCCTGTAGGCCATACGTACCCAACGGGAACATCGAAAACATATACTGTTACCGAAACGGTTTGCAACAATTACGGCTGCAATAATGCTAATACAGGGACGGTAAAGGTCGCAAATTCTGGTGGTTATAAAATAACTCAAATAACTTCACCGAGCACAGCAACAACCAATTCCCCATCGGCCTATTTCACTGCAACATCCTCTGGGTTAACGGTGACCTTTACGGATGGATCGACTTTCCCGAGCGGTGGCGGAACGAAAACCTACAGCTGGGTTTATGGAGATGGTAATACAGCAACCGGTACTCCTGTAAGCCATACGTATTCAAGTGCCGGTACCTATACTGTTACCGAAACGGTTAGCAACAGTTACGGCTACAATATAGCTAGTACGACGGTAACAGTCGCAGCTTCGATAAGTGGTATAACTTCGCCGGGCACAACCACAAACCCAACGGCCTCTTTCACTGCAGCAGCTACATCAACTAATTATCAGGTACAGTTTACGGACACATCGAGCGGCACACCGACATCGTGGAGCTGGGCTTTTGGAGATGGCGGTACCTCAACCCTTAAGAGTCCAACCTATACGTATTCAACGGCCGGTACCTATCCTGTTACCGAAACGGTTACCAACTCCGCCGGCAACTCAAATATATATACAGCAACGGTAACAGTATCTGGCCCTATAACTACTGTAAGTATATCTAGCCCGGGCCCGACACCGACACCGACACCGACTCCTCCTACCTCATACCCCGATGGACAACTTACCCAGCAGAACCTGTCGGTATTGGCATTGAACAATAATATCCGGGTCTATACGATAGGGTATGCAGCATCGAGTAATTTTAATGCGCAGTCAGTTACCGATATGAATGTATTGGCAAATGCGACTGGCGGCTTTTATGCGCCTGCTCCTAACGCGGCCACGCTTGCGCTCATCTACACCGAAATTGCCGGAAATTTGCAAACCGCCGCTGGTGTGAACACCACCATGAACCTGAACTTCCAGAACGTGAACCTCACCGGTGTAACGGTCCCGGGTGCCCAGGCCCTCAGTTACGTGCCCAACACAACGATCACCTGGCAGGACGGTGTAACGAACTCCACCGATCAGTCGAGCCAGTGGAATGCGCCATACCCCTTTAACCAGCAATTATCGTTCAACGTCGGAACCATAAACCTCGGCCAGACCTGGCAGGCAACATTCATGCTCATGGTAAAACAGGCGGGCAGCATCCAGCTGTTTGGCAACGGGTCGACGGTTACCTTCAACAACGGCGCATCATATCTGACGATTCCCCCCGTGTTTATCACTGTTAATCCCAATCTCACGGTCGGCTACGGGCCGAACGGGAATATTGTGCTCACTGATTTCGGGGTGGCTCCCGGGGTATCCGGGGATATTACCGAATTCCTTCCATTACAATGGAATACCTACTTACCTGATAATACTGTGCCTAGCGCCCGGGAACGTCTCTATTACTCGACAACGGATCTGCAACCGCAGACATGTGGCCAGTCGCCATGGGTGGAGTTTGACGACCAGCAGACGGGTATTCCTCCCGGTGAATCGAACGAGTACTCAACTCTTGATGTCCGCAATCTGCCTGCGGGAACGTATTATATCTGTGTCCTTGCCCAGGATCCTTCGGGGAGTGCGGGTCAGGCAATTGCTGAAACCACCAATGGTATACAGGTCAAAACGTCAGGAAAATCATATATCAAGCTGCAATGAATCGCACTCACAAAAATTGTTGATGCGATCTCCGGGGGAACCCCCCGGAAAATTCACGAAACAAAAATACCTCAATCATTTTTAACATTGTTTCGATCTCAATGTGCGTATTTGACTTAAAACCAAGTTTTTCCCTGTAATGGGTGCAGGACTGGCGTGGAAATCCCCATATGTCAACCTAGCTCAATTATTCAATCGTATTGAAAACATGCTCACGGAAAACAGTGGTTATTTTACCCTGGAGAAACGCACACGAATTCCGATTGATATGCGTGGGATGATTGACTGTGAATTTTTCATGCCAAAACCTTCACGGACAATTCGAATTCCTGTCCTGCCCAGTGCCCGCATCCACCGTTGCCTAATAAAGGAAAGGCCCATGATCCGGGTCACACCCGGGGGATCACAGGCTCCTGCTGTGGGATCCCCTGCGGTGCATGAGATCGTCCGGTCGATCAAGCCACATTTTCCCTTCCCCTTGAAAGGATTTCAACCGTTCATGGTTTGGTATTAATGATTTGCTCGATTATTTTACACGGAATTTACCATTATGTTATACTGGTAGACAACCAGCGTAGTTGGAGTTGGTGTAATCTGATATTGCCCATTCCCTAAGGAAGTCATCCATCCCGTGTTTGTAAAGTAATTTCCCCACGCGGTAGAATAATTGGCATTCGGGTTTGGCGTATACTGCACCTTGACCGTGTCCGTGGAATGAATAGGATAGACGGTATAGTTGGTCTGGGGCTGGTTAAGTTCCATGGCCACGTCGCCGACACCGCTCTGCGCCATGATATTCGTGGTATTAAACCCAATAAGGTAAATGACGGCTGTGGAGGTCTGGTTATCGTAGAACCAGCGGGGCTGAGCGAGCATCGAGGATCCGCTCTGTGCGAACATTCGCATAACCACGGCACCGTTTTCCAGAGAGATACCGGTCTGGGCGCTGGGGGATTCGTACCGCAGGTCGCCCGAATAGAACGATTGATTCAATAATGGGTTACCATTGTCAAAAATCTGGAAATTTGACGATGACGAGCTGCCACTCATGTTATATACGGTCAGCGTCCCCCCTTCTACGTCGAGCGAGGTCTCTGAGTAAGGTACCATATTATAGGTAAGGCTCTTGAGATCGTTTTGCAGCACGATCATGTTCTTTTCCATGATCCTCTCATTGGCACTGGACTGCTGTTGCAGGAGCATCGGATATCCGTAAAGCGTCACGAGCCCGATACCGGCAATGATGATGGTAAATATGAGGAGGAACCCTATCACTTCGGATATCCCCCCAGCGCCCGCGTTTTTATTGCTTTCAACTGCGCACATAATTAAAACCCGTTTGAATCGTAGGAAATAGTGTTTATCCCGCCGCTCGTCGTATTGCCTATGGCGGCTCCCTGTTGTGTAAGATCAATCCCGGCAAGGCTGATATTGCTCGAAACCGTATCCCGCCAAACCTCAATATTCTGGTCATTCAGGTTCTCGCTCGGTCCGATCTCAACAAAATAACCCTGTTCGCCTACATCCTCCGGAAGATCAAGGTTTGTCGTAATCGTTCCGTTCTGCGGGGCGATGCTATATACGTCGACAATCCGGGTAGAGACACCGTTACCAATATCGGTGAATGCATAATAGCTCAGGGTATTTGCCGGTCCTACCATGATATTGGCATTCACCAGCAGCAGCATCACAACAAACAGGATCATAAGAACCCCGCTTACCATCAGGTACTCGAGGAGATTCGCCACGCCGGATTCATGGCAATAGTCACGGTGATGTCCAGTTCTCATCATACACCGTCACCCCGTTATTGTAGTGAATGTTGATATAGGTATAGTTCCCTGTGTAGTTCGAATAACTCACGATCGCCCCTTGCCTTGCCAATGCAAGGGATATAATATCCTGGTGTATTGTTGGATTTTCCACATTTTCATAGTAAACCGAGTTTATGATCTCTGCCCGCAGGTCCCGGATATCGTTTTTCGGGAAGTCCAGCACGTTTTCTGCGGTGGTCTGGCCGACGACCATCGACTGGTTGAGGACTATCGCCAGGAAAAAGAGACTGAAGCTGACGATAAATCCCATGAGGATAATCCACTGTGCATCCTCGTTCAGTCCCGCCATAAGAACACCTCCACAAGAGCTGCCCGGTGCTCTTTCATGTTGTCGCCGGGAAATTGTTTATTGACCAGCACCCATTCGGTCACCCTGACCGGATGTTCAACTCCGGTGAGGTTGCGGTTGGATGCAAGAGGGTAATCCCACGTTGCATTATTGTCTGTCATATTTGTATAGCTGACCGAAGCCATATAATGAAGGTTATCGGTTGCTGATCCCGTTTTATTATTTACATAATTCAGGAATGTCGTATTGAAGGCAATTGCGGCAGCAGTATTATTATTATTTTCAACAAGGGTCTGGAGCGGGCTCTCCGCTCCTAAACTAACGGGGGTGTTCATCATCAGGAGAGCATCGTTTCCCAGCTGCTCAAGCTGCATGTCGCTGATGTGGGCATCCCCGGGGGTATATGTGGTGGCTGTACTCATCACAAGATACATAGTGAAAACCATGATTATGGCAGCGGCAACCCCCTCCATGGTATATAACTGCCCCTCACAATTTACCATACTGAAATCTCCATTACGCCGGGAGTTAAACCGCACTGGGTTACATACATGGGAGTATAGTTATAATCGAAATAACCGTCAGGGCTGTATGTATTATTAAGATACCAGTTCGGTTGAGTTAAATTGAATGTAAGCGAGACGTAAATCTGGGTAGTCGTGTCATACTGGGAATTGGTATTGCTTCCCATCAAATAAAAAAATCCTGGCGAGAACGTCAGGGATAGACTGTTGGTGACGTTCTGGGGAAGCGTGGATACAGGTGTAGAATTACCGTCAATATAGAGATAAATGGGGATAGCATGTGTCGTGAGATTATCTGGAGGGAAGCTGTCGATAGGGGCAGGCAACGGGTTCGGAAACGGCTGTGATTGTTGTGCTCTGTAGATGCTGATTGCTGACAGATTGGCTTGGGTTAAGGGGAAATTCGGATTATACGTAGTATTCAGATCGGAAAGGTTTATCATAATCTGGTCCTGCCAGGGATTGATCTGGTATTGAAGATTTGTGCATGCAGGGTTCGTGCCATCCAGCAACTCGGTAGAGTTTAAATGAATCCAAAAGATATGCGTTGATGTGTGATTGGCTGTTGAATATTGCTGCAGTGCAGTAATAGTTGATTTACCGATTGTCGCGTTGCTCCACCCTTTCAGTTGCACTACCCGCCGGATATATCCGTACCCTCCTTCGGGCAGGATATCGCCGATTGATTCCGTGGTATTGGCCCCGGTAAACTGGAGAGAAATATTGAACAGGTAGGGATAATCGCCAAAAACAGCCCGCGAACGATAATCGGCGGGATACACAAACGTACTGCAGAAAAACCGGTTCACTTTTTGCACAGACAGGATATTGGGGGAATCTTTTGAGAGCGCAAGTCCAAACCTGGTGCTGTAGGGGTTTGTCTGCAGGTAATAATTATTGTATATAGACGGGTTCTCCCAGGACACCGGAGAGCCGGGATCTTCCACCAGAATGACCCCGGTGCGGTAAGCGACAGCATTATAATCTATGGTGCCACTCTGAACACCGAGCAAAAGACCTGGAATCAGGGTGGCCACATAGATGAATGCAACGATAAATATGGTAAAACCGGCCAAAAAGTCAATGGAAAGGTTAGCGGTATCATCGATCATGGGGAGAGATCAGCGCTCCTGCCGGTGCATTGAATATGAGTATCTGCGAGTCCCCCGTGGGGATGAGGGGAAGGACCGGCTGACTGTTCCTGCCTGAGATTTGCCGGGCCATTGTGGCAATCCCGAATCCCGTCACCCGGGGGATGTGCACCAGAAGGCCCCCGGGGCCGAAAAACCGGGGAGGGAAAGATGCAGCCCAAAGAGGCAGCGATTATGACAGTGACCGCCGGAACGGGAACCCTGCACCTGCACATAAACTTCCTTAATGGTTTATTGGCAGGACAAGAGATATAAATTTGGTTTTAGGGGGATGCCGCGTTCGGCGTTTCAGGGAGCCACGGCAGCAGCCGGAGGAGTTTTCCCGGGAGCCGGCCGGCTCTGCCGCGTCCGGGACGGGCATTCAAACTAAAGAAAGATGGTGGTTCTTAATCCACTGGCATCACATCACTATTTTTGCGATCGGGATCTCGAGGATATCCTCAGCCCCGCAGGTCTTCAGCTTCGGGATCAGCTTGTTGACCGCACTTTTCTGTACCACGGTCTGGACGCTGTAGTAATCGATGCCGTGGAGCCGGCTGACCGTGGGCTTTTTCATTGCCGGGAGTGCCGAGACGATCTTCTCCAGCGCAGCGGTCGGCACGTTCATGGAGAGGAGCACCCGGTGACGGGCGTCGAGCACCCCGAAAAGCAGGGTCTTTATCTCCTCGATCTCGCGCCGTTTTTCCGGGTCTGCCCATGCTGCCTTGTTTGCGATGATCACCGTGTGCGACTCCATAATCTGCCCGATGATCTTGAGGCCGTTTTTCCGGAGCGTGGTGCCCGTCTCGGTCAGGTCAACGACCACGTCCATGAGATCGGGTACCTTTGCCTCCGATGCCCCGTACGAGTGGAAGAGCTGGACCGGGATATTGAGGTCTGCAAAAAATTTCTTTGTGAGTTCGGGGTATTCGGTCGTCACGCGGCTGTCGGGCCGGATCTGTGCGGCATTCTCGATAGGCTCGTCGCGGTTGACGGCGATCACGATCTTCACGTTTCCCTCGCCGGTCTTGCTGTACGTGAGGGCCGCTACCTCGACCACGTTCGACCCGGTCTCGCGGACCCAGTCGAGCCCGGAGATGCCGAGGTCAAAATAGCCTTTATCCACGTAGGTCGGGATCTCCTGTGGGCGCAGGATCTTGATCTTGCCGATCCGGGGATCGTCGATCCGGGGGTTGTAGTCGCGGTCGGTGCGCCTGACTTCGAGATCGGCCTCCTTAAAAAGCTGGAGCGTCTGCGCTTCGAGGCTGCCCTTGGGAAGTGCGAGGGTGATCATATCATAATCCCTCACCGGCAAAAACGATAAAGGTTCAGGGTCTGATTTTCGATATTCAATCAAACGAGTGGATGACGAGCCCGCTCAGGAGTTTTGGCTCAAACCACGTGGACTTGGGCGGCATAACCCCGCCGGCATCCGCGATCGAGAGCACGGTCCCGACCCGGACCGGCTGCATCGCAAACGCGAGCCGGTACTTCCCGGCGTCTACGAGTTTTTCAAGATCGGCAACCGGCCGGGCCCCGCCGAGGTACTGGAGCCGGGCATCGCCCCGGGGATCGGTGATGCCAAGCCTCCCTTCGAGCACCTGCTTCTGGAGCACCGCGACATCGAGCACGTCAAGCGGCCCTGCTGTTGGATCGATCGGACGGGCACACTCGTACCACTTCCCTTCGAGATAGAGGTGCATGACATGGTATTTTTCCGGGCGGGCGATGTGCGGCCGGATATTGTACCCTCTCCCGTCTACCTTCCCGTACGGGGTGACCGTGTACAGCTTCCCGAGTTCTGCAAGGAACGTCTCCGGTGTGGATGTGCCGATGTCGGTCAGGAGCCGGCTGTACCCGTGGATTCTTACCCGCTCGTGGGAGAAAAGCACGCCCATGAACCGGCCGATCTCGCCGTCGGTTCTTTCGCCCGCCGCTTTTTTCCGGTCCGCGAGGTTGACCGCGGCCTTTGCCCGGTGGTGGCCGTCGGCGATGTAGAGGTTTGCCACGTCCCGGAACCTGCGTTCGATCCGGTCGAGTGCCGTGGGGTCGGTGATGGCAAAGATCTGGTGGAGGCCGCCCTGCGGGGTGGTAACTTCCGCGTCCGGCTTTTTGTCCCCTGAAATCAGCGATTCGATGTAAGAAAAAAGATTGTCTGCATCCCGGTACAGGAGCACGACCGGGCCGTTATGGGCTTTTACCGCGTCGATGTGCCGGGTCCGGTCCTCCTCCTTGTCGTACCGGGTCAGTTCATGGCGCCGGATTTTGTTGGTACGGTAATCGTCGGTGTCAAGGCAGCAGCAGAGGCCGATGAACGTGTCGCCGTCCTGCCGGATCCGGTACACGTACATCGCGGGCCGGGCATCCTTTTTCAACCGGCCGCTTGCGATGAGCGCACGGAAATTGTCCCGGGCCCGCTTGTAGACCCGGTCATCATGCGGGGGGAGGTCGGGAAGTTCCGCATCGGACCGGCTGACGGTAAGAAAACTGTCCGGGTTTTCCCTGATGATTGCACGCGCCTCTTCAGCGGTCACCACATCGTATGGTACTGCCGCAATGGCCTGTGCCTCACCGGGTGCAGGGCGCACCGCGGGAAAACGATAGATCGTTACCATGATACCAACCAGCACCCTGCATGAGGGTGTTCTTTCTCATAAATTAGGGCGTGGTCACATATATAATCAAAGACCCGCAGGGCACAACTGCACATCCCGTGCGGGCCGGCCGCGGCGCAATCCTTATTGTACGCTGGGGGCAACAGGTGATACTGCACAACACCAAGGACCCTTTCATGATCCGATCTCACGATGTCATCCCCCCGGCGGCCCAGCCCCTTATCCGGCGGGCGGGCCCGGCCGATGTCGACGCGATCTACGCGCTCGAACTCGAAGCGTTTGTCGACGCGTGGGACAAGGTGACGTTTGCCGAGGCACTCTCTTATTACCCGACCACCTTTTTTGTAGCGGCAAGCGACGGGCAGGTCGCGGGTTTCATTGTCGGGGCGCTCGAAGACACGGGAGAGAATATCTACGGCCACATCTGCAATTTTGCCGTTGGTTCCCGGTTCCAGCGGCGGGGGATCGGCCGGGCACTCGTGATCCGGCTCGAACACCAGTTTGCGCTGGAGATGGCAACCGGCTCCCAGCTCGAAGTCCGGGAGTCAAATGCTCCCGCCCAGAGATTCTACCGGCGCCTCGGGTACGAAAACGTCTTCCAGGTCGGCGGTTATTATAAAAACGGCGAGGACGCGCTCGTGATGATGAAATGGTTCCGGTTCTGACGGGGCAAAGGGCGTCCGGGCAGATGTTTTTCAAAATAAAATACGGCGTGATTTGCAGGATTCATATATTTCATATCTGACGCTCTTGGTGCTACGGCTTTTCATGCCCGTTTTCGCCGCCCGGGCAACCCCATGTGGCGGTGGTGTCGTATTACCTAAAATCAATTAGAGTACCCGCGATAAAATCCTAAAAAAGTCCCTTGCCCCGCCGTGCCCCGGAGGGGCCCTGAGGCGGGGAGCCCTCTTATACCTCTGTTGATCTTTTATTCGGGCGGGAACGTGTATGTCCATGCCCGTCTCTTTGAAATTGTTTCCCTCTCACCGCTTCTGCCCTCGTCCCAGTTCCTGGTGGGCGCGGGCGAGGTGCTGTGCGGCAAGCGCTCCGATAAGCGAGAGTTCCCCGGCAAGCACGCCGGCCCCGATGATCTCGGCAAGTTTCTTCGCGTTTGCGCCCGGGGGAGTCCCGCCTCCGGCAACGCCGAGGATCTTCAGGCATTCCTGCTGGGTATCGACACCGGTCCCGCCGCCGACCGTGCCGACCGGGAGTGAGGGGAGGGTAACCGCGACATAGACGCCGGACTCCGTGGCATCGATGGTGGTCATGCAGGTGCTGCCGTCAATTGCATGGGCCGCGTCCTGCCCGCAGGCAATAAACATCGCGGCGACGATGTTTGCCGCGTGGGCATTGAATCCCATCGCGCCGGCCCGGGCCGAGCCGACGAGGTTTTTCCTGTAGTTCACTTCAATCATCGTAGCCGCATCGGTCTTGAAGACTTTCTCTATGAGCTCGTAAGAAAGCGCGATACCGGCGACCACGCTGCGACCCCGGCCCATGATGCCGTTGATCGCAGCCGGCTTCTTGTCGGTGCACATGTTCCCCGAGAGCGCGATCAGCCGGGCGCCGGTCGCTTTTGCGATCTCGTCTGCTATCTTTGCACTCGCGATGGTGACCATGTTCATGCCCATCGCATCCTTGGTATCGAACTCGAGCCGGACAAAGACGCTCGTGCCCGCGACAAAGGTGACAAGACCGGTCAGCTTCCCGTGCGAGGTGGTTGTTGCGGCAATTGCGGCGAGATCCTCTTCGTGAGCCTCGGCCCAGTCTGCAATCTCCTTTGCATGCCCGACGCTCTTTGCAGCGAAGACCGGCGCCCGGGTCATGCCGTCATGCAGGATACGAACCTCTGCCCCGCCGGCTTTGGTGATCGCCCCTGCCCCCCGGTTGACCGAGGCGACTAGTGCGCCTTCGGTCGTTGCAAGCGGCAGCCAGAAGGTGCCTTTCGCGTACTCGCCGTTGATGGCAAGCGGTCCGGCAACCCCGACCGGCACCTGCACCGTGCCGATCATGTTTTCGCAGTTCCTTGTCGCCGCCCGGTCGACATCGATGGAGAAGATACCGATGTTCTCAAGCGTGGTTCCTGTTTCGTGCTCGATAAACCTGCGCCGCACTCTGACCGCATCGACCGGGGCCATCTGCTTTTCGAGTTCGTAGAGCTTGAGCGAACCGGCCCTGAGTTTGGTATGGATTTGTGCCTCTTTCTCACGGTCGGGGCCGTCTCCCCCGGTTCCCGCCGCGTTCCGGTGCCCGTCATCACCAGCCATGAATAAATGTTACACGTATAATGTTATGAGTGCAGTGGTTGTGGGATGACAGTCGAACAGTGGGGGGTACGGGTGCCAGTCCGGCAGGGCGAGGAGACACGGCAGGCGCTCATCGGTGAGGGGGCACTTGATTGTACGCTTAAGGTGCTCCGTGATGGCACGGCGCTCGTCTTCCCGGTGCTGGAGGAACGCGGGGGTGCGGGACGGTTCGTGTTCGAGGAACAACCGGGCCGCGCCGATCTCCCCCGCCACGAGCTGGTGGGTGGGATCGCGATCCTGCAGGAAAACGATCCAGAGGGTGCAACCCGGATCCTCGCGTCCCGGCCATCGCTTCATACCGTGCTCTTCCCGACAAGCGAGGTTGAGGGCAAGTACCGGACCCGCACATACGCGGTGCTTGCCGGGACGGATACGACCCGGACCGAGGTATTAGAGCACGGACACCGGTTCGCCGTCGATCTTGCCGGTGCCTACTTCTCTGCCCGGCTTTCGACCGAGCGCCAGCGTATCGCTGCGAAGATTAAAAAGGATGAGCTTGTGCTCGACATGTTTGCCGGAGTCGGGCCGTTTGCGATCACGCTTGCCCCGAAATCCGCGCTTGTGGTGGCAGCAGACCTCAATCCCCGGGCAGTCATTCTCCTGATTGAAAATATGAAGAAAAACCGGGTCGTAAACGTGCTCCCCCTCCTCGCGGATGCCCGGCGGCTTAATGCGATCCTGCCGTGGACGTTCGACCGGATCATCATGAATCTCCCTCTCGCCGGGACAGAATTTTTACCGGCTGCGTTCCGGCTCGTCCGGCCTGGGGGAACGATCCATTTCTACACCCTCGTCTCAAAAGAAGGCGAGCACCTTGGCAGGATTCGCGAGCTGGGCGGCATTGAAGTGACCGAACGGGTGGTGCGGTCGTACTCGGCCGGCCAGTGGCACGCTGTCTACGATATTGTGGCCGGACGGACCTGACACTGCGCTCCGGACCCGGTTATACCTTTTCCAGGTTCTGCCGGAGTCCCCCTTTCTTGAGAAAAATAATACCCGGAGCAGAGCGCAAAGACGATTGCAGCGATCCCGAACATGTTCATGGGTTCCATGTTCACCGGGTCAGGGAGGATAACATTCCTTACGATCGCAATGATGGCAATCATGATCACGACCTCGACATGGATCACCTTCTCGTTGATGTATGCCGAGACCGTTGCCAGCAGCTCGACACCTATCAGGACAAGGAGGAAATACCCGAAGACGCCCAGAATCTCGTTATTTTCAAGAAGCAGCGGTGTGCTGATGAAAAGCGCCTGGTAGAGGATATAGATCAGTTCCCCGATCGAGAACGCAACGATGATCGCAAAGAGGGTGATAAGGATCATGTAAACGGCAGTCTCATATTTTTTCAGGATTGTGCTCGCGTCCATAGGAGAATGTGACAGGGCCGCGGATAAATAATCTCCGACGAAAAATCCCGGTGGATTTATTTTAGCCAGTTACCCCTGCGGATGCAATAGTAACGTAGTACCGATCCGCACCTTTATAATTAGGGATACCCTAACTAATCAGGATCGATCTATGGCGGACCCGCGGGAAGAGCTCTTCGAGGAGTTTGAAAAACTCGCGAGGATCAGGAATGAATGCTCCTGCAGGATCTTCTCTGAATGCGGGATTTCCGATATGACGGTCAGGCAGATTGCCTACCTGCGGACGATCGATGAACAGGGGGATGTGACCTTCTCCCGGCTCGCCGAGGTCACGAATACCTCGAAGCCCACGATCACGGAGATGATCAACCGGTTTGTCCGGATGGAATGCGTGTACCGCGAACCCTGTCTCGATGACGGGAGAATCGCGTACATCCACCTGACCGAGAAGGGAAAAACGATCGCACAGGCAGAACACGCCGCCCTGCGCCGGGTGATCGAACGAATGGCGGAGGTACTGGATGAAGAAGAACTGGATCTCCTCGTCGGGGTCCTGAGAAAGGTCCGGTAATTTTTTTTCTCCCGGATATTAGTTAGGTAAAATCAAACTAAATATGCGGAGAAACCATGCAGACTGAGAAAAACGAAGACGTTCCCGAAAAACTGGTTATACCTCTCTACGAGATCGTCGCTTATCCCGGGAGCCGGACAAAATTCCCGGTTGACCCGGAGACGGGCGCGATCCTGATTGCATCAATGGCTGACAAAGGAACCGTACATGCTGTCGGACTGACCCTCAAAAGCGGGACCCGGCTTTCCGAGGTGACCGCAGGGTCGTTCTATACGATCGGGAACCTCTTCCGGGTCACGCATGTCCAGCCCGCCGATCACGGGTACCTGGTCTGCGCAGAGGTGGAACTGAGAGTCAAAGCCGTTTCCCTTACCGGAAAAGACGGCCGGTTTGTTGCCGTATGCGAGCCGGTACCGGATGTGCTGGACCTCGAAGACGACTTAAAGGCGCGGATCCTTGCCGATGTCAAGAGCACGATTCTCGAGATCAGCCGCCGGTTCTCCGGCTCCGAACAGTTCACCCGCCCCATCGAGCGGATGGACTCTGTTGACCGGATCATGGGATTTGTGATGCCATTCCTGCCGGCAAACCTTTCCGAGAAGCAGGCGCTCCTTGAGATCACGTCGGTAAAGGAGCGGTACATCGGCTTTCTCGATCTCCTCATCAGGACACGGGAGAACATCCGTATCCGGATCGAGATGGCAGAGAAAGTCTCTGACCGGGTGAGCAAATCGAACCGGGAAGCAATGCTCCGTGAGCAGCTCAAGGTAATCCAGGAGGAGCTGGGCGAAGGCGGGAACGGCGACGGTGAGCCCGGGTACCGGGAGCGGGTCGAGGCCTCGAAGATGCCGGATGACGTGCGTAAAAAAGCTCTTGCCGAGGTACGGAAGCTGGAGACCGGCGGGCCGCAGAACCACGAGAGCACGGTAATCCGGAACTACCTCGACCTTATGCTCGATCTCCCGTGGGTAACTGAGGAGAAGAAGAGCATCGATATCGCAGAGGCCCGCCGCGTACTCGAAAGCCACCACAACGGCCTTGAAAAAGTGAAGGAGCGGATCGTCCAGCACCTCGCGGTCATGAAACTCAAACAGGAGAAGCAGGGCTCGATCCTCCTCTTTGCCGGCCCGCCCGGCACCGGGAAGACGAGTCTCGGGAAAAGCATTGCGGAAGCCCTCGGGCGGAAGTACGTCCGGGTCAGCCTCGGCGGTGTCCGGGACGAGGCCGAGATCCGGGGGCACCGGAGGACCTATGTCGGGGCCCTGCCCGGGCGGATCATCCAGGGTATCCAGAAGGCGGGAACCAAAAACCCGGTCTTCATCCTCGACGAGATCGACAAACTCTCCACCTCGTTTGCGGGCGACCCGGCAAGCGCCCTCCTTGAAGTCCTCGACCCGGAGCAGAACAGCACGTTCTCGGATCACTACCTCGAGGTACCCTACGATCTCTCGGACGTACTCTTTATTGCGACCGCAAACTCCCTTGCAACGATCCCGACGCCCTTGCTCGACCGGATGGAAATGATCGAGATCTCGGGCTATACGAGGAACGAGAAGTTTGCCATCGCAAAAGACCATCTCATCCCAGAGGTCCTCAAAGAACACGGCCTCGATGCAGAGAAACTACAGATTGGTGACGAGGCCCTGCAGCTGATCATCGGGAAGTACACCCGGGAGGCCGGGGTCCGGTGGCTGAAAAAGCAGCTGGCAAAGATCGCCCGGCACGTCTCCGAGAAAATTGTCTCCGGCACCGCAGAGCTGCCCTTTGTGGTCACGCTGGACAACCTTGCCGCGATCCTCGGAAAAGAACCGATCCGGCAGGAGGTGGCCAAGAAAGAACCGGTGCCCGGCGTGGTCACCGGCCTTGCATGGACACCGGTGGGCGGGGAGATCCTCTTTATCGAGGGGACCTTCATGCCCGGGACCGGCAAGCTCACCCTCACCGGCCAGCTCGGTGACGTGATGAAGGAGTCGGCGACGATCTCGTCAAGCCTCATTCGTTCCCGGCTCGCGGGGAGCGGCAATACCTTCAACTTTATCACGAGCGACATCCACATCCACGTGCCCTCGGGGGCGACTCCCAAGGACGGGCCGTCAGCAGGGGTCACGATCTTTACGGCGCTCGCCTCGCTGATCACCGGAAAGACGGTCGACCCGGAGCTCGCCATGACCGGTGAGATCACGTTGAGCGGTGCCGTGCTCCCGGTCGGCGGGATCAAGGAGAAAGTGCTTGCCGCACACCGGGCAGGGATCAAAAAGGTTATCCTGCCAAAAGAGAACGAGCGTGACCTCCCGGATGTACCTGAAGATGTCCGGGGCGAACTGGTGTTTGTCCCGGTCGGGACCGTTGACGAGGTCCTCAAAGAGGCGCTGGGCCTCGACCTCCCCCGGCCCATAGCGGTGCAGACCGGGAACAGCTTTGTCCCGGTACAGAACGCATGACTTCCCGGGGTCGAAAGCCTAGAGCTCCCGCGCCCGGGACCCTGGCAGAAATCCTGAAGGAGGATTGTACCGGCGAACTGCAGGGCCGGTTGGGCCTGCCTCAACCGCAATCTCTTTTTTCCCTTGGTGCCATACATTGGGAAGCATGGTCCACCACAAACTTCCCGTATGTCCCGTCTGCCAGCGGGAGGATACTGTCGTCATTCACGAGGATCTCGGTGAGGATGGCAATTTCTGCATGTGCTCGGGCCCGGATGGCTGCGGCTCGACGTTTGTCCTGAATCCCGATGGCTCGCTGTCCGATATTTTCTAAAAACAGAAAATCCGGCAGAACAACGATTTTCAGCTCTGCCCGGGAATTTTTTTTGAAATGATTCGTTCGTCACGAACAGGTGTATGGCCGGTTTTTTTAAGAGTACCGTTTTAAAAAATAAACCGGCGGGGAATTTTCCGGAGTAAAAAAATCCGGCACGGTTGTGTTCAGCATGCTCACTGGTCTGGCTTCCTCTTCTCCCTCATGAGATAAAATCACGACAGTGTCCGGCGTGGAGAACCTGCGATCCGACCCCCAAAACAGGCCTTCTTTTCATTTCCACGTATCTTTGCCCATCCGGAAAAAGATCGACCGCTGGAACTCTGCTATTAGCGGCCTCACCTCTCCGATGTGAAAATGCCTTCCGGGCCCCGAATTAGTGCCTGTTTTTGGGGATCAGTGCCTCATATGAGGGAAAATGCCACCTTCCGGAAAGGTGACTCCGTCGGAGCGGGGGGTAATGGAAACTCCGGGACACTGGTACCTGTACAAGCCCGGGAACGATCCGGCCAATCCCCGTCAGTGGGGGCCCCGACACGACCATTTCGGGGAAATTTGGGAAAAAAACCTGCCGACAATGAGAAACTATTTCCCCTGATGACCCAATGAGGCATAAGAAATGCAGGGCAGGAGCCGGAAATGGGACACAGGCGGACGGATTCAGGACGGCGATATACCTGTGCTCATCTCATCTGCGCCTACCTGCTCACAAACCACATCACCCGGGCCGTAGTAACCGCACGGGATATAGCACAATTCCATCACCTGTCATGGAAATCCTCCCGGTCCATCAGTGCAATGCTGGACTTTCTTTACACCAACCGGATCCGGGAGACCCGTTTTGGTTTTTACATCATGGGGACAGCGCCTTTTAAGAAAACCGATTACCCCCACCATTACACAATCGAGCTGATCGATCAGGCCCGGGGGATTCTCTGATGATACCCGGCCCGGTGAAAAATCCCGGAAGAGTGACACGTGGCCGGGTTTTTCTTTTCTGGATGACACCGGCAGGATGCGGGATTGTACCATGACCAACACTCTGGTGGAATTGTTCAGGGGAAAAAATGCGGAGGATGGGCTCTCGTACGATTTTGCCGAATCTCACCCGGTATGGAAAATGTGGTGGTTCTGGGGCGGTATTGCGGTCGCATGCGTCGTCGTCATCTGGATTTTCTGACCGGCCTCAATGAAAAATCCCGGTTTTTTATCAGGGGCCGGCCTGCCCAGATAATAAAAGGCAGACAGGAGTTCCACGAAAATCGCCTGTTGTGGTGAAATACCGGATACGCGTGCAGCAAAAAAGAATAAACCGGATCCAAAAAAATATCCTTTTTTTATCCGGTGAACTTCGGTATCGGCGATCTCGTAGATGAGATCCCCATTCTCCTTTTTTAACGTTTTGAGACCGGTTATGATCTCCTGTATCTGGTACTTCCGGTCCTTTGTTGCAATTGCATACGGCTTATCTGACTGGTGGTTTTCCGGGATGATCGCAAGGAGTTCACATGAATTGCGCTGCCGGGTTATCCTGAATTCAGAAATTTTACCGGGATCGATAGACAGAAAATCTTCCTATGGAACTCCCCGGAATGCCTGAATTTTACGGACACACTCATACGGATCCCTGGCTGGTACGGAAGTGGGTTCTTGTGGCCTGCAGCGAACCTAATCGTCCCCCACCATTCCCGGTGGCATCCCGCCACCGGGCATCCCTCCTGGGGTACCGGATTGCGAGGATGCAATGACATCGTCAATGCGCAGGATCATGACTGCCGCCTCGGCAGCGCTTGACACGGCCTGAGTCTTCACCTTTAAGGGCTCGATGACGCCGGCTTTCTGCATGTCGACCGGTTTTCCATCATACACATCGAGGCCGAAGGTCTTCTTCCCCGCTTCGTGGGCCGCCCGGATTGCGACGATCATATCGATGGCGTCGAGGCCGGCGTTCTCGGCAAGAGCACGCGGTATGACCTCGAGTGCCTTTGCGAATGCCTCGATCGCGAGCTGGTTCCGGCCCCCGATGGTCGCCGCGTACCGGTGCAGCTGGAGCGAGAGCTCGATCTCGGGCGCCCCGCCACCGGCAACAACTTTCTTATCCTGCACGACAACGCCGACTACCATGAGCGCATCATGGAGGGCGCGTTCGATCTCGTCGATAATATGGTCGGATCCGCCCCGGATAATGATGGAGACCGCCTTCGGGTTTTTGCATTTCGAGATCGTGATCATCTCATCGCCGGAGAACTTCTTCTCCTCCACAAGGCCGGCAGCCCCGAGATCGGCCGGTGTGACGGCATCGATACTGTTGATGATCGCTGCCCCGGTGGTGCGGGAAAGATTCTCCATGTCGCTCTTCTTGACACGGCGGACTGCGAAGATGCCGGCTTTTGCAAGATAATGCTGGGCGACATCGTCAATGCCTTTTTGGCAGAACACCACGTTCGCCCCGCTCCGGATAACCTTCTCTGCAAGGGCGTGGACCATCTGCTCGTCCTCATCGAGAAACGCCTGCACCTGGTCGGGCCGGGAGATATTGATCTTTGCGGAGACCTCGGTCTTTTTGTATTCGAGTGCAGCGTTCAGGAGCAGGATTTTTGCGTCTTTGACTGCCTTTGGCATCCCCGGGTTTGCCCGTTCCTTGTCGATGACCATGCCTTCGATAAGCACGGTATCCTCGACAGCGCCCCCGGTCTTCTTCTGCACGTTCACGTGCTTTATATCGACCGTGCCGTCAGGATCGGTTACAGCGGTGATCGCTTTTACGACAATGGTGCAGAGCAGTTTCTTGTATGCCTCCGCCCCTTTGCCGCTGATTGCCGTCTCCGCGACTTTTTCAAGCATCGCATGATCGTCCGGCTTTACAGTAATCGCGATTTGGGAGAGAATCTCCAACGACTTTTTCGCCGCCTGCCGGTACCCTTCCGCAATCACGGTCGGGTGGACGTGCTGTTCGAGGAGATCCTCTGCGTTTTTCAAAAGTTCCCCGGCAAGGACCACGGCGGATGTCGTGCCATCGCCGACCTCGTCGTCCTGGGTCTTTGCGATCTCGACCATCATCTTTGCGGCCGGGTGCTCGATGTCCATCTCTTTTAAGATGGTAGCGCCGTCGTTGGTGATCACCACGTCGCCCATGCCGTCGATGAGCATCTTGTCCATGCCCTTTGGCCCGAGGGTTGACCGGACCGCGGTTCCCACCGCCTTTGCGGCGGTGATGTTGCTGTTCTGGGCTTCCTCGCCCCGGTTCCGTGTCGTTCCCTGTCTTAAGATAATAATTGGCTGCCCGCCAAGCTGTTGTGACATTTTCTGCCTCG